>Ga0316197_10001392_pt1 | contig 17253 bp, 13 predicted proteins | sample OudBiesiAoxic_MG_FD_204939 | JGI IMG/M metagenome (GOLD analysis project Ga0316197, IMG submission 204939) | Coastal sediment microbial communities from Oude Bieten Haven, Netherlands - site A oxic | ecosystem: Environmental > Aquatic > Marine > Coastal > Sediment | place: Netherlands... | reverse complement strand
TACTGAGATGTGGATAGGCCTGCGCGAGGCGTTCAGGGCGGCCGCCGCGGACGACTCTGTGCGCTGTCTGTTGTTGTGCGGTGCGGGCGATAATTTTTGCTCTGGTGTCGATCTGGCTAGTTTCAATGATGCTGCGAGCGCAGAGGAGCACCCGTTTGAGTCGGCAGCTCGCGCGGTGGTCGAGTTCGACAAGCCCTTGATCGCAGCTGCACAGGGCGTAGCAGTGGGCGGTGGCGCTACGGTACTGTTTCACGCTGACATGGTGTACGTCGGTCAGAGCCTGCGGCTGCGGTTGCCATTTGCCAGTCTGGGCCTGGTTCCCGAGTGGGGCAGCAGTTATATGCTGCAGGCCAACATCGGCGCCCAGCGAGCAGCCGAGTTGTTTTATACAGCAGGATGGGTGGACGCGGACAAGGCCCTGGACAGTGGCATAGCGGCGGCGGTGCTGCCGGATGCTGAATTGTTTGAATATGCACTGGGCAAGGCGCGGGAAGTGGCCCAGTGGCCGGTGAACGCACTGCGGGAAATCAAGCGCAGTCTGCGTGTGCACCATTTGCCGGCGATCGACAAGGCGATAGAAGTGGAGCAGGCGGGGATGATGCGCCAGGCGGGCTCCGCGGAGAACATCGAGGCGATTACGGCTTTCCTGGAGAGGCGGCAGCCGGATTTCAGCAAGTGTTAGCGGCTATATAGTGCGGTATATCCCGGTATCAGCGCCGTTTCAAAAGGTGAGGCTGCAATATAGGTCAGCAAACGATAGTATTGGCCCACGAAACAAAATAACGAATAAGAGACCAAGCCCATGAAAATGATCAAATCCGCTAACTGGCGCCCGGTGGTGGCAGTAGTGTCCGCCACACTATTGGCGGCCTGTGACAACAATGGGGGAAGTGTTGATCCGGTAGTGCCGCCACTGACAGATACGACTTATTCAGCAGACATAGTCTGGACCGAGTATGGTATTCCACATGTCACCGCCGACGACTGGGGTGGCCTTGGCTACGGGTACGGCTATGCCTATGCGCGTGACAATTTCTGCGTGATGATGAAAGAAGTGGTGCGGGCAAACGGCAACTCCGCCCGCTACCTGGGCGATGAGGGCAATCTCGAAGAGGATTTCGTATACAAGCTGTATAACACCGATGAGTATATCCGCGATGAATTCGCCGAGAACGAAGATTTTGCCGACCTGTTGGCGGGGTTTACCGGCGGCGTAAACCGCTATCTCGATGAAACCGGCGTCGACAACCTCGCGCAGGGTGAGGAGGGTTGCCGGGGAGAAGAGTGGGTGCGCCCCCTGAATGACACCGACCTTGGCAAGATGCTGCGCAAACTGGTTTTACGCGCCAGCACAGAACCTCTGGCTGAGTCTATCTCTGCCCAGGATGGCCCGGATGACCCTGTAGTGGCGCAGGCGCGACTGAAGCGCCTGCACGATATGCCGCCGCAGGCACTGAAGTTTCAGGTTGCAGCGGCCTCGGTGGAAGCCCTGCTGCCCACGCATGAACAGATGGGTAGTAATGCCTATGCCGTCGGCAGCAATCTCAGTACCAACGGCGCCGGATTGCTGTTGGGGAATCCGCACTTTCCGTGGCAGGGTTCCGGTCGGTTTTACATGGTGCACCTGACCATTCCCGGTACCTATGACGCCATGGGCGCCTCGCTGCATGGTTTCCCTCTGGTTAATATAGGATTTAACAAGGATGTGGCCTGGAGTCACACGGTGTCAACGGGCCGGCGGTTCACCCTGTACGAGCTGACCCTGGACCCGGATGATCCTCTGAAATATGTCTACGGTGATGAGTTACGCGATATCGAAACGCAAACTGTCAGTGCCGAGCAGGTCCTGGCCGATGGTTCAATCGAGACCGTGGAGCACACGTTTTACCTGACGCATTTTGGCCCCGTGATCGATTTGAGCAGCGCCACCGGCGTGGATCTGCTGGGCGACTGGCCCACCGCGCTGGGTACCGTCTATGTCTTGAAAGATGCCAACCTGTACAACACCCGGGGCTTCGATACCTGGTTTGGTATGGGCACGGCGAGCAACCTGACAGAACTGCTGGATGCGACCAAGAACATCGGAAATCCCTGGACCAATACCATAGCCGCCGATCGTGACGGCAACGCCGTCTATGCCGATATCAGCGCCGTCCCCAATGTTACCCAGGCCCAGCTGGATACCTGCATCAGTGGCCTGATCGCGCCGCAGTTAACGGACTTTGGCCTGATTACACTCAGTGGCTCTGATCCTTCCTGTGAGTGGGGCAGCGACGACGATGCACCGGTTGACGGGGTGTTCGGCTATGGCAACCTGCCAAAAATAGAAACCCGTGACTATGCTGCCAATGCCAATGACAGCTATTGGCTGAGTCACCCGAATGGCTTCCTGGAGGGTTTTTCACCGATTATCGGCAGGGAGCAGGTAGAGCAGAGCCGCCGCACGCGCGCCACGTTTACCCAGGCCGATAACCGTGTGGCAGGCACTGACGGGTTCGGCTCGGCGGGCTTCGATATCGACAATATCAGGCAGTTACATTACCAGGCCATCAATTACACGGCGGACCTGGTGCTGGATGACACGCTGGAGATCTGTCAGGCCGAGCTCGACAACCCGCTGCTGGATGTGGGCGAAGTGCAGGAGGCCTGCACCATCCTGGCCGACTGGGATCGCAGCCACCGGATAGACAGCGTAGGTGGGCACATTTTCACTGAGGTATGGCGTGTCATGCGCGAGATACCTGACTTGTTTGTCACACCCTTTGACGCAACCGACCCGGCCAATACGCCCCGTGACCTCGACGTGGACAATCCGGAGGTCGTGGACGCCGTACGCAATGCACTTCAGACCGGTGTGGAAACACTCGCCGCGGCGGGTATAGCGCTGGACCTGGCCTGGGGCGATGTGCAGTTTGATGAGAAGAACGGTGAGAGTATCCCGATTCACGGGGGCTCGGGGGACATGATGTTCAATGTCATCAGTTCAAGCCTGGTGGACGGCTCCGGCTATTCAAACATCAGGGCCGGGAACAGTTTTATCCAGGCGGTTGGTTGGGATGGCGGTGAGTGCCCGGATAGCTATGCAATTCTCACTTACTCCCAGTCCACCGATCCTGCCTCAGACCATTATTCGGACGCGACCAAGCTGTATTCCAACAGTGGCTGGATTGACATGCCGTTTTGTGAGGCCGATCGCGATGCGCAGGAACTGCGGCGCGAGACGATAGAGGAATAATATAGCGGGTACTGTGCCGGGAATCGCACCCGGCCCGGTTTACGCCTGGACGAAATCCGTCACTTCCAGGTTAAACCCCGACAGGGCATTAAAGTGGATGGGCGCTGACATCAGGCGCATCTTGCCAATGCCGAGGCGCTTGAGTATCTGTGACCCGGTACCGATTACCCTGTAGTTCTGTACACCTTCCGAACTGGTTGGCCCGGCGACACCGGGCGCCTTCGGGAAGCTCATAACCTCCGCCAGGCTTTGCTCCGCGCTGGTGTGCTGACCTATCAGTACCACGACCCCGTTACCTTGCCCGGCGATATATTCCATGGCCCGACGGTAGGACCAGCCGGGCTCGGTGTCGGCTATCTGGGTACCCAACACGTCCCTGAGCGTATTGATCGTTTGCACCCGCACCAGGGTGTCGCGTCCTTCTTCGATATCACCCAGGGTCAGGGCGTAGTGCACGGTATCGTCGACCAGGTCCAGAAACGTGTGTAGCTCGAAATCGCCGAACTCGGTGGGTACCGTCTTGGAGTTACGCAGTTCCACTGATTGCTCGTGCAGGGCGCGGTATTGGATGAGGTCTGCGATTGTGCCCATTTGCAACTGGTGTTTGGCGGCGAATTCTTCCAGCTGCGGTCGCCGGGCCATGGTGCCGTCCTCATTCATGATCTCCACGATCAATGCGGCTGGTTCGAAGCCCGCCATCCTCGCCAGGTCCACGCCGGCCTCGGTATGGCCGGCGCGGCGCAGTACGCCGCCGGGTTTGGCGACCAGTGGGAATATGTGCCCTGGTTGGACGATATCGGCGGGGCCGGCGTTGGGTGCTACCGCCTGCAGTACCGTGTGGGCGCGTTGCACCGAGCTGATGCCGGGGCCCTTGCGCTCGGTGGCGTCTATGGAAACGGTGAAGTTCGTTTCGTGCTGGGAGCGATTGTCACGCACCATCAGGGGCAACTGCAGCCGCCGCGCGCGCTCGTCGGTTATGGGCATGCAGATCAGTCCGCACGCCTCGGTTGAAAAAAACGTGATGATCTCTGGTGTAACAGCCTCGGCCGCGATGATCAGGTCGCCCTCGTTTTCACGATCCTCGTCATCCATCAGGATAACCATTTTGCCGTCGCGAATATCGTCGAGAATATCAGGGACACTACTCAGGGCCATGCAGACTGCCTCTTGGAGCCGCGGCGCGGCGGTTGCCGCGCCGTACTACTAAATTAATTCGATGCCCACAGCGGTCGCTTCACCGCCGCCGATACACAGGGCGGCGACGCCGCGCTTCTTGCCGTATTTTTTCAGGGCGTGCATCAGGGTCACGATAATGCGTGACCCGGTTGAGCCGATCGGGTGTCCCTGGGCGCAGGCGCCGCCGTGTACGTTGACCTTGTCGTGATCCAACCCGAGTTCCTGAATCGCCAGCATGGTTACCATGGCAAAGGCCTCGTTGATTTCGAACAGGTCGACGTCCGCTACCTCCCAGCCGGTCTTGTCCAACAGCTTGCGAACCGCGCCGATGGGTGCAATGGTGAATTCTGATGGCTCCTGGCTGTGGCGGGAGTGCGCCACGATACGGGCCATCGGGCTCAGGCCGCGGGACTTTGCATCGTCTTCTGTCATCAGTACCAGGGCACTGGCGCCATCGGAGATAGAACTGGAGTTGGCGGCGGTAATGCTGCCGTCCTTGGCAAAAGCAGGGCGCAAGCCTGGTATCTTCTCGACCACCGCCTTGTGGGGTTGTTCGTCATCGGTGACCACGGTATCGCCTTTGCGGGTTGTAACCGTCACCGGCGCGATCTCTGCACTGAGGGCGCCCGCGTCGATGGCGTTCTTGGCACGGGTCAGGGACTCGATGGCAAACGCGTCCATCTGTTCGCGCGTTATGCCGCGCTCATTCACTGTTTCCTGTGCAAAACTTCCCATGGCCCGGCCCGTATACGCATCCTCCAGTCCATCCATAAACATGTGATCGTAGACCGTTTTGTGGCCTGTACCCAGGCCGCCGCGCGCGCCCTGTAACATGTGAGGCGCGTTGCTCATGCTTTCCATGCCACCAGCGACCACCACCTTGTTGGTGCCGGCGACAATACTGTCGTAGGCAAAAATCGTCGCCTGCATACCGCTACCACAGGCCTTGTTGACCGTTACCGCGCCGGCGGATTTGGGAATGCCCGCGCCAATCGCAGCCTGTCGGGCCGGGCACTGTTTGACAGCGGCAGGCAGGACGCAGCCCATGAAAACTTCGTCAACATCGGCCGGGGCGATTTGGCTTCGAGAGATAGCAGCGGCGATAGCAGTGCTGGCCAGTTCGGGTGCAGCGACCGCAGACAGGCTGCCGAGCAGGCCCCCCATGGGTGTGCGCGCGCCTTCTACAATGACAACCTTGGTATTGCTCATGGATTGCTTCCCTTCTGTTTCGATTGCGGGTGGCTTCCGACTCGCAGAAACCGTGATCAGGCAGTTAAAAACCGGGCCGACATTTAGCCACAGGCACCGTGTTTACTCAAGCGCGGCCGGGGCGGGCTGTGGGTCAAACAGCTTGCCGCGTACCGCCTCGCGATAGCGCAGGGGACTCATGCCGCAGTGTCGGCGGAACAGTTGGGAAAAATAGCTGGCATCCTGCAAACCCAGCTGCCAGGCAATCTCCGCCACTGCCAGATTGCTGTGCTTCAATAACTCTCTGGCGTGATTGATACGCAGTCCCTGCAGGTAGGATTGTGGGCTCATACCCGTCGCCTGGCGGAAGCGGCGATTCAGGGTGCGCGGGCTGAGGTCTACCTGCGCTGCGAGATTGCCCATGGTGAGCGGCTCGCCAAGATGTTCCCGCAACCATTGCTGTGCCTCGATCACGGACTCGTCGTGGTGAGAGCTGTCCGCCTCCGTCTGGTAGGCCGCGGCCCTGAAACTGCGGCGGATTTCCGGCGAAAACTGGTTCTCCACCGCCCGCGCCACGCCCACGCCAAACCACTCTTCCGTGATGTGTACCATCAGGTCTGCGATTGAGTTAACACTGCCCACGCAGTAGATGTTGCCGCTTTGGGTAATCAGGTGGCGGGTCTTCAGTTTTACGTTCGGGTAGCGGCGCGCGAATTGCTCAAAGTAATTCCAGTGCGTGGTAGCGACCTGAGCGTCCAGCAAACCCGCTTCCGCCAGCAGGCAGCTGCCGGTTCCGACGCTGCAGATCCTGGTGCCTGCAGCCGCGTAGCGCCTGAGAATGTCCAGGTCGCTTGCCATGGCGCGGATAGTGGGGACCGGGTTGCGCCATATAGCCGGCAGTAACAGCAGGTCCAGTGCTGGCAGCGCGTTAAATGAAATGTCCGGTACCAGGGTGAGGCCGCTAGACAGGGTAAGTGGCCCCGTTTGTGCCGCGGCCAGCAGCATTTTTACCTGGGGTCCCGTGCGCGATCGCGCCAGGGCGGTCTGACTCGCGGCCTGGAGTATCTCCATCGGCAGCGTCACGCTGGTTGCCAGCGCATGGGGGTAGAGCAGGGTGGCGGCTGTGTACATGACATTCACGCGACGTCAGGGGCGTGTGGCAAAAATACCACAAAAACTGACGGATATGCCATATTGGCCTGAGGTAAGCAGCCCTACACTGATTTGGAACGAAAACAGGGCAGGGGCGATGAGCAGGCAGCGGTTACCGGTAATTGTAGGGTTTGGTGGCGTCAATGGCGCGGGGCGCAGTTCAGGCCACCATGGTTTCGGGCGAATGGTGTATTCAGCGCTACCGCGGCAGCAACAGCAGCGCACGCTCGAGTCTCTGGCTGCCCTGATGGGTCCCTACGCCCTGTCGGGAGAACAGCCCCGTGAGCAATACATACTGGATCACACGCTTGTGCGGCGGATTGAGTTGAATCATTTTGACCCGGATTCAGTCAGTTGGAACCAGCGCTTTCCTACCGAAAGCAATGGCCAGCCGGTGAGCTTTGATATCGCCCGCAAACACCTGCCTGCCTCGATTCCCCGGGACTGGGTGGTAACGCCCTCGACTGTGACTCACGTCAATGTAAAAATTGTAGGGCAGCAGGATTTCCTGCTCCCTACCCACAGGGAATTTGACGTAAAGGCAGCGGGGCAGTTACCGACCGGTTTCGACCCCGGCAAGCTCTATCCCTCGCGCAATCACCCCCGGGGCCTGCAAATGTCGGTATACGCGGCCTCGGACGCGTTGGGCAGCATGGGGCTGGAATGGGACGAGGTCTGTCGGCACGTCGCACCGGACCAGATGAGTGTCTATGCCGGTAGCGCGATGGGCCAGCTGGACGGCGCCGGCACCGGGGGCATGCTCAGGGCGCGTTACCTGGGACAGCGTGTCACGTCCAAATTCTGCCCGCTGGGCTTCGCGGAAATGCCGGCGGATTTCGTCAACGCCTATGTGTTGGGTAGCCTGGGTGCCACCGGCGCCAGCCTGGGTGCCTGCGCGTCTTTCCTGTACAACCTGCGCACCGGTATCGAGGACATACGCCAGGGTCGCTCCCGGGTGGTCTTCGTGGGCGCATCGGAGGCGCCCATCACCTCCGAGATCATCGATGGCTATTCGGCTATGGGCGCCCTGGCCACGGACAAGGGCCTGCGCCTGTTGGACGGTATCGACCAGGACACCGCGCCGGATCATCGACGGGCCTGTAGGCCGTTTGCTGAAAATTGCGGCTTTACCATCGCCGAGTCCGCGCAGCTGGTAGTGCTGTTTGACGATGAACTTGCCATGCAGTTGGGCGCTACGGTGTTCGGGGCGGCTACCGACGTGTACGTTAACGCCGACGGATTCAAGAAGTCTATTTCCGGCCCGGGCGTGGGCAACTACATCACCATGGCCAAGGCTGTTGCGTCGGCCCGCGCGCTGGTGGGCGAAAAAGCCCTGCGAACCGCCGGGCTCGTGATGGCGCACGGCACCGGCACCCCGCAGAACCGTACCAGTGAATCGACCATACTCAGCCAGACGGCTGGCGCCTTCGGGATAGATCACTGGCCGGTGGTCGCGATCAAGAGTTACCTTGGCCACTCGATAGGCGCCGCCGCCGGCGACCAGGTGGCCGCGACCCTGGGTGTCTGGGAGAGGGGATTGCTGCCAGGTATCACCACTATCGATGACATTGCAGCGGATGTGAGCCAGGACAATCTCGGATTTGCCCTTGAGCACCGTGAAGTAGACCCGGCCGCGCAGCAGTATGCGATAATCAATTCCAAGGGCTTTGGTGGTAATAACGCATCCGCCACGCTGTTGAGCCCCGCGGCGACCTCGGGCATGCTGCGGCGGCGCTATTCAAAGACCGAGTGGCAGACCTGGCAGGTCGCCAACGAGAAGGTGCGGGAGCGGCAGGAAGCCTACGATGAGGGCATGATCGCAGGCACAGTCGAGCCTATCTACAAGTTTGACCATGGCGTGCTGGGCGACGCCGATGTGGATATCAGCACCGATCGCATCTGTATCGGTGGTGGCGCAGTCAACCTCGCCATGGTCTCGCCCTACGACGATATGTTGCCGACCGAAGACGATTCCTCAGAGGGCGCCTAAGCGAGCAGTGGCTTGACCGTCTGTAATACGGCCTTGAAACACTTGGGGCTGCCGGCGACGATATTGCCGGATTCCAGGAAATTCTCGGAACTGTCTATATCTGCAACCAGCCCACCGGCCTCGCGTATCAGCAGTGCACCTGCAGCTATATCCCATGACGCCAGGCCGATTTCCCAGAATGCATCCAGGCGTCCGGCTGCGACATAGGCCAGGTCCAGCGATGCGGCTCCCGCGCGCCGAATGCCCGCACATTGCCCGGCCAGCAGTTCCATGGTTTTACTGTAGGGCTCCAACTGGTCATCGCAATGATCCTTGAACGGGATGCCGGTGCCCAGCAGGGCGCCTTCCAGGCTGGGTCGCTGGCTCACCCTGATTCTGCGGCCATTGAGCTGGGCGCCGCGCCCTCGCGAGGCGATAAACTCCTCCCTGCGCACGGGGTCGACGATCACGGCATGCTCCAGTTTACCCTTGTACTGGCAGGCGATGGATACAGCGTAGTGAGGAATGCCGCGCAGGAAGTTGGTGGTGCCGTCCAGCGGATCGATGATCCAGCGATATGGGGCATCCTCGGAGCCGGTCAAGCCCGTCTCTTCGCCCAGGATAGCGTGCTCGGGATAGGCTTTTTGCAGGTGATAGATAATCTCTTTCTCGGCAGCGATGTCGACATCCGAGACGAAATTGTTAACGCCCTTGGCCTTGACTTCGAAACGCTCCAGATCATCCGAGGCGCGCACGATGTTTTCACCGGCCTTGCGCGCGGCCCGTAGCGCTATCGTGATCATCGGTTCCATGATTTTGTCCTGGGTGGGTTTCGTGAGGCGCGCGATTATAGCAGCATCGCCAGGGCGCGGTAAGCGCGACTTGAGCGGCGGGCATGGTCATCGGGTCGCCAGGTTTGCGCAGGCGGGCTACAAAATCAGTTGATAAATCTGCTAAACTCGCGCGCCCTGCAACGCCACTGCCGCCTATGAACCTGGATAACATTCGTATCGTACTGGTCAATACCACCCACCCGGGCAATATCGGCGGGGTGGCGCGGGCGATGAAAAACATGGGGCTGTCGCGTCTCTACCTGGTCGCCCCGTTGAAGTTTCCGCACGAGCAGGCGGTGTGGCGCGCTGCCTCTGCCGCCGACGTACTCGATCGTGCCGTGGTCACCGCGAGCGTGGAGGAGGCGATAGCCGACTGCCAGTTTGTTGTGGGCACCAGCGCCAGGGAGCGACGCATACCCTGGCCATTACTGGACCCGCGCCAGTGCGCGCAGCGAATCGATGCCGTGTCTGGGCAGGAACAGGTGGCGGTCATGTTCGGGCGCGAAGACCGCGGGCTCACCAATGAGGAGTTGCAGCTGTGCAACCTGCACCTGAACATTCCAACATCGGACGCTTACAGTTCGCTTAACCTGGCGATGGCTGTGCAAATCATTTGTTATGAGCTGCGCATGCTGCTGGTTCAGCCGGCGCTGCCAAAGAGCGAGGATGAGCAGTGGGATACGCCTTTCAGCACCGTGGAGAATCTCGAACGATTTTATAGCCACCTTGAGCAGACCCTTACCGACATCGAGTTTCTGGACCCCGCGGCACCGCGTCAGTTGATGACGCGGCTGCGCCGCCTCTATGGCCGGGTGCGACTGGATGAAATGGAGCTCAATATCCTGCGCGGCATTCTCACCGAGACCCGCAAGTGGGTAGCGCGGGCCAAGGACGGGCACTAGCGCAGCCGAGAGCGCGGGTTTCGAGGCGCACAATACGATACTCGGGACGCCCGCTGGCCCGGTCTGTTGTGGTACTGCATACTGTGAGCAGCAGACCCGCACCGAACAGTGACAGGAGCAATTCAGCCATGTCCAAACCTATTTATCTCGATTACCTTGCGACTACCCCGGTAGACCCTCGGGTGGCAGAGGCAATGTCGCACTGCCTGAGCCTGGACGGAAACTTCGGAAACCCTGCCTCGCGTTCCCACATCTACGGCTGGAAGGCGGAAGAGGCCGTAGAGCATGCGCGCCGCCAGGTCGCGGATTTGATCCACTGTGATCCCAGGGAAATCGTCTGGACCTCGGGTGCCACCGAAGCGGATAACCTGGCGCTCAAGGGCGCGGCACATTTTTACCGGGACCGCGGTCGACATATTGTTACCTCCGCCATCGAACATAAGGCGGTACTGGACAGTGCCCACCACCTGGAGCAAGAGGGATTTGAGGTGACTTACCTGAAGCCCGGGAGCGACGGGCTGGTCACGCCCGATGCGGTGGCGCAGGCATTGCGCCCCGATACCGTCCTGGTCAGTGTGATGCATGCCAATAACGAGCTGGGCACAGTCAATGATATCGCCGCGATAGGTAGAGTTACCCGTGCCGCCGGGGTGTTCTTTCACTGTGATGCGGCCCAGAGTGCCGGTAAGATTCCGATCGACCTGGAAGCGTTGGACGTCGACCTCATGTCGCTGTCCGCCCACAAGTTTTATGGCCCCAAGGGCGTGGGTGTCCTGTACGTCAGGCGCCGGCCGCGGGTGCAGCTGGAGGCGCAGATGCACGGTGGGGCGCATGAGCGCGGTATGCGCTCCGGTACCCTGGCCACGCACCAGATCGTCGGTATGGGCGAGGCCGCTCGCCTGGCGCTCGAAGGTCTGGCCGGGGAGGGCGAGCGATTGCAGGCCTTGCGGCAGCGGTTCTGGGAGGGCATTCGGGGCCTGGGTGATATCGGGGTAAACGGGGATCCGGAGCAGCGTCTGCCCGGGGCGCTCAATATCAACGTGGCTTTTGTTGACGGTGAGGCGCTGCTGATGTCACTCAAGGACCTGGCGATTTCAACGGGTTCGGCCTGCACCTCCGCCAGCCTGGAGCCCTCCTATGTATTGCGGGCGATCGGGCTGTCGGACGAGCTTGCCCACAGCTCCCTGCGTTTCAGCTTTGGTCGTTTCACCAGCGCAGAAGACGTGGACAGCGCTGTGGCCCAGGTCTGCCATGCGGTCGAAAAGCTGCGCGAATCCTCACCTCGCCGGGCGGCCCATCAGGGGACAAAGCCTCCGGGGATCTGACCCGGGCCGCCCGAAATTTACGGTAATTCTATCGTTGTTTTCCAAGTCTCTGATTTAAAAGCAAAACAATCTTCCGGGTGGGGCCATTTCTGGGTGAAACCTGACCCCAAAGTCCGTATAATTGCGCGGCTTTTGACGCTAGGACCAACGCCGCCTCACCACAGGGCTGCTGCACGGTCCCGGCATATCCGCAAATAATCTGACCAGGAGACCTCCCATGGCGGTAGAACGCACGCTTTCGATCATTAAACCGGACGCTGTAGGCAAGAACATAGTCGGCAAGATTTACTCGCGTTTTGAGTCCAATGGCTTGCAGATAGTCGCATCCAAGATGCTGCGCCTGAGTGATGAAGTAGCCGGGGGGTTTTATGCAGAGCACCGGGAGCGCCCGTTCTTTCCCGACCTGATCACCTTCATGACCTCGGGTCCTGTGGTTGTGCAGGTACTGGAGGGCGAAGGGGCTGTGGCCAAGAACCGGGAGCTCATGGGAGCGACTAACCCCAAGGAAGCTGATGAAGGCACCATTCGCGCCGATTTCGCCAGCTCTATTGACGCCAATGCGGTGCACGGCTCGGATTCCCCCGAATCCGCTGCTCGCGAAATCGCCTACTTTTTCGCCGCCAGCGAAATCTGCGAACGCTAGCCGCGTCGGAACCTGATTACCATGCCTGCTACAGAACTTGTCGGACAGCCCAGGGTCAATCTCCTGGGTTTGTCGCTGCGGCAGATGGAACAGTTCTTTCTTGATGCGGGGGAGAAGAAGTTTCGGGCGCAGCAGGTGCTGAAGTGGATCCATCACGCCGGTGTCATCGACATCGACGAGATGACCAACCTGGGTAAGGCACTGCGTGAGAAGTTGAAGGATATTGCCGAGGTTCGCCCCCCGGAGATTGTCAGCCAGCACGATTCCAGTGACGGTACCCGCAAATGGATAATCAGGGTGGATGGCGGCGGCCTGGTAGAAACCGTGCTGATACCCGAGGCCGGACGGGCAACGCTGTGTGTTTCGTCCCAGGTGGGCTGCAGTCTCGACTGCAGCTTCTGTTCTACTGGCAAGCAGGGCTTTCAGCGCGACCTCAGTGCCGCCGAGATCATCGGCCAGGTGTGGCTGGCTATCAAGTCCTATGACGCCTTCCAGGCTGGCAACGGGCGCATTGTGACCAATGTGGTGATGATGGGCATGGGCGAACCGCTGCTCAATTTCGATAATGTGGTCGCCGCTATGGACCTCATGCTTGAGGACCTGGCCTATGGCCTTTCCAAGCGGCGGGTTACCCTCAGCACGTCCGGTGTGGTTCCGGCCCTGGACAGGCTGGCGGAGGTCAGCGAAGTCTCCCTGGCAATATCGCTGCACGCCCCGAACGACGAGCTGCGTAGCAAGCTGGTACCGATCAACCGCAAGTACCCCATCGCGATGCTGCTGGAGAGTGCGCGAAATTACATCGATGCCCAGAGCGATAACAAGCGCGTGGTCACGGTGGAATACACGCTGATGGCTGGCATCAACGATCAGCCGGAGCAGGCCCGGGATCTCGCCCTGCTGCTCAAGGACTTTCCGTGTAAGATCAACCTGATTCCATTCAATGCCTTCCCGCAGTCCGGCTACCAGCGTCCCAGCGGGAACGCGGTCAGCCGTTTCTGGCAGGTACTGGTGGACGCGGGATTTGTGGTTACCGTTCGCACCACGCGCGGCGATGATATCGATGCCGCCTGTGGCCAGTTGGTCGGGCAGGTGGTCGATCGCACGAAACGCAGCGAGCGGTATCGTGCCGCCGCAGACATTCAGGCAATCAACGTAAGTTAAGGTGCACTGCTCGATGAGAAACAGTCTGAAACATATCGCGTTACTGGCTGCGCTGGCTCTGCTGGCCGGCTGCGTAACCACCACCGAGGGTGGGTTTACCGAGGAGGCTTCGCCGGAAAAGGCGCTCAACCAGCGGGTTGAACTGGCGCGGCAGTATATCGGCGATGGCAACTGGGAAGCCGCCAAGCGCAATCTCAAATTGGCCTACGAAATCGATCCGAACAGTGCTGAGGTCTACGAGGCATTTGCACTGGTGTACCAGAGCACGGGCGAGTATGAACTGGCCGAGGAGAACTTCAAAAAAGCGCTGAAGATAGATCCAAAATTCTCCCGGGCGCGCAATAATTTCGCCGCCTTCCTGTTTTCCCAGCAACGTTATGAAGAAGCAGAAAGGCAACTCCAACTGGTGATCAAGGACACCCTCTATTCTGGTCGACCAAGGGCCTTCGTCAACCTGGGCCTGTGCAGGGTGCAGCTGTTTGATGCCCAGGGCGCGGAAGAGGCGTTTGTGCGCGCCCTGGCAATGGATCGCACAAACTCGATCGCCCTGCTGGAACTGGCGCAGTTGCGTTTTGACGCCGGCGATTACGCCAACTCACGCAAGTACTACAACACCTACCGTTCCGTCGTGCGCCAGCAGTCGGCCCGCGGTTTGTGGTTGGGTGTTCGCCTCGCGCGGGAATCGGGTAACCTGAACGACGAGGGCAGTTATGCGCTGGCACTGCAAAACCTGTATCCGGATTCGGTAGAATACGAGGCGTACCGGCGGACGGTTGGCCCGTGAATGATGATGACAAAGTTCAGCTGGATGCTTTTCTGACAGCCGGCACCATGCTGAGAACAGCGCGAGAGGAACAGGGCCTGTCACAGCGAGAAGTTGCCGATCGCTTGCATCTGATGCCGTCTTACCCCGCCATGATTGAATGTGATGATTTCAGTGCCTTGCGCCATCCGGCATTTGCCCGCGGTTATGTGAAGGCCTATGGCAAGCTGCTGGGTATCGATGAAAAAGGACTGCTGGACGCCTTTGATCAGCATCGGGCGCAGCAAGCGGCCCCGCAGGCCAGAAAGGTCAGTACCCGCCCATTGCAGTTGCAACAGGCTGGCTTGAGCGTGATCGTAGGTCTTGTCCTGCTGGTTTTGCTGGTAGTAGCTGTGTGGTGGTGGCGTGCGGTGCCCGAGGATGCGGCGCAGGCGACGGGGCTGCCTTTTGTGGACAAGAGCGCGGCAGAGATAGTCCGCGCGGACTCGATGGCGGGAGAGCGATGAAAACGGAAAACCCGATCAAGCGGCGCGTCAGCAGGCAGATCATGGTTGGTAATGTGCCGGTTGGCGGCGACGCGCCGATCAGTGTGCAGAGCATGACCAATACTGAAACCTGTGACGTGGCGGCCACTGTCGAGCAGGTTCGTGCCATCGCAGATGCCGGCGCCGATATAGTGCGGGTGTCCGTGCCCAGTATGGAGGCAGCCGAGGCTTTCAGGGATATTCGAGCACGGGTAGACGTGCCGCTGGTCGCGGATATTCACTTCGATCACAAAATTGCCCTGAAGGTCGCCGAGTACGGTGTCGACTGCCTGAGAATCAACCCGGGTAATATCGGCAGCGACGCCAAGGTGCGTGCCGTCATAGACAGTGCCCGTGACAAGGGCATTCCCATCCGCATAGGTGTCAATGCAGGCTCACTCGGTAAGGATCTGCAGCGCAAGTATGGTGAACCCACCGCAGCGGCCCTGGTCGAATCGGCCATGCGCCATGTAGCCATATTGGACAAGTTCAACTACCCGGATTTCAAGGTCAGCGTAAAGGCCTCCGAGGTATTTATGGCGGTAGAGGCCTATCGGTTGCTAGCCACGGAAATCGAACAACCGCTGCATCTGGGCATTACCGAGGCGGGTGGGCTGCGCGGAGGTACGGTCAAATCGGCGGTGGGTCTGGGTATGCTGTTGATGGACGGCATTGGCGATACCATCCGGATCTCCCTGGCGGCAGACCCGGTGGAGGAGGTGAAGGTCGGTTTCGAAATACTCAAGAGCCTGAAGTTGCGCACCAATGGTATTAACTTTATCGCCTGCCCCAGTTGTTCGCGCCAGAATTTCGATGTGATCAGCACCATGAATTTGCTGGAACAGCGGCTCGAGGACATTCGCACACCGATGGATGTCGCAGTAATCGGTTGCATCGTCAACGGGCCAGGAGAAGCTCGCGAAGCGGATGTCGGCCTGACGGGGGCCACCCCGAACAATCTTATCTACGTGGGGGGCGAACCCGATCACAAGGTCAGCAACACGGATTTCGTCGAGCACCTCGAGCAGGTGATCAGGCAGCGCGCGCAGGTACTGGAGCGCGAGCGTGCCGAGCAGGACGAGAAGCTCATCCTGAAGTCATCAAACTGATCGCTATGAAATCACGGGAGAACGCGTGAGTAATATTCGAGCTGTGCGCGGGATGCACGATATCCTGCCGGACGAGACCCCGCATTGGCAGCTGTTAGAGCAGACAGTCAGCCGGGTGCTCAGTGGCTACGGGTATGGTGAGATTCGCCTGCCTGTGGTCGAGAAGACAGAATTGTTCAGTCGTTCTATCGGTGAAGTCACCGATATCGTCGAGCGCGAGATGTACAGCTTTGAGGATCGCAATGGGGACAGCTTGACGCTGCGACCCGAGGGCACTGCCGGCTGTGTGCGTGCGGCGATACAACAGGGCCTGCTAAGCGTCCCGCAGCGGCTGTGGTATATGGGCCCGATGTTTCGCTACGAGCGACCGCAGAAAGGCCGTCAGCGCCAGTTTCAGCAGGTCGGGGCAGAGGCTTTCGGGATCGCCGGTCCGGAAATGGAAGCAGAGCATCTCGTGCTGTGCGCGCGACTGTGGCGCGAGCTGGGTCTGGCGCAAAACGTTGAGTTGCAACTCAACTCACTGGGCAATGCCGAAGCCCGGCGCAATTACCGTGATGCGCTGGTGGGCTACCTGGAGTCACACCTGGAGGCGCTGGACGAGGACAGCCAGCGCCGGCTGCTGACCAACCCCCTGCGCATCCTGGATAGCAAGGTGGCGGATACACGGCAGATACTCGATGAAGCGCCGCTGATGGCAGACTTTCTCGATGACGAATCGCGGGCTGATTTTGATCGCCTTTGTAAACTACTGGACGCTGCTGGAGTGCCCTTTGTGGTTAACAACCGGCTGGTTCGGGGACTCGATTATTACAACAAGACGGTTTACGAATGGGTAACTGAGCGACTAGGCGCCCAGGGCACGATTTGTGGTGGTGGACGCTATGATGGGCTGGTGGAGCAACTCGGCGGCAAATCGACACCCGCAGTAGGGTTTGCGATGGGCATGGAGCGCCTCGTGCTGATGCTGCAGGACTCCGGCTCTGCGGCGACCACCGGCGTGGGGAGTACCGATGTCTACGCGGTGGCGGTGGGTGAGGCGGCAAATCGCACGGCGCTGGCGACGGTTGAGGCTGTGCGAGATGCGCTGCCACAGCTGACGATCGTCCAGCACACCGGCGGTGGCAGTTTCAAGAGCCAGCTCAAGCGAGCGGACAAAAGCGGAGCCACGGTGGCACTGATCTGGGGTGAGGACGAAGTCAGCAGCCAGAGCGTCACCCTGAAATTTCTGCGCGATGGCTCCGCGCAGGGTGACAAATCGGGGCAGAAGACTGTT
>Ga0316197_10001391_pt1 | contig 17253 bp, 9 predicted proteins | sample OudBiesiAoxic_MG_FD_204939 | JGI IMG/M metagenome (GOLD analysis project Ga0316197, IMG submission 204939) | Coastal sediment microbial communities from Oude Bieten Haven, Netherlands - site A oxic | ecosystem: Environmental > Aquatic > Marine > Coastal > Sediment | place: Netherlands... | reverse complement strand
TCGTGACCGCGTCGTCGTCGATGCTGCTGTCCGAGATGTTGGGAACCATCGGTAGTTTCTGATACTGCTTTCGCGTGTCGTAGTAAGGGTCCTTCGTCTTGCCCAGGTAGACCGTGTATCCGGATCTCGGCGCCGACTTGCCAGTCTGTAGGCAAACGCGCGAGGGCGAACACTGCGGCGCCCCAGAGTAGGCATTGCGAAATTTCACGCCTTCGCGGGCGAGCCTCTCGAGATTCGGCATCTCAACCACCGGCATCGCCGAGTTCGGCATCGAGTCGTCCATTCTCACCGAGCTCCCGTTCCAGGCCCAATCGTCGATGAAGAGCATGACGATGTTCGCTTGTTTGGCTGCGATGGCGACTGGGGCAAGCGCCAGGGCAATCAGAGGTAGCAGAAGGTGTCGGGTCATATGGCGGGAGGGTTGAGGGCAGTGGCGGCCTTGATTTCCTTCATGAGAGACCGATCTCGCAATCGCAATCCCTCCGATCAATTCAGCTCCTATTCAGGTGGAGTGGTGTACGGCAGGTGCTTCGGGAATGGAACGAAATTGCCTTTACCCTTGTCCCAGCGGAAGCTCCCGCCCTCGACCACGAGATCTTTGCGTGCATTGAGCTTCTTTTCCGCTTCGGCGAATACTTTCGGGGCTGATCCCTGCAGCTGCTTCTTCAAAGCACCGTGTTCCGGCAACGATGCGAGATTGTTCCATTCGTTGGGATCCTTACGCAGATCGTAGAGTGCCTCCCCGTCCTCGCCGTAGCGGATGTAGCGCCAGTCGCGATTGATCACCGCATATTCGCCCGGATTCATGTGGGGGAGGAACACATTGCGATCCTTCGCCTTGGCGGGTTCTCGGAGAGTCTCGGCGATCGGGTGCCCCTCCAGCGTTTGTCGGGGTTTCGGCAGTCCACACATTTCGACCAAGGTCGGATACATGTCGATGAGGCTGACGCTGACGTCGGTCTTCGCCCCCTCGGCGACCCCCGGCCCCGCCCAGATGAAAGGCACATTGGAAGTCCGCTCCCAGAGTGTGTGCTTGCCCCAATCGCCCTTCTCCCCGTGGTGGTAGCCATGATCGCTCCACAGGACAACGATCGTGTTGTCCGCATACGGGCCCGCCTCAAGTGCATCGAGGATGCGCCCCATCATCGCATCGGCATAGCTGATGCAGGCGAGGTAGCCGAGGATCGCGTCATCGATCGCGTCCAGGCTTTCGAGCTTCTGGTGGATCCGCGAGCGTGCGGTCTTCATCTTCTTGATCTTCGGCGGGAGGTCATCGAGATCGTCGGCCTTGATTGGGGGCAGCTCGATCTCTGCCGGATCGTAGAGGTCGAAATATTTCTGTGGGCAGTAGTTCGGGAAGTGCGGCGCGTAGATCCCGCAGGCGATCAGGAATGGTTTGTCGTGCTTTTTCCCCAGCTGTTCGACCGCCCAGTTGACCCGGATCGTGTCAGCCATCTGCTCTTCCTTCGCATCTGGAATCGCACCCCATTCCAGGAACAGCCCGCCGGTGATCTTCTGGCCCTTGTTGAAGATGCTGGCTGGAAACGAGTCCGGGAACGGCGTATCCGCACTCCAGGAATTGAGCGGCCATCCGTTGTCGCGCTGAGCCTGATTGCGGAGGAAGAACTCCGTCCATCCGCGCTGGTCGATGTTGCCCTCCGGGTGGTGGAACAGTTTCCCCGCCCCGAGCGTCGTGTATCCGGCCTTGGCGAAACTCATCTGGAGCGCGTCGATCTCCGGGTGGTTCGCGAAGTAGTTCGCCGAGCGGTAGCAGCCTGTGGTGGAGGCGAACTGACCGGAGAAGATTGCCGCCCGCGAAGGGGCACAGAACACTCCCGCGGTATGCGCATTGGTGAAATTGACCCCACGCGCGGCAAGCTTGTCGAGGTTCGGCGTCAGCGCCCGAGGCGTCGTCCCGAGACAGCCGATCCAATCGTTCATGTCGTCAACCGCCAGGAACAGGACATTCGGTCTAGAGTCAGCCGCTTCGGCCGCTCCGAATCCAATGACTAGCAGTAGGGCGGGTAGAAGTCGTAGGGTGTGCATCAGGGATCTCAATTTCGTGTTGTGGTCGCTAAATTTGGTCTGCCCCACCCATTCGTCGTCCAAGGACGGATCGGGGGATCGGGTGGTGGAGGCTTTACCCTCCATTCCCGTGGGGTGAGAAATCGGCCTAAATTTTTCGATTTGCCTTACCTCAGATCAAAATGTTGGGCCGATCTGGGGGATCTGGGGAATGTAGGGGTATGAATCGATCCCGTCCGAGCCGGAGCGACTTTGAAGGTCTCTTCGAGAATCACGAGCTCGCCTTTCGTGTCTATGCGAAAGTGCTGCTGCCGTCGTGGGACGCGGTCGATGAAGTGATGCAGACAGCCAGCCTCGTGATGTGGCGGAAGGTGGAGGAACTCGATTCGCCGGACGGCTTCCTCCCCTGGGGAAAGGTCGTCGTCCGTTTCACCGCGAAGAAGTATCTCCGCAACCGCTCCCGGGATCCGCTGGTCTTCGATCCGGAGCTCATAGAGTTTCTGATCCAGGACGAGGAACGCCAAGATGAGGTCGCTCTGGCGCAGCGACAGGCCGCGCTCTCGCAATGCCTGGATGCTCTCGGCAACGATAGCCGACAGCTCGTGCTCTCGCCGTATCAGGGACACGGCTATCTAACCAAGTTGGCCGAAGCTAGCGGCCGGACGCGCAACAGCCTCTACAAACAGATCCGCCGCATCCGGGCAAGGCTCGAGCAGTGTGTCATTCAGCAACTCGACACCACGGTATGACGGCGTCCAACCCATCACAGCATGGCGCTTCGCCCCTACCTGAGGAGGTCGAATCCCTCATCCAGCGGTACCTCGACGAGGACTTGGATGCCGAGGGCTTCGCCCGCCTCCAGGTGTTCATGAAGAATGATCCCGCAGTGCGCCGTCGCTACCTAGCGGCAAGCGAATCGGTCGTCTTGCTCCGAGAGACGGCAGGAAGATTGGCCTCCAGAGGCGAAGGCGAAGGCGAGCCAGCCGCCACCGCGACGAAGCTCCAGCCTTACCTCTGGTTGCCAGCGCTCGCGGCCGGGGTCGTCCTGCTGATGGCCGCGCTGGCCTACCGGAGTTTCGCCCTGCCGCGGGTCGGAGCACGGCTGGTCGGATCGACTGAGGCCAATTGGCTCTCGCCACCGATCGAGCAGGGTGGCGCCGTGCGGCTCGGCACCCAGCTCCAACTCGCGTCGGGCAGCATCGAGCTCGAGTTCAACTCGGGAGCCTCCACTCGCATTCACGGCCCCGCACTGTTCGAGATCGAATCGAAGAACGGTGGCTTGCTCCATTATGGAAAAGCCTTCTCGGTGGCAGACAATGAAGGGTCGAAGGGGTTCACGATCCGGACCGCGTCCGGCACCTATGTCGACCAGGGAACCAAGTTCATCACCCAAGCTGCGGCTGACGGATACAGCCAGATGTTCGTGGTCCAAGGCGCCGTCGATGCTGACGCGAGCGGCTTTGGCCGCCGGCGCGTCCTCGGTGGAAACGGGATCGGCTTCGAAGTGGGCGCAACGCCACTCATGATTCAGATCGAGCGCGGCTCGGAGACGGCGGCCTTCGAGTTTCCGACCATCCCTCCACCGAGCGCCGTGGATTTCACCTCAACCCATCCGGTCGATATCGACGTCGATTTCCGGGGTCGCCCGGATCAGAAAACCGGGGTCTCCCCGAGGAGCGCAGCCGTCGACGTGCTAGTCAACGGCCGCGCCCAGCAGAATCACGACGATCCCAGCGAGTCGTTTTTCTTCAACAAGGACAGCACCGGCTACCTAGTATTCGACCTGGGAGAGACACTCCCGGTTATGCGGATCCACACCTATTCGTGGCATCGCAACCGGGCAAAACCGGAGCTCACCCAGCGTGCGGTCCAGCGCTTCATGGTATGGGGCGCCCAGGAATCCCGTCCGGCCAGCCTGCCGGACTCGGGAAACCCTGGCGGCTGGACACGCATCGCGAGGGTCGATACCGACGTGTTTTTCCAAGTCAATCGGCAGGCGGAGCGTCCGCCACAACAGGCGGTTCGGCTGCAGCCGGCCACCGGTGCCATTGGAGAATTCCGCTACCTGCTCTTCGAAGTGCTCCCCACGAGCGACTACGACGACATGGTCCCGCGCCACACCTTCTTCTCCGAGATCGATGTCTTCACCGAGTAGTCTGCTCCTGCGACCACAAGCCAGCCCCGGTCATCTTGGACAAGAAGGGCACTCGGGAGTACTCACAACACAGGCTCGACTATGAAAGCCTCTCCCGCTGGAGCGCCGAGTTGCCTCAGAGTTACGTGAAGGAGGACATGCGGAAGAAGCGGGACTAGGCCGGATGGCGCAAGCATGGGAGGTCTCGACGGGGGCGCCGTCCTGTCACTGGATTGCAAATCCAGTCTCCTGGGCTGGGAGGCTTCCCCTCGCTCCCACTCATGCAAGTAGCTCACTGATAACATGTCCGTGAACATTGGTGAGCCGGCGCTGGATGCCATTGTGGTAGAAGGTGAGTTGCTCGTGGTCGAGGCCTAACAGATGCAGGACCGTGGCGTGGAAGTCAGGCCAGGAGACGGGATCTTGCACAGCCTTCCAGCCGACCTCGTCGGTGGCCCCGTAGGCAAGGCCCTTCTTCAATCCACCTCCCGCCATCCAGACCGTGAAGCCCTCTGGGTTGTGATCGCGGCCGAGACCGAGTTGTCCGGCGGGGGCCTGCGTAAAACAGGTGCGGCCGAACTCGGAGGTGAAGAGAACCAGGGTGTCCTCCAGCATTCCGCGCTGCTTCAGGTCTCTGATCAAGGCCGCTACCGGCTGGTCGATCAGCCCTGCTTCCCGGGTGTGATTCAGCTGGTTGTTCTCGTGCCCGTCCCAGCCATGCCGGGGTGTCCCGCCGAAGGCTCCACCAGAGAATAGCTGCACGAAGCGCACTCCCCGCTCGAGGAGGCGACGGGCGAGCAGGCAGCGGCGGGCGCAGTCCGCAGTGGCTTGTCGGTCGATGCCGTACATCGAGGTGATGTGCCCTGGCTCATCGGAGAAATCGACCACCTCGGGGACCGAGACCTGCATGCGGGCTGCGATCTCATAGGCTTGGATGCGGGCGGCGAGTAGGTCTTCCTCGGGACGGGCGATCGAGTGCCTCCGATTGAGCTTTCCGAGAAATTCCCGCGCTTCGCGCTCGGCGTCTGCCGGCGTCCCCTCCGGGGCGAACAGATTGCGGATCGCTTGATCACCGCTGCCGAACAAGGCCCCTTGGTGTTGCGCCGGCAGAAAGCCACTGCTCCAATTGCTGGCCCCGTTGTTGGGCAGGCTGCGGGCATCGGGCAGGACGATGAAAGTGGGCAGCGACTCCGATTCGTTGCCCAGCCCGTAGGACAACCAGCTCCCTAGAGATGGGAACCCGTTCATCTGGAAGCCAGTGTTCTGGAGGAAGCTCGCCGGCGTGTGGTTGGCCGACTCGGAATGCATCGAGCGGATGACCGTCAGCTCGTCGGCCACCCCGGCGAGGTGGGGGAAGAGGTCGGAAACCCAGCGTCCGCTCTCGCCGCGCTGCTTGAACTCCCACTCGTTGGCACGCATCAGCCCGGCGCTGCCGAAAAATGTGTCCGGCTTGACCGAGTCCGGCGGTGCCTTGCCGTGGAACTTCGCGAGTTCAGGCTTGTAGTCGAAGGAATCGACCTGGCTGAGTCCTCCCATCAGGCAAATGTGGATCGCCCGCCGCGCCCTGGGACGATGATTGGGGAAGCCGCCTCTCGTCTCCGCCGCCCCGCGAGCCTCGTCGCCGAGCAAGCTCATCAGCGCCGCGGTGCCCAGTCCGCTGGCGGTGAAATCTAGAAAGTGGCGTCGGGAAATGTCCATGGGGTTCAGTCGATCCAGATCGACTCGTTGCTGTTGAACAGGGTGCGCGCCAAAGTCGCTAGCCCGTGCCGGATGACGAGCCGGCGCGCCTCTGCGAGTTCGTCGCGGTCAGGATTACGCCCGAGAACCAGCCGCCACGCGAGCGTGATCTGGGCGTCGATCTCCGCGCCTGCCTCCTTCGTCACCCGCGCTGCGAGCTGCTCGGACAGGCGCAGGATGAATGGGTGGTTCCACTGGCTGAGTGCCTGCGATGGCGTGGTGGTGACGCTGCGCGCCGGTGTCGTCACCGAGGGGTCGGGGCAATCGAAGGTGTCGAGGAGCGCGCTGCGCTGTCCCCGCACGTGCCATCGATAGATCGTGCGGCGGTCGAACTCCGCACCGACCGGATCGATCGCCACGTAGTAGAATGCCGGTGGCACCTGGTCGATCCGGACGTCCTTGTAGCCAGGGCCGAACATCTCGCGATTCAGCGCTCCGGAGGCTGCGAGGACCGAGTCGCGGAAGGTCTCGGCATCGACCCTTCGCGGGTTCTGCCGCCAGAGCAAACGGTTGTCTGCGTCGCTCCGCCGCGCCTCCAGATTGCGGGCGGTCGACGACTGCTGCCAGGTCGAAGAGGTGACGATCAGCCGATGCAACTTCTTCAACGAGTAAGCGTTGTCGCGGAACCAGACCGCCATCCAATCGAGCAGTCCGGGATGGCTAGGTCGCCCGCCGTTGAACCCGAAGTCGTTCGGTGATGCCACGAGGCCCTGGCCGAAGTGGTGGTGCCAGACGCGGTTGATCGCCACGCGGTGAAACAGCGGGTTGTCGGGCGAGGTGATCCATTCCGCGAGTTTGGTCCGCCGCTGCGCATCGGGGGCACCCGCGTCGAGGTCGAACGAGGGTGAGAGCTCGCGGATCGCCGCGAAGCCGGCCGCTGCAACCTCATCGCCGAGGAGCTTCACGTCGCCGCGATCATGCACTCGCATGGGGCCAGGATTGCGAGCGATGACCGTGAACACTTCCTTGAAGGCGCGCGCCTGAGCACCCGTGATCGCGTGCCCGAGCCGCGCGATCTCTGACTGGATCTGCCTCTCCTCCGGCGTCACTGGTGTCACGGCGGCGCCCCCGCTCCCCCCGAACAACTGCAGGGCGAAGTTCCCCTCACCATGCTCCACCGCGTGGAGGCTGTTCACCCCGCGATGCACCCAAGCCTCGCTCTTCGCGCTGTGGAATACTCTCCTTTGCGTGTCGGCCTGCGTCCCGGGTGGCTGCGTCTGCTCCAACCGGTCGAATCGCTCCTCGAAGACAAGTTCAGTCCCCTGCCGAACCTGCAGGTCGTCGACTGCCCCGCCGAACCTTCCAGAGTTCAAGGGATGGGGCTCGATCCGGATCCGCACGGGACCGGACCCATCGCCCTCGTAGCGAAACTCACCGGCTTTAAAACGCGCGGCATTCCCCTCGCCTCCCCAGGCTTGCGCCTCAAAGAAGTGCGAAGCCTGCACACCGCCCCCCATCCCGACAAGCCGCACCACCACCCCGTCGCTCTCCCCAGTGGCTTGGCTCGGCGCTGCCCACACCGTCGGCGCGAGTTTCAGCGACACGCGGTAGGATCGCCCCTTCTGGTTCGCTTCGATCGGTTCCAGGAGTTCGACGATATTCGCGCTCGTCACCAGTTCACCACCGCGCGCAGCGACTTGATCGACTAGCTGCCGCTCCAGCTCGCCTTTGCGCTCCGCGAGTTCGCGCCATCCGGCATCGGAAACTCGATCCTCAACGAGCTTCCGCGTCCCGTGGTTCACCCCGTCCAGAGCTGCGATGAACTGGTAGTACTCACGCGTTGAAATGGGATCGAACTTGTGATCATGACAGCGCGCGCAATGGACGGTCATCCCGAGAAAGGTCTGACCCACCGTGGCCGCGATCTCCTCCAACTCGTCCTGCCGACCTGCCATTTTCATTTTCGGATTCTTGCCCAGCACGTCGTTGTGAACGCCGGCTACGAGAAATCCAACCGCCGCCGCGCCCTCGACGGAGCCCGGCTCGAGTAGGTCGCCCGCCAATTGCATACGCGCAAACTGGTCGTAGGGCAGGTCGTCATTGAGGGCGCGGATCAGCCAATCGCGGTAGTGCCAGGCCGACTCCCGGGGCTTGTTGTATTCGTAGCCACCGCTCTCACCAAAGCGCGCGACATCCAACCAGTGCCGCGCCCAGCGCTCGCCGTAATGCGGGGAGCTGAGAACCTCGTCCACCAACCTCGCCCACTGCTCCGGCGAGGGATCAGCGGCAAAGCGTTCGATGATCTCGACCGGTGCAGGCAGGCCGTGCAGGTCAAAATAGAGCCGCCGCACCAGGGTGCGTGGATCGGCACGCGGCGCGGGGCTCCATCCTTCCGACTCCAGCGAGGCGAGAACGAAGTGGTCGATTTCATTGCGCGACCAGTGGTCGTTGGCGACCTCCGGCGGCTGCGCATTTGTCAATGGCTGCAGGGACCACCAGTCGTAGCCTGCACGGCCCGCCGAAGAGTAGCGGAATGGTTCAATGGGGTCGGCACCCCACTCTGCCCCGGCGGCAATCCAGTCGCGAAGGATGTCCTTCTCGACTTCGGGAAGCGGATGCTTGGGCGGCATCTCATCGCCATTGACCAGCTCCCACAGCAGGCTCTGTTCTGGATCCCCCGGGTCCATCACCCTGCCACTCTCCCCACCGGCGAACGCGGTTTCCCTCCGACTCAGATCCAGCTCCCCCTTCGGCTCCGGACCCGAGTGACAATCCAGGCAGCGTCCGGCCAACACCGGCGCCACCACGCGATCGAAGTGCGCGCCAGGATCCGCCACGCAGACGCTGATCACGCACCAACTCGACAGTGCGACAATCTGGATGGCTGTGATCCTGCGATTCATTCATGCAAGCGGGCAGAGGCATTCCCACTCTGCAAACCGAACTGGTTCCACTAGTAGAACCCATCCCACCGAGATCAAGTCGGACTCGACGAACGCTCTCGTGGGTTTGAGTTTCCTCACTGCGATGCGCGGCGATTCCTGTATACCCGCCGCCGTCACTTACCTCCGCATGAAAAAAAGCCGCCAGACACAAAGCCCCCGTCCTCTCAATCGCTTGCATCTAAAACGATTGCGACTAGCGTAACCCCCGAAAGTTCTCACAGCACTCCCCTGAAGTTTTGCGTTTCTCCCCCAAGATCGTGTCCTTCGTGAGTTCGGGTTGTCTGTTTCTCCTGATCGTAACTGCACTGCAGACTCGCATCGTAGAAACCCAGCCACCTGCACCCGAAAAAGCACCGATAGCTGCAGCTCCGAGCAGCCCCACACCACCTGGGCTGGATCACAGTAAGTTGGCGCCGCTAAAAACCGAGCGGATTGCTGTCCAAACGCTTCATGCGCCGTCCGATCGCGAAGATCTGGCGGTCACCAATTTGCTTCGCGACGCTTCTGGACTGCGCCCGGCAGCCGAGTTCGTGGACGATGTTGTCAGACACTCCTCACCGACACCATTTTTGCTCGGGCGGAACCTAGTGGATCTCACGAAGCGCCGCTCGGTTGGCGCCTTTCCTGATCCGACGAGTGAGTCGTTCGCGAAAGATCGACCCGTGCCGTGGATCTGCTTCGCCCCAGGGACGGACATGGATCTGATCGAGCAGATAACCGGCTCGGCGCATGGGCACTTGGGAGGCACCAACAACGCATTGGGGAGCCGACTAGGCATCGGCAACGTGCGCGCTTCCGCATTCCAGTTCTTCAACGTTCCGAGATGGTCTCGGACGGCGACCAACCAAGCTCCGAGCAATGGTCCGAACGCACTGCGCCAGGGCGATCCGATCACGCTGACGTGGAGCATCCTCCCGGACGGGACGCCACTCGCTGCGAGTGGATCGATCCCTGCAGAGTCCTCCGACCCGAGCAACCTGATCGCTCATCTCAACGGCATCTACGGCAATCAGACGGCTTGGATCGCCCTGATGCAACAGGTATTTGACCGCTGGGCAGAGGTCTCCGGCATCCGCTATATCTACGAGCCGAACGACGACGGCACGAGCTTCCCAGGCAGCGAGGGCGTGCTCGGGACGCGCGGCGACGTGCGTGTCGGCGGACACAGAATCGACGGCAGTTTTAACACCTTGGCCTACAACTACGGTCCACCGACGGGCGACATGGTGATCGACACCTCGGACGGATATTTCAATACCACCTCCAGCAATTCACTGCGCCTCCGCAACGTGCTCGCGCACGAACATGGCCACGGGATTGGCCTAGAACACGTCTGCCCGATTAACCAGACGAAACTCATGGAACCGAAAGCCGACACCGCCTTCGACGGCCCGCAGCATGACGACATCTTCTCAGCGCAGCGCCAGTATGGGGATCGCTTCGAAGACAGCAACGCCGACGCCAACAGCGATGACAACGACGCTTTCGCACGGCGCACGAACCTCGGCACGCTGAACTTCGGGACGACGACATTGACGCCCTTGAGCATCGACGACAATTCGGATCAGGACTACCTCGGCTTCGGTTCCGGCACTTCCGGTGCGGGGATCTCGATCACGCTACGGCCGCTGGGCTCGAGCTACCTCGAGGGGGGGCAAAACAACGACGGCACATGCTCCGCCGGCACAAACTTCAACTCGAAGGCGGTGCACAACCTCGGCTTCGCACTGTTCGACTCTGGGGGGAACAGGCTGCTGACACGGGATGCTACGGCTAGCGGCAACGATGAGACGATCGCCGATTTCACGCTGCCGGCTGGGACGCAGTTCGCCATCCGCGTATTCGGCGACTCGACCAACAACGCGCAACTCTACGAGCTGGAAATCGAGCTCACTGACCCAGACGCACCGCCGGACATCACGATCGGCGACAGCAGCGCCCTAGAGGCGACCGGTGCGATCGGCTTCTCCGTGCAACTCTCCGAGCAATCGGCCGCGGACGTCACCGTCAGCTACGCAATACAAGCGCTCACCGCCAGCGACGGGGATGACTTCACCCCAGCGAGCGGGACCGCTACGGTCTCGGCGGGAAATCTTACAGCGCCGATCAATGTCAGTATCATAGACGATCTGCTCGATGAGAACGACGAGACCCTGCGTGTCACCTTAAGCGATCCGCTCGGCGGAGTGCTGGTCGATGCGGTGGCGGACGGGACGATCTTGGACGACGACTCCCCACCACTCATGTCGGTCGATGATGCGCAAGTCTCAGAGACGGCGGGGAGTGTCGATGTCCCGGTGACGCTCGACGCGCCGAGCGGGCTGGCGATCACCGCGGTGATCAGCAGCAGGTCTGGAAGCGCAACGGCGGGGGACGATTTCACCGCCGCGAACAACTTCGTCAGTTTCGCGCCCGGGGATGTCTCTAGAATCTTCACCGTGCCGGTGCTCGACGATAGCGAGGCTGAAGCCGACGAGACCTTTCTCATCCAGCTCGTCAACTCATCCAACGCGACGCTCGGCGACGCCAGCGCAACCGTTACGATTTTGGATGACGACGCGCTGGAGCAGCTCTCCGGGACTGGCTCGCTCGCGGGGGACGCCCCGAGCGGTGGGATCTCGATCGCTTGGAAAGCGGTGATCGGGCGTGATTACACGATTCTATTCTCCACCGACCTGGTGAACTGGGATCCGCTGGCGGGCGCGGAGTTGATCACTGCCGACGAGGTCGACGAGTCCTTCGCCCACAGTCCAAGGCCAGAATTCCGCGGTTTCTACCGTATCGTGGAAGGCTATAGCCCATAGGTCTGATGATTCTTTTAACAAATGAGATTCTCATGAAAATCCTCACTTCACGGAAACTGCTGCTGCCCGGCATCTTGCTTCTAGCCCCATCGATTGCCCGCGCCCAGATCGGCTGGCCGGAAGTGTTCGACCCCTTCCAAGTCACGACCATCTACCTGCAGATCGACCCGACAGACTGGAACATCGTGCGCTCGGACACTTCGCTGACAATCAAGAAGAATGCCACGCTTTGGGCGGATACAGAGACACCGATCGCAGTCACGGTGAAGCGCAAGTCGGACCCGGCGTTTCCGTCCGAGGCGACGCCAGACAAGGTCAGCCTCAAGATTGATATCAATGCTCTCGTCCCCGGACAGGAGTGGCGCGGCTTGAAAAAATTGAGCCTGGAGAACTCTAGTGGTGCCGCCGAGGGCTTCGCCTGGGCACTGAACCAGATGGCCTCGGAGGCAGGCTTCTATCCGACGCCGGCGGGTCTCGCCTGTTGGGTGCGACTGGTGGTGAACGGCAGCTACGTCGGCCTCTACCTCAGCGCAGAGGAGCGCGACACGCAGTTTTTAAAGAACCGCGGCATGTGGCGCGAGGGTGCGACCTGGCTCTACAAGGTCGACGGCAGCACCTTCATCGAGGCTGGGACCGCGCCGCCAGCGAGCCCGACTTTCGACCACCTGTGTTTTGTCCCGTTCATCTCCGGTCCCGGCGGTGGTGGTGGTGGTGGTGGCGGCGGTTGTCCACAGCCCGACTTCGACGTGGATCTGCCGCAGTGGATCGACATGGATGCCTTCCTCACGCTGGCGGCAGTCCAAGCCTACGCGACCAACGGTGACGCGCTCTACTCACACAGCGGAAAGAACAGTTTTGCTATCGATTTTTTACCTGAGAACCAACGCCGCCGCATCTACTTGCCCTGGGATCTGGACACTGGATTCGGCAAGGTCAATACCGACATCTTCAGCGTGCGCAACGACGGACCGTCCGAATACGAAGCCGAGATCCTCGCCCACCCGTGGTGGGGGCAGCACTACCGGTATCTGATGAAAGACCTGCTCGACGGCCCGCTCGCCTCAGCCAGAGTGACCGCTTTCCTCGATCGGCTCGCCATCGTGCTGGACCCGCTATTCGCGGAAGACCCTAACAGCAGCTCGGACATCGCCGGTCTGGGAGATTTTGTGGTCGCCCGAGAGGCCAACATCCGCACCCAGCTGGGGCCGGTGCTCGAGGCGGCAGAATTCAGCCAGGCGGGGTGCGAGGTGGCATCGGGCTTCCCTCTGACATTGAGTCATACGAATGCCTCCGGTACGATTTACTACACCACTGACGGCAGCGATCCTCGCGTGCCCGGCGGTGCGGCTTCCACTTCGGCCACCACCTACTCGGAACCGCTGACAATTAATAGCACCACGCCGATCCAAATGCGCGTCAAGGACGGTGCGGCTTGGAGCGCGCTGCGCTCGGCAACCTTCTCGACCTCCGGCCACGCAGCCGACATGCGCATCACCGAAATCATGTATCACCCGAAGGACGGAGCCATGCCCGACGATGGCGAGGACGCCGAGTTCGTCGAATTGAAGAACACCGGCGCGGGGGCGATCGATCTCTCTGACTGCCACTTCGACGGACTCGACTACTCCTTTCCGCCAGGGACGATCGCCTTACCAGGGCAGATCATCCTTCTGGTGAAGCACCCGCTGGTGTTCGCAGCGCGCTACCCTGGTGTCAGTTTCGATGGCACCTACTGGAGCGGTCTCTCGAACAAGGGCGAGAAGCTACGACTGCGCAACGCGGACGGCAACAACATCGTCTCGGCCGCATTCGAGAACGCCAGCCCGTGGCCGCAGGCAGCGGATGGCATGGGGCGCTCGCTGGTCCTGAGCGATTTGAATGGCGACCCGGACCGCCCGGCTACCTGGCGGGCAAGTAGCAATCCAGATGGATCACCCGGCACGGATGACCCTGCGCCACCTTACCAGGTCGGCATCGTCATCAACGAGATCCTCGCGCACACAGACCCACCGCTTGAGGACGCAATCGAATTGCACAACACGACCGCGGCGGCAATCGACATCGGCGGGTGGTATCTGAGCGATGATCTCGACAAGACGCTCGACCCGAGCGGCGCAGTGCTGAAAAAAATCCTCATCCCGGCAGCGACGGTGATCCCGCCAGGTGGCTACAAAGTTTTCTACGAGGCGCAGTTCAACGCCGGGGCAAACGGGTTCAAACTCAGCAGCAGAGGCGAGGCGGTCTACCTGTCCTCGGGAGATGGCGCGGGGAACCTCACCGGCCACATCGTCAGCGAGACCTTCGGCGCGACCGACAACGGCCGATCGCTCGGACGCTATCAGACTTCGGACCGGACCGTGTTCACAGCGCTCGCGGCGCGCACCTTCGGCGCGGATACGCCAAACACGGTAACCGAGTTCCGCACCGGGACAGGTGTGGCGAACGCACAGCCCGTGGTCGCTGATGTGGTCATCAACGAGATCATGTATCACCCGGACGGCACTGGCGCGGAGTGGGTCGAATTGCACAACACCAGCACGGCGGCAGCCGATCTCACCGCCTGGCAGCTCGGCGGCCTCGCCTTGACCTTTCCCGCGGCGACAGAGATTCCTGCGGGTGGATTTCTGTTAGTAGTGGACTCCACCACTGTGACGCCAGCACAGTTTCGGATCGACAATAACGTGCCTGTAGCTGTCCCGATCCTTGGCCATGTGTTCGTGCTCGACAACGACGGCGAGTCGATCGAATTGCGTAAGCCGAATGGGGCAGACCCGGCCATCGTGGTCGGGCGCGTGCGCTACAATGACAAGGTGCCATGGCCGACCGAGGCCGACGGCGCCGGAGCTTCGCTCGAGCGGTTCTCCCCGACCACCTTCGGCGATGACCCGGCCAACTGGGGCACCGGCGCCACTCCCGGCGGCTCGCCGGGCCGGCCGAACGTATTCGCCGACCTGCTGGCGATCGCGAGCAAGGGGAACTGGCAATACAACTCCGCCTGCCAAGATCTCGGCACCCCCTGGCGCACCAGCAGCTATACCGACAGCAGCTGGCAGAGCGGCCGGGGCGCGCTTGGCTTCGGCGATCCGGTGGTCACCACGCCGACTCTGGCATTCGGAGCGAGCGCCAACATCACCACCTACTTCCGCAAGGCACTGACGATTTCCGCCGCGCCGTCAGAGATCGCGACACTGCACCTTGAAGCGCTCTACGACGATGGCATCGTCGTCTATCTAAACGGTGTGGAAGTCGCGCGCCGGTCACTACCCGCCGGAGCTATCACATCGACCACGCTTGCCACCAGCCACGCCGCCAGTAGCTACGAGATCATCGACCTCAGCGGGCACACTGGACTGCTGGTGAGGGGAGAAAATGTCGTGGCTGTCGAAGTCCACATGGCAGGCACTGCAGACACAGATCTGGTGTGGGATGCGGCGCTCACCTACACGACCGGCCCGGTCGAACCCGACACCGACCTCGACGGCATGCCTGATAGCTGGGAGACGGCAAACGGCCTCGATCCGGATGATCGGGACGACGCAAGCACTGACCTAGACGGCGATGGCTCGGATAACCTGAACGAATTCCTGACCGGGACCGATCCGACCGACCGCCTGTCTGTCTTGGAACTGCTATCCGTGGCCGAGGAGACCGGCGACGACCTCCGCATCCGCTGGTCGGCCGTCCCCGGCGAGACCTACGAGTTAAAGTACAGCTACGACCTGGTAGATTGGCTTAGCTTCACACCGGCAGCGGTCGCCACTGCCACCGGCGGTGAGTTGGACTATCTCGATCAGAACCGGAGCCCCCTGAGGCGGTTCTATCGCGCACAGCTGCTGTCAGATTGAGTGGCGGGCGGGGATTGCAAGCCCACTGGACAGCCCGTCTCCAGATCGGGTTTCTCATCCTCAGATCATTTTACCGTCAGATCGGTTGCTCGCCAGAGCGAGCCTCCAGTTCGGCACCGAGAGAACGAGCAGATGGGGATGATGAAACTTCACACCAGATCCGGCAACCGAAATTCTAGCTCGCGCCTGTCACGGCCAGTGTCCAGTCTGCCCCAGAGCCAACAACGATGCAGGTCGAGTCGATCACGGTGCGCCACTTCACCATCAGCTAAGGACGCCAGCCCGAATGGTATTAGTTTAAGGGGAGGCATCGGCAAAAAATCATCGTCGGGCGAGTAGAAAAAGAGCGGAGAACCCGGCCTTGGCCGATAGGTTTTCATGCTAACAAAAACACTGTTCCTGACCGGGTTCGCCACGCTCCTCCGTGGCAGGGCCAAGCACAGAAAGCAAGATGTTCCCGCTGCCGAACGCGGCATGATCGCGGAGCGCTGCCCCGATGCCCCCAGCCGGTAGTTCCGCGACGAGATAGCTGCCGAGTTGCTCGCCGAGCACTCCACGACAGAACGCGACCGGACCTACCCCGACGCGGTTACCTTCTGGACATTCTTCGGCCAGGTTCTCTCCGAGGACGGCTCGTGCGCCCGCGCAATGGCCCGCGCGCAGGTGTGGTGTAGCGCGAGTTCGCTGCCCGTGCCGAGCGCCTCGAGCGCCCGCTTCGTGGCGGCGCGCAAGGCGCTGCCAGTCGAGATGCTCCAGGCGGTGAACCGCTCGCTCTGCGATCAGCTCGACCACGAGCTGCCAGTCGCCGGGCACTGGCGCGGGCTGCGCGATTTCGCCGGTAGCAATGTCGAGACCGGTGAGATGCGCGGGCACGACCAGCTCGAGAGCTACCTCGGCGAGGGCGATGTGCATGTCGGCGACAGGATCTACTCGAGCTACGAGGTGGTAGCGCGGGACAAGATGAGGGGCGTGGAGTTCATCGGCCGCAACCACCAGACGCGCAAGCTCGACTTCCGCAGGGGGCGCAAGCTCGACCCCGACGAGCGTGTGCAGAGCTGGGTCAAACCGCGCCAGCAGCCGGCGCTCAGCCGCCTGAGCAAAGGGGGGTGGGACGCGCTGCCCGGCGAGATAGAGATGCGGATCGTCCGCACCAAAGGCCTCGACCGCGACGGCGTGCGGCAGACCCGCTATGTGGTGACCACATTGCTCGACCCGGTGCGCTACCCGGCCGACGAGGTGGCGTCGATCTACATCCATCGCTGGGAGACCGAGCTGCGCTTCCGCGACATCAAGACGACGATGGGCATGGAGCTGCTGCGCACCAAAACACCCGAGTTGGTGCACAAGGAGGCGCTCATGCACATGATGGTTTACAACGCGATCAGGCTGTTGATGCTCAAGGCTGGCAACGCCTTCTGGGTGAGCCACCGGCGGATAAGCTTCAAGGGAGTCGTGCAAGTGTTAGGGGAAAGCCATGTGACGTTCGCAGGGGTGATGGGCAAGCCCCGCCTAGAGCCGTCCGCGAAGGCCGCGCTGCTCGAGCGTATCGCCGAGCGGGTCGTGCGCGAGCGCCCTGGGCGAAACGAGCCGCGGAAAAAGAAACGCCGCCCCAAAAACTACGGCTGGCTGCAGAAGCCCAGGCACAGCTACTTCGAGCACTTCCGCAGCGACATCCCACCCAGAAAAATCCTCGACGAGTGCGCTTAAGAGTCTGTCGGACTTACCCGATCCGGCAAGAACCGTTTTAGAATTCGCCCTGATCCACCCGCTGAATCGTCATTGAATCCATTCAAATCCTCTCCAGCATGCGGATCTGGATCAGA
>Ga0316197_10001390_pt1 | contig 17261 bp, 15 predicted proteins | sample OudBiesiAoxic_MG_FD_204939 | JGI IMG/M metagenome (GOLD analysis project Ga0316197, IMG submission 204939) | Coastal sediment microbial communities from Oude Bieten Haven, Netherlands - site A oxic | ecosystem: Environmental > Aquatic > Marine > Coastal > Sediment | place: Netherlands... | reverse complement strand
TCCGACAATACCTGACGCGTGCCCTGAAAAATGGTGCCAGTGCCAACGAAGTCCTGGACGCGCTGCTGATGGCCTTTCCGACACTGGGTCTGGCGAAGATCGTCTGGGCGGTGGATATCCTGTTGGACATGGATATTCCCGAATTCCATCCGGACCAGCTGGACGCCGAACCTCGCTGGCACACAGTGGCTGTCCTGGACGAGCTGCCATCCGGTGAGATCAGCTACCGGGACTGCGATGCACGTAGCCTGTTCATCTACCGAAAGGACGAGGACTTGCGCGTCTACGACAGCCGCTGCCCGCACCAGGTCACAAATATCCCGCACCTGGCCCTGGAAGGAACCAGGCTGACCTGCCCCAAGCATCACTGGGCATTTGATGTCGCGACCGGCGAATGTATCGAGGTTGGCAACCGACCCCTGAACCATTTCGAACACAAGATCGAAGACAACATGTTATTGGCCTTCTGGTAGGTGACGGGGAACAACGCAGCGGTAAGTTTTCCTGCCCCGGGCAAAACCCATGTCAATACTGTCAGGAAGGAGACGCCAGGCTGTCCTGATTGACCACCTCCGATGGTTCGGGAGGTATTATTGCGTCTGCCTGGCCATCAATGCCGCCTATACAGTTACTCAGAACCAGTTGTGGAGGGTCCATGGAAAAAATGAATGGAGACGCCTGGCGCAAAGTGCTCAACCCCAGGATCTGGCGCGTATTACCGGGAAAGACGGCGACCTCGATATCCTCCAGGGGGCACTGACCACCGATGTTCATACTCTGGATCGAGTAGATCGGCAGCATCATTCGGGTACCGTCCGCCAGCATGCCCTCCAGATCACTGACATAATCGGCGCGTTGCTGCTGCATCAGTACAGCAAGGGTTTCTTCATTGATAGTGGTGTAGCTGGATCCGGTATCAACCATTAAATCCACCGCACCCAGTCCATGGATCTCGGTTGTAACGTAATAGGTCGCCGAACCTTTTTCACGCATGGGAATGAACGTCCCGAATTCCTGCGCAGAGGCTGGAGATACGAGCGCCGAAACAAGCATGGCGCCCGTGACCACGAATAGGCGTTTCGTCATAACCAATAAGCTTATACCCGACAGAATCCGTCGTGACAAGCGCTATCATTACGTTGCGCTGTCCTGTTCACAGGCTCGTGGACCCTGTTCGCAAGACGGTCAGGATGTATCCGGCGCTGCGGAACTTTCACCGCAGCTTATACTGTGTTTCTGACCGTTTTATTCAGGAACGTAAAGCCGGGGTACGGGCACAGACTCGCTGGCGCCGGCGCTGTTCCTCGGATTCACTATGATGGTGCTGCCACGGCTATATCCAGGGTAATTGGCCCAGCCCGAGCCCGGGTAACCGCCCCAACCCCGGTAACCACCCCAAGCAGGGTAGCCACCGTACCATGGGCCGCCGTACCAACGATCATAACGATCATAACTGTCGTTGTCCCACCAGCCATTGGCGCTCGTCGAGACAAAGGAAGTGGCGCCTGTCATAACAACGGCAGCCACGATTTTAGTCATCGCATTCATTGTTAATCTCCCCTTTAATCGAAGAGTTTCCGAAATAATCCCATCCGAAGCGGGATCTGTATTTTATAATAGCCGATTTATTTTAATGAATGCCAGCGGGTCACGGGAAACCTGGACTGACCGGTCCAGTGGTCCATAATGCCCAGATCCTGCGACAACAAGGCGATAATTCTTACTAATGTGGTATAAAATTGTTTACTGTTTTCGAACTGACAGAAATGCATTAAACAGAGCTGACTCCGGGATGAATAAAGGTACAAAACCATGATGCGAATTTTATTGTTTCTGGCCACCAATGCGGCCGTACTGGTACTGATCAGTGTGGTGTTCCAGGTGCTGGGTATCGAGGGAATTCTGGCCGAGAACGGCGTGGACCTCAACCTGCAGGCACTGCTGGTGATGTCGGCCGTGATCGGATTTGGCGGATCATTTATTTCTCTTGCCATATCCAAATTCATGGCCAAACGCTCCATGGGCGTGCAGATTATCGAGCAGCCCGGCAACAGTAGCGAACAGTGGCTGATGGAAACGGTCAGGCGCCAGGCACAACAGGCCGGGATTGGCATGCCGGAAGTCGGCATTTTCCAGTCACCGGACCCAAACGCCTTTGCAACCGGCATGCGTCGCAACCATGCCCTGGTGGCGGTCAGCAGCGGACTGTTGCAGAGCATGAACGCCGACGAGGTCGAGGCGGTGCTGGGACATGAAATAAGCCACGTCAGCAATGGCGACATGATCACCATGGGTCTGCTGCAGGGCGTAGTGAATACCTTCGTGATTTTTCTCTCCCGCGTCATCGGCCATGTGGTGGACCGGGTGGTATTCAAGACCGAGCGTGGTTACGGGCCAGCCTATTTCGTTACCTCGATTGTCGCCCAGATCTTCCTCTCCATTCTCGCCAGCATGATTGTCATGTGGTTCTCTCGCCATCGTGAGTTCCGGGCCGATAGCGGTGGTGCCTCGCTGGCCGGTCGCGGCAAGATGATCGGTGCCTTGCAGGCCCTGCAGCGGGCCCATGAGCCCAGGGATCTGCCAGGAGAGTTTGCCGCCTTCGGTATCTCGGGTGGCCTGGGTACCGGTATCAAAAAGCTGTTTATGAGTCATCCGCCGCTGGAACAGCGCATCGCGGCATTGCGGGCAGCGCAATAAACCGGGATCTGCGGAGTCTGCATAACTTGAAGATTGGCTCATTGGACAGTTTCGCTGTCGACATCAGCCCGCTAACTGCGCGCTGATGTTAGCGCTACTCGTCTGCGTGCCCTTTATGGGCGCGCTGCTGGTGTCCTGTCTGCCCTCGCGCTGGCGTCTGCAGCCTGCCTGGCTCGCGGGTCTTACCGTGGTGCTGGGTCTCACCCTGCTGCTGACCCAGGGGTTTGCGGTTTACAGCGGTGAGGTGCTGCTCGAGCGTCGGGAGTGGATAGCGGCGATCGGCCTGTCACTGGCTTTCCGTCTCGACGGGCTGGGCCTGCTGTTCGCCCAGCTCATCCTCGGCATCGGCCTGCTGATCGTGCTCTACGCACGTTACTACCTGTCCGCCGCGGAGGGCGGTCCCCGCTTCTACGCCTACCTGTTGTTGTTCATGGGTGCCATGCTCGGGCTGGTGCTGTCGGAAAACCTGCTGCAGATGCTGCTGTTCTGGGAACTGACCAGCCTGACGTCTTTCCTCCTCATCGGTTTCCGGCGACACGACGCAGCGGCACGCCAGGGCGCGCGACTGGCGCTGTTGGTCACCGGCAGTGGCGGACTGGCACTGCTGGCCGCAGTCATCCTGATGGGCCAGGTGGTCGGCAGCTATGAGCTCTCCGCCTTGCTCGACAGCGGCCAGACCATCGAGAATCACCGTCTTTATCCCGTCATTCTGGTGCTCTTCCTGCTCGGCGTGGCGACAAAGTCGGCACAGTTTCCGTTTCACTTCTGGCTGCCGCACGCCATGGCGGCGCCCACCCCGGTGAGCGCCTACCTGCATTCGGCGACCATGGTCAAAGCCGGCATTTTTCTGCTCGGCAGGTTCTTCCCGGTACTGGCGGGCACGGAGCTGTGGTTCTACAGCGTCAGCGGCATGGGTCTCGCGACCCTGCTGCTCGGCGCTTATTTCGCGTTGTTCCAGCACGATATCAAGGGCCTGCTGGCCTACTCAACCATCAGTCATCTGGGTCTCATCACACTGCTGTTCGGACTGGGTACCCCGCTCGGCGAGATCGCCGCCATCTTCCATGTTCTCAACCACGCGGTCTTCAAAGCATCCCTGTTCATGGCCGCCGGCATCATCGATCACGAGACCGGCAGCCGTGACATGCGCCGGATCAACGGCCTGTTCAGGTACATGCCCTACACCGCGCTGCTGGCGATGGTGGCCGCGGCAGCCATGGCGGGTGTACCCCTGCTCAACGGTTTTCTGTCCAAGGAGATGTTCTTCGGCGAGACACTCGGTCTCAGGTGGCTCAGCGAGGCGGAGTGGCACTGGCTGTTTCCCTGGGCGGCCACCCTCGCCGGGATATTCGCGGTCGCCTATTCGCTGCGTTTCATTCATGACGTCTTCTTCAACGGCGAACCCAGGGATCTGGCCAGAACACCGCACGAGCCGCCGCGCTGGATGAAGGTGCCGGTCGAGGTGCTGGTGGTCCTGTGTGTGGCCGTAGGCACCCTGCCAGACCTCACCGTGCGCCCCCTGCTTGAAGTGGCGGCCGCGGCTGTCCTGCAGCAACCGCTGCCCGCTTTCAGCCTCAGCATCTGGCACGGCTTCACGACGCCCTTCATCATGAGCCTGGTGGCGCTGGGCGGTGGCGTCGCCCTCTACGCCGGCCGCCGATGGGTGTTCGCCGCCCATGATCGTGTTCCCCTGAGCTTGAGCGGCAAAGCCCTGGCCGAGCGCCTGATGGCCGTGCTGTTCGACTTCGGCCGCCGGCTCGATACTGCGCTGGACAACCGCAGCCTCAGCCGCTACAGCTTCCTGCTGCTAACAAGCGCCCTGGCGGTGGGCGCGGTGGCTCTCTGGGGCCAGCCCCTGGCCGGCAGCACTGAACCGACTTCGCCCGATCCCGGTACCCTGGTCGGAGGACTGCTGCTCGGCGCCGGGGCACTGGCCACGGCGCTCATGCACTGCAACCGCCTGGTGGCCGTGCTGATGCTCGGCCTGGTGGGTTTGATGACGTCTCTGTTGTTCGCGCGCTTTTCGGCGCCGGACCTGGCCCTGACCCAGTTACTGGTTGAGATCGTCACGGTGATCCTGCTGCTGCTGGCGATGTACTACCTGCCGCAGGCGACACCCGCCGAGTCCAGCCGGACCCGCCGCGGCCGCGATGCGGCCCTCGGCGTACTGACCGGCCTGGGCGTGGCGGCGCTGTGCTACACCATGCTGACCCGGCCGGCAGACAGCATCTCCTCCTTCCATCTCGCCGAGAGCAAACCCGGCGGTGGCGGTACCAATGTAGTGAACGTGATCCTGGTCGACTTCCGCGGTTTTGACACCCTCGGCGAAATCACCGTACTGGGCATCGCCGCGGTCGGCATCCTCGCCATGCTCACCGGCCTGGTGCTGCGCGGACCGCAGCAGGACTGGCTGGGCCGGCCCTGGTTCGACGACCGCCATCCGCTGATCCTGGTCACGGTGTCGAAGTTGCTGCTACCCATCGCCTTGCTGGTCGCCGCCTTCCTGTTCCTGCGCGGTCACAACGAGCCGGGCGGCGGATTCATCGCCGGCCTGGTCACCGGTGTGGCGCTGATTCTGCAATACATCGCCGAGGGCAGCCGAGTGACCCGCATGCGGCTGCCCTGGGACCACCTCGGCCTGATCGGTGCCGGCATCCTCATTGCGCTGCTCACAGGCGTGGGCAGCTGGCTGTTCGACTACCCTTTCCTCACCAGCACCTATACCTACCTGAGCATGCCGCTGATCGGCGAGTTCGAGCTTGCCAGCGCCATGCTCTTCGACCTCGGCGTGTACCTTGCCGTGGTCGGCACGGTACTGCTGATCCTCGCCGGTATAGGCCGCCTCAGCCTGCAGGAGGATAGCGCCTGATGGAAGCCCTGCTCTCGGTTCTCATCGGGGTGATGACGGCGAGCGCCGTCTACCTGCTGCTGCGGGCCCGGATCTTTCCCGTGGTGCTCGGACTCTCCCTGCTCGGCTACGCCGTCAATATCTTCCTGTTCGCGAGCGGCAGACTGCAGCTGAATAGTGCCCCCCTGGTCGAACACGGCCTCGCGCAGCTGCCCGACCCCCTGCCGCAGGCCCTGGTGCTCACCGCCATCGTCATCGGCTTCGGTATGACAGCCTTTCTCGTCGTGCTCGCCCTGCGCGCCCTGCGCGAGTTCGGCAACGATGAGGTGGACGGGGGTGACAAGCCGTGAATCATCTGGTGCTTCTGCCTGTATTGATACCGTTGCTGGCGGGCAGCCTACTGCTGGTGGCCGGCCGCGCCGGCAAGGCTGTCGAGCGCAGCATCGGCCTGGTCGCCACAGCTGCACTGCTGCTGGTTGCTGTTCTGCTGCTGGTGCGCGTGGGAGCCGGTGAGCTCCTGGTCTACTACAACGGCAACTGGCCGGCGCCCTACGGCATCGTACTGGTCGCGGACCGGCTCAGCGCGCTGATGCTCACCCTGACCGCAGTGCTTTCGCTGGCCAGTCTGCTGTATGCGATCAACGGCGACGACAGGCTCGGTTCGCGCTTCCATGTGCTGTTCCAGATGCAGCTGCTCGGCATCAACGGCGCCTTCCTCACCGGCGACCTGTTCAACCTGTTTGTCTTCTTCGAAATCCTGTTGATTTCGTCTTACGCTCTGCAGCTGCACGGCGGTGGCAGAGCCCGCGTGCGTGCCGCCCTGCATATCGTGGTACTCAATCTGGTCGGTTCGGCGATCTTTCTGATCGCTATCGGCGCCATCTACGCGGCCACCGGCACACTCAACCTGGCGGACCTGGCGGCAAAAGTGGCCATTGCAGGCAGCGAGCAAGCCGGACTGCTGCGTGCCGGCGGACTGCTGTTGCTGGTGGTGTTCGCACTCAAGGCGGCGCTGATCCCGTTGGGTTTCTGGCTGCCCCCCGCCTACGCCGCCGCCAGTGCACCGGCGGCGGCACTGTTTGCCATTATGACCAAGGTGGGCGTATACGCCATCCTGCGCGTGCACAGCCTGGTGTTCGGCCCGGAGGCAGGCGCGGTGGCGTCGCTGCTCACGCCCTGGCTACTGCCCATCGGTCTGCTGACCGTCATTGTCGCAACCCTCGGTGTGCTCGCCAGCCGCGAGTTGCGCCGCCTGCTGGCGCACCTGGTTGTGCTCTCGGCCGGCACTCTGATTCTGACGCTCGGACTCGACTCCGAAGCGGCCACCTCGGCGGCGCTCTACTATGCGCTGAACAGCACCCTGGTCGCTGGTGGCCTGTTCCTGCTCGCGGACCTCATTGCCCGCGAACGCGGCGAGGCGCAGGCCAGACTGGACCGGGAACAGACCGTCGCGCGGCCGGCGCTGCTTGGAACCCTGTTCTTCGTCGGCGCGGTGGGTGTTGCCGGCCTGCCCCCGCTGGCGGGTTTTGCCGCCAAGCTTTATATCCTGCAGAGCGCCTTTCTGCACCCGGCCGCGAGCTGGGTGTTCTCGGTGGTGCTGCTGAGCGGGCTGTTGGTGATCGTCGCCCTGAGCCGGGCGGGCAGCGCACTGTTCTGGCGTAGCGGTGATACAGCCGTGCTCCAGGCACATTCCGGCCTGTTACCGACCACCGCCACGACGCTGCTGCTGTCCGGCACCGCGGCTCTCATGCTGGCGGGTGGTACGGCAACGGCTTTTACCCAGGCCACCGCGGCACAGCTTGCCGACCGTACGGCCTACATCGATGCCGTCCTGTCAAACCAGAATCTAGTCCCGTCCCCGTCCGAGGGTGTCGCAAAAGATCGTAGCCCCTTCTCCCTCCGGGACAAGGTGAATTGCGCAGCAAGACAAGGTGAATCGCCGTCAGGCGAGAGAGGGTGCCCTGGGGTACAAGGTGAATCGCCGTCAGGCGAGAGAGGGTCCTCTGGAGGAGAAGGTCCTCTGGAGGAGAAGGCTGGGATGCGGGGGCATAAAAATCAGAGCGTTACCTTTTCTGCCCCCCTCACCCTAACCCTCTCCCGGAAGGAGAGGGGACTTTTACAACACCCTCCGTCCCGCAAAGGAGGTTCCTGATGCCTAGATCCTCGCTCCTTTTACCACATCCCCTGCTCAGCCTGTTGCTGGTGCTGATCTGGCTGCTGATGAACAACAGCGCCACGCCGGGCCAGCTGCTACTGGGGACTCTGCTCGGCGTACTCATCCCGTTGTTCACCCGACGCTTCTGGCTGCAACCGCCGCAACGCCTGGCCCGCGCAGGACTGGCGTTCCGTTTCGCGGGGCGCGTGCTGTGGGACATCATTGTCGCCAGCTTTGTCGTGGCACGGGTTGTGCTGGGACCCCGCAGTGCCCTGCGACCCGCCTTCGTCTGCATTCCGCTGGACGTGGAGGGTGATTTTGCGATGACCGTGCTGGCCAGCGTGATTTCGTTAACCCCCGGTACCGTTTCTGCGGACCTCGATGCCGAACACGGCTACCTGCTGGTGCACGCGCTCAGCGTGCATAACGCGGAGGCGCTGGTACAACAGATCAAGACCCGATATGAAGCCCCCATCAAGGAGATATTCGCATGCTGAACATTGTCGTGCCGGCCGCGATGGCGCTGCTCGGCATCGCGCTGCTTTTGAATGCCTGGCGGCTGTTTCGCGGGCCGGACGCCACCGACCGTATACTCGCCCTCGATACCCTGTACATCAATGCTGCGGCGGTGATTGTGCTTTACGGTGTTTACATCGGGCGTACTGACTTCTTCGAGGCTGCGCTGCTGATCGCCCTGCTCGGCTTCGTGAGCACCATGGCGCTGACCAAATTTCTGCTGCGCGGGGACATCATCGAATGATTGCTGCGCTGGTGGATTGGCTCACCGCGGCTTTGCTGCTGCTCGGCGCTGGCTTTGCACTAATTGGATCCATCGGACTCGCACGCCTGCCCGACATTTATACCCGCCTGCACGGGCCGACCAAGGCGACAACGCTCGGAATCGGTGGCATTCTGCTCGGCTCTATCCTGTATTTCTCCGTGCGCCAGGGCTTGAGCCTGCACGAGGTGCTGGTCAGCGTGTTTCTGTTTATGACCGCACCGGTGAGTGCCCACCTCATCGCCCGCGCCGCCCTGCAGCGACATTGCAAGAGTCTGGCCCAGCTTCCAAAGACCGAGGACGAAAAGCGGCTGCACATCGATAAATCATGAAAGCAATCAATCTACCCGACAGTTGCATAACATTCGGTCTGCATATCAATTTCACCTTGTACCCCAGGGCACCCTCTCCTCCAGAGGACCTTGTCTCGCCTGACGGCGATTCACTTGTGAAAACAGGAACGTACGACGCAATTCAAACGATCTCTGGAATTCACCAATATGAGGTCATGCATTAAGCTGTAGGAGCGCCGTCCCCCGGCGCGAATCGCGGCCAGGAAGCCGCTGCTTCAGAAAGATTATTGCAATGATTGGGTCTACTCTCGTTGCGGATGCAGGGGCTGGATCGGCGATGTCTGAGTCGCCGTACTCACCGGGTCTGATTTGAGCCAGCGCTGCGTCTCACGCAGCAACCGGCCGCCATCCCAGTCAATAGTATCCTGCCCATACAATGCCCGGTTAAGTTCATCAATGGCATCAGCGAATGAGGGGTCTACGCGGTTGGCGATGGCGGCAAGGCTGGTAGGTGGCCGCTCCTGCCAGCGGTTTTTTGCCAGCCTCAGCAGCGCGATTTTGCCGCCCCCGGCATCATTGTTTCGGCAAGCGCGTTTGAAATCGCGAAACGCTTCGTTTGGTTTCTCTGGCTTGCGGGGAATTGATCGAGGTTCAGGTTTGAGCCGCTGCCTCCACCAGAGCAACGCTGTCGCCAGCCAGCCCAGCATAAGTACCGCACTCAGCCATGGCCAGAAACCGGCAGCATCCCGTTGTTGATCGATTTCAGCCGGCTGTGAAGCGGAGATCGCCGGAGCCGGTTCGACGGGCAGCTGCGCCGGTACCGGCTGGGTATCAGCTGCTGCACTGACCTCGATGCTGCGCGCCGGAATACGTGCCAGCTGCTGTTGCCCCGTTTCCGTGTTCCACCAGGGGATTTCAATCGCCGGAAGTTCGAAGCGGCCGGCACGGCTGGGGAGTATGGCGATCTTCTCCTGCCGAATACCGGCCAGGCCATCCGCCCCGGTTTGATTTTCGAGGAGAGGTTGATCGGTATATTGTTTAAGTCCATCCGCCGGCGTACCGGCCAGACTGGGTAATTGCGCAGCGGCGATACCGCTGGCGGTCAGCGTGACAGTACGGGTCAACGGTTCGCCGACGCGGAAACGGGGTGGGTCTTGCGGCCATTCTTCCACCAGCCGCAGTTCCCGGCTGGGCAGCCAGGGACGTTGCGCAGCCGCGGGTATGGGCTGCACAGCCACGCTGAAGGGTTGGGATGCCACCCGCTTACTGCGCAGGGTCTCCTTAAAGTTGAACCGGCTCCCCTCAATGATCTGCCCCTGAAATACCGTGGGTTCCACTGTCAGGGTACCGCTTTCCTGGGGAAAGATGGCGAAGCTTCGTTCGACGACGACGTAACGCACGCCATTGCGCAGGGTTTCGAAACTGCGGTCGTCGCCGAGTTTTTCGACCATCACCTCCACGCCGCTGAGCTTCGGCTCACTGAGGCTGCCACTGCGCAGATTCACCGAACGTAACAGCCGAACCGTATACACCAGCTGTGATTGCACATACGCCTGCTGCGGGGTCAGTTCCGCTTCCAGGAAGACGCTGCCAACCTGGTCGGAGGCATTGGCTGTTTCAGCCTCAACCACCAGCGACAGGCTGTTGCTGCGGTCCTTGCCGAAGCTGATGGCCGGAATGGTGTAATTACCAACATCACGTGCCATCAGCGTCAGTTGCCATTGACTGGTGCGATCCATACGACCGTTGATGATTTGAATCTTGCTGCCCTGTGAGCGGTTGAGGATATCGAACAGGGCTTCCAGAGGCGAGAAATCCGCTTCGCCATCCGCTTCTCCCTGCACATCGAACGTCAGCAGAAACGACTCATTGACCGTTACCGGATTGCGGTCGAGGTGTGCCCGAATGGTCGCGGCCCGGATTCCGGCTGCATGCAGGATAAGCAGTAATATCAGCACTACACGCGCTACCATGGCTCGTCCTCGGGTTTTGCGCGACGCTCGCGCTGCTGGTACTGATAAAGAAACTTACGCCGCAACAGACCGCCGGGGTCATCAGGAATACGGCGCAGCCACTGTTCTGTGGCAGGATCGGATGCTTCTTCAGTATGTTGTTCACCGATAGAGGCCATGTCGGCGGTATCGACTTCACCCCGTTGTTCGGACGCTTGCGTTTCCTGCGTCGACGAGGTCTGCGCGTCACCCTCGTCGTTGCCTTGATCAATCTGCGTCTCTTCACCGGCACTCGAGGCATGCTGCGCACCCTCCTGGTCAGCCGCCTCGCTTGCGGCCTGTTCGGCAGACTGAGGCTGCTCCGAATCGGAACCGGCATGCTGTTGATCGCCCGGTTTCTGGTCGCCTGCACCGGAGGCATCCTGTGAATCCTGTGAATCCTGTGAATCCTGTGAATCCTGTGAATCCTGTGAATCCTGTGAATCCTGTGAATCCTGTGAATCCTGTGAATCCTGTTCTGACTGTTGCTGTTGCTGCTGCAGCAGTTCCAGGTTGTATCTGGCGTCTTCGTGATCGGGATCGAGCTCAAGCGCCTGTTGATAACTGGCCATGGCTTGCGGGTGCTGACCGAGCCTGGCCAGGGCATTACCGCGGTTATAGAGCGCATCAGGCGTTTTGACCGACTCCAAGCTGGCGGCTGCCTGTTCATAGAGACCGGCGCGGTACTGTGCCGCGGCTTTCCATTGCGGATCCTCGAAATATTGTGCGGCGTCCGTTGCCTCCCCTTCCTCCAGTGCCCGCATACCCCGCTGATCGGGGCGGCTCCACAGGCTGCCCCAATCCACCGCGTGGGCAGACTCCGGCACAGGCATCAGCAACGGCAGCAACAGTCCCAGTACGCCACGCCGGAAAGCCAGTGCAGCCAGCGGGATCACCAGCAGGATCAGCCATGGGCCTTGTTCGCGCCATTGCTCTGACTGAAGGCCGCTGGCCTGTTCCGCCTGATCCAGATTGCCCGTTGTCCGCCCGGCAAACAGATACTGGATATCATGATCGTCTGGTCGGATCGCGGCATAACGTCCACCACCGCGCTGCGCCCAGCGTTGCAGCGCGGCGGCATCAAGCCTGGGCACTACGATGGAGCCCTGCGCATCCTTCAGGAAACCGCCTTCAGCGACGGGAATCGGTGCACCCTGTTGACTGCCGGTGCCGAGTATGGATAGCCGGTGGCCTTGTTTGCGCAAGCTGTCCAGTTGCGATGCCAATGCGTCGCCTTCGATACCATCGGTAACCAGCAGGATGTCACCGCGGGTGGCGCCCGCCTGTTGCAACAAGTCAGCTGCCGCCGCCAGGGCAAGGTCGGCACGACTGCCTTGTGATGGCATCATGCCAGTGTCGAGACTGGCCAGTTGGTTGAGAATGGTGTCTGCGTCGTCGGTCAGGGGGGTAACGGTAAACGCTTCACCGGCATACACCAGCAAGGCGGTCTGTCCTGCCTGGCGGGCCCTGAGAATATCGGTGATTTTGTGCCTGGCCCGGATCAGCCGACTGGGTTTGAGATCGCCTGCATCCATGGAACGCGACAGATCGAGGGCGATCACCAGCGCTGACTGATCACGAAATACGGGTTGCGGTAAACGCTCCCAGGTGGGGCCCGCCAGCGCGATGATCAGCAGGCTGCCTGTCATACCAACCAGCCACGGCGCTGATGAACGGCGTTGTGTCTCCCGCTGTGCGGCCAGCACAAAGGGCAGCAGCTGCGCGTCGCACACCGCCTTCCAACCGCGGCTGCTGTGTCTTGCGCGCAGCAAGCCGATGATCAGCGCCGCCACGGCCGGCAGGGCCAGCAACCAGAGTGGACGCAGGAAGTGGAATTCACTCACGGCCCGTTTCCACGCAGGTAAAACCAGAATGGCGGCAGTGACAGCAGCAGCGCAGCGGCCAGGGGCCAGGGGTAAAGCGCGTGCACAGGCCTGAAGTACTGGGCCTCTTCATCGACGGGTTCCAATTCATCCAGCAACTGATAGATCTGTTCGAGTTCCTGCATATCGCGGGCGCGGAAATAGCGGCCACCGCTTGTATCGGCGATAGCGCGCAAGGTTTTTTCGTCGAGATCCTGGGAGGGGTTTACCCGGCGTGTGCCAAACAGGGAACGCACCAGCATTTCATCGGCACCAATACCGATGGTGTAGATCTTCAGCTTTGCCCCTGCCGCCAGTTCCGCCGCCTTCAGCGGATCGACCTCGCCGGCGGTATTGGCGCCATCGGTCAACAGAATCAGTACCCGGCTGTTCACCGGGTGATCGCGTAAACGTTTGACCGCCAGACCGATGGCGTCACCGATGGCTGTTTCCTTACCCGCCAGACCGATTGCCGATTCCAGTAACAGCTGTTTGACAGTTTCCCGGTCGAAAGTGAGGGGCGTCTGCAGATACGCCTGTTGACCAAACAGGATCAGGCCGAGCCGGTCACCCATGCGGCGGTCGATAAACCGGCTGGCCACGACTTTGGTGGCGACCAGCCGGTTCACCAGTTCGCCCTGCCACTGGAAATCCTCAACTTCCATAGAGCCGGACAGGTCCACCGCCAGCATCAGGTCGCGGCCGCTGACCGGCAGTTCAACGGCATCACCCAGCCATTGCGGGCGTGTGAGTGCCGCAATGAGTAACAGCCATGCCATAGCGGCGACCCACAGCGGCCAACCTTGCGGTGCAGCTGGTTGGGGACTACCGTGCGCTGCGCTGAAATCTTCCAGGAAGGGCACGCGCAGCGCATCGTCACCACGCGGGGGCACAGCTGGTAACAACCGGCGCAGCAGCCAGGGCAATGGCAGCAACAGCCACAACCAGGGCCATTCGAACTGCATCATGCCCGTACACCTTTCGCTTTGAGCAGCTGGCGCAACCAGCGCTCGCAAAGCTGCAGCAGAGCAGGCCCATCGACGCGGCTGTCAAGCGAGTAAGGCGCATCGATGAGTACGCGTCCTGCACCCTGCTGAAACTCTTCTCCGGGCAGGCAGCGATCCAGCAGGCTGAGCCATGCGCGCCCGGTGAGTCCCGCCACCTGCCGGCGTGGATAGCAGCTCAGACTCACACGCCGCAACAGTATTGACAGCTGCTGCGCCAGCACCCGCGCATCGCCGGATTGCCGGTAGTCTTCGCCAATCCTGTGCAAGGCCTGTTGCGCTGCACGCTGTAAGGCATTGCGTCTGTAGCGATGAAGCAGGTACCCGCCCAACAACGCGATGGCCACCAGCAGCGTCAACAGCAGCCACCAGCCGGGGGCCGGGGGCCACCAGGACAGCGGATCGGGTAAATGAATATCACGCAGCGGCAGCTCGCTTCCGGGATTCATGGCTGGCGCAGCCTCAGACCCTGCTGCAGGCGCAGCAGCGGATCATCGTTGGTGGCACAGGGCAGGAAGATCATGCGCTGGCGCAGGCATAGACGCTGAATTCGATTTTGACGCCTGCTAAAGCGTTCCTCGTAGTCGGATCGCGCCCGCTCACTACGCGTGTCCAGGGTCAGTTCCCGTTCGCGGTCGGCAACCCGGTACTGTCCCGCCGGGGGCAGATGCGTTTCCAGCGGGTCGTAGACAAAGATCAGCACCAGTTCATTGTGCCGGGAAATCTGTGCCAGATGGGCTTCCGAGCTGGCACCCAGGTGGCGAAAGTCACTGATCAGGACGATCAGACTGCCGGGTCGCGCGACGCGCCGCAAGCGCGCCACGGCTTTGTTTAAAGTCTCAGGGTTCGCTTCTTGCTCTGCAGGCTGCCGATCGATCTGCCCGCGAGTCGCGAGCTGCTGCAGAAAATGCAGGGTGGCCGCACTACCCAGGCGGGGCCTGCCCTCCCAATGCTCCTGTTGCGAGAAAATGAAGCCGCCCAGGCGGTCTCCCTGTTGTGCCGCACGCCAGGCCAGCAGCGCAGCACACCTGGCGGCCACAACCGACTTGAAAGATCCCTGAGTGGCAAAGAACATAGCGGGCCGGTAATCCACCGCCACCATGACGGGACGTTCCCGTTCTTCGCGAAACAGCTTGGTGTGCGGCTTGCCTGTGCGGGCCGTCACCCGCCAGTCGAGGCTGCGGATATCGTCACCCGAGGTATAGGGGCGGGATTCATCAAACTCCATACCACGCCCTTTAAACGGGGAGAGATAGTTCTGACCCTGCAGAGAGCGGACACGCGTTGCACGCAGATCGAGTCCTTCCGCGGCATGGCGCAGCGCGATCAGATCGCTGCTGGCTGGCTGAATGCGATCGTTCACCACCTTCTTAACGGTGGCCGCGCTGCCGATACCCCTCAGGCCAGGCATAAACTGTTGGCCGCGTCGTGCCGTTTTCATCGTGTTAACAGACCTTAGGGAACAGCCACCCGCTGCAGGAGTTCGTGGATGAAACGGTCGCTGGTGACACCCTCGGCTTCGGCTTCATAGCTGAGAATGATGCGGTGGCGAAGCACTTCGCAGGCCACTGCCTGAACGTCCTGCGGGTCAACATAGTCACGCTCGTTCAACCAGGCACGCGCGCGCGCACAGCGATCCAGTGCAGCGGTGGCCCGCGGACTGGCACCGTACTGAATCCAGTGAGCCAGTTCATCGCCGTAGGGCCCGGGGTCGCGTGTGGCGATGACCAGCTCCACTATGTATTTCTCCAGGTCCTCGGCCATATGCAGACCCAGGATGGCCTTGCGCGCGGCAAATAGTGTTTCCTGAACGACGGGGGCCGGCGACGGTTCGGGTTCTTTAAGACCTTGTAGCGCTTCACCCCGGGTAAGGCGCAGGATGTCGTGCTCGGCCGCGGCATCCGGGTAGTCGATAAAGACATGCATCAGGAAGCGGTCGAGCTGGGCCTCGGGCAAAGGATAGGTACCTTCCTGCTCGATGGGGTTCTGGGTAGCCATAACCAGAAACAGTTGCGGCAGACGGAAGGTTTCGCGGCCGACGGTGATCTGCCGTTCCGCCATTGCCTCCAGCAAGGCCGACTGCACCTTGGCCGGTGCGCGGTTGATTTCGTCCGCCAGAATCAGGTTGTGGAACAGGGGGCCGCGCTGAAAATGGAAACTGCCGTCCTGGGGACGGTAGATCTCGGTTCCGGTCAGGTCCGCAGGCAGCAGATCCGGCGTGAACTGGATGCGGTGAAAATCGGCCTCGATGCCCTCGCTGAGCACTTTGATGGCGCGCGTCTTGGCGAGCCCCGGTGCACCCTCCACCAGCAGATGGCCATCGGCCAGCAGGGCGATGAGCAGCCGTTCCACAAGGGTCTCCTGCGCGAGAATGTGTTCATTTACATAGTCACTGAGTGCCTGTATTTTTGCCCGTTCAGTCATTCCATCAAACCGAATATAAAAGTGGTATTTTAAAATTTTTATCGTGGCGCGCCAAATCTGCACACCTAAAGACAATGCAGGTCGTTGAAAGTTTCATGGTGATGGTGGCAAAAGTTGCGGAAGCGCAAGCTGTCAACGGCACCGCAAGTGCACTGTCTCATAGCGATTAGCGATTTCAGCAATCACTATGAGACAGCACACCAGGTCAGTCCTCTATTGCCACCAGCCGCACGGAAGCAAACTCGACAGCTTTTGCCGCTGACGCATTTAACAAGCGCAGTGACTGACCTGAACGTATGTGGTTTTTGCTTTGCAGATTGTTAAGCGCCATCAATTCGCGGACGTTGGTTTTGTAGCGCTGGGCGATTTCTGACAGCGTGTCGCCTCGCTGTACCTTGTAGACAATATCGGGAATCTGATCTGTGCGCCCGTCCGCGATGGCAATCTGCTTGAATACCGTTGTGACATCCTCGTTGCCAACGCTGGGAGGCAGGCGCAGATGATAGTCTTTTGGCACATATTTTTTGCCCTTCCAAACGGATCGCTGCAAGGAGGGATTGAGCGCTCTCATGACACCTGCATCCAACTCGAGCTGCTCGGTCAAGGCGCTTAAGGGGAGATAAACGGGCAGCTTGACGATCCAGCAACTGTCAGGATGGTCGCGCTCGAGAATGCCGAAATAAGCTTCCGAATTACCGGTAGTATCAGCAGCGGCCAGAAATGCAGCATAGAAGTTACGTGAAGCAAATCCGAATCGGCTGCCCTTGTACTGCCGCACGATCTCCCCGATGTCATCGGTACCGGTTTCACGCACCGCGCGGCGCACGCCGGACAAACCATGATTATAGGCGGTGATTGCCAGCGGCCAGCTGTTCAGCACCGCATGGTATTTTTGTAGAAGGCGCGCTGCGGCTTGTGTCGATTTATAGGGATCAAATCGTTCATCCACCACGTGATCAACACGCAGATAATGTTTTCCCGTGAAGCGCGTAAACTGCCAGATGCCCGCCGCACCGGCCGACGAACGCACCAGCGGATTATAAGAGGATTCGACGTGTGGCAGCGCCGCCAGCGCAGCGGGCAGGTCATACTCGTGCAACGTCTGCCTGATGCCGCTTTCCCACGCCCCCGAGCTGATGATCCCGTCACGCAGCCGGTCCGATTGCCCGCGCTGGAAACGGACATTAGCCGCGGCCTCTTTCAGCATCG
>Ga0316197_10001389_pt1 | contig 17263 bp, 13 predicted proteins | sample OudBiesiAoxic_MG_FD_204939 | JGI IMG/M metagenome (GOLD analysis project Ga0316197, IMG submission 204939) | Coastal sediment microbial communities from Oude Bieten Haven, Netherlands - site A oxic | ecosystem: Environmental > Aquatic > Marine > Coastal > Sediment | place: Netherlands... | reverse complement strand
TCAGCAGATGGGACCAGGGATCGCGGGTCCTGTCGGTCGATAGTAGCAACAAGGCGATCGAGTACGAACTCGACGAGCTGGTGAGTTTTGCGGTGCGCTCCGGCAGCGGCGAAGAGCTTCTGCCCACACGAAACGAGCGCGTCATGCGCATCCAGTATCAACCGCCGGATTCGCTCCTCGGCTCCACCCGTGCGGGCGAGGTGCTGCGCAGCGACATGCGGCGTGAACTGGTCGAACGCATCATTCGCCGCCTCGCCGCCCTGAATTGATTGGCGCCTGTTCACACTGCCTGCACGATAGCGTTGCTGTCCCACATCGGGCCAGGCAGGCGCGAGGAGAGCACTTCAATGGGCCTGAATGAACGACGTGTAACGCGGCATGCCCCGTTTCGGGGCACAACCCGAAGAGACGGGGCCATTCCGCGCCAGCCGCGTGGCGGCTCATTGATTGCATCGAGTACACCGCGCTCGCAGCGCCTTGTTGGCCGAACAACTGGCCGCCGGCGCTGCCGCACGGGCAGTGTGAACAGGCCCTGATGCGCGTCCATTCCGACAGGCTGCAGCAGCACCTCGCCGGGGCGCTGGCCGCCATCTATCTGGTCAGCGGCGACGAACCCCTGCAGCTGGGCGAATGCAGCGACGCCATTCGCGGTGCCGCTCGCGCCGCCGGCCACGCCAGCCGGGAAGTCTTCGATGCCGGCGCCGCCTTCGATTGGCAGCGCCTCGCAGCGGAGGCAGCGGCATTCTCGCTGTTTGCGGAGAAAAAGATTATCGACCTGCGCATGCCTGGCGGCAAGCCCGGCGCCGAGGGGAGCAAGGCGCTGACCGCCTATTGCGATAACCCGCCATCGGACACGCTGCTGCTCATCACGCTGCCGAAGATCGATCGCCAGCAGCAGAACAGCAAATGGTTCAAGGCCATCGAAGCGCGCGGCGTGGTTGTGCAGGTTTGGCCGATCGAGCCGCGCCAGCTCCCGGGCTGGATTCGCCAGCGCCTCGTGGCAGCCGGCATCCAGCCGACCGATGAGGCCGTGGGCATGCTCGCGGACCGGGTGGAGGGTAATCTGCTGGCCGCGCGCCAGGAGATTGAGAAACTGCTGCTGCTGCATGGCACCGGACCGCTAGGCGCCGACCAGCTTTCCGCCGCAGTCGCCGACAGCGCCCGTTACGATGTTTTCGAACTGGTCGACAGCGCGCTGCGGGGCGAGTCCGGACGCTGCGTGCACATCCTCGATGGCCTGCGTGGCGAAGGGCTGGCCCCCGCAGTGGTGCTATGGGCACTCCATCGCGAGGCGCGGAGCATGGCGCAGATATCGACTGCGGTCGCCAGGGGCATGAGTCCGGATGAGGCCATCGGCAAAGCGAAGGTTTTCCGTAAGCGCAGTGCGCTGGTCCGCCAGGGACTCGGTAATCTGCGAACGGCGCAATGGCTCAGTCTGCTCGATCACTGCCATCAGGCAGACGGCGCGATCAAGGGACGCCCCGGGGACGCATGGCTGCTGCTCGAAGACGTTGTGCTGGCCATGAGCGGCCGGCCACACCCGGTCGGGGGCGTCAACGCCGGATACGCTTAGCGGACAAGCTCAAGGGCGCAATGCCGGGCCGCGCCTCAGCCGGCCTCTTCCAATTCCAGCGGCGGCGGAAAATAGGCCAGGGCGAGGTTGGCATGCAGCTCCATGATGCCGATCTGGAGTTCGTCGATGAACTGGTGCAATGACTCCTGGTTCAGTTCGGCCACTTTGGTTTCGCGCAGCTTGCGCTTGATCGCGCGGATGCTGCGCAACACCTTGTCCGATTTCTGCAGATTTTCGATGCTTTCATCTACCGCCTCCACGCAATGCATGAATGACCGTGGATACAGGGCATCGTGGAACAGAAAGTCCAGCACGTCCGGGCGACTGACGCGGATCGCCACGTGCCGACGGTATATCTGGTAGCCGGACATGGAACGCAGCACGCTGATCCATTGCAGTGTGTCGAGCGAGCGCGACTCCAGCCGGTCATCGGGAAAAAGGTCGGTGGAGCGCACGTCGATGATGCGCGTGGTCATATCGGCGCGCTCGAGATTGCGCCCAATGCGCGAGAAGTGCCAGGCCGCGTCGCGATACATCACCGATCCCAACAGGCCGGTTATCTGCTGTGAACCAGTGATGATGCCGTCGAGAAAATTGTCGCGCCCCCCCTTGGTCAGACCCGACTGGACGTTTTCCTTGGCGAACAGATACAGCTCGTTGAGCTTTTCCCAGGATGAGCGCGGGAGTACGTCACGTACCGTGCGGCAGTTCTCACGTGCCGCGGCCAGCGAGGAGATGATCGAACCGGGGTTATTGGCGTCTCCGATCAGAAAGCGGACCACGTTGCGTTCGTTGGTCTCGCGATCCACCGCGTAAAAGGCATCATGCAGCCCGGCGATCTCGACCAGCGGCTCCCAGCCCGGTGCGATCGTACGCGGGGTATCCAGCACCAGATGCGAATTTACCCGCACCAGGCGGGCCGTATTCTCTGCCCGTTCCACGTAGCGGGCCAGCCAATAGATATTTTCCACAACGCGCGACAGCATGGCAATCTCCGCTCAATCGGCTTCCACGATCCAGGTATCCTTCGACCCGCCACCCTGCGATGAATTCACCACTAGCGAGCCCTTGCGCAACGCCACGCGGGTGAGGCCGCCAGTGGTCACGAAGGTCCTGCGGCCACTGAGGATGAACGGGCGCAAGTCAACATGGCGCGGCTCCAGGCCCCGTCCGACGACGGTGGGCACGGTCGAGATGCCCAGGGTCGGCTGTGCGATGTAGTTGCGGGGATTCTTTGTGATCAGCTCGGCGAAGGTCTTACGCTCGGCCTTGGTTGCGCGCGGCCCGATCAGCATGCCGTAACCGCCGGATTCATTGGCGGGCTTGACCACCAGTTCGTCCAGGTGCTCGAGAACGTACCGGCGCTCTTCCGGGTACATGCAGCGGTAGGTCGGCACGTTCGGTATGCCGGGCTCCTCATCCAGGTAATAACGGATGATCTCCGGGACGAAGGCATAGACCACCTTGTCGTCCGCCACCCCGGCGCCCGGCGCATTGGCCAGACCCACCTTGCGTGCCTTCCATGCGCGCAACAGCCCCGGGACGCCGAGTATCGAATCCTCGCGGAACGCCTCCGGGTCGATGAATTCGTCATCGATGCGCCGATAGATCACGTCCACCCGCTTGAGGCCGGACACGGTTCGCATGTAGACGCAATCATCGTCATCGACGAACAGATCACGACCCTCGACCAATGCCGCGCCCATCTCCATCGCCAGATAGGCGTGCTCGAAGTAGGCCGAGTTGTAGATGCCCGGCGTGAGCACGGCCACGGTCGGTCGTTTCACGTTGCGCGGCGATAAGGCGGCGAGCATCTCGTACAACTGGGTCGGGTAGTCGTTCACCGGCAACGGGGCATAGGTCTCGAACAACTCCGGGAATACCCGTTTGGTGACCAGGCGGTTTTCCAGCATATAGGACACCCCGGACGGCACGCGGAGATTGTCCTCGAGCACATACATGGTGCCGTCCTCGTCGCGCACCAGGTCCGAACCGCAGATATGCGCCCAGATACCCAGTGGCGGGTTCACACCGATGCACTGCGGGCGGAAGTTTTTCGATTCGGCCAAGACCTCGGCTGGAAACACGCCGTCCTTGATGATTTTCTGATCGTGGTACAGGTCGTTGATGAACAGGTTCAAGGCCTTGACACGCTGCTTCAGCCCGGCCTCAACTCTGTCCCATTCCGCCCTATCGATCAGCCGCGGGACGATATCGAACGGCCAGTTGCGGTCGATCATGCCCTCGTGCTCGCTGTAGACAGTGAAGGTGATGCCCATCTCCTTGATCGCCAGATCGGCCGCACCCTGGCGCGTAGCGAGTTCACCGCTGTCCATTTTGCGAAACAGGCCGATCAATTCCTTGGCCAGCGGACGCGCCCGGTTCTTGCCCGCCATCATCTCGTCGAAAAAGGGACCGGGGTCGTATTCCTTCAGTTCTATTGGCATAGGGAGTTCGCTGTCGGCGCCGTGCGCCAGCCGTTTGAGATTCGGATCGTGCGTTCTAGATCCTGGGAGAGACGATGTTCGCAAAGCACGGCGCCCCGGCGGTCGCGCACCGTTCCGGTGCCTGGCTCGCAAGGCCAGAATCGTGCCAGCTGGCCCCGCGGCACTCCATCAGCAGGCAATCGATCGACCGCACCGAGGATCGGCAGGGTAGACGCCTCGCCTCGCGGTACCGCGACGCTTGCCCTACAGCAGGCATGCTCGCACCGAACCGGCCCAATCCAGGAATTTGGCGTCACAAAAGGGGGCATGTAATAAGGCTTTTGTTGTTTTCTGCCATTACAGCATCAGACCGCTGTGTACCCCGGTGGATATCGGGAAGTTCGTTGACCCTGACCGCTGGCGCTGCGGTTCCGGGAATTCCAGTTGAGCTTAGCAGAATTGGGGGCGTTTCATGGTACCCGGGGCTTCCAATGACGATCGATTTCCCCGCATACTTGTTCAAGACGCCCCTTTTGCTGCCCGGATGCCTGAACGATGACTTATTGCGTCGGACTCAATCTAGATGATGGCCTCGTTTTCGCCTCCGACTCGCGAACCAACGCCGGCGTCGACTATGTGACCACCTACAGCAAGATGCATGTGTTCGCGCCGTCGCCAGACCGTCTGTTCGTGATCATGTCGGCCGGCAACCTGGCAACCACCCAGGAGGTCATCAACCATATCCAGCGGGACCTGGACTTCCCGGGCGAGGGGCCCAACCTGGCCAGTGTGCGCTACCTGTTCGAGGCTGCCGAATATGTCGGCAGCGTCAGCCTTGCCGTCCAGAAGGAGCACAAGCAGGCACTCACCCAGTCCGGTGTCAGCGGCGAAACCACGCTGCTGATCGGTGGACAGATCGCCGGGCAGCGGCATGGCCTGATGCTGATCTACCCACAGGGCAACTACATCAATTCCTCGCCGGAAACGCCCTACCTGCAGATTGGCGAAAGCAAATACGGCAAACCGGCACTTGACCGGATTGTCCACCCGGGCCTGTCGCTCAACCAGGGCGCGCGCCTGGCGTTGGTCTCTCTCGATGCGACGACGCGCTCGAACATCACCGTGGGTCCGCCGTTCGAACTGCTCACTTATGAGAAAGACAGCCTGGTGCTGGGCTGCCGCTGCCGCTTCGACGCCGACGACAATTACCTGATCAGCCTGCGAGAGGCGTGGAACAACGGTATCCAGGAGGCGTTTCAGTCCCTGCCCAAGTTCTCCTGGGAGACTCCATTGAAGGAGACGGTGTCGGCTCCGAGGCCGGTTTCACTGCCGAACGGCTGACCGGCCTGATGGTCCGGCGGGGTCCCTGACGGCCCCTGCATGCATTAGAATGTCGGGCCCGAACAAACTCCGACAGGCATCGCCATGAGCCAAGCCGCACAGCATCCATCCATCACCGACGTGTCCGCCTACATGCAGGACCTGGGACGCCGCGCCCGCGTCGCGTCGCGCGCGATCGCAGCCAATGGGGACACAGCGGCCAAGAACGCCGCGCTGCATGCGATCGCCAACGACCTCGACGCCAGGCGCAACGACCTGATTGCAGCGAACCGCAAGGATCTGGAGGCCGGCGCAGCGAAGGGCCTGGACGCCGCCCTGCTGGATCGCCTGGAACTGAATGCCGCGCGCATCGACGACATGATCGAGGGTCTGCGCCAGGTCGCTGCGCTGCCCGATCCGATCGGCGAGGTCTTCGACTTGAAATTCCGCCCGAGCGGGATCCAGGTGGGGCGTATGCGAGTGCCGCTCGGCGTCGTCGGGATCATCTACGAGTCGCGTCCGAACGTCACCGCCGATGCCGCCGCGCTGTGTCTCAAGTCGGGCAACGCCACGGTACTGCGTGGGGGCTCGGAGGCTTTTCACTCCAACCAGGCCGTCGCCGCCAGCATCCATCGCGGACTGGAGGCTGCCGGCCTGCCGGCCGATGTCGTACAGGTGGTGGCCACCACGGACCGTGCGGCGGTAGACCGGATGATCAGCATGCCGGAAGCGATCGACGTGATCATCCCGCGCGGCGGTAAAGGCCTGATCGAGCGGGTAAGTGCCGGTGCGCGCGTTCCGGTGATCAAGCATCTGCACGGCATCTGCCACGTCTATGTGGACGACGAGGCCGACCCGAAAAAGGCGTTCGACGTCGCCCTCAACGCGAAGACCCAACGTTATGGCACCTGCAACACTATGGAAACGCTGTTGGTCAACGACACCGTCGCCGAGGATTTCCTGCCGCGGCTCGCAGCGGCCTACCAGGAAGCGGGCGTCGAACTGCGCGGTTGCGAAAAAAGCTGCAGGATTCTGGGCGGCGGCTGCGCAGCAGCGACCGCAGCCGACTGGGACGAGGAGTACCTGGCGCCTATCCTGTCCATTCGCGTCGTGGCCGACCTCGACGAGGCAATGGACCACATCGCCCGGCATGGGTCGATGCATACGGAGAGCATCGTCACTGAGAACTTCAGCAAGGCACGGCGCTTCCTGCGCGAGGTCGATGCCAGTTCGGTAATGGTAAATGCCTCCACGCGCTTTGCCGACGGGTTCGAATATGGCCTGGGCGCCGAGATCGGTATCTCGACCGATAAGTTCCATGCTCGCGGACCGGTCGGCCTGGAGGGCCTGACCTCGGTCAAGTTCATTGTGCTCGGCGATGGGAACGTCCGGCAGTAAGCCGCCCCCCGACCCGCTCCTTATCGGGGTCTTCGGCGGCACATTCGACCCGGTGCACAACGGCCACCTGCGCATTGCGCTGGATGCACGCGAGGCACTCGGCATCACACAGGTGCGCCTGATCCCGCTGGCTCAGGCCGTGCATCGGGACCAGCCGGAGACACCTGCTGCACTGCGGCTGGCCATGCTGCAGGCGGCGCTGGCAGGACGCAAGGACCTGGTGGCGGACGACCGCGAACTGCGACGCACCGGTCCGTCGTACACGATCGACACGCTGAAATCGTTGCAAAGGGACTACCCGGACGCCTCGCTTTGCCTGTTGTTGGGCGCGGATGCGTTCGCCGCCTTCACGCGTTGGCGCAACCCGGAGGGCATCATGGCGGCGGCCAATATCGCCGTGCTGGAAAGGCCGGGCCAAACCCTGACATTCGATCACGACCTGGAACGGCTGATCGAGGTACGGCGCGTCGACCAGCTGGAGCCTCGCCGCTCTGGCCAGGTCCTGTTCTGCCCGGTGACCCAACTGGACATCGCCTCCAGCGATATCCGTCGGCGCATCGCCGCCGGCCATAGCGCCGACTTCCTGACGCCGCCGGCGGTGGTGGATTTTATTGCCCGGCACGGCCTTTACCACCGGTGAGCGCAGGGGCACCCCCGGGGCCGCATCGCCGAGTGCCGGGGGAGGCAGGCGACGCCGCATGGTTTATCATGCAATACCTCAGCATTTTTCGGACCCAGGTATGCAGGTAGAAGAACTCCGCGATCTCGTCATCAACACGCTGGAAGACATGAAGGCCTTCGACATCGTCACCCTCGACGTCCGGGGCAAGACCAGCATTACCGATTTTTTCGTCATCGCCACAGGCACCTCCGACCGGCATGTGAAATCGACGGCCGAATCGGTGGCATTCCAGGCCAAGCAGGCGGGTCAACCGCCGATCGGCACCGAGGGCCTGCAGGAGGGCGAATGGGCGCTGATCGACCTGAATGGCGTGGTCGTCCACGTGATGCAGGCCAAGGTACGCGACTTCTATCAACTAGAGCGTCTTTGGAGCCTGGATCCGGCCGCAGCGGAGAAGCTCAGCAAGGAACGCGGTACATCCTGAGCGGCGTACCGACCTCATGGAAGCTGAGATGGTCGGGAGACCGCGCGGATGGTGATCCACCTGATCGCCGTCGGCGACAGGATGCCGCGCTGGGTCCAGCAGGGTTATGAAGAGTACGCCAAGCGCCTGCCGCCCGAGTGCGCGCTGAAGCTGGTCGAGATAGCGGCCGGCAAGCGCGGCAAGAATGCCGATCTCGCCCGCGTCATGCGCGGCGAAACCGAACGTCTGCTCGGCGCTGTCCCTAAGGGCGCCAATCCGGTCGCGCTCGAGGTCGACGGGCGATGCTGGTCGACCCCTGAGCTGTCGAACCGACTGCAGGAATGGATGCTCAGCGGACAGGACATCGCGCTGCTGGTCGGCGGACCCGACGGCCTGAGCGAAAGTGCCAGGAAGGCCGCCTCGGAGATGTGGTCACTGTCGGCGCTTACGCTTCCACACCCGCTGGTGCGCATCCTGGTCGCAGAGCAGCTTTACCGGGCCTGGAGCATACTGCGCAATCACCCCTATCACCGCGCCTGAGGGCAATGGCACTGACTTTGGCACTGGCGGCGGCGCTGCGTATTCGGTCCACGGGACGCCGTGAATCCGTCGAGGGAGGCTCGACTGCCACATCGCTGCGGCAGACGCCCGCACATCCAAGACACCGGAGCGCTGTTCAATGCCTGCTGAATCCTTAGGCCTGTGCAATTGGCGCCTGACCAGCCATTGGGTCGCGACGGGAAGTGCCGCGACAATAAATAATATGAAAATGCCGGCCGCATGATCATCCTCGCCTCCCAGTCACCGCGCCGCGCCGAATTGCTGGCGCAGATGGGCGTACGGTTCCGCGTCGCACCAGCGTCAATCGACGAGACCCTGCTGCCCGGCGAAAATGCGGCCGACTATGTGGAACGCATCGCGACCGCCAAGGCCCAGGCCGTGCACCGGAGGTTTACGGATCACACCGTGCTGGGATCCGACACCGCCGTGGTGCTCGATCGGACGCTACTCGGCAAACCGACCGACCGCGCGGATGGCATGCGCATGCTGCTGGCACTGGCCGGACGTACACACGAGGTGCTCACCGGCGTAGCGGTGCTGGCCGCCGGTCGCACCTACTACCGCCTGAACAGCAGTCGGGTGCTGCTGCGCGACATCAGCCCCGAGGAAGCTGCGGCCTACTGGGCGACCGGCGAGCCGGCCGACAAAGCCGGTGGGTATGCCGTGCAGGGCTTGGCTGCCGCATTCATCGAACGCATCGAGGGCAGCTACTCCGGAATCATGGGACTGCCGCTGTTCGAGACCATGCAGATCCTCAAGACCGTCGGGGTGCACAAGCAGTGGGACGTGTAAACTCGGACGATGAGTGAGGAGATCCTGATCAATGTCACCCCGCCTGAAACCCGGGTGGCGGTAATCGAGAACGGCGTGCTGCAGGAGGTAATCGTCGAACGCACCGCCAAGCGCGGCCTGGTCGGCAACATCTACAAAGGCAAGGTCTGCCGGGTCCTGCCGGGCATGCAGGCCGCGTTCGTCGACGCCGGCCTGCAGCGTGCGGCGTTCCTGCATGCCTCCGACATCCAGGCCGAGGATGCCGACAAGACCGGACAGATCACCAATCTGGTCAGCGAAGGTGGCGAGGTGATCGTTCAGGTTGTCAAGGACCCCCTCGGCACCAAGGGCGCCCGTCTGACGACCAACATCTCGATACCTTCGCGTTACATGGTCTTCATGCCCAATGTGGGCAACGTCGGCGTATCGCAGAAAATTGAGGACGATGACGAGCGCATACGACTGCGCGACATCCTCACGCGATTCGCCGAGGCGAACAGCAGCGGCGCCGGCTTTATCGCCAGGACGGCGGCAGAAGGCGTTTCCGAAGAGGCGCTGCACAGCGACATGCGCTTCCTGGTGCGTCTGTGGAGTTCGATCCAGGAGCGAGCCACGACCGCGCCGCCACGCGAGTTGATTCATGAAGATCTGCCGCTGGCGCTGCGTGCTCTGCGCGACCTGATCAGCCCGGAGGTCGAAAAGGTACGTATCGATTCCCGCTCGACCTGGGAGAAGGCCCAGCAGTTCGCCGCAAAGTACATCATCGAGCAGCGCTCGTCGATCGAGTACTACCCGGGCGAGCGGCCGATATTCGACCTCTATGGCGTTGAGGACGAGATCCAGAAGGCCCTGGAACGCAAAGTGGACCTCAAGTCCGGCGGACATCTGGTGATCGACCAGACCGAGGCGATGACCACGATAGACGTCAACACCGGCGCGTTCGTCGGGCATCGCAACCTCGAAGAGACCATCTTCAAGACAAACCTCGAGGCAGCCCAGGCGATCTGCCGCCAGCTGCGCCTGCGCAACCTCGGCGGCATCATCATTATCGACTTCATCGATATGACCGACGAGGATCACAAGCGCCAGGTGATGCGTGCGCTGGAACGCTGCCTGGCGCGCGACCACGCCAAGACGCACATCTCCGAGGTGTCGACACTGGGCCTGGTGGAGATGACGCGCAAGCGCACGCGCGAATCCCTGGAACATGTGCTGTGCGAGAGTTGTCCCACCTGCAGCGGCCGCGGGACCTTGAAAACGGCTGAAACGGTCTGCTTCGACATATTCCGCGATATTCTGCGGGAATGGCGCCAGTTCGACGTCGAGCAACTGCTGGTGCTCGCTTCACAGGAGGTTGTGGACCACCTGCTCGACGAGGAATCACAGAATCTCGCCGAACTGGAGCAGTTTATCGGGCGCCCGATAAAGCTGCAGGCGGAGGCCTTGTACAACCAGGAGCAGTACGACGTTGTGCTGATCTGAGCGGGATCGCCAGGGAGCCATATTGCGCACCCTAAGAAAATTTTTGATCGGGTTCGTCATCCTTTGGGGGTTATTGGCCCTCTTGGTGAGGTCCGCCACGCCCTTCATCGCCGATTACCGAGAGCAACTGGCCGCACAACTGTCGGCGTACCTCGGCACCCCGGTGACGATCGGCGAAATCAATGCGCGCTGGTACGGACTGCGACCACTGCTCGAGTTCGGGGAGGTCGTACTAGGCGGCGCCGACAAGCGTCTGCACGCGGACCGGCTTACGCTCGAGCTTTCGGCCAAGGGCCTGCTGTTCGGCTCCGTGCTGGACGCCCTGCGCGTCACCATCGGCGGCATGCAACTGACGCTGGTCCGCGAACCCGGCGGTCAGGTGCATCTCGAAGGCGTCGGCCCGCTGTTCGAAGGCGGCAAGCTGATGCTGCCACATCACCTGCACCTGGTCGACACACAGGTCGTCTGGATCGACCACCGGACGAATACGCCTCCGCTGTCAATCGACGACGTCACTGTGATGCTGGCTCGCAGGGACATGCACCTGCGTCTGCGCGCGATCCTGGAAACCGAGTCCGGGAAAGCCGAACTGTCGGCGAGCCTGGACGGTTATCTGGCGAGCACGCAATGGCGTGGCGAGACCTATCTGCGAATCGAAGGTCTCGACGTGGCGCGAGTGTTCGCACCCTATATTGCGTCAGACTACGGACTGCGGGTCCTGGATATGGATCTCGAGTCATGGACGACGTGGCAGGATGCGACCCCGACGCATGCGCAGGGCCGGGTCGAGATACGCGATCTCGAGCTGCGCCCCCCGCAGCTGGCGGACAGCTCCGCACTTCTGGTGGCACGGGCCGCAAGCCGCTTCACCATCGATCGCGACGCCATGGGCTGGCGCGCCGGCTTCCATGACCTGGAGATTGCCAACGAAGGCGGGGCTTGGCCGCGCAGCGATCTCGCCATCGGGGTGGCCAATCTGCCCGAGGGGGGCAACCGGATCAGCGCCTCCGCCGACTACCTGCGCATCCAGGACGTCGTTGACATGCTCCAGGTTCGCCTACCCTGGCCGCGACTTCGCGAGGCTCTGGGGTATTTCCAGCCGCGCGGCGAACTGCACGATCTGCGACTACAGGCAGATCTCGGGCCCGACGTGGCCGACTGGCGCGTCAGCGCGAATTTCCAGGGCCTATCCAGCAGTCCGGCCGACCGGTCTCCGGGCATCGATAACCTCAGTGGCAGGCTGCATATGCAGGCGGACCATCTACGGCTGGAACTCGCCAGCCGCGATGCCATTTTGGATTTCCCCAGACTGTTCCGCGACCCGCTTGAATTGCGCGAACTGAGTGGCCGGATCGACCTGCTGCTGGACGACGCTGGCTGGCGGCTGCGCACGGATCGGCTGGTGGCCGACAGCCCGCATATCGCCACCCGCACCCGACTGGATCTCCAGGCGCAGCATGGCCAGTCGCCCTTCGTCGACCTGCAGACCGATTTCCGCGATGCCGATGCGGCCTTTGCGAAGCGCTATTATCCGGCAGGTATCTTGCGGAATACGCTCGTCGAATGGCTCGACCACGCCATCGTGTCGGGCCGGGTGGTCAGCGGCACGGCGTTGCTGCACGGTTCATTGGATCAGTTTCCGTTCGAGACATCCCGCAACGGCATCTTCCAGACGACCTTCGCCACCGAAGATCTCGTGCTCGACTACCGGGCCGGGTGGCCGCAGATCGAGCAGCTCGATGCGCAGGTCCGTTTTCATGGCAACCAGCTGGAGATCGAGGCGGACTCAGGCACGATCTACGATAGCCGTATCACCGGCATCGGGGCCCACATCGAACGCCTGAAGCCGCCCAGCGCCATTCGCATCCAGGGCCAACTGGAAGGCCAGCTGCAAGACGTCCTGCGCGCGCTGCAGGAAGATGCGTTGCGCGACCGCTTCGGCCAGTTCGCCGCAGCCCTGCGCGGCACCGGCGACAGCCGCCTTGCGCTGGATTTCAGCGTGCCGCTGACCAAGAACGGCGATCACGCACTTGACGGCAAACTGAGTTTTGCCGATGCGCGGCTGTCGCTGCCGGCCTGGGACCTGACGCTCGACAAGATCCAGGGCGATCTGAACTTCGACCTGGATGGCCTGGCGGCGACGGGCATCCGGGGACGTGCCCTGCGCGCACCGGTAACGCTCGACGTGTTGCCGGCAGCTGATGGGGCGACACGGATCCGCACACGCGGCACATTTGCGGTACCGAACATTGCACGCCAACTACCCGCCATACCGCTGCAAATGGCCGAGGGAAAGGCTGCTTTCGTGGTCGACGTAGACATTCCATCGAGCCGCACCGCGGCCAACGATCCGATCCTCCTGACGGTCAGCAGTGACCTCGGGGGCATTCGCATCGACCTGCCGGAGCCCTTCGGCAAGTCTAGCGAAGCATCCCGCGCGATGGCGGTGCGGCTGCCGCTGGGCAGCGACTCGGCCACCGGCAGGCTGGACTATGCCGGCGAGGTGTCGGCAGCGTTCAGCGGCGACGGCCGACGAGTGGACCTGATGTTTGGTCAGACGGCCGAGCCACAGCCTGATCCAGGCATCCGGGTCGGTGGGCGTCTGCGCCAGCTCGACGTGGCAGCCTGGCGCAAGACGCTTGCGCGGCTGCAGGCGGGCGACCGTCAGGAGCCACCGCCATTGACCATCGACCTGGAGATTGGCCGGCTGCTGGCCGATCCGCTGAGCATCGAGCAACTGCACCTGCGGCTGGCCCGGCGCGCCGGAATCTGGTGGGGTGCCGCGGACTCGGCGGACCTTGCCGGCAGCTTCCGTTTTGCACAAAAGCTGTCCGAATCACCGCTCCGGATCGACCTGGGCCGGCTGCACCTCAGGCTGCCAGTCGCAGACCAGGACGCAACCGAATCAGCGCCCCCGGATGCGAACAGTGGACCGGACCCTTCCGACCTGCCCGACGTGCTGCTGAGTATCAGCGAACTGCATCTCAACGAGGCCGTCCTGGGACGCCTGGATCTCACCGCGCGGCGAGAACCAGAAGGCCTTCGGATCACCGAACTGAGTCTGCGCGATGGCCAGGTGGAACTCTCGAGTAGCGGGCTCTGGTCGAGCGCGGGAGGCAAAATCACGACCAGCGTGCAGGGGGAGGCCAGCACCCCGGGGCTCGGCGACCTGCTGGTCGACCTGGGCTACTCTCGCCAGCTCGAAGAAGCCGACAGCAAGTTGCGATTCGACCTCAGTTGGCCCGGAAACCCATCGCAGCTGCATCGGACGACGCTGCTGGGAACGCTGGGGCTCGACATCGCTGCGGGTCGTCTGGTGGAATTGGACCCGGGCGTGACGCGGGTTGTCGGCCTGCTCAATCTGAACGCACTGACCCGGCGCCTCAGGCTGGATTTCCGCGATTTCTACAAGAAAGGCTACAGCTTCGACAGCATCACCGGCGATTTTGTCTTCGATGCAGGTGAGGCGCGCACCGACAACCTCAGCGTGCTCGGCCCGACCGGCAGGATCGATCTGCGCGGCTCGGCCGATCTGATTGCCGGGTCGCTGGAGCAAAAGGTGACGGTCACCCCGAAACTCGATGCCACTCTGCCAATAGCCGGCGCGCTCGCCGGCGGTCCTGTGGCGGGTGTTGCGGTGCTGATGGCGCAGCAGGTCCTGACCAAACAGGTGGACAGAATCACCCGTTTCGAGTACGCAGTGAGCGGACCCTGGGCCAACCCCAACATCGTGCCACTGGACACCGGTGGCACCCTGTCGAAGATCTTCCAGCAAATGAAGCGTAGCGCCCGCCAGTTGCCGCCTGGTGAATCGGACGGAGAGGCGCAGGCGGAAGGCGTCCGCGGGGCCACCGACCCGGCGGCCGACCCACGCCGAGAGGTCGAATCCGAACAGCCAGCCACAGAAAGCGGCCCGATAGCGCAAGATGAGTCGAAACTGGCCCGGCCGCTACGCGGCTTGATGGGGCTACTGAAGCAGGGGGAGCCGCATGGCGCCGATCTTCCCGGGGAGGACGATTGAGGCCACATCGGAAAATACCATCGATACTGGACCCCTATTCCCCGTCCGATACCCCTTTGCCCACAGCGCCGCAGGCATTAGAGTTGACGCTGGGAATCGTGCCGTAGCCAGCCATGAGTAATTCGAAGAAGAAAGTCGCCGCCATCCAGCTCGCTTCTGGCAGCAATGTCAGCGCCAACCTACTGGAGACCGAGCGGCTTACCGAAGCTGCTGCCAGACAGGGTGCGCAACTCGTCGTGCTGCCGGAAAACTTTGCGTTCATGGGCCGCAGATGCAGTGATGCGAATGCGCTTCGGGAAGAGGCCGGCGACGGCCCCCTGCAGGCATTTCTGTCGCAGCTGGCGAGCCGCCTGGGGATCTGGGTGGTGGGTGGCACCATTCCGCTGGAGGCGGACCACGCGGCCAAATGGCGAGCCGCCTGCACCGTGTATGACGAGCGTGGCCGACAGGTCGCGCGCTACGACAAACAGCACCTGTTCGACGTCAACCTCATCGAGAGCGACGAGCGCTTCGTCGAGTCTCAGACTATCGAACCCGGTGAGCGCGTCGTGGTGATCGACAGCCCGGTCGGCCGGCTCGGGGTGTCGGTTTGCTACGACCTGCGCTTCCCTGAGTTGTACCGCGCGATGATCGATCGCGGCGTCGAGGTGATCACGCTGCCTGCGGCGTTCACCGCGATCACCGGCCGCGCGCACTGGGAGACGCTGGTGCGTGCACGCGCCATCGAAAACCTGTGCTACGTGATTGCGGCCGCGCAGGGTGGCTTCCATGTCGCCAGCCGCGAGACCTACGGCCACAGCATGATCGTGGATCCCTGGGGCACCAAGCTGGCACTTCGTGAACGCGGCAACGGCTGCGTGGTGGCAGAAATCGACCACGACTTCCAGAACACAACAAGGCGAAATTTCCCCTGCCTCGATCATCGGCGACTGCATTGCCGCTGAACACCACGCGCCGCGCCGGCCGGCTGGCCAGGAGTATTTGTCCATGACGCACAGCACCGCCATCGCACGTCAAATGCTGCTCGACGCACCGGGCCTGAGCGAGGCTCACCTCGGGCAGGTAATGGATCGCCTGCTCAGCCGACAGGTCGACGCAGCGGACATCTATTTTCAATACAGCCGATTGGAATCCTGGGTGCTGGAGGACGGCATCATCAAGGAGGGGAACCACAGCATCGAACAGGGCGCGGGCCTACGCGCGATCAGCGGTGACAAGACCGGTTTCGCCTATACGGACAGCCTCGAGCTCTCGCGCCTGCTGGACGCCGCCGGCGCGGCCCGTGCGATTGCCCGGGCCGGCCAGCATGCCTGCCATGCGGCAGGCCCCGGCGCAACGGCGCCGGCATTGTACGCCCCGCTCAATCCGCTCGAATCGCTCAACGAAGCGGAGAAGATCGAACTGATGCGGCGCACCGATGCCGTCGCCCGCGCTGCCGACCCACGCGTCCAACAGGTCATCGTCAGCCTGGTGGCAGCGCACGACGTGATCCTGGTGATGGACAACGGCGGGCAGATCAACGGTGATGTGCGTCCGCTCGTGCGTATGAATGTCCAGGTGATCGTCGAACAAGAAGGCCGGCGCGAACAGGGAAGCGCAGGCGGCGGTGCACGTCAGGCGCTGGATTTCTTCCTACAGCAGGAGCGCGCACTCGGCTATGCGCGCGAGGCGGTGCGCCAGGCACTGGTCAACCTGGAGGCGGTCGCCGCGCCTGCCGGCATGCTGCCGGTCGTGCTGGGACCGGGCTGGCCGGGTGTGCTTTTGCACGAGGCGGTCGGGCACGGCCTCGAGGGCGACTTCAACCGCAAAGGCACGTCGGCGTTCGCGGGGCGAGTCGGTGAGCAGGTCGCGTCACCCTTGTGCACGGTGGTCGATGACGGCACCCTGCCCGGCCGGCGCGGCTCCTTGTCGATCGACGACGAGGGAACCCCCTCCGGTTACAACGTGCTGATCGAGAACGGCATCCTGAAGGGTTACATGCAGGACAAGATGAACGCACGGCTGATGGGGGTGGCGCCGACCGGCAACGGCCGGCGCGAGTCCTACGCCCACCTGCCGATGCCGCGCATGACCAACACTTACATGCTGGCAGGCAAACACCAGCCCGGAGAAATCATCAGCTCCGTCAGGCACGGCCTTTACGCGGTCAACTTCGGCGGCGGCCAGGTCGACATCACCTCCGGCAAGTTCGTATTCTCGGCCAACGAGGCCTACCTGATCGAAGACGGCAAGGTAACCCGGCCGGTCAAGGGCGCCACCCTGATCGGCAATGGCCCGGAGGTGATGACGCGCATCAGCATGGTCGGCGACGACCTCGCGCTCGACACCGGTGTCGGCACCTGCGGCAAAGAGGGGCAAAGCGTCCCGGTCGGCGTCGGCCAGCCGACGTTGAAGATCGACCAACTCACCGTCGGCGGGACCGCCGCCTGACCACAGCGAAATGACCGATATGGAACAGATTGCCCAGCTGAAACAGGTCGTCGACGATCTGCTGCAGGAGGCGCACAAGCAGGGGGCCGACAACGCGGAGGCCGGGGTGTCTGTGCAGACCGGCCTGTCGGTGACGGTACGTCTGGGCGAGATCGAGACCATCGAGCACACCAGCGACAATGGCCTCGCCGTCACC
>Ga0316197_10001388_pt1 | contig 17272 bp, 16 predicted proteins | sample OudBiesiAoxic_MG_FD_204939 | JGI IMG/M metagenome (GOLD analysis project Ga0316197, IMG submission 204939) | Coastal sediment microbial communities from Oude Bieten Haven, Netherlands - site A oxic | ecosystem: Environmental > Aquatic > Marine > Coastal > Sediment | place: Netherlands... | reverse complement strand
TCGTTCTATTCTGTTGGCATCTGTAGAAAAAAGCCTGCTTTCAACCGGCAGTGTCATGACGCTTAGTTAGACCTTTCCGTGGAGAAATTATGTTCAACTGAAAATCTCGCTTCGGTATTTAAACGATTCGGAGACTACATCGTTTCCGTGGACAATGGGTTTCTGAGCGCAAAATTGGCCATTCATTGCTAAAATGGCGTAAATTTTCACGTTTTGGCCGAAGTCTAAGTAAAAACAGGCCGATAGAAATTAAATGCGGCAGTATTAGGGCATTTTTTACCAACTCGGCCAAATTTCATTATCGTCGCTGCGGTTTTTTGGTAGTGTCATCGCAGTAATTTGTGGGGGCATCACATTCAGCGGCGGAGACGTCTAATGAAGATGCCAAGTGAGCAGTTTGAAAGCACTTGTATTAAGCGGGCTTTAGTTTCGTTTTCTCGTAGGGAAGACGGCTCCATAACAGTTTTCGCTATGTTCATGGTTTTCATGATGCTGATGGTGTGCGGTATCTCCGTCGATCTCATGAGGAATGAGATGACGCGGACGAAGGTCCAAAATACATTGGACCGCGCGATACTTGCCGCGTCGGAATTAGACCAAGACGATCCTTACGGAGCGGTGGATGACTATTTCGCCAAGGCTGGTATGGCGTCTTTTCTCGATGAAGTGATCGTCACGCCGAGTGTTGATGAGGCAGGGGTTACCTATGCCCGCACGGTATCGGCGATCGCCAGAACACGTACGTCGACACAGTACATGCGCTTGTCCGGAGTGAATTCGCTGCCTGTATTCACCGCAGGTAAAGCCGAAGAAGTCGTTGCAAACTCGGAAATATCGCTTGTCATCGACATATCCGGGTCGATGCGGAACAACAATAAAATCACAAACCTGCGCCGTGGGGCAAAGGAATTTGTGTCTGCGGTCCTAAAAGGCAGAGCCGCCGAGACGACATCACTGAACATTGTTCCTTATGCAGGGCAGGTTAATCCGGGTCCTTTGGTTTTCGCGCGTGCCGGCGGGGTCCGGTTTCCGGCTTTCACCAAAGACGAAAACGGCGAGGATATTCTCTACGGAGAGACTATAACTCTCGAGGATGGCACTGAAGTTCCTTCCCCCTATAATGCCAGATCTTCCTGCCTTGATCTGCGCAGCACTGACTTTAGCAATATCAATTTGCCCAGCGGCGGCTACGCCCAGACTGCCTATTTCATGAACTGGACAATCGACGAGCCTACCATGGATTGGGGCTGGTGCCCTCTTGATACAACGGCAATTCAGTATGCTCAAAACGACATTGGTGATCTGCACAAGTTTATTGACGGCATTCGTCTGCATGACGGAACCGGAACTCAATATGGCATGAAGTATGGTGTCGCACTGCTGAACCCAAGTTCGAAAGATACCTTTGTCGAACTGAATAAGGTAAACCTTGTACCCGATGAATTCAAAAACCGCCCCGTGGCATTTGATGATCCCGATACGCGGAAATTCATTGTGTTGATGACTGACGGTGCGATCACGGACCAATTCCGCCCAATTGAAACTGTTGATTTTGAAAATATCGACGTGGCTTTGCTGGATCGGGAAGTCGTTGATGACGATCGGAAAATTTACTCAGTCAAAAGCACAAACGTGTCAAACTTTGACTCGGTTTGCACCAAGGCAAAAGATGAAGGGATAACGGTTTACACGATCGCATTCGAAGCGAATGAGGCCGCTCAAAAACAAATGCGGGATTGTGCAACGTCGTCTGCGTACTTCTACAAGGCAGAAGGGATTGCAATCAGTGCGGTGTTCAAAGCGATTGCACGTCAGATCAATAACTTGAGGTTGGTACAATGACAGGTCGGTTTGCACGCGCGCTGCAGCGCTTTAAGCGCGGCGAGGACGGGAATATGACAATTGAGTTTGTCATTATGACACCGCTGATCTTCACGATCTTTATAACCGCGATGGAATTGGGGGTTTTTTCGATGCGGCAGATGTGGCTTGACCGGGGCCTCGATATCGCGATGCGGCAGGTTCGCCTGAACACTGCCAGCATCCCCAGTCATACCGCGCTGAAACAAACCATTTGTGCGAACGCCGGGTTTTTACCGGATTGCATGAACAGCGTGAAAATCGAAATGAAGATCACAGATCCGCGGAATTTCGTGGCGCTTGACGGTGATTTTGATTGTATCGACAAGGCGCTTTCTATCGAAAGTAACGAAGAACTACGCAATTATCAGAGCGGCAAAGAACATGATCTCATGCTCATTCGCGCCTGTTTGAAATTCGACCCCGTTTTTCCCACGACAGGGCTTGGGTACCGATTTGCCAAGGACGGCAGCGGACAAGTTATCATGACTTCCAAATCTGCTTTCGTGCAAGAACCCGGGCTGGATGATGGTACCGACGCCGAAGAAGAAGTCGCTGAAGCGGAGGTCGAGACATGATGGTTACTTCGCTCCTGAATAAAGTGCGTGACTTTCGAGATGATCAAAAAGGGGTCATCGCAATCGAAACTGTGATCCTTATCCCGATTTTGATCTGGGGATATATCGCGATGTTTACGATCTTTGATACCTTCCGCCAGTATACCACGCAGCAGAAAGCGGCCTATACGGTCGCTGATCTGATATCCCGACAGGTGACACCTCTGGATGCTGATTTCCTGGACGGCTCGCACGAATTGTTTATCGAGCTTAGCCGTTTAAACGTGTTGCCGGGCATGCGTGTTACGGTGGCGAAGTATGATACTGTTAATCAAGAATATGTCGTTGTCTGGTCGCGAACCCGTGGCGGCATGATCGGTTTGCAGAGCGCTGATATCGCGGATTGGAGCGACAAGCTTCCAGAATTGGCAGAAAAAGAACAAGTCACCATTGTCGAGACACGTTCGATCTATACGCCATTTTTCGAAATCGGGTTAGGGGACAGAAGTATCGGAAATTTCGTATTTACCCGCCCGCGCTACGCGACACAGCTTTGCTATTTTGATGGTTTTGTAGAGATTTGTGATCTGCCCACCGCGGAACCTCCAAAAGAAGCGCCAAACGAACAAGCGTGAAACGGCATTGGAAATGCCGTAGCAAGCTTTTCATAGCTGTTTAGGCTTCGGTTCTACCGGCCCCAGGTGCGGACGACACCGCAATCCATGTGTACAAAGTTGGAACCCGAGTATTTACCAACGCCGCCGCCTTTACACGCTGCAGCAGCACGAGCGACCTGACTGACCGATCGCGCGGAAAGACGCAAATCTGCGGCCTGACCCTTAACATGCAGGGAGTTCTTTGCCACACCTCTGCTGCGCGAACGGAGCATCGCATTGGTTTGCGGGCTGCGGTACCCCGACAACAACATATAGGGTTCGTCAACATCGAGCATATTATGTGCCGCTGACATGATGTCGACAGCGCGCAAATCAATGGACTTCACGCTGTCTGTGCGCCAATCACGCATAAAACGGTTTATCTCGTTCACCGCTTCAGACACGTATTTGCCTTCGATCCAGTAGATCGTGTCCATCCGTTCTCCGGTACGACCGGAATACATGCGAATGCGCCGGATGTCTCCTGCGCCGCGCAGAAAGCCTGCTGCATTTGAGAATGTAGGAGCTGCCGTTACTGCTGTCGCAGCAAATGCACGCAATAAGGCGCGCCGGGAAATACCCGTTGAATTATCGATGGTCATAGCCTGTCCGTCGCTTTTCCTGCCAGGCCCGTGATGTTACACAGGCATTACTATCTTCCCCAGATGTCCCACAGATATGTCATACGGCGAATTGTTAACCAAGTACTGAAAGTCGGGGCGGAGTTTTGCGGGCGATTTTAGGCAATTTTTTGCGCATTTGTTTACCAGTTGGGCATAATTTTCTTGCGCGGTGCAGTGTTGCATCAGGTTTGTCTTTACTTGGCAGTTTTCGGAAATGTTATTGGACTCAGGGTATCACGCTTGGCACAGACAATTTTAACGTGTTCTTTTTCCGTGAGAGGTTTTTTTGATGCAAGCGACCAGAAGCAGCGTTCTTTCAACTATGATTGCCGCTTTAGCACTGTTTTACTTAGGCTTTTTTCCATCCCAAGCCTTTGCCGTATCTCAGGGGGCTGCATTTAAACAGGCTGTTGCGGAGGCTGCGGCACAGGACAAAGACATTTCTGCCTTCTACAAAGGCATGGGGTACCAAGGAATTTGGACAGGCAAAAAGAGCGCAGACAAGGCGCGACGCTCGGCTCTTCTTAAAGCGCTTAAAAATTCAGCAGATCATGGCCTGCCGTATGATCGGTATGGTGTCGAAACGCTCACGTCGCGCCTGAAATCTGCACGCACACCGCGCGAACTGGGCCAAATCGAGGTCGAGATGAGTCGCATTTTCCTCAAATATGCGGCTGATATCCAGACTGGCGCTTTGGTACCGTCGCAAATCGACGAACATATCGTGCGCACAGTCCCTTACCGCAACCGCCAGTCTTACCTTGTGAATCTTGAAAAATCTTCCCCTACCGGGTTTTTCAAAGCGTTGCCGCCCCGTACCAAGGAATACAACGCGTTGATGAAGCAGAAACTGCTTTTAGAACAGCTACTTGCTACTGGCGGCTGGGGGGGCACGGTCAACGCGAAGAAACTTGAACCCGGAGACAGCGGCGCATCGGTGGTCGCTTTGCGCGACCGTCTGGTGCGCATGGGGTACCTGAAACGCAATGCCGCAAAGACTTATGATAACGCCATGACGGACGCGATTGTCCGGTTTCAGGCTGACCATGGCTTGGCGCAGGATGGCGTCGCCGGGGGCGGGACACTGGGCGAAATCAACGTACCCGTCCAGCAACGGCTGCAGTCGGTCATTGTCGCGATGGAACGCGAGCGCTGGGTTAACAAAGACCGTGGTGCGCGCCATATTGAGGTAAACCTGACTGATTTTTCAGCAAAAATTATAGACAACGGAAAAGTGACTTTCAGCACGCGGTCGGTGATCGGCGCGCGCGATGAAAAGCGCCAGTCACCCGAATTCTCGGACCAGATGGAATTCATGGTCATCAACCCAAGCTGGTTTGTACCACGTTCTATTGCAACGGGTGAATATCTACCCGAGCTTCAGCAGGACCCTTACGCGGTTCAGCATCTTATCATTACGGACCGTAGCGGCCGACAGGTTGACCGTGCCAACGTGGATTTCGCAAAATACACCAGACAGTCCTTCCCCTATGCTATGCGCCAACCGCCAAGCCGCAGTAATGCCTTGGGACTGGTGAAGTTCATGTTCCCGAACAAGTACAACATCTATCTGCATGATACGCCCGCCAAGAAACTGTTCGCGCGTGAAACGCGTGCGTATAGTCACGGGTGCATCCGGTTAGCGGACCCGTTCGACTTTGCCTACGCGCTTCTCGCGGCGCAAACGAATGATCCGAAAGGGTTGTTTCAATCAAAGCTGGCAACAGGCAAAGAAGTCCAGGTAAATTTGGAAAAGCCTGTACCTGTGCACATCATATACCGGACCGCATTTGCTGACGGAAAAGGTCAGATGCAATACCGCCGCGATATATACGGCAGGGATGGCCGTATCTGGAAGGCGTTGTCTCAGGCAGGGGTGGAAGTGCGCGCCGTTCAGGGATAAACCTGCGACAAAGCACCGAAGGGTCGTAGAATGGTCGAGCGTACTTACAGTATTGCAGAGATTGCAAAAGCAATCGGCGCCGAAACCTTTGGTGATAGCGCGATCTTGGTTTCAGGTGTCGCCGAACCGCATGAAGCGGGCCCCGATGATCTGGCGATGGCGACATCCCAATCCTATGCGGAAAAGTTGCCCGACGGTCGTGCCCGGGCTGCGGTTGTCTGGGATGGTGCAGATTGGCAGTCTTTGGGGCTGGAGGCTGCGATTGTTCCAAAACGTCCCCGGTACGCGATGGCCGGCCTGACCTCGCTTTTGGACTTGGGCCAGGGCTTTGCTGCAGAGATACACCCCAGTGCAATAATCGACCCCACTGCTGTAATCGGCGAGAACGTCAGCATTGGCGCCTTGACGGTTATCGGAGCGGGCGCTCAGATCGGTGCACATAGTGTCATTGGTCCGCAATGCTTTATCGGATGGAATGCACAGTTGGGCCCACGCGCGCAACTGCGTGAACAGGTCAGCATTGGTGCGCGTGTAACCATAGGGTCTGATTTTGTGGCGCAACCCGGCGTTCGGATTGGCGGGGACGGCTTTTCCTTCGTGACCGAAGACAAGTCAGGTATCGAAGCGGTGCGTGAAACCCTCGGCGATCAGCAAGACACGCAGGCGCAGGGCTGGACCCGCATCCATTCGCTTGGTGCGGTCACGATTGGTGACAACGTGGATCTGGGCGCATGCGTGAATATCGACAACGGCACGATCCGCGACACTAAGGTCGGCAATGGCTGCAAAATGGATAATTTCGTTCACATCGGGCATAATGTTGTAATTGGAAATGACTGTCTGATCTGTGGCCATTCGGGCGTTGCCGGATCCACCAAGGTTGGCAACAACGTCGTGCTGGGCGGGATGACCGGCGTCAGCGACAACATTTTTATCGGAGACCGCGTTATCACCGGCGGTGGAACGAAGGTGCTTTCGTCTGTGCCTGCAGGACGCGTAGTTCTGGGCTATCCTGCAACCAAAATGGACAAGCAGATTGAAATATTCAAAGCAATCCGCAGGCTGCCGCGCCTTTTGGCGGATGTGGCAGCCTTGCAGAAAGCGGTTTTCAAATCAGGTGATAAGGACTAAATCCGGCGGAGACACCACAAAGTGAGGGCTTACGCATGAGCACAATGGATCAGGTCATTGCGATCATTGCAGAGCAGGCGGTTCTGGATCCTGCGGACGTTACCCCCGAAAGCTCTCTGGAAGAGCTTGGTATTGATAGCATGGGTGTCGTCGAGAGCATCTTTGTCATTGAAGAGACCTTTGACATCTCGGTCCCGTTTAATGCAAACAACCCGCAAGACAGCGCCTTTGATATTTCCACTGTTGCGACAATCGTTCAGGGCATAGACCGCCTGCGCGCCGAACAAGGCTAGAGCAATCATGAAACGTGTGGTCATTACAGGTGCAGGGACGATCAATGCGCTAGGCCATGACGTTTCGACCACATTAGCCGCCATGCGTGAAGGAACCTGTGGTATTGGCCCGCTTGAACTGCGCGATGTGGAAAGGCTTTCCATTCAGATCGGCGGGCAGGTGCGCGGCTTTGAGGCCGAAGGGCGCTATAATCGACAGCAGATGACGCTTTATGACCGGTTCACTCAGTTTACGCTGGCCGCAGCGAAAGAGGCGATAGATCAGTCGGGGCTTAGTTTTTCAGGCGAGCTATCAGCGAAATCAGGGGTGGTCCTTGGCACTGCGGGGGGCGGCGTCAGCACTTGGGATGACAATTACCGTTCGGTCTACGAAGATGGTAAGAACCGCGTGCATCCTTTTGTTGTGCCCAAGCTTATGAACAACGCGGCAGCTTCACATGTTAGCATGGAGCATAACCTCAAAGGCCCTTCTTTCACTGTTTCCACGGCCTGTGCGTCGTCAAACCATGCGATGGCACAGGCGTTTGCGATGGTACGGTCTGGCATGGCACCGGCGATGATAACGGGTGGTTCTGAATCCATGTTGTGCTTTGGTGGGGTAAAAGCGTGGGAAGGGCTGCGGGTTATGTCGCGCGATGCGTGCCGGCCGTTTTCTGCGAACCGCAATGGTATGGTACAAGGCGAGGGGGCGGGCATTTTTGTATTTGAAGAATACGAGCACGCGAAAGCCCGCGGAGCAGAGATACTGTGCGAAGTGGCCGGATTTGCCATGTCATCGGACGCATCCGATATTGTAATGCCGTCAAAAAACGGGGCTGCACGGGCTATGGCTGGCGCTTTGGCCGATGCTGGTCTTAATCGGGATGAAGTGGGCTATATCAACGCCCACGGCACCGGAACCGCCGCGAATGATAAAACAGAGTGTGCTGCCGTGGCCGATGTCTTTGGCCCGCACGCGGATAAGCTGATGATATCTTCGACTAAGTCCATGCACGGGCATCTGATCGGAGGTACCGGTGCAGTAGAGCTTTTGGCTTGCGTTATGGCTCTTAAAGACGGCGTGATCGCGCCAACCATCGGCTATGAAGAGCCCGACCCCGAATGTGCCTTGGACGTTGTTCCGAACGAAGCGCGGGATGCAAAGGTCACTGTTGCATTGTCCAATGCTTTTGCATTTGGCGGCATGAATGCCGTGCTCGCGCTGCGTAAAATCTGAGCTTGGGCATCGGGACCAGCGGGGGCGCATCAGCCCCGATGCGAGTGTGTTCCGGGAACTTACTGTTCGATGACTGACGACGCCTCGAACGCTGCCGTGAACCCCTTCAAAGACAGGCCTACATCTACGGTCTGGTCGGGTGCGGCAATTGGAACGATCCTTACAATCGCCTGCGCGCCACGTCGATACGCCTCGATATCCTCGTCTGTTAGTCCAATGCGCGCGTAACAGCCAATCGTGTTGCAGAACGCAAACGGATACCGCCGGGCAGGGGCGTCGTCGACCTTGATCGTAAGGCCTTGCTCCAATGCCGTTTCTAGAGGTGCTACAATGGTTGCGCCCGCCGCAGCTTGCGCACCTTCGGGCAGTCTGAACATTGTAAACTCCGCTATCGGGGAGCCCGAGCCATCGGACAGCAATTGATACATCTGGCAGGGATCATCTCCGTCTGTCGTCACGATGCAGCGCAACCTCCAGTCATCGAAAGTTGAAGTGAAGTAAGTGTCGCCAACTGCGCGCGTTTCTTCAACCACCGTTCCGCCGGAAAGACCGTCCATGGTCAGTGCAGGTTCGTCGGATGATTGTGATAACGCTACGGTTCCGCTAAGTGCCACAACTGTGGCAGCTATTGCCAAAGCGGGCCGGACTGTAAGACTTTTCATCATGTTTGCTCCGTTAAATGCCTCAGCATTTCTGTAACACGCGGCTTGTCGGGTGTCAGGTCAGAGTAGACGCAAAACACGTTTTTTTTTTCCTGCTATTTTGGGTCCGGAAATGAAAAAAGGGAACGCATTTACTGCATTCCCTTTTCCCTGATTTTTTTCTCCCCGTCGGACTGGCCGACTTATTGGGCAGACGTTACGAAACACATGGCAGGCCGTCAACAGCTAAAATGTGGAATGTCCATCTAGTTTCAATCAAACAAAAAAAGGCCGTACCAAAACGCGATACGGCCGGTTCAACAGAGAGGTGTGAGGTGCAAAAAAGAACGAAACAGCGCACCCGATAATTCCTCTATCGCTCATAAAGATTAAAATCGTATGGTCATGTTCAATGAAGAACGAAGAACAGGTGACCAAGCGTGGAAAATGATATTTTTGTTGGTGGTGGCGGTACGGGTTACGAGGCAAAGCAGTGGCTCAAACTTGGTTACGCCAACAGGCATGGTCTGATTGCAGGTGCCACGGGCACGGGTAAAACCGTGACGCTACAGATCTTGGCAGAAGGCTTTTCGAAAGCGGGTGTTCCGGTGTTCTTGTCGGACGTGAAGGGTGATTTGTCGGGCTTGGCCAAATCTGGTTCTGACGCACACAAATTACATGTGCCTTTTACAGACCGTGCGACCAAAATCGGTTTTGATGACTACGCCTACGAAGCATTTCCCGTCACCTTTTGGGATATTTTCGGCGATCAGGGCCACCCTGTACGCACAACCATTTCCGAGATGGGACCATTGTTGCTGGCGCGGCTTCTTAACCTTTCAGAGGCGCAGGAAGGTGTCATAAATATTGCCTTCCGGCTCGCTGATGAAGAAGGTCTGCCGCTTTTGGATCTTAAAGACCTGCAGGCCTTGTTGGTGTGGATCGGCGAGAATTCAAAGTCGCTTTCGCTGCGCTATGGCAATGTCTCATCTAGTTCAATCGGTGCCATTCAGAGACGCCTTCTGGTGCTTGAAAATCAGGGTGGTGCGGGGCTCTTTGGTGAGCCGGCCCTTTCATTGAGTGATTTGATGCGCACGAATGCGCAGGGCCGTGGGCAGATTAATATCCTTGCCGCAGACAAGCTGATGGGCGCGCCAGGGCTTTATGCCACGTTTTTGCTCTGGTTGCTTTCCGAGTTGTTTGAAGAATTACCTGAAGTTGGCGACCCCGACAAACCCAAATTGGTCTTCTTTTTTGACGAAGCGCATCTTTTGTTTGACGATGCCCCAAAGGCATTGGTGGACAAGGTTGAGCAGGTGGCGCGCCTTATCCGCTCTAAGGGTGTAGGCGTTTATTTCATCACCCAAAACCCTGCTGATGTGCCCGAAGATATCCTTGGACAACTGGGCAACCGGATTCAGCATGCCTTGCGTGCTTTCACTGCGAAAGACCGCAAAGAGCTCCGGATGGCGGCAGAGACATACCGTGAAAACCCGGCGTTCGAGACCGAAGAGGCGATCCGCGAGGTTGGTGTCGGTGAAGCGGTAACATCAATGCTAGAGAAAAAAGGCGTGCCGGGTATTGTTCAGCGGACCCTGATACGTCCTCCTTCGTCTCAATTGGGACCCATCACTACGTCCGAGCGCGCAGATATCATACGCCAGTCGGAAATGGACTTGAGATACGGCAAAGCGGTGGATCGTAAATCTGCCTACGAAATCCTGAAAACCCGAGCAGAAGCGGCAGCGCAAGAAGCTGCCGCTTCGGAGGAAGCCGCCGAAGAGGCAACACCGCAGCTTCGGGAATTCAACGCCGCGCGCCGGTACAGTGGCAAGAACGTACCCCGTTCGACATCGCGCACATCCAAGCGACGCCAGCCTGACAGCCTAAGCGAGGCGTTAACGTCCGCTGTAGTCAAAGAACTGAGCGGGACCACGGGGCGGCGTTTGGTGAGGGGTATTCTGGGCGGGCTGTTCAAAGGACGCTGACCTGGCTTAAGGACAGTGTACTGCAGTGGGCGGCCGCAACGGGCGGACCCGCACATCATTTTTCAGGGATGAGCCCGCGCGGGCTGAACCGCAACACCAACAGCAGCACAAGCCCCATCGTAAAGAGCCGCATATGTGCGGCGGACTCGATCAGATGGGCTTTCAAAGCCGACCCGTCGGCCATGCCCGACGTCACCATTTGCATGACCCAAAGCCCCATAGGTTCGACCTGAACCCACAAGAACCAGATCAGGAAACCTCCCAGAACGGCGCCAAAATTATTTCCTGACCCGCCAACGATCACCATAACCCAAACCAGAAAGGTAAAGCGCAGGGGCTGATAGGTGCCGGGTGTCAACTGGCCGTCAAGCGTGGTCATCATCGCACCGGCAATGCCACAAATGGCGGATCCCAAGACGAAGATCTGCAAATGCCGCGCCGTTACATCTTTGCCCATCGCTTCGGCGGCGACTTCGTTGTCACGAATAGCGCGCATCATGCGCCCCCAAGGGCTGTTGAGCGCGCGTTGTGCCAATACCAGCAAAATGACCAGTACTACTGTAAAGAGCCCTGCATAGAGAAGTTTGACGTAGAGCGTTGATGCCGTGACAGCGTCGAGCCCATACCCCGCAGCGCGATCCACAAAAGCGGGATCGTTTTGCAAATCAATCTCGTAGGGGGTCGGGCGCGGCAGGCCGACGACATTTTTGACGCCGCGCGCCAGCCAGTCTTCGTTTTTGAGAACCGCGATAATAATTTCGGCAATACCCAGTGTGGCGATCGCCAGATAGTCAGACCGCAGCCCCAAGGCGGTTTTGCCGATGACCCATGCCGCAGCAGCCGCAAAGAGCCCGCCTACCGGCCAGGCCAGCACCACCCACAGGCCACGGTCAATTCCAAGGCCGCCCAGGTTGCCGGTCAGAGCAGGGTTGATGGCCTCGATCGCGACCACGCCCGGATCGAAAAGGGCTCGATATCCGAAAAAACCCGCACAAATCAGCGCAAATACGACGAAGGCTCTGGGCCAGCCCGGAACCATTTTGCCGCGAATGACAACTATCGCTGCGATGGCTGCAATGGCGAAGACAAAGGCACCGAGTATGTTCCAGCCGCCGGCGGACCACGCACCGGGCGTCGGCGGGACACCCATCAACACAGCAGCCAAGCCGCCCAAGGCCACAAAGCCCATGATGCCGACATTAAACAGTCCCGCAAAGCCCCATTGCAGGTTCACGCCCAAGGCCATAATCGCCGAGATCAGGCCCATATTGACAACAACGAGCGCCGTATTCCAGCTTTGGGAGAAGCCGGTATAGATGATCATCAGCGCTACAATCAAAAACAGCAGCGTATTTTTCAAAGCAGGGTTCATACCGATTTCCCCTTAAACAGTCCCGTCGGCTTGAACAAAAGTACGATCAAGAGGATCAGAAAGCTGACTGCAAGTTTGTAATCGGTCGACAGCAATTGCACCAAGGTGTCAGGCTCGAACCTTTCAGGCACAAGATACGTCAGAACTTTCTTCCATGCATAGGTGACCGTCACCTCCGAAAAGGCGATCACAAACCCGCCCGCAATTGCACCAATCGGATTGCCCAACCCGCCAACAATGGCACTTGCGAATATCGGCAGCAAAAGCTGGAAATAGGTAAAAGGCTTGAAAGACTTATCCAGCCCATAGAGCACACCCGCAATGGTCGCGAGTGCGGCCACGATCAGCCATGTTATCATCACGACACGTTCGGGGTTGATACCGGACAACAGCGCCAGATCTTCATTGTCTGAATAAGCGCGCATGGATTTCCCGGTACGGGTCCGGTTGAGAAACCAAAACAGCAAGGCCACGACGACGACTGCGGTGATCACCGTAATGCCTTGTGTGGTCTTGATGGCAAGACCTTCGCGCAGGCCTGTCATTTCCTTGAACGTACGCGCCGAGACGATAAACCGTTCGCCGTCTGCAAAACGTTGATCGTCAGGCCCGATGATAAAGCGGACGATACCGTTCATAATAAACGTCACGCCAAGGCTTACGATGACAAGGATCACCGGCTTTGCCTTCTGTTCTCTGTAGAAACGGTAAACCACGCGGTCTGTCGCCAGCAATAACCCCATGCATCCCAGAATCCCGAAAGGCAGCGCCAGCAACGCCGTTGGCAAAGGTCCAAGCGAAATGCCCCAGCTTTGAAAGAGCCACGTAAAAAGCACCGTGACCATCGCGCCAAAGGCCATGGTGTCACCGTGTGCAAAATTCGAAAACCTGAGGATCCCGTAGATCAACGTGACCCCCAGTGCGCCTAGTGCCAACTGCGAGCCATAGGCCACAGCAGGCACCACCACAAAATTCAACAGCGCAATGATCGCGTTAAGAAAATCCATCAGCGTCCCTCGCAATGTCCATGAAAGCGTTCCAGATAGACATTGTCGATGCCTTGCACATGTAATGTAATTCTGGCCGCCCCTGAGTAGTTCATGCTGATCGTGCCCGCCGTGTCGCGGTCTCCGAATGTCCAGGCCCTTAGACTGCCGCGCGGCGTATGCCTTTGCAGACGGTAGACACGAGGCTTTGCTTCCATCCTATCTTCATGCTGAGGGTCGCGGTGCGAACCGAAAAGCGTTAAGGTAGTGCCATCGGCATCCGTCTGGAATGTCACTGGAGCCGATTGTTGCGGTTGCAAAATGCCGCGGTCATTAACGCGCGTCATCATGCACTCTCCGGTTGGCACATCAGCATTCGCCACAACAGAATATCCAAACACTGCGCCGACCATCGAGATTGTAGCTTTGGCAAACGTCTCATTGTGAAATGTCATGCCTAGCCCCCCAGAAAACTTTTGCGCACATCGGGGTCGGCAAGAAGTTCCTTACCGGTGCCGGTATAGGCATTGCGGCCCTGCACCAAAACATATCCTTTGTCCGCAATTTCAAGCGCTTGCCGGGCATTCTGTTCGACCATAAGGATCGGTATGCCGGTGCGCGCCACCTCAATGATCCGATCGAATAATTCGTCCATCACGATGGGGGACACGCCTGCTGTAGGCTCGTCGAGCATCAAGACTTTGGGCTGTGTCATCAAAGCGCGCCCCACGGCCACCTGTTGACGTTGACCACCGGAAAGCTCGCCCGCGGCCTGATCGCGCTTGTCGCGCAGGATCGGAAAAAGATCGTAAATCTGCTCCATCGTCGGGCGGATGTCGTCAGTGCGGATGAATGCCCCCATCTCTAGGTTTTCCTCGACGGTCAGAGACGTGAAGATGTTCGATGTCTGCGGCACAAAGCCCATGCCCTTGCTGACCCGCGCTTGGGGCGTCAGCGCTGTGATATCTTCGCCATCCAGTCGTACGTGGCCCTGACGCAGGTTCAGCATGCCGAACACTGCTTTCATCCCCGTTGATTTACCTGCACCGTTCGGGCCGACAATGACGGCAATTTCGCCTCGATCAACGGCAATGGTACAGTCATGTAAAATGTCCGGCCCCGCACCATAGCCGCCTGTCATGTTCTCACCGATCAGGAACGGCCCGCCTGTAGCGGCAAAGGCTTTGCCACCCTTGCGTACTGGTTGGGCTTTGCCCATCCCAGCTGCGTTGCCCAAAGACAGATCGCGATTGCCACGGTCGCTATAGGGGCCGCTGCTCACGCTGTGGTTCCAATTCTACTGCCGTATGATACCATTTTTGCGCTGTGCAGCGGTTCAGGATTTGTCATGCCCCCACCTTTTCTTTGTTCTTGAGGCCGGTTCCAAGATAGGCTTCGATCACCTGTTCGTTTGCCTTGATTTCGGCCAGTGTGCCTTCGGCCAGAACCTTGCCTTCTGCCATGCAAATGACCGGATCGCAGAGGCGTCCGATGAAATCCATGTCATGTTCAATAACAACAAATGTGTAGCCGCGTTCTTTATTAAGCCGGATGATCGCATCGCCGATGGTGTTCAGCAGGGTACGGTTTACGCCAGCGCCCACTTCGTCAAGGAAAACGATACGCGCATCGACCATCATCGTGCGGCCCAATTCCAGCAGTTTCTTTTGCCCGCCCGAGATTTGGCCGGCTTTATGGTCTGCCAGATGTTCTACTGTCAGGAACTCGAGCACTTCATCTGCTTTCGCGCGCAGGGCCCTTTCTTCGTTTGCGATCCGCTTGCGTCCGAACCACGTGTTCCACAATGTCTCGCCGGCTTGATCGCCGGGAACCATCATCAGGTTCTCGCGACATGTCATCGATGAGAATTCGTGCGCGATCTGAAACGTGCGTAACAAGCCTTTGTGAAAGAGCGTGTGCGGCGGCAGGCCAGTAATATCTTCGCCTGCCATAGAAACCCGTCCTGATGTGGGTTGAAGAACGCCTGCTATCACATTGAAAAGAGTTGTCTTCCCTGCGCCGTTTGGTCCGATCAACCCAGTGATCGAGCCCTGCCTGATCTCGAGCGACGCGCCATCGACCGCGTGAAAGCCGCCGAAATGCTTATGAAGATCCTCAACAATAATCATGTCTTGCCCTCAAGCTGGCTGTAACCGGCCAGTTTTAAGTACGACAACAGCCCGGAGCAGATGCTCCGGGCTGCTTTCTCAAACGATGTCAGGATTACTTGAACCCGATCGTCACGTTCTCGCCGTTTTGCACTTCGATCATCCGGTATGTGCCTGCGGATTCGCCGGGGCCGATAAGCTCAACCGCGGATGCACCCACATAGTCCACATCGCCACCCTCGCGGATGATGTCGAGCGCTTTGCCCAGTTCACCGGGGTAGATTTTTTCGCCGGGTGCGTTGGCTACATCCATGATGTGTTTGCCATATTCAGCCGGGTCCGTGCTATTTGCCGCTTGCATCGCGAGCATGAAGAGCGCAGCAGCGTCATAGCTTTCTGGCGTGTAGGGTGAGGTTGCGTCAAATGCATCTCCAGCCATTTCTTTAAGCTTTTCAATGCCTTCACCACCAGAACCTGCGATCTGGCCGTAAGAGCCGTCAAGGGCAGAGCCTACGTTTGTCGGAAGGCTGTCGCCAATCATGCCACCGGGAAGACCGAAGGTGTCAAAAGCACCCGTGTCCAGTGCGGCGTTAATGATGCCCAGACCACCCTGGTCAAGGTATCCCGCAACCACCAGCAAATCACCGCCAGCCGATGCCAAGGCGCCCATCTCGGCAGAGTAGTCTGCTTTGCCGTCTTCATGTGCTGCAACAATAGTAACTTCGCCACCGACCGCTTCAAAGTTGGACTGGATCGCGTCCGCGAGACCCTTGCCGTAGTCGTTGTTTGTGTATGTCAGTGCAATGGACTGCACGCCACGCTCTTGCAGGATTTCTGCCATCACCTGACCTTCACGCGCATCCGAAGGCGCTGTGCGGAAAAACAGACCATTGTCTTCGACCGTCGTCAGACCGGGGGATGTGGCGGATGGTGAAATCATTACCATGCCGTTTGGAATGGCCACGTTTTGCAAAATCGCGCCGGTCACACCCGAGCAGTCGCCGCCGATTAACCCGTTGATGCCTTCGGCAATCAAACGTTCGGCGTTCGATGTAGCAAGACCGTTGTCGATACAGCCGGTATCGGCACGAATGGGTGTTACGGTTGCCGCGTCCAACAGCTTGCCGCTTTCGGTGACTTCAGCCATCGCCATTTCCGCGCCGGCAGCCATTGGGCCGGTGAGCGATTCAATCGGGCCGGTATAGCCAAACTGAACGCCCAGTATTACTTCTTTCGCGTGTCCGCCGGCGTATGCGCCAGTTGCCACGAGTGCTGCAGCCGTACTGGCCAAAAGCAACTTTTTCATTTGTACTCTCCCTTATTGGAACTTCACGTTCGCCGATGAGATTATGCGCCCTATTTCGAAATTAAAAGCAGTTTCATAGCGTTCGAACACCTGCCTTATAGCGGTGCATCAGAACTCTCAAAGTTAGGCGCTCCGCGCTTTGGTGCGGGCAAGGACAGGAGACAGTGACTTGAGAAAGATTTTCGTTCAGGCAGTTGCAGTGATTTTGACGATAGGCTCAATATCGGGAGGCGTGCACGCAGATACCACAATAACACCGATGATTACGGGACTGGACGAGCCTTGGGGGATTGACCATCTCCCCGATGGGAGCCTGCTCATCACCGAAAAAGACGGCCGTGTGCTTTTATGGAAAGATGGCCAGACCCGGGCGTTAGGGGGCGCGCCGGATGTTGTGGATCGCGGGCAGGGCGGTCTTTTAGACGTTACCGTGGCAACGGATTTCGCAAGTTCGCGCACGATTTTTTTCAGCTATAGCAAACGCCAGAACGGGGGTGCCGGTACAGCACTTGCCGCAGCCGAGCTATCTGCTGAAGGCGACAGCCTGGAAAACTTTCGTAATCTGTTCGAGATTGCTGCGGGCAGTTCGGGCGGCCGGCACTTTGGATCACGCGTGGTCGAGGCTGTGGATG
>Ga0316197_10001387_pt1 | contig 17277 bp, 15 predicted proteins | sample OudBiesiAoxic_MG_FD_204939 | JGI IMG/M metagenome (GOLD analysis project Ga0316197, IMG submission 204939) | Coastal sediment microbial communities from Oude Bieten Haven, Netherlands - site A oxic | ecosystem: Environmental > Aquatic > Marine > Coastal > Sediment | place: Netherlands... | reverse complement strand
TCTCCTTCCACCGGAGGCATCGGGCGCTTCTTCACCGCCATCGCGCGCTCGCGGAACCGCTGGATCATCTCGTCGGGATCGAACGTGGCCACGGATTCGACCCTAGCGGCCATCACCGTCGACCGCCCCGACACCGGCGTCACCCATGGCCTCGCCATCACCGTCGATGGCGGCATCGGGCTCGGAGACGTCGTCCACCGCGTCGACGCCGTCGTCGCTGCTCTGGCCGATGCCGGACACCTCATCAGGATCCGGTTCGACGATTCCGTCAGGTGGTGTGGGCTCGCTGTCCTCATCGGCATCGACCTCCGAGACGACGGCGACGTCGGGTTCGGTGAGACCGTTCGCCGGCGTCGGTGCCGCACCACCACGTTCCGGCGGGAGGCGGTCGAGGTCGTCGAGCGACCGCATCGAGTCCTCGGCGTGCTCGAACTCGTCGTCGAGGCTCGGCGGGGCGGGCTCGGTGTGAACCGGCGTGGCACCCTCCGGCCGGCTCTCGTCGAGCAGCCGTCGTTGAGTCGCCGGGTCCTTGCGCCGCCAGTCGCCGTCACCCATCCGCTCCAGCGGAGCAAGCAGTTCAGGATCGGCACGGGTCTGGCGGATCAGCCAGATTGCGAGGGCGACGAAGGCAACACCGACGACGGCCAAGCCGACCACCATCCCGTAGACCAACCGGGTCGAGCCAGGGTCCGACGCTCCAGCGTTCACCGCCACGAGACCAGCGACGGGCAGCGCTGCTCCCATCACGGTGCGAGGGGACGATTGGACACAGCTCACGACGACGAGATTGTGGCAGGTCGAGCCGGCCAACGCGCGGGTCTCCGGCACGGCGGGTCAACGTTGGTGATGCGGACACCACACGGCAGTACGCCCACCGATCGTGTCACGCCTCAGCGGCGCGCCGTCCCGCTCACACGGCGGACAATCGGATCGAACGTCCGGCGACAGGCGTCCCGTCGTGCTTCCACCGGCCTCGAGCATCACGGGAAGCACGTGCTGAATGGCGTCGTGCAGCGCCGAGACCTCCTCCGGCCGCAGCGACGCCGCCGAACGGCGCGGATCCACGCCGGACCTCCACAGGACTTCGTCGGCGCACAGGTTTCCGAGCCCCGCGATCACCTGCTGATCGAGGAGGACCGTCTTGATCGCTGCCCGACGGCGCCCGAATCGCTCCTTCAGTTCGGAGACGGTCACGTCGAACATGTCCGGACCCAGGCCCGTGAGGTCAGCGTCGAGCGACACGTGGCCGAGCCGACGCGGGTCATTGAAGCGCAACGCCGGCGTCTGAACCGACCCCGTCCAGATGCGCAACCGGTCCCATTCAGGCCGATCTCTGCCCGAGGCGTAACTCAGACGCTCGATCGGCGCACGCCCATCGATCACCAGTCGCCCCGTCATCCCGAAATGCAGCCCGAGCACCTGGGTGCACGACCGGCCACGTCCCGAATCGCCGAGCTCCAGCAGCATCACCTTGCCCCGTCGACGTACGCCCGCAATCCTCGCACCGACCACCTCGCGTTCGAGCCCCTCGGGTGAGACTCGTTCGTCAGCGGTCACCGATTCGATCGTCCGGCCGACCAACGCCTCACCAGCACGGCACCAGATCGCTGCTTCGAGTCCCTCAGGCATGGTGCCGGCGATGCAGACGATTCGCGCTCAGAGGTCGGACTTGGCGATGCGTCCGAGGAACCGTTCGAGCGGTCCTTCGAGCTGATCACCGTTGATCAGGAACGCATCGTGCCCATGTGGTGAATCGATGGGGACGTACTCGCTGGCCACACCGTTCGACTGGACGATCTCGTGGATCTGGTGCTGCTGGTACTCGGGATAGAGCATGTCGCTCCAGATGCCGACCGCCATCGTCGGCGACGTCACGCGGCTCATCGCCCGGCCGAGGCTGCCTCGACCACGAGCGACGTCGTGCAGGTCCATCGCCTTGCCGATGCTCAGGTAGCTGTTCGCGTCGAAGCGCAGCGCCAGCTTGTGACCGTGGTACTCCAGGTAGCGCTCGACCTCGAACCGCTGCCACATGCCGAGCGTGTCGCCGACCGCTGCGGTGTCGGCCAACTCGCGACCGAATCGATCGGTGAACACGTTGTCGCTGCGGAACGTGACCTGGGCGACCATGCGGGCGATCTCGAGCCCCTCCGTCGGGCCGTCGCCGGGTTCGGCGTCGTAGTAGTCGCCGCCGCGCCACCTGCTGTCGAGCCTGATCGAACGTCGGCCGATCGCTCCCCACGCGATCTGCTGTGCCGTGGCCTGCATGCATGTGGCGATCGCGACCAGCGAACGGATGCGGCGCGGGTACATCACCGCCCACTCGAGGGCCTGCATGCCGCCCATCGATCCGCCGATCACGGCCATCCATCGGCTAACTCCGAGGAACTCACCGAGTCGGGCCTGCGCGCGTACCATGTCCCGGATCGTGACCACCGGGAACCGCGACCCGTAGGGCAGGCCATCGTCAGGGTGCGGTGACGCAGGGCCGGTGGACCCTTGGCAACCACCCAGCACGTTTGCGCAGACGACGTAGTAACGATCGGTGTCGATCGCCTTGCCGGGACCGACCATGTCGTCCCACCACCCCGGCGCATGGTGCCCGCGGCCGGCGGGGCCGGCGGCATGACTGTCACCCGTCCACGCATGACACAGCAGGATGGCATTCGAGGCGTCAGCGTCGAGTTTGCCCCAGGTCTCGTAGGCGATGACCACCTCGGAGAGCGCGATACCGCAGTCGAGTGCGAAGCGACGGTCGGTCGCGAACGTGAAGAACTGGCGATGCCCGGGCTCGTCGCCAGGCAACCATGCGCCGGTCACGGGGAGAGGCGGGAGCGTCGTCATCGCGTGATGCCGGCTGACGGATGCAGCCGTCGCACCGGACCGCCGAATCGTACCAGTGCCGCCGCGCCACCTTCGCCGAGGTATCGCCGCCTGCGGTGGGCTGTGCTCAACCGATCGTGCCGATCACGGGCTGCGCGAGAGTCATCCGCTGTTCGTAGCCAGTCTCGTACGGCATGAAGCCGTTCCGGTCTGGGTACAGCAGCTGCACGAGTTCGAATGGGTCGTCCCGGTACCAGGATCGGGCGGTGGCGAACCACGGACCCCAACGGTCGAGATCGACCGGCGCGAACATGCAGCGCAGTTCGTTGTCGAGCAGCCCGACGAGTTCCACACCGAGCGGGATCTCGGTCCCGCCACGGCACGCGTCGGCCACGAGGGTGATCAGTCCCTTGGCCGCAACCGGCGTCAGCCCGAACACCACCACGTCCGGGAAGTCGACTGCACGGGGCAAGCCGATCGAGTAGGCGTAACCCGGTGTGGGCGGCTCGACGGCGGTGTCTGCGGCGACAGGTTCGAGCGCCCAACCCGTGCTCTCGATCATCCACTCGATCTTGTCGAGGGCATCGAATGCGTCGAACTTCTCGGCGAGGTGATCCTCCGGATGGTCTCTCACCGGACCGACGGTACTCCGCCTCGGCGGGTTCTCGCTCGGGCAGGCGGGCGGAGGTCGGGGCGTTGTCAGATCAGCGACAGTGAATCGAGATCGAGCGCATGTTGCAGGTGGCGGGACGCCATCGCGCCGAACATGTCGAGACTCCGGTCGTTCATCGTGACCATCTGCGAGGTGAGCACCGTGATCACCAGGCCGTGGAAGGCCTCGCGCCGATACTGCTCCCACAGCCACTCGTGATCGACGTCGACCGAATACGCACGGAGCGCGTCGGCGTAGGCCGCTGCCAGCTCTCGCTCGTGCGCAGCGCGTTGCTCCGGCACGAGGCCCGCTCCGCAGAAGTACGCGAGATCGGTCATCGGGGTCCCGTGCGTCGGCGACGACCAGTCGACGACAGCGATGGGAGGCCCGCCCTCCTCGGTCCCGAAGAGGATGTTGTCGAGTCGGTAGTCGGTGTGGACCAGCGAGAACGGTCGGGTTCGGCCCGAGATGAACGAGCCGATCTTCTGGCCGAATCGCTCGGCGAGGTCCATCATCTCTGCGCTGAGGTAGGGCTCGTACGTCAACGCGAACCCGGGAAACAGCATCGTCCACACCATCGTGTAGGCATCGCCGGGGGCAACACCGGTGTCGGGCTCGTTGCCGCTCAGCCAGTCGACGTCGCCGAGCGTCGGGTCCTCCCAGCGCGGCCCGTGCAGCCTGGCGAGTTCACGAACGGCGATGTCGGCCCGGTCAAGAGAACATCCGGCGATCTGGTCGCCCTGTTCGGCCGGGGCCATGTCTTCGAGCAACACGACGAAGTCATTCGTGCTCGGGTCCCACGACGCGTGATGACAGTGGGGAACCCTGATGTCGACCGTGTCCGCGAGTTCACGGTAGAACTTGACCTCCCGCTCGTAGCTGCGGACCTGCTCGGCCAGCACGAGACTTCTCTCGTCGTCGGATGGGAGCTTCGCCACCACCGAGGCCGGAAGTGACGGGTCATCGGTCGTCAACGTCAGGCGGACACTCGTGCCGACGTGCCCATCGCCGATACGCTCGATCTCCACCGATCTGACCTCACCACCGAGCACGTTCGACAGCCACGCTGGGGTCAACTCGTCGGGAGTCATGGCGCCGCACGGTAGTCCCCGGGTGCCGGTACCTTCGTGACCGAGATGTCCGGGTCGAGGTACGCGTTCCTGCTGCGTCCCAAGTGGATCGCGTTCCATGTGCTCGTGTTCGGCGCCGTCATCCTGATGATCTCGCTCGGCCTCTGGCAACTCGACCGGCTCGACGCGCGCCGCGAGTTCAACGACGTGGTCAGCGAGCGGATCGATCAACCGCCGGTTCCCGCCGCCGAACTCCTCGACGGTGTCGACCCCACCACCGCCGACGACCTCGAATGGCGCCAGGTCACCACCGTCGGCACCTGGGTTCCCGACCAGGTGGTGTGGTTCAACAGGTCGCAGAACGGCATCGCCGGCGACAACGTGCTGACAGCGCTCGTCACCGACGACGGATCGACCATCGTGGTCAATCGAGGCTTCGTGCCGCTCGGCGCCGAGGTCCCGCCCGCGCCCGGTGGTCGATTCGACGTGCTCGGCCGGGTGCGCGTCCCACAGGAACGCCGCACCGGCGAACTGACCGACAACGCAGAGGGACGGGTCGAAGAGGTCCGACGAGTCGACCTCGACCAGCTGGCTGCACAACTGCCTGGCGAGGTGGCGCCCGTCTACCTCGACCTCGTCGACAGTCGACCCGAGATCGCTTCCGCCGACCCGCTCCCCGTGCCGGCTCCGACCCTCGACGAAGGGCCCCACCTGTCGTATGCGATCCAGTGGTTCATCTTCGCCGCCTGCGTGCTGATCGGATGGGTACTCGCCGTCCGTCGCTCGCTGGCAACACGGCGCCGGGCCACGTCCGGCGACGACCAGGCCCCCGAGGTCAGGGACGAACCAGCCGAGCGAACATCGTCGGGTTCGCCGACATCAGACGGCGCCGCATCGGCCACGACACCGACTTGAACAGCGAGGCCATGACGCGACTCACCTCGTTGGGCGACGAGTCGAGACGCAGATAGGCCGGCCACTCGGCCTCATCCAGGGCGAAGAACGACCCGAAGAACTCCCGCACATCGTCCTCGTCGAGTTTGAGCATCATCTCGAGGCCGTAGTCGTGGAGCACTCGCGTCCTGCGCAGCGACACCGGCCAGACCGCTTCGGCGATCGGGTCCGAGGGGACCGGATCTCCCTCGGGGGTCGACGCGATGGCATCAGCGATCGCCGCGGCGACGCGTGGAGCGGCACGCAACGATGTAGCGATCGAGAAGCCGGTGGCGGGGTGTACGTACCCGGCGGCGGCACCGAACGCGACGACTGGTTGGTCGGGGTGTGGGCGACGGCCACCCATCGGGATCTGCACGTACTCGACCCGGACGGCTTCGGCGAGCAAGTCGTCGGGATGGCGACCGAGGCGGGCCGCCAACCGAGGCAGGAGGGCGATCGGCTCGACGGCGGGCCGCGCCGCGAGCACCGTCTCCTCGACGAGCCACCCGTCCTCGACCGGCAGGCTGTAGCAGAACGTGGTCACACCGCGTGAGCCGGCTGCCGAGCGGGTCCCCACCGAACGGTCGACCGGCCTGAAGTCCATCCAGGTCGGACGTCCGAGATCGCCGGACGGCGGTTGGGGGAGCACCACACCCATCGCCGTCTGCCATGCGGGCGCTGGACCGTTGGTGAGCCGACGGGCAAACGTCGCCGGCCAACCGCTCGTGTCGACCACCACGCGAGCATCGAATCGCGCACCACCGGCAAGCTGGACGACGTGCCGCCCACCGGCAGCGTTCGGCACGACGTCGGTGACGCGGTCGGTCACGTGTTCGACGTTCTCACGCAGGATGTCACGGAGCCGACCGTTGTCGAGGATCCCGTACAGCCGATGAAGCGTGACCGACCGGTCGGCGTGGGCATCGATCTCGGTCACCACGCGACCGACGAACTGCTTCGCCCGCGGCACGCCGGCCAGGTCGTCGATCCAGGTCGCGTAGGTCGCCGTCCACGGGTCGTCGGGACCGACGAGGACGGTGCCGACGCGCAGTGCGGCCGCAGCGTTGGCCAGCGCACTCCCGGCTGGACCATCGCCAACCACGACGAGATCGACCGCTCGTGCGCCATCGCCCGGCAGCTCCGCATCGATGTCGTCGATGCTCATCGGCGATCGAGCTCGGCCATCCGCCGGAACTGTTCGACAACATCAGGCGAGCGATGCGCCGGGTCGAGGGTTCGGTACACGGTCTCGACGTTCACGGCGATTCGCCCGAACTCGCCGAGTCCGTCGTAGTGCTCCGCCTCCCCCATCTCCGCCGCGATGTCGCGGGCGGCGTCGAACGCGTCCATACCTGCATCGAACCGTCCGGTGGCAGCACGCTCGACGTACGCGAGGTAGTCGCGAACGGCGACCACGCCGGATCGATCGGTGATCGGACCGTGCCCCGGCACCACGCTGTCGACGTCGAGCCCCATGAGCAGGTCGCAGGCGTCGATCCAGTTCGACAGCGGCCCTGCCCAGACGATCGGCGCACCCCCGACGAACAAGATGTCACCGGCGAACACCGTTCGAGCGTCGGGCACGTGCACGAGAACGTCGCCGGCGGTGTGCGCCGGCCCCACCTCGATGAGCTCGACCCGCCGACCGCCAACGTCGAGATCGAGTCGGCCATCGAACGTGCGGGTCGGCGGCTCCAACGCGATTCCCTCGAAGTGGAACTCACCGAAGAACGAGCGGAACAGCTCACCGACCTCGCCGGGGGCCGCGACGAGCCCTGCGAGGACCGTCGGCGGCACCTCGTGCATCTCTCGTGCCGCCGCCGACGATGCCACGATCTCGACGTCACGGCGGCGGGATCTCAGCTCGGCGTTGCCGTAGCAGTGGTCGCCGTTGGCATGTGTGTTCACCGCAGTGTCGATCGGGGCCGACGCGGTGTGTGGCTCGAGCGAATCGAGCATCGACGCGGTGAGCCGGAGGTCGAACAGCGTGTCGACGAGCAGGGACGTGCCGTCACCCACGATCAATCCGGCGTTGCTCCACCCCCACCCACCGTCTGGCTGGAGGTAAGCGAAGCAACGGTCGCCGACGTCATGGACGCCGTGCTCGTACGCAGAAGTGCTCGACGACACCACGTGGTCAGTCTGCCACGACGATCAACGCGTCTCTCCGGATGCAGCAGCCCGCCACCGTGCCGTGAGACGTTCCGCCAGCATCGTCGTCGGGAGATGCGTGTTGACGTCGGGAATCGAGGGGAAGACGGAGGCATCGCACACGTACAGCCCGTGATATCCGACGACGGCCGCGTCGTCGTCGACCACGACGCCCATCGCGCACGTTCCCGTGGCGTGTACGTAGTCGCCTGTGGTGGCCGACAGCCAACGGTCGATCTCCGCGTCGGTCGTGAGGGCGTCGAGCGAGGTGCCGGACGAGTCGATCAACACGTCCTCGATGATCTCCGTGAACGATTCCGACCGGACGATGTCGGCCGCGAGGCGGATGCCCGCCCGTAACCGCTCCACGTCGACCGGCTCCGACAGCAGATCGAAGTCGACGACTGGCGACGCCGTCGGGTCACCACTCGAGAGCCGCACGCGCCCCGAACGGCTCGCGGGCCGCATCAACGCGATGAGCAGCAAGCCGTGTCCGGCGCCGCCGGCACCGAGATGATTCATCGGCAGCACCTGCACGTCGTCGCGCTGCAGCAGGGTCGCGACGGCGAGCCCGCCGCTGGGTGGTGCTGCGCCGGGCCGGTAGCGCAGCGTCAACGGCACCGACGGGTGGTCCTGGAGGCCGTGACCGAGCCCGGCGACGTCCACGCCCGAGCGCAGCAGGATGGCCGGCGAATGGAGCGTTCCTGCGCAGACCACCACGCGATCCGCCGCGATCTCCGAGCCGTCGAGCAGTCGCACCCCCGTCGCCCGCCTTCCCGCCACGAGCACGCGATCGACCTGCGATCCTGCGCGAATCTCGAGATTCGGTCGATCGAGGGCCGGCCAGAGATAGGCCTCCGCTGATGTCACGCGTCGGCCTGCCCGACGTGTCAACGGCACAGGGGCAGCGTCTTCGGCAGCGCCGAGCAGCGCGCGATCGATCGGCCCGAACTCGTCGGGATCAGCGGGTTCCTCGGGAATCAGACACGCCTCCCACATGGTGTCGACGTCGTTCCATCCCCAACGCTCGTACTGAACGGTGCTGCCCCGCAGTGCAACCATCGCGTTGATTGCACTCGACCCGCCGACACCGCGGCCCCTCACGTACCGGCTGGCAGAGCGACCGGCGACCCGGGTGGCCTCCAGGTCCGGCCACGTCCGACCTGCGACGTCGATCGCTGCCAGGGCGTCTGGTGACGAAATCGCTGGCGGGACCTCGCCTGGCCGAAGATCGGGGCCGGCTTCGACGAGCACGACCGTTCGACGGGGATCCTCCGACAGGCGCGAAGCGACGACGCAGCCGGCCGATCCGGCGCCGACGACGGCCCAGACGGAACGTTCGGTCACGACACCGCCGCCGATCGAGGCGTCTCGATCGGCAACCCTGCCAGGTGGGCAGCATCGTTGTAACGGATGAGTCGCCACGTGTCGGCGACGGTCGTGTCGTCTCGCCCATCCGATGCCGGAACCATTCGGAACTCGGTGATCGAGGTGTTGACGGTGTGCAACTCGAAACCCCCGCTCGAGGGCGTTCGCAGCAGCTGTCGGAATGTGGCGTCGACCACCCCACCGTGGCAGGAGATCACCACGGTGCCGCCCGGACGAGCAGCGAGCACGGCCTCGAGCGCGCCGGCCACGCGAAGATGGAACTCGGCGAGGGTCTCGCCGCCGGGGAAGACGACCTGGTTCGGATCGCCCGACCAGTCGGGTACCCCGTACCGCTCGACGTACTCGTCGAACGTCATACCGTCGATGTCGGGTCCGGGATCATGCTCGCCGAAGCCCGGATCGATCACCGGTGGGCTGCCGGAGAACGCAGGCCCGATCAGCTCGGCGGTCTCGATCGCACGCCGGAAATCGCTCGAGACCAGCGCGGCACCATCGAACTCCCCCGTCGACTCCAGCCGCGCGGCGAGCTGCGCCGCCTGGCGTCGCCCGAGATCGGACAGGCCGCTGCACGTGCGGCGACCACCGATCGTGCGGTTCACGGTCACGTTCGACTCGCCGTGACGTACCAGCACCAGGGTCGTGGGAGCCACCGTCATTCAGCAGATCGTACGACGACAGGCCTTCCTCGAACGGTCCAGGAGTCTCATCGTCGGCCGCGCGAAACGCGATCGGGTCAAGATCCCATCCGATCCTGCCGATGATCTCTCTGTCATGGAACCGTTGCCCCCACCTGGATCCGGCCCCGGGCCCGGCGCCTCGCTCGCCGAGCCCAGCGCATTCTTCGCCCCCACCCCACCTGTGGCCCCGTCTGCGTACGGGTCTGCCACCGTGCCTCCTCCGCCGCCCTCCGGCGGCGGCACGGCCACCCTGACGGCGGTCTCACCGAACCTCCCGCAGGTGGCGCCCCCCGTTCCCCGTCCGGCGACGGCTCCGGCGAACAATCCATTCGGCACCATGCTCAACGACTCAGCCCCCCTCGGCACCAGCCGGCCACCGAAGAAGCCGAAGCGTGGCAAACGCTTCGCCGGCGCTCTGCTGGTGCTCGCGCTGATCGGTGGAGCGGCCGCTGCTGCGTGGACCTACGGCTCGGACCTGATGACGCTCGGCAGCAGCGACGAGGTGGTCGACGAGACGGAATTGGCCAACGCATTTCCTCTCCCAGTCGACTCCACCCCCGCAATTCGTACCGCCAGCTTCACGGTCGAGCGACCTGCGGGCGCCGACGGCCCCGACAGGTACCAGGCGACCATCGACTTCGACACCACGATCGCCGAGGTGATGATCGACGGCGGTGACGACCCTGACATGGAGATGCTGACGCTGTTCAACGACGCCGTCGTGCGCGAGCGGAACTCTGTCGTCTGGTACCAGCTGCCACGTGGCACGTTCCCGATCGACATCGATGCCGGCCGCGCCCGCTGGGTGCGCACCGTCGACGAGCTGTTTCCGCCGGCGATTCGTCAGTGGGCCACCATCGAGCGGGCGACCGAGTCCGAGATCGAGGGCGAACCGATGACGCGGCTTCTCGTGTCCATCGACCCCGCCCGCCTCGCGACCGCGCCGGCGCCGCCGGATGGCACCACGACTGCGTCGACTGCGAGCGCTCCAACCCCGACCCTCCCACCAGGGCTCACGCTCACGACGACCCCCGATGGCGCCGTGACCGGCACGGTGAGCATCGAGCTGTGGTTCGACGATGCCAACGTGATTCGCAAGCTCGTGCTCCCGCCGGAGCTGGGCGGCGAAACGGTCATCGTGTCGTCGTACTCGGCGGATTCGTGGCAACCGGCATTCCCCCCCGCCGAGCAGGTCCAGCCGATCACCGCCAACGCACTCGTCGACCTCGCATTCTGACCGACCCGCTCCAGCGTCCGCCCCGGGCGCCGGCACGAGGCGTCGTGAGACATTTTGTTCAACCGGTGCGGCAGGCGATGGCGCGCTCCCTATGGTCGCGCCAGTGGGTACACGGCATCGTCTGACCATCCGTTCGATCGATCCCGACCCACGTGGGGCGGCGATCGCCGAGAGCGCCTCGCACCTCGGCATCCAACTCGTCGGCGATGTCACCATCGCCGACATCGTGTTCGTCGACGGGCAGCTCGACAGCAACGATCGGCAACGGATGCAGGCCGTTCTGGTCGACCCGCTCCTCGAGATCGGTTCCTGGGAACTGCCGTCGGGGAACGGCGTCGAGATCACGCGGCTTCCCGGCGTCACCGACAGCGACGCTGACGCCGTGCGACATGCCGCGCAACAGCTCGGCATCGAGATCGACGAGGCTGCCACGGGACGACGACTCCAGTTCGTCGACGACGAGTCACCCGACGTCACACGGGAGGTTGTCGAGCGAATCGTCGCCAATCCGATCATCGAACGCTGGGCCGACGGTTCGATCGAGCCGCCCCACGTCGACGGCGAGACCGGAGCCCCTGGCACCAGTGGCCCCGTCATGGTGCCCATCCGCGGTCTCGACGACGATCAACTCCTCGAGCTCGATCGGGAACGTTCCCTGTCGCTCGACATCGAAGAGCTCCGGGTGATCAGAGACGAATACCAACGCCTCGGCCGCGACATCACCGACATCGAGATCGAGACGCTGGCCCAGACGTGGAGCGAACACTGTGCTCACAAGACGTTCCGCGCAGTGATCGACGCAACAGGCGGTCACGACGACGACGGCCTCGACACCGGGCCCGTCGAACCGCTGCTGGCCCAGCTCCGGCGCTGCACCGACGCGATCGATGCGCCATTCGTCGTATCGGCGTTCGTCGGCAACGCCGGGGTGATCGAGTTCAGCCCTGGCACCACGCTTGCGCTCAAGGCCGAGACCCACAACCACCCCTCCGCCGTCGAACCCTTCGGTGGGGCGAACACCGGTGTCGGCGGCGTGATCCGCGACGTACTCGGCATTGCCCATCGCCCGATCGCCGTCACCGACATCCTCTGCTTCGGTCCCGCTGACCTGCCGCTCGACCGGCTCCCCACCGGTTCGCTGCACCCGCGCCGAATCCGCGAGGGCGTCATCGACGGGGTGGCGGACTACGGCAACAAGATCGGCCTCCCCACCGTGGCGGGCGCCATCCTGTACGACCCGGCCTACACCACGAACCCCCTGGTATTCGCCGGCTGCATCGGTTCGGCCCCCACTCGGCCGCTTCACGACGGCCCGTTTCCCGGCGACCGCGTCGTCGTGCTCGGTGGGGCGACCGGCCGTGACGGAATCCGCGGCGCCACGTTCTCCTCGGCCACGATGGACGCCACCACCGGCGAGGTCGCCGGCGCGAGCGTTCAGATCGGTGAACCGATCGTGGAGAAGCTGTTGATCGATGCCCTGGTCGGCGCCGAGGATCTCTACTCGGCGATCACCGACTGCGGTGCGGGTGGCCTCTCCTCGGCGATCGGCGAGATGGCCGAAGGAATCGGAGCCGACGTCGAACTCGATCTCGTTCCGCGCAAGTACCCGGGCCTCGAGCCGTGGGAGGTCTGGCTCTCCGAGGCGCAGGAACGCATGGTGGTCGCCGTTCCGGCCGAGCGTCTGCCCGATCTCGCCGCCCGTTGCCGACGCGTCGGCGTCGACATCGCAGATCTCGGCCACTTCACCGGTGACGGTCAGCTCGTCGTGCGCAGCGGCGGCGGCATCGTCGCCGACATCGACACTGCGTTCCTCCACGACGGTCGGCCGCAACGTCGTATGGCTGCCGAGCGACCGGCACCCAACCGTCACGACCCCACCACCCGAGCCGTGCCCGACCCGGCCGCGACGCTCCTCGCGCTGCTCGCCCACCCCAACATCGCCTCGAAAGCAGCGACGATCCACCGATACGACCACGAGATCCTCGGTTCCACCGTGGTTCGCCCCTTGCTCGGTGCGGCGGCCGACGGGCCGGCGGATGGCGTCGTGCTCGCCGACCCCACCGCCCGCGAGGGCATCGCGATCGGCATCGGCGTCAACCCCTGGTATGGGCTGCACGATCCCGAGGCGATGGCGCATGCCGTGGTCGACGAAGCGCTGCGCAATGTCGTGGCTGTGGGCGCCGATCCCGACCGCGTGGCGCTGCTCGACAACTTCTCGTGGGGTGACCCACGACGACCATCCACGTTGGGCGAACTCGTCGCGGCCGTCGAGGGTTGCTGTGCCGCGGCTCGCATGTACGGCGCACCGTTCGTGTCGGGCAAGGATTCGCTCAACAACGAGTACATCGGCGACGACGGTGAGCGTCACGCCGTGCCGCCGACCCTGGTGATCACCGCGGTTGCTCACGTCCCCGACGTCGACCACTGCGTCACTCCCGACCTGTCTGCGCCGGGGAACGTACTGTTGCTGGTCGGATCGACCGCCACCGAGTTCGCAGGGTCCCATCTCGATCTCGTGATGGGCAGCCCGACGCAGCCAGGCACGGCGCCGGCTCCGGATCCGGATGCTCCCGTGACGTACCGGCATCTCCACGCAGCGATGCGTGCGGGTCTCGTCGAGGCGTGCCACGACGTGAGCGAAGGTGGACTCGCCGTTGCACTCGCAGAGATGTGCATCGCCGGCAGGCTCGGCGCAACGATCGAGCAACTCCCCCACGCAGATCCGGCGACCGCTCTGTTCGCCGAGTCGACGGGCCGCCTCGTGGTCGAGGTCGAGCCACGACGCGCCGCCGCATTCCTCAAGGTGATGGAGGACCGCGCCCAACGGATCGGCACGGTCGACGACTCGCTCACCCTGAGCTTCCCGGGGCTCGACCCGATACCGCTGGCCGATCTCGTCGACGCGTTCAACAGCGACGCCTACGACACCGATTCACCGAGCCCGGAGGTGCAGGCATGAGTCGCGTCCCAGCGATCGTCATCGCCGGCCCCGGCACCAACCGCGACGGAGATGCTTGTCTTGCGCTCGACCTCGCGGGGGCGGACGCCAGGGTCGTGCTCGCCTCGGAGCTCGTCGAACGCCCCGACCTGCTCGATCAGGCCCGACTCGCCGTGGTGGCCGGCGGCTTCAGCTATGGCGACTCACTGGGCGCAGGGCGAATGCTGGCGCTCGACCTCGTCGTCGGCGTGGGCGACGCCCTCCGCGAGTTCGTCGCGGCCGGGCGACCGGTCATCGGCATCTGCAACGGATTCCAGGTGCTCACGCGAACCCGCCTCCTCCCTGGTGCGCTCGGACACAACGCCCAAGGCCGGTTCGACTGCCGGTGGGTGGTGCTCGATCCGGTCGCCAAGAGCTCCTCGATCTGGACCTCGGGCATCGACGATCCGATCCACTGCCCGATCGCACACGGCGAGGGCCGGTACGTGCACCCAGACCCGGAGTCACTCGCTGCGGCCGGACAGGTTGCGTTGCGCTACCGCAGCACCAACCCCAACGGCTCCGTCGCCGACATCGCCGGGGTGTGCGACAGCACCGGCGTCGTGCTCGGCCTGATGCCACACCCGGAGAACCACGTGGTCCCGCGCCAGCACCCACGCCATGTCCGAGGTGGTGGCGGGACACAGCACCTCGGGCTGCGCCTGTTCGAGAACGGAGTGCGACATGCCAAGCAACTCTGAGCTCTCCCCCGCCGTCGAGCCGCTCGACGACATCCAGCTCCCGCTCGACGACCGCCGAGACGGCAAGGTCCGGATCTCCTATGCGGTCCCCCACGGTCGCCGCCTGTTCGTGACCACCGACCGGCTGTCGGCGTTCGACCGCATCATCGCCGGCGTGCCCTGGAAGGGCCAGGTCCTCAACCAACTCTCGATGTGGTGGTTCGAGCACACGCGCGACATCGTCGCCAACCATGCGATCTCGGTCCCGGACCCGAACGTGCTCCTGGCGACTGCGGCCCAGCCGCTCCCGGTCGAGGTCGTCGTACGCGGGTACATCACCGGTGTCACCGACACTGCCCTCTGGACCCAGTACGCACGTGGCGAACGTGTCATCTACGGACACACGTTCCCCGACGGCCTCGCCAAGAACTCTCCCCTGACCGAACCGATCGTGACACCCACCACCAAGGCACTCGCGGGCGGCCACGACGAACCGATCTCGTGTGACGAGGTCGCCGCTCGAGGTCTCGTCGATCCGGAGTTGTGGCAGCGGGTCCAGGACGCAGCGCTCGCCCTGTTCCGTCGCGGCACCGAACGTGGCGAGGCGGCCGGCTTGTTGTTCGCCGACACCAAGTACGAGTTCGGGCTCGGCCCCGACGGCGAGCTGCTCCTGATCGACGAGGTGCACACACCGGATTCGTCACGTTGGTGGGTCGCCGCGAGCTACGACGAGCGCGTCGCCGCAGGCGACGAGCCCGAGAGCCTCGACAAGGAGGTGGTGCGCAGAGCCCTCGCCGATGCCGGCTACACCGGTCACGGGCCGGTGCCCGTGCTGCCGTCCGAGGTCTGGACGGCCACCACGGATCGCTACATCGACGCCTACGAACGACTGACAGGTACCACCTTCGTGCGGGGCGTCTACCCTGCAGGACCACGGATACACGCCGCACTCGCGGGACTGGAGATCGACTGACATGGGAACCCCACGCAGCAGTATTCCCGTGACGTCGGTCCCGCCGACCAGCGACACCGACGACGACACCCCGAAAGACGAGTGCGGCGTACTCGGGATCTCCACACCACACGGAGACGGCGTCGCTCAACTCGCGTTCTTCGGCCTCTTCGCACTCCAGCACCGAGGGCAGGAAGCCGCCGGCATCGCAGTGAGCGACGGTCGGAGGGCTCGGGTCCACAAGGAGGCCGGCCTCGTCGCCAACGTGTTCACCCCCGAGGCGCTCGCACCGCTCACCGGCTACCACGCCATCGGCCACACCCGGTACTCGACGACGGGGTCCAACGCCGAGCGCAACATCCAGCCCTTCCTCGTCGAGACGATGCACGGCCCGCTCGCACTTGCCCACAACGGCAACGTCGTCAACGCCCCGACGCTGCGCGACGAGCTGCTCAACCGCGGCTTCGGGCTCACCGCGACGAGCGACTCGGAGGTGATGACCCTGATGCTCGCCGCGGCGGGCGGGCAGACCTGGGAGGAGCGCATCGAACGCACCCTCCCCGCGTGGAAGGGGGCCTTCTCTCTCGTGCTGCTCGCCGCCGACCACGTGATCGCCGTCCGCGACCCATGGGGGTTCCGTCCGCTGTCGGTCGGGCGCCTCCCACACGGAGGTCATGCAGTGGCCAGTGAGACCTGTGCACTGTCCACACTCGGTTGTGTCGACATCGAGGAAGTGCTGCCGGGCGAAATGGTGTCGCTGCGGGGAGCCGAGATCCGGCGGACCCAGGTGCTCGCCCCGCAGCCGCGCTCGGCACGCTGCACCTTCGAGTTCGTCTACTTCTCCCGCCCCGACTCGGTCTGGGACGGCAGGAACGTCCACCACGCCCGTCAACGCCTCGGTCTCGAACTCGCACAGGAAGCGCCGGCCGACGCCGACGTCGTGATCCCGGTGCCCGACTCCTCGATTCCTGCCGCGATCGGGTACGCCACCGAGAGCGGCCTGCCGTTCAACGACGGGTTGATCAAGAACCGCTACATCGGGCGAACGTTCATCGAACCCACCCAGGACATCCGGGAACGTGGCGTCGCGCTCAAGTTCAATGCGCTGCGCGAGAACCTCGAGGGCAGGCGGGTGGTGATGATCGACGACTCACTGGTGCGCGGCACCACCGCTGGGCCGCTGGTGAAGCTCGTGCGCGACGCGGGAGCCACCGAGGTGCACGTCCGCATCACCTGCCCCCCGATCACCCACGCCTGCCACTTCGGCGTCGACATGGGGCACGATGGCGACCTGATCGCGGCCCGCCTCGGTATCGAGGAGATGCGCGAGCACATCGGGGCCGACAGCCTGGCGTTCTTGTCGCTCGACGGCATGATGCGAGCCGTCGCCGAGCGCGAGAGCGGCGACGACGACGGCTACTGCAATGCCTGCTTCACCGGCCGGTACCCGATCGCCGTCGGCGATGCCCAGGCGAAGCTCACCTTCGAGGGCGTCCTCGCGTGAACCCCGACCCAAACCGAAACCCCAACACCAACACCAACACCAACACGAACACCAACAGCGAACGCGTGAACAAATGGGCCCCCCAGGGGGCCATTTGTTCACGCATTGCGGGTTGTCGGAGCGGTGACCGGAGTGGACGCGTCTGATGCGGGTACTGGTCATCGGCGGGGGCGGACGCGAGCACGCGATCGCCTGGGCCTGCCGGCACCACGGACACGAGGTACGCCTGGCC
>Ga0316197_10001386_pt1 | contig 17284 bp, 19 predicted proteins | sample OudBiesiAoxic_MG_FD_204939 | JGI IMG/M metagenome (GOLD analysis project Ga0316197, IMG submission 204939) | Coastal sediment microbial communities from Oude Bieten Haven, Netherlands - site A oxic | ecosystem: Environmental > Aquatic > Marine > Coastal > Sediment | place: Netherlands... | reverse complement strand
CCGGAGCCGAGCGGGCATCGTTCGAAATCGACCAGGGCTGTGTCGAGCCCTCGTCGGTTCAGGTCAACTCAGGGAGTCGTCGGGACCTCGATCTCGCCGGCGACGATCTGAGCCTTGTACTCGTCGATCTGGTCGGCGATGTCGTCGACGAAGCCTCCGGTGGTCGAGTAGTCGACGCCCTCGACAGAGAGGTCGAACACCTGGACACCGGCTGCGAAGCTACCGCTGCAGAATGCGTCGATCGTGTTGTACGTGGCCACGTCGACCTTCTTCAGCATCGAGGTGAGGATGTACGGCTGCAGTTCTTCCGACACGAGGTTGTACTGGTCGGAGTCGACGCCGATCGCCCAGACCTCGCCTGGCGCACCTGCGTCGACCGCCGCTTCGAAGGCGCCGAGGCCGGAGCCACCGGCGGCCGAGTAGATGACGTCAGCGCCTGCTTCGTACTGTGACCCGGCGATCTCCTTGCCGCGGGCGGGGTCGTTGAACCCGTCGAAGTTCGGCGGCTGGGTGATGTAGTTCACCAGGATCTCGATGTCGGGGTTCACCGCCGCCGCGCCGGCGGCGTAGCCGGCCTCGAACTTCTTGATGAGGTCGTTCTCGACACCACCGATGAAGCCGATCGTGCCGCTCTGGCTCTTCAGCGCAGCGGCGACACCGACGAGGAACGAACCCTGTTCCTCGGCGAACGTCAGCGACGCGACATTCGGCAGGTCGATGACCGAGTCGACGATCGTGAAGCTCGTGTCGGGATTGTTGGTGGCGACCTCGGTCATCGAGTCGAAGAACAGGAACCCGTTGCCCTGGACGAGCCCGTTGCCTTCATCGACGAGGCCCTGCAGGCGAGCGGATCGGTCGCCTTCACCGGTCGGTGTGGATTCGCTGAACGTGATGCCGAGTTCGCTCTCGGCCTGCTCGAGCGCGGCGCCGGCCGCGTCGTTGAACGACTTGTCGCCGCGGCCGGTGACGTCGTACCCCATTCCGATGGCACAGTCGCCGTCTTGGGCGGCACCCTCGTTGGACTCGCTGCCGCTGTCGTCGTCATCGCTACCACACGCGGCGAAGCCGAGCGCAGCAACCATGCCGAGAGCCAGCAGTTTCTTGCTCTTGATCATGTTCTCCCCTTCAGGATGGCCACCGCCGCGGTTGCGCCGGTGGTACACGTGCTTGAGTTCACGTGCGCCCAAACTACCCGCTGGTAACCGCGATCCCGAACAAGCCGCCGTGAACGCTGCATTGCCCTCGGCACGGATGATCGGGTACGGGCGACCGCGCCGATCGCTCGGCGGGATCACGCCGTATCGTGGTGACCGTCATGAGTTCCCCGGCCACACCGCCGCCGCGGCCCCGCCCGAGTCGCCGGCGGTTCGCAATCCGCCGTTTGGGTGCCCTGGCGCTCGTACTCCTGGTGGGCTACAGCCTCGTACGCGTCGTCGGTGGCGCGCTGTCCGACGACGACGGCACCGCCGGTGCGGGCACCGCCGAGCCCGAGGGCGTGGCGGGCTCCGACGCCGCGGGGGCAGCGGCCGCAGGCGCCGGATCGAGCGGCGACGGATCGGACGACGCGAACGAATCCGCGTCGTCGGCCGCCACGACCGAGCCCGTGTCCACCGAGCCGGAGTCGACGGGGCCACCGTCGTCGCAGAACCGGTCGACGGTGTTCATCGTCGGCGACAGCGACGCCGGCACGTTCGGCCCCTACCTGCAAGAGCTGCTCGACGGCACGCAGGTGGTCGACACCCAGCTCGACTACAAGGTCTCGTCCGGGCTCGCTCGCCCCGACTTCTTCGACTGGCCGGCCGAGATGGCCGACAAGTTGCCCGAGGTCGACCCCGACATCGTCGTGGCCACATTCGGCGGCAACGACGCGCAGGGGTTGGCGGTGGAGGACGGCACGTTCGTGGTGGGCGACCCGGTGGCCAACGAGTCCGAATGGTCAGAGGAATACCAGCAGCGCGTGGGCGACATGATGGATCAGCTCACCGAGGGCGGCCGCACGCTGGTGTGGGTCGGGATCCCGAACGATGACAATCCTGATGTCACGGCCCGCATGTCGATCCAGGACCAAGCGGCCAAGGCAGCCGCGGCCGAGCGTCCTGACGTCATCTTCGTGGATACGTGGACCCGCTTCTCGGGACGTGACGGTGGTTGGGCCGAGTTCGTCATCGACCCTCGAGACGGCCAGGGCAAGGATGTCCGGGCAGCTGACGGGTTCCACCTGAACACCACCGGTGCCGAGATCCTCGCGCTCGACATCGCACAGGAGATCCGCGACGTCCTGCGCGAGCAGGGCGCAGAGATCTGAGCCGGTCGTCGCCGCGAACGCGGCGGTGCTACTGCTGTTGCCCGCGGGCTTGAACCGCTGCTCGCCGTTCCGCGACCTTCTCGGGGCTGAACTGGCTGCGGCGCCACGCGCGGCTGTCGCGGGCCTCGATCTCCCAGTGGTCGTCGTCGGTGGCGACCTGCCAGTAGGTGGAGCGGATCTGCCGGACCCCGTCCTGGTCATTGCCGATGATGTCGTGGGCCAACTGCCTGGTGAACGGGAGCAGCTCGTCGTGCGGCACGACGTGGTTGACCAGACCGAACGCGAGGGCCTCGTCGGGGAGCATGAAGTTGCCGGTGAAGCTCATCTCCCGTGCACGGCGCACGCCGATCGCCTGGGGGAGCAGCACGGTGAGGCCCCAACCCGGCATCACGCCGACGCGGGCGTGGGTGTCGCCGAACTTCGCGTGCTCGCTGGCCACGAGGAAGTCGCAGTTCAGGGCGAGCTCGAACCCGCCGGTGACGGCCACGCCGTTGACCGCACCGATGACCGGCTTGGTCACCCGTGGAAACGGGCCCCGGATGCCGTCGCGGTTGCGTCCACCGTCGGCGCCGGTGCCTCCGCCGAGATTGCTCCCGTCGGTTCCCAGCTCGTTGAGGTCGAGCCCGGCGGTGAAGGCGGGATCGGTGCCGGTCAGGATCAGCACGTCGACGGCATCGTCGTGTTCGGCGTCGGTCATGCGCTGCCACAGCTGGCTGAGCAGGTCGGTCGACAGCGCATTGCGCGCGCCGGGTCGGTTCATCGTGATCGTCGCGATCCCTTCGGACACGTCGTACAAGACCGGTGGTTCGTTCGCGTCAGCCATGGTCACATCATCGCACGCCGCCCGGTCCCGACCTCCAGCCTCGACCGTCACCCGAACCACGACCGAAATCTGGAGCGCTCTGGACTCCAGGAGTACGTGACCCGGCAGATTTCGGGTTGGGGAACGGGATCGCGTGTGCCTGGGGCGTCAGGCGAGGTCGTCGGCGGGGAGGAACGCGAGATGGAGATCGCCGAGGCGGACCAGCGTCGAGGCGATCCAACCGCCCAGCGCGCCGAAGTGTTCGTCGAGCAGCGTGCTCGTACCGTCGGCGACGGTCTCCTCGGCGAGCTCGTACAACCCCTCGTAGGTGACCTCGGCCGCGTGTTCGGTGGTGAGGTCGGTCGGATCGACGGCGGTGTCGGGGTGTGCGATCTCCGAGGTGAGCCCCGCCCGTTCGAGCCGGTCGTCGCCCACCAGTGGGCTCTGCTCGGGAACGGTCGCATACAGCACGGCCGGGTCGACCGGCTCGGCGAGGCGCTGGATGCGCAGCACGATCTCCATCTCGATCGCCGGCCGTCGCTCGAGTTGTTCCTCCACGTACCACTGCCGGTAGGCCGCCTGGCTCCAGGCCGGCCAGTCGAACGTGATGTGGGCCACCACCCGCGGCGGTTCGCCCTCGCCCGGCAACCCGTAGCTGGTCTCCCAGGTGAGGTCGCCGAGCAGCACGTCGGACTGGAAGTGCTCTTCGAACGCCTGGCGCTCGAGGAATGCCGCCTCGAACGCGTCGCGGAGCGCGCTGATGGCATCGGTGAAGACGTGGTCGAGCATGTGCGATCGGAAGGCTAACTGGCGCCCCGTGCCAGACTGCCCTCATGGCCGAACACACCGCTGCCGACGCGCCGCTCGTGCTGACCGACATCACCGACGGCGTCGCCACGCTCACGCTCAACAATCCCGAGGAACGCAACACGCTGACGGCTCCGATGGTGGCCCAGATCATCGAGGCGATGGACGCGTTCGAGGCCGACGAATCGGTCGGGGCGCTCGTCGTCACCGGCACACCCCCGGCATTCTGTGCCGGCGCCAACCTCGGCAACCTGGCCGAGGCGACCGGTGAGAGTCTCGGCACGATCTACGAAGGCTTCCTCCGCATCGCCCGGAGCCGCCTGCCGACGGTCGCCGCAGTCAACGGTGCTGCGGTGGGCGCCGGGATGAACTTGGCGCTCGGTTGCGACGTGCGCCTCGTCGCCGACAACGCCAAGCTCGACACCCGATTCCTGCAGCTCGGCATCCACCCCGGTGGTGGGCACACCTGGATGTTGCGTCGCATCGTCGGCCCGCAAGCCGCGATGGCGGCGGTGGTGTTCGGGCAGGTCTTCGACGGTCCCGAAGCCGAGCGGATCGGGTTGGCCTACAAGTCGGTGCCGGGGTCGGAGCTGCTGGGTGTGGCCCACGACTTCGCTGCCAAGGCGGCGTCGGCGCCGCGAGAGCTGGCCATGGTGACGAAGGAGACGATCCAGTCGATGGCCGATGTCTCGACGCACCCTGCTGCTGTCGAGCGCGAGCTCGAACCGCAGCTGTGGAGCACGCGTCAGCCCTGGTTCGCCGAGCGTCTGGCCGCGCTGCAGGCTCGCATCTCCAAGAAGTAGCCCGTTTCGCTGCGTCCTCCGTCGATCGTTCCGAGCGACGGGCGGGGTGTCCGGGATCGACGAATCGCGCACAATCGTTACAGAAGACCCATGACTTCGCGCGGAGCGGTGGACTACGTTTCGAGGGGAGAGAGAGCAACCGAAACCACCGTGGGTCTCCACGAAGCAGGAGGTATGCAATGAGCCAGCGCCACCGCACCGTCGAGGTGCCGTTGCCGTTGAAGCAGGAAGTGCGTGCACACGCTCACAGCGAGCGGCACCGCATCCACGTCGAGCTCCAGAGCGTCGCTCAGGACGTCAGTGCCGGCCTCGAGCCGGAAGATGTCCACGAGCCGGGCGCAGCCTGGAAGCCCGAGCGTCACCACGACGCCGAGGTGGCCAAGAGCAAGCTGGCCAAGCGCAGTCGGACCAAGCGCCACTGGAAGACGAAGATGTGGAAGCGACGCACGCAGCTGCGTCGTGATCGGGCGGAGCAGATGCGTCTGGCTGCGGAGAACGCCGCCTACTGACACTCGTTCGACGTCGGGTCGTCGATCCGACGTCGAACAATCAGACGAGGTCGTGCGGCCGTTCGATCCACGCGGCCATGAACTCGTCACGCCGCTCGTGCCACTCCTCCACGGTGATGCCGTAGCGGATGTGGTCCTCCCAGACGCCGTTGATCTCGAGATAGCGCTGCGCGACCCCTTCGTCGCGGATGCCGAGCTTCTCGACGATCCGTCGGCTGCGGGTGTTGCGGGGCACGATGCAGATCTCGAGCCGGTGGAGCATCAGCTGCTCGAACGCGAACTGCAGCACGACGACGACCCCCTCGGCGACGTAGGCGTTGCCGGCGTGGCGCTGGTCGATCCAGTACCCGATCGTGCCCGACTGCATCGCGCCACGGATCACGTTGTTGAGGTTCACCTCGCCGGCGATGTGCTGATCGACGAACAGCCCGAACTGGAACGCAGTGCCGGTCGTTCGATCGCGGTCACGCTGATGACACCGAGCGGTGAACGCCGATCGATCGACCGTCGGATCGGGCTGGTGGAGCGGTCGACTCGGCTCCCACACGGTGAGCCACTCGGCGTTGCGCTGGCGAACCTCGCTCCAGCTACGGAAGTCGTTGGCGGCGAGTGGCCGGAGCATCACGCGGCGGCCGTACAGGCGCACCGGCGTGGCCGTCCTCGACGGGTGTCGGAGCACCATCAGCCGTCACCGACCGGTCCGCTCACCGCGGCGTCGTCGTTGCCCGATCGGATGTCGATGTGGCGCAGATCGAGGCGTCGCATGATGCCCAGTATCACGCAGCACGTGCCGATGATCGACTCGACGTGGGAGTCGGCCAGGCCCGGGTTGTGGCGGCGGTCGTCGACCGGCTCGACCACGATCGTGCGGAACACGTCGTCGGCGTCAGCGCGTTCGAGCCGGTAGTCCGCCGGGACGTCGTCGGTGCCGAGCTCCACTCGGGCGAGCGCCACGGCGTGGGGCCCGGTTGCGGTGACCGACACCGCGGCAGCGAGAGATGGTGCCTCGATGAGGACGTCGTCGATGTGGTCGTGGACGAGCCCGATCGCGTTGGTCAACAGTTCGGGGGCTGGGACGTCGGCTCGTTCGAGCGGGCCGTCGAGCAACGCGAGCGGGCCGATCGGCAGCTCGAACGTTCGCCCGCCGACCAGCGAGACGTCGACCGTGCGGTCGTTCAGACCGATGATGACGGCCCCGGGCTGTGTCGTCATGTCGGTTCGTCCCCGCCCGCGATCTGCTCGAGCGTCCATCGGCCGACCGGGTCGTCTCCGCCGGCGAGCAGGTGGGCGACATGGGCATGCAGGCACTTCACGCCGGTCCGCGTGCCGCCGACCCCGCCACTCGGGCACGGGCCGACGTGGCCGGTCGGGATGTGGGCATCGCGTTCCGCGGCGTAGCGGCGATGGGTGGCGGCGATCTCCTCGGCCGGTATCGCCGCCTCGGCTCGCCTCACCCCGCCGTCGGCCTCGAGCCGGCTGACCGAGCGCACGAGGTCGGCGCCCACCAGGTAGTAGCGCGTCGGCATCGGCGTGCCGTCGTCGAGGAACGGGGCGTTGCGTACCACGACGGGGTCGCCCTCGGGGTCGTCGGGCGGGTCGCGCACGACCACCTCGAACGCTCCCCGTGGAGGCCGACCGAGGAGCTCCTCCACGCGATCGCGGTCGTTCATCCGCTCCGTCGGCGCAGCAGCAGGATCAGCACCAAGGCGACGATGATCGCAGGGATGGCGCGCTTGGCGATCGAGCTGCCGCCGACCTCCATGAGGTCGATCGGCTCGGTCGCTGGTCCCTCGATGCGCCTGATCTGGGGCTCGTCGGGAGCGGTCGCCGGTGTCGGCGCTGTGTCGGCGGGCGCCGGCGCGCTTTCAGGGCGTTCGGACTCGGCGGCCTGGGCGTCTCCGGCGTCAGGCGCCTGAGCAGAGGTGGCCGCGGCGGCGGCCGTCGCAATGCCGTCGTCGTCGATCATCTGGTTGAGGTTGTCGGCGAACTGCGCCATCAGCTTGTTGCTGACATCGCCCATGATGCCCCGACCGAACTGGGCGACCTTGCCGGTGATGTGCAGTTCGGTGCTCACCACGACGCGGGTGCTGGTGGGCGACAGGCTCTCGGCATGGGCGGCGATGTCGGCCGACGCGTTCCCGCGCCCTCCGGTGTCTCGCCCCGCGCCCTTGATCGCGGCCCGGTAGTTCTCGTCGTCCTTCTCCACGAAGTGAGCTTCGCCCTTGAACTGTGTGGCGATCGCTCCGAGCTTCACCTTGACGACGCCGCGGTACGTTTCCCCTTCGATCTCCTGGAGCTCTGCGCCGGGCAGGCAGGGCGCGATGCGCTCGAGGTCGGTGATCAGCGGCCACGCCTCCTCGATGGGGCGGTTGACGGTGAACTCGTTGATCAGCTGTTCTGCCATCGGCGCAGGTCCTCTTCGGTGTCGATGTCGCGGGATGAACCAGTGCACGGTACTTCACGGACGAGTTCAGGACGAACGCGCATCAGCGTGCGAGCGCCTTCGTCGCCGCCGTCGGCGAGCAGCGGCCAGACGTCGTCGTCGAGGCCGACCGGATTGCCGCGCCGACCGTCGTAGGTGGCGACGCTGATCGGCCCGAGATCGTCGGCCACCGCGCGCCAGGCCGCAGGGTCGATGCCGGGTTGGTCGGCGAGGCCCACGACCACCCGGGTGCAGTTGCGCGCCGCGGCGGCCGCAAGACCGACGTGGACGGAGCTCATCTGACCGTCGGCCCAGCGTGGATTGTGGACCATCTCGACGTCGAGTCGCGGGGTGGCGTCGGCCGACGCCTCGCGGATCGCGGCGGTGGGGAGGGCTCCGGTCACCACGATGATGGGACCGATCCCGGCGGCGATGGCTCGGGAGAGTGACCGATCGATCACGGTCTGTGCTGGTTCGGTGCCGGTTGCTGGCAACATCGCCAGCAGTTTGTGACCGCGGTCACCGAAGCGTGTGCCGGCGCCGGCCGCGAGCAGGACCGCGGCGGTTGGGCGTCGCGATGTGCCTGCGTATGGCGCTGTTTCGGCCGTCACGCCGCCAGTCTTGCCGATCGTCGGCCGCTGCGTCGGCCTCGCCGGCGAACCGGCGTATGACGGAAACGTGACGAAGTAATTTCGGTCGCGTGTGAGTATTGCGGTTGTGTGACGATAGTTTGGTGGCTCGTCACGGCGGGACCGTGTCGAAAGCCCGTCTCGGGCCAGCCCGAAGCGGCTTCTGATACTCATGACTGAACTCACAGCCATCTCCGTGCGTGCCGACGGCGCCACCATGTCCGCCCCCTCGAACGACCCCGGGCGCGCCACCGGCGACGCCGAGCGGCGTCCCCGTGCCGCCGGTCGCACGGTCACCGCGATCAAGTCGCTGCTCGCAGCGACAGCGGTGGCAGCGATGCTCAGCGTCGGCGGGCTCGCCGTCACGGGCGGCAGCGAGGCGGCAGCACTCGAGCGCCTCCCCACCAACGCGCTGGCGCCGTTCGTCACGACCAGCGCACGTACCGCGCTCGACAGCCACGACAAGTACCTGGCCACCGGAGACGCCGCCGCGTACCGCAGCTTCATCTACCACCGCACCCAGACCGCCGAGCTCGCGGCGACCGAACTCGGCTACGGCGCAACCGACATGGTCGACGCCTGGGCGAACACCAGCGAGGTCCATCAGCGCGCAGTGCTCGCCGCGATGACCCAGGTGGGTGTGCCCTACCGCACCAACACCAGCAAGCCGGACGTCGGATTCGACTGCTCGGGCCTCACCACCTATGCGTTCTCTCAGGCCGGCGTGCAGCTCACGCGTCAGAGCGGCGCCCAGATCCGTGAGGCGCAGCCGCTCGATCGGGCCACCGCCAAGGCGGGCGACCTGGTGCAGTACCCGGGCCACGTGATGATCTACCTCGGTGTCGGCGACGCCGTCGTGCACTCGGTGATGACCGGCCGCACGGTCGAGATCGACACCATCTCCGAGCGCCGCTCGAACTCGGTGCGCTTCGGCGACCCGACCAGCTGACACCTGCGACTCGATCGGCTGTCACCGCTCACCGGGCCAGGTGTCCGCGTGGGTGCGTTGCGGTTCAGGAGTGGATCGCACCGTCGCCGTCACGGAGCGACGGCACGCTGCGCCCGGTCCTCCGGGCGATGATCTCCGCACAGATCGACACGGCGGTCTCCTCCGGCGTGCGGGCACCGATGTCGAGGCCGATCGGTGACATCAGCCGGGCCACGTCGCCGGGATCGGTCACCCCGACCTCGGCGAGCCGCTCCATACGGCGCGTGTGCGTCGAACGGCTGCCCATCACACCGATGTAGCCGACGCGCGTGGCGAGCGCACCGAGCACGGCGGGAACGTCGAACTTGGGATCGTGCGTGAGGATGCAGACCGCATCCCGCGGGCCGAGCTCGTCGCCGTGCTGCTCGAACACCGGGGTCGGCCAGGTGACCTTGACGTCGTCCGCCATGGGGAATCGCCGGCGGGTGGCGAAGATCTCGCGGGCATCGCACACCGTCACTCGGTAGCCGAGCACCTTCGCCACCCGGGCGAGCGCAGCGGTGAAGTCGACCGCTCCGAAGATCCACATCTGAGGAGGTGGCGCGTGCGACTCGATGAAGATCTTCACCGTCGGTTGGTCGAGCAGGTCTTCCGGGGTGGTCTGCCCCTCGGGCCCATAGTGGCGCACGCCTGAACGAGCTGCTTCGAGCTCGGCGAGGGCGTCACGGGCGACCACGCGGTCGAGCTCGGGGTGACCGAGCGATCCCGTCGGCTCTGCATCGGGCTCGACGAGCAGCTTCGCTCCCGTGTTGGGGCCTTCGATGACGGTCGCCAGCGAGACCGGCGACTCGGTGGCCAGCAATGAGGCGTACCGGTCGAAGATCACCAGTCGAGTTCCTCGATGTACAGGTGGATCGTGCCACCGCAGGTCAGACCTACGGCGAATGCCTCGTCGTCGGAGTAGCCGAACGTGATGACACCCGGCTCGCGGTCGCCCTCGAGGATCGCCAGAGCCTCCGAGACGACCGCCCCCTCGACGCACCCACCGCTGACGCTGCCTGCGACCTCACCGGTGTCGGTGACCGCCATCGCGGCGCCGGGTCCGCGCGGACCCGACCCCTCCACGTCGACGACCCGCGCCACCGCGATGCGATGACCGGAGGCTCGCCACTGGTTGATGTCGTCCAACAGGTCCTTCATGGCACCTCCATTCTGCCGCGCGCACGCCGCAGTGATCGTTACGCAGTGGCGATGACCCGGGTGAGCTCTTCCATCGCGCTCACCGAGTGCCCTTCGACGAAGTGGTCGATGTGGGGCAGGGCCGCGGCCATTCCTCGTGCGAGGGGCGCGTAGCCCGGGGTCACCTTGAGCGGATTGACCCAGATCAGCTGGTGCGTCACCCGGTGCAGACGTTCCATCTGGGCGCCGAGTTCGACGGGGTCACCACGGTCCCAGCCGTCGCTCAGGATCACGACGATCGAGTTGCGGGCGAGCCCGCGCACGCCCCACTCGTCGTTGAACTCGCGGAGGCCGTCGCCGAGACGGGTGCCCCCGCTCCAGTCGGTCACGCGGCGGCCGGCCGCTTCCAGCGCAACGTCGGGGTCGCGGCTCGCGAGCTCGCGGGTGACCCTGGTGAGGCGGGTGCCGAGGGCGAACGCCTCGACCTTCTGGCGGCCTGCCACGGCAGCGTGAACGAAGCGCAGCAGCGCCCGGGCATACGGCTCCATCGAACCGCTCACGTCGAGCAGCAGCACGAGCCGTCGCAGCCGCGGCGTCGGTGCCGAGAAACGGCGCTCGACCGGTTCACCTCCGGCCCGCATCGCAGCCCGCACGGTGCGTCGGATGTCGGGTCGTGGCGTGCGGCGTCTCGTCGGGCCGAGTCGCATCGAGGTCCTCGGCGAACCGATGAGCCGCAGGTGGGACATCAGCGATTGGGCCTGGACGAGCTCGTCGGGGCTGTACTCAGCGAAGTCCTTGTGCCGCAGCACCTCCGCGGAGGAGAACCGCAGCTCGATCACGTCGTCGTCGGTCGTCTGGTCGCTGGAGTCCTCGGCCTCGGTGTCGTCGTCGGTGTCGACGGCGATCGTGATCGACAGCGGTTCGACGTCGGGTTCCTCCGCCGCGGTGCTCCGTCGGTCCTCGAAGAACACCGCGAACGCACGGTCGAACGGCTCGATGTCCTCCGGGCGGTGTACGAGCGTCGCCCGCCCCGCCCAGTAGGTGCTGTGTCGCCGGTCGAGGCCGGTCGCGCAGAGGGCCTCGGCGAAGGTGTGTGTGCAGCTCGTCGGTACGGTCAGCCCGACACCCCGCAGCACTTGGGTGAACGCCACGGCGATCTCCGCCGGCTCGGCGATGGCCGTGCCGCTCGGCGCCGTGCTGCCGGGTGGGTCGAGCTCGGTCACCCGTGGACGAGTGCCTTCGCCATCGCCTGACCGACCACGTCGGCGAGGCCGTGCTGTTCGACCCGTATGCCGTCTTCGCGGTACTTGATGACGGTGCCGAGGGTGTTCGCCACGACCTGCTCGTCGAGTGTCGTCGCTCCGAGCCGGCCGAGTGCTGTTGCCCAGTCGATCGTTTCGGCCACACCCGGGGGCTTGTAGAGATGCAGATCGCGCAGCGCTTCGACGGCGCCGGCGACCTGCCGTGCGAGTTCGTCGTCGATCTCGGGCACGCGGAGCTTGACGATCGCCACCTCTCGTTCGAAGCCCGGGTGCTCCACCCAGTGGTAGAGGCATCGGCGTTTGAGTGCGTCGTGCACGTCGCGGGTGCGGTTCGACGTGAGTACGACCAGGGGCGGTCGTTGGGCGGTGAAGCGCCCGATCTCGGGAATCGTGATCTGGAAGTCGGACAGGACTTCGAGCAGGTAGGCCTCGAACTCATCGTCGGCGCGGTCGACCTCGTCGATCAGCAACACCGGCGGTGGGCCGTCGCCGGCCTCGATGGCGCGGAGCAGGGCTCGCTTGATCAGGAAGCGTTCGCCGTACAGCTCCGATTCGAGGTCGTCGGCCGAACGGCCCGTCGACTCGCCGGTGGCCTCGGTGGCCCGCAAGTGGAGGAGTTGGCGTGCGTAGTCCCAGTCGTAGACGGCTTGCGACACGTCGATGCCCTCGTAGCACTGCAGACGGATCAGCTCGCCGCCGGTTGCCGCAGCCAGGCTCTTGGCCAGTTCGGTCTTGCCCACCCCGGCCTCACCCTCGAGCAGGAGCGGCCGGTTGAGTGTCATCGCCAGGAACACCGACGTCGAGATGCCCTCGTCGGGCAGGTATCCCTGCCCGGCCAGCGCAGTGGCGACGTCGTCCGGTGTCATGGCGTCGACGTTAGCGGCGTCGGCCACCCAGGGGTGATGCGGGTCACGCGTCGTTGTCGGGCCGTTCCCGGGCATGCTGTGGTGGTGCGGGCATCACGCGTCGGGATGGTCGGCGGAGCCGGGGTCGAGACGACGTTCCCGGTGGCGGTGCATGCACCCATCGCCCGCTGTGTCGAGCTCCTGATCGACGGCTCCGACGATGCGCTCGCGCTGGTGAACGAACGCGGCACCTGGGTGGGCGATGTCGAGGTCGGATCCCGCTACGTCGTGCTGATCGACGAGCGCACGCCGATCCTGCATCCGCATGCCACCGAGGTCTGGTTCCCCGAGGGACACTCGCGTGACGCCCGACGCGGCAGCAACGCCGATGATGGCGACCTCGACGAGGTGCTCGCCACGTTTCCGCGGGCGGTGGCCACGCCGTGGCCGGCGCCCCGGCCGCCCCAGCCGACATCGCGACCGCTCGTGGTGTACGAGGCTCACGTCCGCGGGCTCACCAAGCGGCGACCCCGACCCGACGCCGGAACGTATCGGGCGGCGATCGACGAGCTGCCCCGGCTGGCGGCGCTCGGTGTGTCGGTGCTCGAGCTGCTCCCTGTTCACCAGTACGACCCCGACGAGGGCAACTACTGGGGGTACATGCCGCTCGTGTTCGGCGCGATCCACCGCCAGTACGCGCACGGAGTCGACGCCGCGGCCGAGCTGGCCGAGCTGGTCGACGCGGCCCACGGGCACGACATCGAGGTGTGGCTCGACGTGGTCGTGAACCACACCACCGAGGAGGGCGCCGACGGCCCCACCTATCACCTCCGTGCCCTCGACGAGCGCGAGTACTACGTCGTGCGAACCGACGGCGCGTACGTCGACGATGCCGGCACGGGCAACATCGTCGACGCCCGGTCGCCCTTCGCGCGCGGTCTGGTGATGGAGTCGCTCGACAGGCTCGCCGACCTGGGCGTCGACGGATTCCGCTTCGACCTCGCCGCCGTACTCGCCCGAGATGCCGACTTCGTGCGTTCGATCGGCGACTGGGCCGAGCGCCGTGGGGTGCGCCTCGTGGCCGAACCGTGGGACCTCGCCCGGTATCTGCTCGGGCCCGACTTCCCCGACCAGCGATGGATGCAGTGGAACGGCGAGTACCGCGACGATCTCCGGGGCTTCCTCCGCGGCGAACCCGGGCTCGTCCACGCCGCGATGCGGCGGGTGAGCGGTAGCCCCGACCTGTTCTCGTCGCCAGCGCTGTCGGTCAACTTCGTGACCTCGCACGACGGCTTCACGCTCTACGACTCGGTTGCGTACGACCATCGCCACAACGACGCGAACGGGTGGGGCAACACCGACGGGCACCACGCCAATCGGTCCTGGAATTCGGGATGGGAGGGCGACGACGGCGTGCCCGACGACGTGATGGCGTTGCGGGAACGCAGGATGCGCAACGCTCTGTGTCTCCTGCTGCTCAGCGGTGGCGTGCCGATGTTCGTGGCGGGCGACGAGTTCGCACGAACGCAGGGGGGTAACAACAACCCGTACAACCAGGACAACGAGACGTCGTGGATCGACTGGGAGCGCCGCAACGCCTTCGCGGGACTCGAGGCGTTCGTCGAGCGGCTCGTCGACGTGCGAGCCGCTCAGCCGGCGCTGACACACCACGACCGCTGGGGCGAGCGCGTCGAGTGGTTCGGGGCGGTCGGGGGCCCCGACACGTCGTACGAGTCGCGTTCGCTGGCGTGGTGTCTCGAGGGCGTCTACGTGATGGCGAACATGTGGTGGGAGCCCCTCGAGTTCGACGTGCAGGTCGACGGCCGATGGGTCCACACGATCGACACGACGGCTCCCGACGGCCTCGGCACCGGTGACGAGGTGGCCGCTCGGGTTGCGGTCGGCCCTCGATCGGTGGTCGTGCTCACCCTCGGCTGAGCAGGGCGGCTTCCGGAGCCGGTCGTCGGTCAGGAATCGAAGCCGAGACCGAGTCGATCGAGCGTGCGCAACCAGGCGTTGCGCTTGCCGGTCTTGTCCTCGTGGTCGAGCGACCACCGCGTCGCCTGGATACCGATGAAGCGGAACGGTTCGGGTGGGAACGGCAGCGGCTTCGACTGGACGAAGTCGGTCTTGGTGGCGATCGACTTGCGGCCGGCGAGCAGGTCGAGCATCGTCGTGGCAGCGAACCGGGTGGCCGCCACGCCCAGCCCCGTGTAGCCGACTGCGTACGCAACGCGATCGGACATCGCCGTACCGAAGAACACCGAGAAGCGGGTGCTGGTGTCGATGGCGCCGCCCCAGGCATGGGTGAACGCGATGTCGTCGAGTTGCGGGAACGTCTCGAAGAAGTGGCGTGACAACGTCGCCCAGGTCTCGGGCCGACTCTCCTGCTCGATCGACACCTTCGAGCCCCAGTAGTAGATGGCGTCGTAGCCACCCCACAGGATGCGGTTGTCGGCGGTCAGCCGGTAGTAGTGGAACTGGTTGGTGATGTCGGACAGCCCCTGGCGGCGCGTCCAGCCGATGCGCCCGAGCTGCTCGTCGCTGAGCGGCTCGGTCACCATGCAGTAGTCGTACACCGGCACCATGTACTGACGGATGCGCTTGAGCAACGGCTTGTCGGCGTTCGTGCCGAGCACGGCCTTGGACGCGCGGATCGTGCCGAGCGGCGTGCGGATCGCCACACCCGATCCGTCCTTGTCGATGTCGGTCGCCTTGGTGTGTTCGTAGATGGTCACGCCGAGGTCTTCGGCGACGCGTTTGAGTTCCCACGCGAGCTTCGCCGGATCGACGATCGCAGCGCGGCTGGTGCGGAACAACCCGCCGGTGTACGTGGGGGAGTCGACCTCGGCGCGCATCTGCTCACGGTCGAGCCACTCGACCTTCTGACCGAGCGAGCGAAGCAGGTCGTGTTCTTCTCGCAGGCCGTCGAGATACGACGGAGGATGGCTCGTGGTGGCCACGTCGATCACGCCGTTGCGCTCGTAGTCGCAGTCGATCCCGTACCGCTCGATGGTTTCCTCGATCTCGTTGAGGTTGCGCAGCCCGAGTTCTTCGAGGATGTCCATCTCGTCTTCATGGCGATCCATGCCGTTGCCGACGCCGTGTGTGAGCGACGATTCCATGAAGCCACCGTTGCGGCCGCTTGCGGCACCGCCCACTTCGCCCTTGTCGATGACGACCACGTCGCGGGCCGGGTCGCGCTCCTTGGCGACGATGGCGGTCCAGAGGCCGGTGTAACCACCGCCGACGATGCACAGGTCGCAGTGCGCGTCGCGTACCAGCGTGGGGTTCGACTCGGGAATGTCTGCGCTCTCGAGCCAGAACGGATACGGCTCGGCGTCGGCGATCGCATCGAGAGCCAACTGCTCGGTTGCGTCAGGGGTCCGGCCGGGCTTGGTGTTGTCGTCGCTCATGCTCTCACTTGGGTGCCATCGTACTCTCGCGGTGTCGGACAACGCCTACGGTTGTGACATGGATCTCGGGATCACGGGTCGTCGCGCCGCCGTCGCTGCCGGGTCGTCGGGCCTCGGCCTCGGGGCGGCGAAGGCGCTTGCCGCGGAGGGCGCCCTCGTGGCGATCTGCGGGCGCGACCAGGCACGCCTCGATGCGGCGGCGGCGGAGATCGGGTCCCGTGGGCCAGGGAGGTGTGTGGCGATCAACGCCGACGTCGGGACGCCGGACGGGGCGGCCGGGTTCGTCGACGCGGCGGCGGACGCGTTGGGCGGTCTCGACATTCTCGTGCCCAATGCGGGTGGCCCGCCGCCGGGGACGTTCGAGTCGACACCAGTCGAGGCGTATCCGGCCGCGATCGACTTGAACCTGATGTCGGTGGTCGCGATGTGCAAAGCGGCCGTGCCCGCGATGCAGGAGCAGCGATGGGGCAGGGTGGTGGCGATCACCTCGCTCGCCGTCCGCCAGCCGATGGGTCAACTGATCCTGTCGAACACGGCCCGGGCCGGGGCGACGGCGTTCCTGAAGACGCTGGCGCTCGAGGTGGCCGGCGACGGGGTGACGGTCAACTCGGTGCAGCCTGGCGTGCACCGCACGCCGCGGATCGAGCAGCTCTACCCAGCTGACCAGCTCGCATCGATGCGCATGGGTGACGCCGACGACTTCGGCTCGGTGGTGGCGTTCCTGTGCAGCGAGCAGGCCCGGTTCACCACGGGTGTCCAGCTCCACATCGACGGGGGCAGCTACCTCGGCCTGCTCTGACCCGACATCGCCCCGACCGACCCGCCGCCCGGCCCGACCGACCCGCCCGGCCCCGCCATCTTCCACGTTTGCGTGACGGTTCGGGAGCACTATCGCTCCCAGATCGTGACGCAAACGGGTCGAGCCGTCAGGTCGGGGGGTCGCCGAGCTCCTCGCGCCGCGCGCGCAAGCGAAGATCCTCCAGCAGTCGACGGTTGGCGGACTGGAGATCGGCGAGGAAGGCCACCGACCAGATCTGGATGGCCACCAGCATCAGCCCGATGCCGAGCAACAGGCTCGGCACGCGGCTGGTGTAGGGGTCTTCCACCAGATACAGGACGAGCCACCGCACGAGCAGTGCGAGACCGATCAGGAACGGCAGCGCGCCCACTCCGAAGAAGAAGCGGAACGGCTTGTAGATCGCGAAGCTGCGGATGATCGACTGTGCCGATCTCCAGATGTAGCGCGAGGTGCTCTTGACCAGCCGTGACTCGCGAGTCTTCGGGTTGACGCCGATCGGCACCGACTCGACGCGGAAGCCGTTCCACCCCGCCTGCACGATCGTCTCCATCGTGTAGGTGTACCGGCCGAACACCTGC
>Ga0316197_10001385_pt1 | contig 17293 bp, 14 predicted proteins | sample OudBiesiAoxic_MG_FD_204939 | JGI IMG/M metagenome (GOLD analysis project Ga0316197, IMG submission 204939) | Coastal sediment microbial communities from Oude Bieten Haven, Netherlands - site A oxic | ecosystem: Environmental > Aquatic > Marine > Coastal > Sediment | place: Netherlands... | reverse complement strand
TGGGAGTGCACGTTCTTCAACCTCGAGTTTCCGAGCAACTACTTCCACCTGCGTCGCCCGGTCTTCGAGCCCCTGGAGGGCACGCTCCCCGAATACGAGATCCACTCCCGGCTCTGCCGCGCCCTCGGCGCGTACGACGACGAACGCCTTGCGCCGCTGACCGCAGCTGCGCAGGTCGGCCGCGCCGCCTACACCGAGGCGCTGTTCCAGTTCATGGTCGACAACGCCGACCTCGGCAAGCTGTTGCCGATCATCCTCTACGAGACGCTCGGTCCGACGCTCGACACCGCCGACGGTGTCGATGCCGCCGGTGCCGCCGCGGTGTGGGGCCTGGCACAGCAAGCTGCCGGATTCTGGGACGCATCGATCCGTCGCGCCGGCATCGACGGCGAGCAACTCGGCGACGCGCTGTTCGACCACATCCTCGCCAACCCGTCGGGGATCGTCTTCTCCACCGACGACTACGACGAGACGATGAAGCGTCTGCTCACCCCCGACGGCAAGGTCAACCTCGTGATCCCCGAGCTGCTCGAGGAGTTCGACGGCCTCGCTGCCGAGCCGAGCCCGGTCACACCCGACGACGCCTATCCGTTCGTCCTCGCCGCCGGAGAGCGCCGCTCGTCGACCGCCAACACCATCTACCGAGATCCGTCGTGGCGCAAGCTCGACAAGCAGGGTGCGCTGCGTCTGTCGCCCGACGACGCCGGTCGCCTCGGCCTTGTCGACGGCGACCGCGCCCGGGTCACGACCAAGCGCGGCGACGGCGTCGCGGTCGTCGAGGTCACCGACAGCCTGCGCAACGGGCATGCATCGCTACCGAACGGTTTCGGGCTCGGTCCGGACTCGGTCGGGGTGGCTCCGAACGAACTGACCTCGAAAGACGACCGGGACTGGTTCGCCGGGACGCCCTTCCACAAACACGTGCGGGCCAAGATCGAGAAGGTCGCGTGACGTGAGACGGACCCGCTTCGACGATGCCCCGTGCCCGATCGCGCGTACCACCGACCTGGTCGGCGACTGGTGGACCCCCCTCGTCATGCGTGAATCGTTCCGGGGTGCCCGCCGGTTCGGCGACTTCGTGGAGGCACTCGACATCCCCAAGGCCGTGCTGACCGCACGCCTCAATCGACTCGTCGACGAGCGGATGCTCGACAAGGTCGAGTACCAGACACACCCGACCCGCTACGAGTATCGCCTCACGGCCAAGGGGCGCGAGTTCTGGAATGTCCTCGCCGCAATGTGGCGGTGGGGGAGCGACTGGTTGTGGGAGGGCGAGGAGCCGCCCCTTGTGCTCGAGCATCGCGACACGGGCGAGGTCATCCAACCGCTCGTCGTCGACGAGTCCACCGGCGAACCACTCGAGCTGCGCACCCTCCGGATGGGCCGCAACCCGAACGCCCCGACGGTCACGTCGACGTGAGCAGCAAGTAGCCGTCCTCGACGGTCGGCGACTCGGTCGTGACACCGGGTGGCGGCATCCCCAGACATCGGAACGAGCCATCCGGCCGCCGCCACGATGCCCGAGGCCCGGCCCCCGGCGTGTCCTGCTGGACCCACACCCGCCCAGTTGCCACGTCGGCGAGCCGTGCCGGGGTGTCGGCGAACACGATGCGCCCGCCGTGCAGCACGAGGATCAGGTCGGACTCTGCCGCCTCCTCGGTCACGTGCGTCGACACGATGCTGGTCCGTTCCCTCCGCTGGTCTGCGAGCAACCCCCGCACTCGCTGGCGTTCGTCGGGGTCCAGGCCCGCAGCGGGCTCGTCGAGGATCAGGAACGTCGGATGCCCCACGATCGCCTGCGCCACTCCGAGTCGACGTCGCATCCCGCCCGACAGTTCTGCGACCTTGCCGCCTGCGCGGTCCGCCAGCCGAACGCGTTCCAAGGCATCGAACACGAGGTGACGTCGTCGTCGTTCGTCGCGATACTCCTTCAACACCGCGACCTGGTCCAGGGTGTCGAACACCGTCGCCGATCGGCTGAAGCCGACCTCCTGCGGCAGGTAACCGAGCCGGCGTCGCACCTCGATCCGCTGCGCCTCGTGCATCGGGTCCAGCCCGTCGACGCGAATCGCGCCGGCAGTCGGCCGAAGCACGGTGGCGAGGCTGCGCAGCAGCGTGGTCTTGCCGGCACCGTTGGCGCCCAACAGCGACAGCACGCCGCCTTGCGCGAGCACATCGACACCGTCGAGGACGGGACGTGACCCGAAGTGGTGGCGCAACCCGGCGACGTGGAGATGAGCGGCAGTCATCACACCAGCCGCTCGAACGCGTCGCGCCGCACGAGGGCCACCAGCCCGAACCCGAGCGTCGCGACCACTGCCACGACCTGAGCCGCCGGGAGGAACGCAGCCAATTCGTCGTTGGACGCATTGCGCGAGACGGTGGCGACGACGATCCATGCCAGCGTTGCACTCGCGGCAGCTCGGTTCGGTGTCGTGATCGTCATCAGCGCGAGCGCGAACGAGGTCACGGCCAGTGCGGGCAACACCCACGCGACGGCCCACGGGCGCGTCACCGGCGAGAACAGCGCGGGGAGAACCACGAGCGGCAGCACCGCAGCGAGGACGACAACCGTTCGGATCAGCAGCAGCCGCAACCCGCTCGTCGGTGCTGCGAGGTGGACCTCGTGGCCCGGGTCGCCCGGGGTCCCGTACGCGAGCGCCACGCCGACCACCGGTGCGATCGGCGCGAGCAGCAGGAGGAGGAAGGCGCTCGCCCGGGGGTCGGTGTCGTCGGCGGCCACGAGTCCGATGAGCACCAGCACCACCACGGCCACGAACCAAGAACGACGCAGCGCCGGGGTCGCCACGGCGAGTCGGGTCACGTCCGCCGGGATCCGGAGCGCCCGCAACGCTCGCTCGGTCCGCGACGGGCGTGGAGCGTCCAGCTCGATCGTGATCGCCCGCCAATTCCGGGCCAGCCGTTCTTCGTCGATCATCTCAGCGTTCCTTCGAGTTGGCGGCGTGCCCGCATCAGGCGCGTCTTGACGGTTCCCTGAGGGATCCCCAGTAGTCGAGCGGCCTCCCGAGTGGTCAGGCCGTCGATCGCCGTGAGGATCATCACGGCGCGCAGGTCGGGCTCGAGTTGGTCGAGCGCCGCGGTCGCCGGCCCGGGAAGCGCATCGACGACGATCGACTCCGACGTCCTCGGATCCTGCTGTTCCCAGCCGGTCGTGTCGACAGGGGTCGGGCGACGCTTGCGACGCTGGTCGATCAAGCGGCGGATCCCGATCCCCCAGATCCATGCGCCGACGTCGCCGTCCCCACGGAATGACCTCGCGTTCCTCCACACGGCGACGAACGTGTCCTGGACCGCGAGATCGGTGAGGTCCGGATCGCCGCACCGGAACTGCAATCGTTCGGTCAGCCAACCGGCGTGTCGGCGATAGAGCATCTCCAGCGCCACACGGTCGCCGGTGACGACGCGCGCGAGCAGTGCATGGTCCTCACCACGTCGTTGTTCGTCCGCATGCATGCCGATGCCAACTCTGTCGCATCGGCACGCACGAACGGTTCACCTGTGGGCGCATGCCCCGTTTGCGGCGCTGTGCGACACTCGCGTCGTGGCCGAGCCCGTCCTGATCGCGCAACTCACCGACACCCATGTCGTGGGTTGGAACACCGACACCGAGCTGTACGTCGACAACAACCGGCGCACCGCTGATGCGGTGGCGATGCTCAATGCCGAGGTGCCGGCGCCGGCGGCGGTCGTGATGACCGGCGATCTCGTCAACGACGCCCGTCCCGACGAATACGAGGCGCTCGGTGATCTGCTCGCCCCGCTCGACATCGACGTGTTGCCGTTGCCGGGCAACCACGACGATCGGACGCTCGTCCGTGCCACGTTCCCCGACTTCGGGTGGGCGGACACCGATCACCTCAGCTGGGTGCGCGTCGTCGACGGCGTCCGGGTCGTCGGGCTCGACTCGACCCGCCCGGGACATCCCGGCGCCGAATTCGACCGAGAACGGGTCGACTGGCTGCGGGCGGCGCTCGACACGACACATGACGGCGTCACGGTGCTCGCGATGCACCATCCGCCGTTCGTCACCGGGATCGATTGGATGGACCGAGCGGGATTCATCGGGCTCGACGTGTTCACCGAGATCGTCCGCGACTCGGCGGTCGATCGGATCATCTGCGGTCACATGCATCGGCCGATCGGTTCGGCGGTGGGCGGTGTCGCTGCGCAGGTCGCGATGTCGACGGTGCAGCACGTCGCCCTCGACCTCACGCCTGCCGCGCGCGTCTCGCTGGTGCGGGACCCGGTGGGCTATCAGGTGCATCGCATCGACGGTGGCGATGTCGTCACCCACTCGCGGTACATCGACACCGCCGAGGTGTCGTTCGAGCCCGACTGGGCGGACGACCACTACGCCTGAGGGAGCAGGAACGAACCTTCGGCCTCGATCTGGGACGCCACCCGGATCAAGAGGTCCTCTCGACCGTAGGCGGCGACGAGTTGGACGCCGACCGGCAGCCCGTCGGCGGTCACGTGGAGCGGCAGGCTGATGGCCGGCTGACCGCTCGTGTTGAACGGCGGGGTGAACGACACGAACTCGGCGGCCCGTTTCATGCCGGCCATCGGATCGTCGGCGGTCGCATCGTGGTCGCCGATGCGGACCGGTGGCTCAGCCAACGTCGGGGTGACCAGCAGATCCCACCCGTCCGCCCACCACGACTGCATCCGGCGGCGGTAGTCGTTGATCGCACCGAGGGCTGCGCCGAGGTCGGTGGCGCTCATGCGTCGTGCGAACTGGCTCATCGCCCAGTTCACCGGCTCGACCTCGTCCTCGGTCAGGTCCCGTCCGATCATGCGACCCATCGTCTGGATGCCGAGCGACATGTTGGTCGCCCAGATCGCCATGAAGCGGTTCGAGAACGAGGCGTCCTCCAGCACTGCGGGGTGCGACTCGCTCACCTCGTGGCCGAGGTGTTCGAGGATCGACGCGCCGTGGCGGGCGGCGTCTTCGCACTCCGGATGCAGGGTTTCGCCGAGCGGGTGGCGGGCGAGCAGCCCGATGCGGAGTCGCCCGGGGTCGGCGCTGACGTCGGCGGTGTACGGTCGGCTCGGCGCCGGTGCGATGACGTTGTCGCCCACGCCGGGTCCCGCGACGGCATCGAGTAGGCGCGCGGTGTCGCGCATCGAGCGGGTGACGGCGAAGTGCACGCCGAGACCCGACTCGTCGCGGTCCGGGCCCATCGTGATCCGCCCCTGTGACGGCTTGAGCCCGATGAGGCCACAACACGAAGCCGGGATCCGGATCGAGCCACCGCCATCGGAGGCGTTCGCAATCGGCACCAGCCCGGCGGCCACGGCAGCGGCGGCCCCACCCGACGATCCACCGGGGGTGTGATCGGTCGACCACGGATTCCGCGTCGGCCCGAACGACAGCGGTTCGGTGACCGGCAACGATCCCAGCTCCGGGCTGTTGGACCGCCCGAGGCTGATCAACCCGGCATCGCGCAATCGCGCCACCAGCGTCGTGTCGTAGGTCGAGATCGGCATCTCGGCGTGCAGCCCCGCGTTGCCGTTGGTCATCGGATGTCCGACCGAGTGCGCCCACAGATCCTTGAGCAGCGTGGGAACTCCGGCGAACTCGGGCACCTGCTCGCCGCGCGCGAGTCGGCCGTCGACATCGGCCGCGGCAACTCGCGCGTCGTCGTACCAGCGGATCACCACCGAGTTGAGCGGCGCATCGAAGGCCTCGATGCGCTCGATCGCCGCCTCGACGAGGTCGGTCGCGGTGACCTCACCCGAGGCGACCAGTTCGGCCTGGGCGGTGGCATCGAGCCAGCGGGTGGACGAAGCGAGCGGCGAGGTCATGATCCGTTCCTAGCACTGTGACGCCTGTCGCATGAATGCGTGGAATGGTCGAACCCCGGCCACCGTTCATTTAGCACTATGGACCTCGACGTCTCGACGACCGCCAAGTTCGAACCCGCCCCGGCCACCGAGGCGGGCGACACCCCGGTCATCTCCGAGTCACCTCGGCCCGTCGAGGAATCACCCCGCGAACGACGGTCCGTGATCACCACGATCGCCACGGCGGCGAGTCGCCGCTGGCAGCTCACGTTGGCGTTCTTCGTCGTGGTGGTGCTCGCCGGCGGCTACGCCTTCGGTCCCGGTCTCGATCGGGAGGGTTTCCCGCCGATCAACACGCCGGTCTCCGTCGTCACCGGAACGTACTTCGTCGACGATCCCGACCAGGTCGACGTCGACGTCACGAAGCCGCTCAGCGACGCGTTCGAGAACGTCGACGGCGTGATCTCGGTCGAGGCCCAAGCGCGTCCGAGCTCGTTCGTCGTGTTCGTCGAGTTCGAGGACTCGTTGGGATCCGAGGAGGGCACCCAGCGCCTCGTCGACGTCGGGGTCGACCTGGGCGACGAGGTCACCTCCACCCTCACCATCGACTACCGCGCGATCAACGCTGCCAAGTTCGTCAACCAGTTCGACGTCCTCGTGTCCGTCGTCGGCCCGGCAGACGCTACGCCGGCCGACCTGCAGCGCGAGGCCGAGGTCCTGGCGGCGGCGCTCCAGGACACGTCGCAGATCGAGGTCGCCGAGGTCCGTGACCTGATCACCGAGTCCGGTGACGAATCGCGGGTGACCCGCTACACCCGCGTCGCGCTCGAGCCGGGTGGCTACGACGAGGCCATCTCGATCGGGCTGATCCGCTCGGAGTCCTCGGATCAAGACGTCCTCGAGTTCAGCTCGTTCGTCGACGACCAACTCGCTGCGAACGAGCTCTCGGACGGGTACGCCGCGGTGATCACCGCCGATTTCGCGACGGGCGTCGATCGACAACTGTCGTCGCTGTCGGGCAACCTGCTGACCGGTCTGCTCGCCGTTGCACTCGTCAGCTTGTTGCTCATCGGGTGGCGGGTGGCCGTGATCACGGCCGGGTTCATGGGCATCGTGGTGCTCGGCTCGCTGACCGGGCTGTGGGCGATCGGCTTCACCCTCAACACGATCACGCTGTTCGGCCTGATCCTCACGCTCGGCCTGCTCGTCGACGATGCGATCGTCATCTCCGAGTCGATCGACGCCAACCGAGACAACCCCGACCCGTCCGTCGCGGACGACGAGTCGGTCGGTGTGATCAAGCGTGCGATCGACCGCGTCGGAAGCGCCTCGTTCGCCGGGACGCTCACGACGGTGGTCGTGTTCTCCCCGATGCTGTTCGTCGGCGGGATCCTCGGTGAGTTCATCCGTCCGATCCCGACCACCGTGATCGTCACGCTGCTGCTGTCGTTCCTGTTCTCGATCCTGTTCATCCCGACGATCGGCCGCTGGTTCATCCTGCGCGGGAGCGGCAAACGCAACCCGATCATCCGCGCCGAGCAGTCGGCCGCCAACGCAGTCGGCCGCCTCGCGGCGTACCCGTCCGGAAACGGCTGGCGGGGCCGATTCGTCGGCGTCGCGATGTCGCTCGTGGCGGTGTTCGCCATCGGTGCCGGATTTGCGACGGCCGGCGGCCTCGGGTTCAGTATCTTCCCCGCGGGCAAGGACTCGGTCGGGATGTCGGTCAGTGCCGAATTCCCACCGGGGACGACGATCGAGGAAGCGCAGGACATCGCCACGGAGATCGACGCGGTCGTCGTGTCGGTGCTCGGCGACGAACTCGACCGATCCCAGTACGTTCGGGGCAACGAGCGGCTGATCGAGACGTTCATCGACCTCACACCCATCGACTCCCGGTCGACCACCGCACCCGAATTCGTCGAGCAGATCGAAGCGGGTGTCGCCGACATCGACGGGGTGCGCGTCACCGTCGGCCAGTTGGAGAACGGGCCCCCGGCGGTCGAGTTCCCGTTCGCCGCCCAGATCACCGTCGGCCCCGCCACCGCCGCCGAGGGCCAGGCGTTCGCCGAGACGCTCCGCAGCGACCTGATCGGCCGTCAGTTGACCGTCGGCGGGTCGGACGTCACCGTCATCGACGCCATCGTCGCCACCGACGGCGAGGTCTACCGCATCGACGGTGAGCGGGTCATCGAGGTCCGGGCGCAGTACGACGAGGACCAGGGCCTCACCGGCATCCTCAACGCCACCGAGGACTACGTCGCCGACGCATACGGGCCCGACGAGCTGGTGGCTGCGGGGCTCGCACCCGACGCGTTGACGTTCGACTTCGGGCTCGAGTCCGACAACCAGGACGACTTCGCAGCACTCGGAGTGGCCGGCATGGTGGCGCTGGTGCTGATGCTGCTGTTGATCACGGTCCAGTTCCGGTCGCTTGCGCAGTCGCTCCTGATCTTCCTCGCGGTCCCGTTCAGCTTCTTCGGTGTGTTCACGGCGCTGTCGGTCACCGACAACCCGCTCAGCTTCCTCGCCGTCGTGGGCTTCATCGCCCTGATCGGCGTGGCGGTCAACAACACGATTCTGCTCGTCGACGCGGCGAACCAGGAACGCCGCAACGGTGCGACCGCCGGCGAGGCGATCGGCTCGGCCGTTGCGTCCCGTTTCCGTCCGCTCGTAGCAACGACCATCACCACCGTCGTCGGCTTGTTCCCGCTGTCGATCAGCGACCCGTTCTGGGAGTCGCTCGGCTTCACGCTGATGGGCGGTCTGGTCAGCTCGACGGTCCTGGTGCTGATCAGCTTCCCGGCCTTCTATCTCGCGCTCGAAGCGGTCCGCACGCCGGTGCGCAACGCAGTGCGGCGTCGACGCGGGCGGCCACTGGTCGCCTGACCGGTCAGGCGACCTCGGCGACTCCGCGCGGTCGGATGTCGAGACCGTCGCGCTCGAGCACGGTGCCCACCGCGTAGGCCGCCGCGATCACGCCGAGGGTCTCGACGTGCTCGTCGACGACCTCCTCCAACTCGTCGTCGGGGAGGAGGTCGCTCCAGCCCGCCCGCTCGAGGTAGTCCCGCACGACATCGCGCAACGCGTCGTCGTCGAGATGTGGCAGCTCGGCGACCATCGCCGTGGTGGTCGCCCGCTTGCTCGCCACGCCGGAGAAGCCGCGTGCGCAGCCGCAGTGCAGGTTGGCGCACTCGTTCAGCTCCGCCAGGACGAGTTCGCCCTCGACGGTCCAGGCGTAGTCGCCCGGTCGGATGCCCTGCAGTTCGGTGGTCGCTACCAGTACTCGCATACCCGTATCGAAACAGAGGGGTACTCCAGAGTTGGATAGCCTCACCGAATGGGACTGTTGAACTCACGCAATCTCCGCAAGGCCAAGGACCTGCTCGAGAAGAACCGTCACAAGATGGGCGACGTCGTCGAGAAGGCCGGCGGCACACTGGACAAGGTGAGCAAGGGCAAGACCTCCTCGGTCACCGCCAAGGCGTCGGACGCAGCGAAGAAGTACTCACAGGGTGCTGCGCCCAAGTACGGCACCGAGATCCACATCGACGACGAGACCAGTCGTACGATGAGCGCCGAGGACGCCCAGCTCCGTCAGGCCCAGGCGAGCGAGTCGGCCGCCAACGCCGTGAAGGGCGCCGCCGATGCGCTCACGAACATGATGAACAGGGCCACCGCCGCCGCTGAGGCGCAGACCAAGAAGAGCGGCGAGCAGCCCGGGAGTTAGACGCCCGCCGGCTCGGCATACTCCACACGACCATCGGCGTGTCGAGCGAACCGCGTGTCGTCGTCGCCGTGGGTGGGGTCGGGGCGATCCCAGGGCCACCCGCCGAACTGGGTGGCGCGATAGTCCGCGAACGCCTGGATGATCTCGTCCTCGGTGTTCATCACGAAAGGACCCTGCTGGGCGACCGGCTCGCCGATCGGTCGGCCCTGCATCATGAGGAACTCGGCGTGGCCGTCGGACCGGAGCAGCAGCTCGCGAGACGCATCGACCACTGCGCCGGTCGAACCGCCGATCGACTCACCGTCGACCACGAGTCCGTCGCCGTCGAACACGTACAGCACGCGGACCGTGTCCTCGCTCGCTGCGTGCGGCAGCACCCATTCGGCGCCCGGCTCGAGCACGACGTGCCACAGCGCAACATCGGCATCCGGACGTGCCGCGTACGAGGCTGGCGGAGGTGACGGCGCCGTCACATCGGCGAGTGATCCGGCGATCACGGTGACCGCCACGCCATCGGCTTCGTGGCGCGGGATGTCGTGGTCCCACAGCATCGTGAAGTGCGCATCGACCATCTTGTCGGCCGCCGGCAGGTTCATCCAGATCTGGAACAGCTCGAGGGTGTTGGGACCCGTCTCGTCGAGCAGCGGGAACATCTCGGCGTGCTGGATGCCGCCGCCGGCGGTCATCCACTGCACGTCGCCACGTCCGTAGCGGGCGGCGGCGCCGAGGGAGTCGGCGTGGTCGACGAGGCCCTGGCGGACGAAGGTGATCGTCTCGAACCCGCGGTGCGGGTGCTGCGGGAAACCCGGAACGTGTGATCCGTGGTACATCCGCCATCCGTCGACCGGCTGGAAGTCGTTGCCGATCGACCGCCCGGTCAGCGACGCGTCCGGCCCCAGCCGGCCGTCGGCGGCCGGGTAGGTGTCGAGGTGGTGCACGCAGAACAGGAACGGGTCGACCGTCGGCCACTGGAAGCCGAGGGGAACGGTTTGAATCACCGAGGAGGACATGTCGACAGCATACTTGCGAGTGCAAGCTTTTATGCGAACCCGCGTGTTGCAGCGACGTCGTCGTCGTCGACGAACCAACTCGCCACGGCGGCCGGCAGCATGACCAGACCCATGGCGAGGAAGCCCCACTGGTAGGCGGGCAGCCGGTCGATCGCCGGGGCCGAGTCGCCACCGACCGCCGACACCCTCGCAGCGATCACCGATGCCGCGAGGGCGACTCCCGAGGCGAACGCGATCTGCCGCTGGGTGTTGAACAGCGACGTCGCCCGGCCGGTATCGGCGTTGGACACCGTCGCATACACCGCGGTCTGGATCGAGACGAAGACCATCCCCACCGCCGCACCGCGCAGCGCAGAGCCGGTACCGAGAACCCAGAGCGGGGTGTCGAGATCGGCGAACGCGAAGGCGCCGGTCACGACTGCTGTGGCCGCCGACCCGAAGATCATCAACCGCCTCGGCCCGACGACTCGATAGACCCGTTTGCCGAGCAGGTTCGACACCACGAACACGGCCAACGCCTGGGGCGCCTGCGTGAGCCCGGACTGGGTGGCGCTCAACCCGCGCAGCGTCTGCATGTAGAGCGGAAGGACGAACACCCATCCGAAGAAGCCGGCGTACACCATCGACGCCGAGATGTTGATGATCCGAAACAGGCGGTTCGTGAACAGGCGAAGCTGCAGCATCGGCTGCTCGATCCCGAGCTCGACCACGACGAGGCCGACGATCGCCGCAGCGCCGAGCACCCCGGTCGCGATGGTGCCGGGCGACACCCAGCCGTTCTCCGGCCCTGTCGAGAGCGTGTAGATCAAGAGCGACACACCGGTCGCCGAGAGGACCAGACCACGGATGTCGAGCGGGCCGGCGGTCTCTTGGCGCTCTTCGCGGAGCCACAGTCCGGCCAGCAGCAGCGCGATCGCGCCAATCGGGAGGTTGACGTAGAAGATCCATCGCCACGACGTGTTGTCGACCAGCACCCCGCCCAGAACCGGACCGATCGCCGGCGCGACCACGGCCACGCTGAGGACACCGACCGTCGCCGTGGAGCGCTCCGCGAGCGGGAACGCCCGGAACAACATCGCACTGCCGATCGGCGTGATCAGTCCCGCCCCGAGTCCCTGCAAGATGCGCGCGGCGACCAGCAGCGTGAGCGACGGCGCAGCCCCGCAGAGACCCGATGCGACGACGAAGACCGCGAGCGCCACGAGGAACATCCGCTTGGTCCCGAACCGGTCGCCCAGCCATCCGGCGGCCGGGATCACTGCGGCGAGGGCCAGCAGGTAGGCGACCGACACCCACTCGATGTCGGTGGACGACACCTCGAACTCGCGTGCGAGCGTGGGAAGTGCGACGTTGACGATCGTCCCGTCGATGATCGTCATGAACAGCCCGACGATGTACACGACCATCACGCGGTACTTGTACTGCACCTCGCCGAACCTAGGTGAAAGCTCGGCATCCTGATGAGGTGACCTTCGACCGAGCGCGGCTGAACTACCCGGCCGACCTCCCGATCACCGAGCGCCACGACGAGCTACTCGAGGTCATCGGCAACCACCAGGTCGTGATCGTCGCCGGCGAGACCGGGTCCGGCAAGAGCACCCAGATCCCCAAGCTGTGCATCGAAGCGGGTCGCGGCGAGTCGGGTCTGATCGGCCACACCCAACCCCGTCGCGTCGCCGCGCGCACGATCGCGGAGCGCATCGCCGAGGAGATCGGCTCCGAGCTCGGCGACGAGGTCGGGTACTCGGTCCGATTCACCGACAACGTGTCCGGGCGCACGCTCGTGCGGGTGATGACCGACGGGATTCTGCTCGCCGAGATCCAACGCGACCGGATGCTGCGTCGCTACGACACGCTGATCATCGACGAGGCGCACGAGCGAAGCCTGAACATCGACTTCATCCTCGGCTACCTCAAGCAGCTGTTGCCGCAGCGGCCCGATCTCCAGGTGATCGTCACCTCGGCGACCATCGACACCGCGCGGTTCGCCGAACACTTCGCCGACGCCGGCGGTGCGCCCGCCCCGATCGTGACCGTGTCGGGCCGGACGTATCCCGTGGAGATTCGCTACCGCGAACCCGACGACGACACCAACCAGGTCGACGCGATCATCGACGCATGCGCCGAGCTGGTCGACGAAGGCGACGGTGACATCCTCGTGTTCCTGTCGGGCGAACGCGAGATCCACGACACCGCCGACGCCATCCGACAGCGCCAACTACGCAACACCGAGGTCCTGCCGCTGTACGCCCGGCTCTCGTCGGCCGAACAGCATCGAATCTGGCAACCGCATCGCGGGCGGCGCATCGTGCTGGCCACGAACGTCGCCGAGACCTCGATCACCGTGCCGGGCGTGCGGTACGTGGTCGACGCCGGCACCGCGCGGATCTCGCGCTACTCACGACGGCTCAAGGTGCAACGCCTCCCGATCGAGGAGGTGTCGAAGGCGTCTGCCGATCAGCGTGCGGGCCGCTGCGGACGCGTGGCGGCCGGTGTGTGCATCCGCCTGTACTCGGAGGAGAACTTCCAGGACCGGCCCGACTTCACCGAGCCGGAGATCCTCCGCACCAACCTCGCTTCGGTGATCCTGCAGATGGCCAACATCGGCCTCGGCGACCTCCCCCGCTTCCCGTTCGTCGAGGCGCCCGACTCGCGCAGCATTCGAGACGGCGAACTCCTGCTCGAGGAGCTGCACGCGATCTCGACGACCGGACGCCAAGACGGCGTCCGCCTCACCAAGACGGGCCGCCAACTCGCTCGCCTGCCGATCGACCCCCGCCTCGGGCGGATGCTGCTCGAAGCCGATCGCCGGAACTGCGTGCGTGAGGTGTTGGTGATCGTGGCTGCACTGTCGATCCAGGACGTCCGCGAGCGGCCCGCCGACAAGCGCGAACGGGCCGACGAGTTCCACAACCGATTCAAGGTGAAGGGGTCGGACCTCCTGTCGATCGTCAAGCTGTGGGACTACGTGCGCGAGCGGCAGCGTGAACTGTCGGGCAACCGCTTCCGCCGGATGTGCCGAGACGAGTTCATCCACTACCTGCGCGTGCGCGAGTGGGTCGACCTCCACCGGCAGCTCAAGCGGGTCGCTGCCGACATGGGGATTCGCTCGGGGACCGACGAGGGCCACCCCGACCACGTCCACCAGGCGCTGCTCGCCGGGCTGTTGTCGCACGTCGGGATGCGCGACCGTCAGACGCGCACGTTCAAGGGCGCACGCCAGGCCGAGTTCGTGATCGCCCCCGGCTCGGTGCTGACCCGCAAGCCCGCCGACTGGGTCATGGCGGCCGAACTCGTCGAGACGAACCGGATCTACGCTCGACGGGTTGCCGAGATCGACCCGCGCTGGGCCGAGCGGGCCGGGGCCCACCTCGTCAAGCGTTCGTACGGCGAGCCGCGATGGGACCACAAGGGCGGTCGCGCCGTCGTCACCGAACAGGTGACGCTGTACGGGTTGCCGCTGGTCTCCGACCGCCTGATCGGTCTGGACCGCGTCGATCCCGCCGCCGCTCGGGCCTGGTTCATCACCAAGGTGTTCGTCGAGCGCGACGTCGCGGGGCATTGGCGCAAGCGTCACGCCTTCAACGCGCACAACGACGAAGTGCTCGATCGCCTGGCCTCGATGAGCGCGCGGACGCGCGGCGCCGACGTGATCGATGACGAGACGCTGTTCCAGTTCTTCGACGAGCGCATCGGTGACGACGTCACGAGCACCCAGCGTTTCGACCAGTGGTGGAAGGAACAGCCGAGCGATCTGCTCGATCTCCCCGAGCCGGCCGAGTTCGGGGTCGACGGGTTCCCCGATGTGTGGCGTCAAGGCGACATCGAATTGCCGCTGACGTACCGGGACGCACCCGGTGAGCCGCTCGACGGTGTGACCGTGCACCTGCCACTCAACGGACTCAACCAGATCACCGCCGACGGCTTCGACTGGCAGGTGCCCGGACATCGTGACGAGCTCGTCGAACAGCTGCTCCGCTCGCTTCCGAAGGCGCTCCGTCGAGCGCTGATCCCGTTCGCCGACACGGTCGACCGGGTGCTCGAGCAGCTCGGCCCACCGGAGGGACGTCTCGTCGACCGGTTGGCAACGGTGGTCACCGATGTCGCCGGGGTCCGGATCGCCCCCGAGGCGTTCGACGCGTCCGCGCTCGACGATCACCTGCGGATGCACTTCGTCGTGTCCGACGACCGCGGTGAGGTGCACGACGTCGGCCAGGATCTGACCGCGATCAGAGCCCGGCTCGCAGGTTCAGCACGCCAGTCAATCGCCGACGCGGCGCCGATCGCCGAGCGGCGAGGCATCACGAGCTGGGACGTCGGGGACCTTCCACAAGTCGTCGAAACCGACGATCGCGACCTCGACGTGCGCGCCCATCCGACGTTGCTCGACGTCGGCGACAGCGTGTCGCTGCGGGTCGTGACCAGCCCAGAACTCCAGCGTCGTGCGATGCGCGGCGGCGTGCGGCGGCTCCTGCTGCTGGACGGAGCACCGACGCACGCCGCGATCGAGCGGCTGATCACGAACGCAGGACGACTGGCGATCGAGCAGGCCGACATCGGGGTCGACGACCTCGTCGACGACTGCATCGCCGCAGCCGTGGATCAGCTGATGGACGAACACGGGACCCTGCCGTGGACCGAGGCGGAGTTCCGGACGCTGCAGACCGTGGTGCGCGCCAAAGCGGCCAATCGAGCGGGCACAGCGCTCGGACAGGCGGTCGGCGTCGTGGCCGCAGCGGCACAGGTGAACGCGCTCCTCGGCCGTCTTCGAGCTCCTGCCTTCGCCGAATCGGTCCACGACGCCAACCAGCACCTCGGTCGGCTGGTGCGCCCCGGCATGGTGTCCGCGCACGGCATCGATCGGCTCGACGACGTCGAGCGGTACGTACGGGGCATCCGGTATCGCCTCGAACACCTCGGTGGCGCCGTCGAACGCGACCGAGTCCGGATGGGCGAGGTGTTGCCCCTCGAAGCGCGTTTCGCGGAGTTCGTCGACCGGATGCCGACGGCGGACCTCCCTGCCGACACCGCCGAGGTGCGCTGGATGCTCGAGGAGCTCCGTATCCAGGTCTTCGCCCAGCCGGTCGGGACGCACGGTTCGGTGAGCCCGAAGAAGGTCACCCAACGGCTGGCCGCGCTCTATCGTTCGAGCCCATGAGCAAGCGAACGGGCGTCCGCAACCCCGACCCGATCTCGGAGAAGAAGGCCGTCGAACTCGACGTCGCCTCGAAGATCGATGGCCCGATCGGACGGCTCACCAAGTTGCAGCGATCGCTCCTGTTCGCGGAGATCTCGATGCTGTCCTACCTCCCCGACGACGAGGCGCAGCCCGTCTTCCACGAGGTCGGCTTCGACGACGTGCGCTACATCGAGCGCGACGGTGCACAGGCCTACGAGCTCGCCACCGACCGCGACCTCGTGATCGCGTGTCGCGGTACCGAGCCGAACGAGTGGAACGACATCAAGGCCGATGCGAACGCGCTCACCGACCTCGCCGAAACCGTCGGGCGAGTCCATCGCGGGTTCAAACGCGAGGTGGACGACATCTGGCCCGAGCTCGAGGAATCGCTGCGCGACGAAGACCGCTACGTCTGGTTCTGCGGGCACTCACTCGGCGGTGCGATGGCGCAGATCTGTGCCGGACGCTGTCAGCTGTCCGACATCGCCGCGGTGCCCACCGAGGTCGTGACCTTCGGCAGCCCCCGGGTGGGAACCAAGCGCTACATCCAGCACGCCAAGGTGCGCCACCTCCGCTGGGTGAACAACAACGACATCGTCACGCGGGTCCCGCCGACGTGGTTCCGCTACCGCCACAACGGCACCCGGATGTACCTGAACAGCAAGGGTGAGCACAAGACCTACACACCGGCCCAACGCGGCAAGGATCGCTGGGCCGGCTTCTGGAGCGGACTCAAGCAGCGCGAGTTCGATCACTTCTCCGACCACGCCATCGCAGCCTACGTGGGACACATCCGGAGGGCCGCCGCGGGTTGATGCCTGCGCCGGTCAGCAGTAGTCGCGGTAGCCGTGGAGTGGCGCGTCGCCCGTCAGCGCCCGGTAGCCCGCTTCGAGGTCGTCACAGCCGTGATCGTCAATGGTGACCACACCGGTCGGCCGGTCGACGAGCCCCCACATCAGGATCTCTGCCGCCTGTTCGGCGCCTCGTTCGTGCCACGGCACGTCGCCCCGCCACACCGGGCAGCTCCGCAGCTCCTGGAAGTCGCTGCGCCGTTCCTCCGGCAGCGAGTGGGCACACCACGCATGGGCCAGCTCGTGGACGAACAGGTTCTCGATCTGGCGGGTGGTGCGCGACGTGCAGATCCCGATCACGCTGCGTCCCTCCGTCACCTCGTGCACGCCGAACCAACCTTCGCAGGCGTCGGTGTCGTCACCGTGATACACGAACGTGATGGCCGGCAGCTCGAGTCCGGCCTCCTGATAGAGCCCGACGGCCCAGGTGGCGATCTCGGAGTGCTCCGCCGACAGATCGACGAACTCGACCTGCGTGGTCGCCGCGGACGTGTTCATGTCAGGTGCGGACGCGGTCGACAGCGGCGTGGTCTGCACGAAGGTCATGAGTGCTGCGAGGAGGATGTTGGTCACTTTCACAATTTCAAGGTGCGCCTGCGGCCTTCACGGCGGTCGCAGTAGCCATGGTCCTGCCTCAAGGCGCCTTGGGGCGACCTTGCGGCTGGCGCGAACGTGACACTGGACTCTGTCCCGGCCGAGCGATCGGCGAAACGATGGAATC
>Ga0316197_10001381_pt1 | contig 17312 bp, 18 predicted proteins | sample OudBiesiAoxic_MG_FD_204939 | JGI IMG/M metagenome (GOLD analysis project Ga0316197, IMG submission 204939) | Coastal sediment microbial communities from Oude Bieten Haven, Netherlands - site A oxic | ecosystem: Environmental > Aquatic > Marine > Coastal > Sediment | place: Netherlands... | reverse complement strand
AGCTGGGTGTGCGTCCTGTGATTTTCATCACGGCATTCCCAGAACGGTTGCTGACCGGCGACAAGCCTGAGCCAGCCTTCCTGATTTCCAAGCCCTATTCCGTCGATCAGGTTGAATCTTCTGTATCGCAGGCGATGTTCTTTTCATCCACGGAAACACTTAACGCCTGACAGCGGTCGTTTTGAAATCCAAAAGCCCCGGTCAAATGCCGGGGCTTTTTTGTTGGAACCATATCATCTCTGCGGCGTTGCTTTCACAACGAAATTTTAAACAACGCAAGGAGAACCATATCATGGCAAGCTCTGCTAAATCATCATCCACCAACGGGCGCGCATCAAATAGTGACATCTCGATCGAAGAGCTCTCGAACCAGATCGAGATCCTTAAATCCGACATTTCGACCCTGACTGATACGTTAGGCGAGTACGCAAAGGCGAAAGGTGTAGAGGCGGGCGAAACTGCCAAGGTTAAAGCCAAGAAGGTCGCAGACGCTGGTCGCGAAAAGGCACTTGAAGCTCAGCTTCATGCTGAAGATTTTGTGCGAACACAGCCTGCCGCAGCGCTTGGTTTGGCGGCTGGGCTGGGTTTTCTTGTCGGCATGATTACGTCGCGCCGTTGATATGTTTGACCGCTTGATCCATCAGGCGCAGGACGCTGCAGCCCGGACCGCTCGGAAAACTGCGATTTGTCTGGGCGCTGTCATTTGTATCGGGGTTGGCGCTGGCTTTCTGACAGTGGCGGCATGGCTTTTTATCACGTCTGTTACCACAGCGCTAAACGCAGCTTTGATCATTGGCGGGGCCTATTCCGGAGTTGGACTGATCCTGATCGGAGTTTTATCTTCGAACACCCAGCCGAAGACAGAGACGCGGCAAACACATCAAGCGTCTTCTTCACAGTCCCCTGATGACATAGGACCGAAAATTGTCGAAGCTTTTATGACTGGTCTGAAAGCAGGCCAGCGGTCGCGGACTTAACAATCGCGATGAGACTGTCACTGCTAAACGGGCGTGATAAATAGAAGAATGAAGCACCGCTTTCGTAGCTTTCTGGTGCCGCGTCGCCAATCACAACAAAGCTGACGTCAGGCATCATTCGGCTCAACTGATCGAGGGGTGTTTGCACCAAATCTGAAGACAAAGAGAGAATTGCAACAACAGGGGCCGCCAGCCCGGAGTACGTTTCAGCGACACCTTCCAATGTCTCAGCCAAAGCAACTGATTGGTCTAAGAATTCTTCTAGCAAAGCTTCACAAATGTCTGCCCGCACGAAGGGGTCTTGCTCAAATACGATAAACGGCACGCGCACTCTCACCTTAATTAAGATGCCAATTTAGATGGCCGCGCAGAAACCCGCATTAAACTATGACATACGAAGGGCTGAAAAATTCATGACGACCAAATGCCTTAACTGCCCGCTGCATCGCAAAGACCTTTTCAAGTCTATGACCACGGAAGAATTGGGCTTTATGCAGAAATTCAAAGTGGGCGAACTGACCGTCGATCCGGGGACACCCATCTTGATGGAAGGTTCCAACGCGCCGCAACTCTTTACCGCATTGTCGGGGATGGGCATACGCGATACCGCGCTTGAAAACGGTGAACGGCAGGTCATCAGCTTTGTGTTTCCCGGTGATTTCATAGGCCTTCAGGCGGGCGTATTGGGAGAGATGGCACATTCGGTAGAAGCACGGACGCACATGCGTCTTTGCGTGTTTGACCGGTCAGAATTCTGGAATTTTTTCCGCTCAAATCCGTCCCGCGGCTTTGACGTGACTTGGCTTGCCGCAGTCGAGGAACACTTCTTGGGAGAAGCGCTTGCCACACTCGGTCAGCGCAGTGCGATTGAGGCGATTTCATGGGCCTTGGTTAAGGTGTTTCAGCGCGGTAGGGCACTTGATATGGTGACCCGCAATGAAATGGAGTTTCCGTTTACGCAGCGTGACTTAGCGGATGCCTTGGGATTGTCCTTGGTCCATACAAACAAGACATTGAGCAAGCTGAAAGACCGGCAGCTTGCATCCTGGAATGACGGCATTCTGCGCATCAACGATCTGGACGCTTTGGCTGAACTTGGCATTACGTCAACCGACATGCCCAAAGAACGTCCGTTGATGTAATCTAACTCTCGATTTCGATGACCTTATCCGCAGCGTAGGCACCTCGCGTACCAGCTGGCTTGGAAGGACCAATTGTGCTGTCTTTTTTTGTGCGCAATTCAATCTGGGCATTCAGTGCCGCGCCATAGAGCACCAGAAAACTGCTGATCCATAGCCAGATCAGCATTGCGATGACCGCTCCGATAGATCCGTACACCTGGTTATAATTGCCGAAATTCGCGACATAATAGGAAAACCCGGCTGACAAGATCACCCAGAACACAACCGCAACGACCGCGCCAATAGAAAGCCATTGAATGCGCGCCGCCTTGCGATTGGGTCCGTAGCGGTACAGCAGCCCAATACCGGCAAAAAGAACAGCGACAGCAACTACCCAGCGCAACACCTCAACCAGCAGTGTTCCAACGAAACCCAGCGGAAAGAACGCCAGTACCACCGGCAGCACCACGAGGCTCATCAAGGAGATGATGCCGACAGCAACCAATCCAATGGTAAGCAACAAAGCCCGAAAGTAATGCTTGGCCGTGTTCCTGTCCTTCTCCTTGTAGACGGAATTCAGTCCTGTGATCATTGCCCCCACACCCGCACGCGCAGACCACAGGGCAAGAATCAACGACAACACGCCAGCCCACCCCAGTTTGTCACTGCTGGTGGTGACAAGGCTGACAACCTGTCCGTTCAGAATCTCGTAGACGTCGTTCGGCATGAATGGGCGCATCTCTTCCAACTGCGCGATAACCACCACCGGATCCGATATCAGCCCGAGAACCGCAATCAGCGCTGCAAGTCCGGGAAACAGTGACAACATGGAAAAAAACGCCACGCCCGCCGATATCAGGGCGAGGTTGTTCTCTCCCACATGTGCAAAGCTCGCCTTTAACGCGTCCCAATATCCACGCAGACCCAATGCTGGCATATATTTTCCCATCCCGGTTCGCGGTTCCTTTTACAGATCTTCTTCTACATCATCACGGACCTGACCCCACGCAACGAGGGTAAAGACGAGTGTACCGCCAAAGATATTCCCCGCGAGCACAGGCAGGAAGAAACCAAAGATCGCGCCGCTCGCGCCCAGTTCTCCCTGCAGAACCAACACGGCCATCTCGACTGAACCCGCGACGATATGGGTGAAGTCACCGGCGGCAATCAACCAAGTGAAGGTGAGAATCAGAAAAAACGCAGCCTCGTCTGCCTGTGGCAGCATCCAGACGATCAGTGCGACGATAACGCCCGCTGGAATGGCACGCCAGAAACCGGTTGAGGCACCCATGCCCGTCGCATGGCGCGAAAGCTCTTCGATCGCCGGTATAATCTCTGGCGGAAGCGCGGGCGTGTAGACGAACAAGGCAGCGGCCGCGAAAGCACCAATGACGTTCGCAAACAACACGATACTCCAAAGCCGCATCATAGAGCCGAAAGCTGCGAGCGTGCGTTCCCGCATGATGGGCAGGACGGTCGTGATCGTGTTCTCTGTGAAAAGCTGCATCCGGCCCATGATTACAGCCAGAAACCCAAGGGAATATCCAAGGTTTTCAATTAGGTAACTGGCCGGGTTGTCGGGTAGATAAGTTCTGAAAACCGCCTCACCAAGGACCGAAAGGCTGATCAGCATACCCGCCGCAATGCCCGACCAGATCAGTGACCGCTTGGTGCGCGCCAGTTCTTCTTCGCCATCACGACGAATAACCTCGTAGATCAGCTTGGGCGACAATGCTGCCGCATCTTTGACTGACTTTTCCTCTGCCGCCTCCTCAACACTCTCATTGCGGGCGTACTTCGTCATCAAGGGGGCCATCTGTATTCATTTCCTATTCTTGTCCGTTGTTTCAAATAGTGCTGAAAGAGGGTTTTGACAGGGTAGACTTGCATTCGATACGCAGTGGCCTCAAGCCTTTGCACAAAGGGCAACAAAGGACACACCATGATCACCCAATCCACTGATTTGACCGATGCCATCCGCGACAGGTTTGCGCATGTGGATGTCTGCCCTTTTCAGGGTCCCCGTATCTTTTTCGAGAACGCAGGCGGCGCGCTGACGCTGAAATCGGTGGTTGAGACATCGGCGACCTATGCTGCGATCCCTGACAACCAAGGGCGGGACAACCCTGCCTCGGCCGCCCTAGGAAAAGCCATCGCCCAAGCCAAGGCGGACATGGCGCTGTTTTTTAATGCCCCGACCGGGCGGTTTTTTGTAGGGGAATCAGGCACAGAACTGACCTTTCGACTGATCCGTACTGCGGTGATTGGCAGCGAAGCGGGCGGCTCTGTGATCGGGTCTTCGGTGGAACATCCGGCCTCGCGAAGCGCGGCACAGCATTGGGCCCAGATGGCAGGCAAACCCTACATCAGCGTTGCGCATGATGATGCGACCGGGCAAGTCACCCCAGCCGCTTACGCTGCTGCAATAACCCCCGATGTGCGCGTTGCGACAATCCTGCACACCTCACCCGTGACAGGCATCGCGAACGACGTGGCCGGCATCGCCGCCGCGATCCGTGCAACTGCCCCCGACGCGTTCATTTTTGTCGATGGCATCCAGCATGCCAGCCACGGACGTATCGACATCGCCAGCTACGACATAGACGGCTACGTCGTCTCTCCCTACAAGGTCTTCTCGCGACATGGATACGGGGTAGCTTGGGCATCGGACCGGCTTACTGCACTCCCGATTGAAACACTCAAGGACGGCCCGGCAGGCAACTGGGAGATGGGTACGCGCGACACCGGGGCATATGCGACATTCTCCGATGTTGTGCGGTATTTTGACTGGCTGGGGGCCAAAGTCTCGGATGAGACAGATCCCCGTGCGCGCATCGAAGCCGCCGGTGCGGCGATCCATGCCCATGAGAAGGCGCTGACGGATGCGATGCTGCATGGGATCGACAATCTGCCCGGGATAGCGGAATTGCCCGGCGCTACCATTCTGGGTGGCGTCGATAACCCGGATCGTGAAGGGCTTGTGTGTTTCGCCCTTGATCATGTCCCGGCCGCCGAGATCGTCGAGAAATTGAACGCTCAGGGCATCCGCACCCATATCCGCCGTGCGGATCATTACTCCGGCAACATCCTAGCGCCTTTGGGGATGGAGGCCGCAGTGCGTGTGTCTTTGTGCCACTACAACACCCTGGAAGAGGTGCGCAGCCTCCTTGCCGCGATGAAAGAGATTTCCGGGTAGCTGCAAAGGGACCACTTGCCAAATCAGCGCCGCCGTTCAACCATGCGTCCATGACCACAGTCCTTTCTTCCGCCATCGATGCAAAACGGGACGATCTGATCGCCCTGACCCAAGATCTGATCCGCATTCCAACACTCAACCCGCCGGGGCGGGATTATCGGTTGATCTGCGAGTATCTGGACAAACGTCTGGCCGATCATGGTTTTCAGACCGAGCTGATCCGCGCCCATGGCACCCCAGGTGACAGCGACAAATATCCGCGCTGGAACATTGTCGCGCGGCGCGAAGGCACACATCCCGGCGACTGCGTCCATTTCAACAGCCACACCGACGTGGTCGAGGTCGGTGCTGGCTGGACCTTTGATCCTTTTGGCGCCGAAGTGTCGGATGGCAAGATTTACGGTCGCGGCACTTGCGACATGAAAGGGGGGCTTGCGGCCTCCATCATTGCGGCAGAGGCGTTCATTGAAACCCACCCGGATTTCGCCGGTGCCATCGAGATCTCAGGCACGGCGGACGAGGAAACAGGCGGCTACGGCGGCGTCGCCTACCTTGCAGAACAAGGGTATTTCGATCCGAAACGCGTCCAGCATGTGATCATCCCCGAACCTTTGAACAAGGATCGTATCTGTCTGGGCCATCGCGGCGGTTGGTGGGCCGAGATCGAGACCAAGGGCGAAATTGCCCATGGCGCGATGCCTTTTTTGGGGGACTGCGCCGTGCGCCACATGGGCGCGGTCTTGCAGGAATTCGAAGACAAGCTCTTTCCCGCCATGGCCGCCCGTTACACCGAGATGCCCGTGGTACCGGAAGGCGCGCGGCAGTCTACAATGAACATCAATTCAATACATGGCGGGGAGGCAGAGCCAGAGCCGGGGTTTACCGGTCTTCAGGCTCATTGCGTCCCCGACAGTTGCCGGATTGTCATCGACCGCCGCTTTCTGGTCGAGGAATCACTCGATCAGGTACGCGGCGAAGTCACCGATCTGCTTGAAGGTCTGCGCAAAACACGCGCCAACTTTGACTATGAGATCACGGAGCGAAACTCGGTGCTGCCCTCAATGACAGACAAGGGCGCGCCCATTGTCACCACCGTCGCGCGCGCGATCGAGGACGTGATGGGCAAAAAGCCGCAGTATGTGGCGTCCCCCGGTAGTTACGATCAAAAGCACATCGACCGGATCGGTACGCTGAAGAACTGTATTGCCTACGGACCGGGAATTCTTGATCTGGCGCACAAACCGGATGAATACATTGGCATCGACGACATGATTGATAGTGCCAAGGTCATGGGTGCAGCATTGCAGACCTTGCTGTTGCCGACGTCAGACTAGCTCTCTGCCGAACGCAGCGCCAAGCCATCCACAATGGCGGTCAGAGCCGCGCCGCGATGCACATGCGCTTTTGGCAGACGGGACGTCAAAGCCCTTTCTACCACCTGCATCAAACTTGATCCGCCGACGAAGATCAGCTTGTTGACTGCTTCGGGTGCCAGCTGTGCCTGCGCCAACGTCGCCTCCGCAGCGTCGCCAACCTGATCTGCAAGCCCCGATAGTTTCCGGGTCATCATCTCAGCCGGCAGGGGCAGGGTCGCGCCCCGTTTCAGCATATCCAGCCGGATCACCGGGTCCGCCACATCAGGCGTATTCGCCATGATCTTTCCCGCTTCCACCGCAAACGCCAGATCATGGCCCAGCTCTTGCTCAAGCACCTTCACAAGTCGGGCAAGGCGCTTTTCGTGGACCGCATACTTGCGCAGTTCCTTGGCCGCGCGGACGGTGTCAGGACCATATAGGAACGGGATCTTTGCCCAAGTCGCCAGATCGTTAAAGATCGCATTGGGCGCAATGTGCGTTTCGTTGCCAAAGGCGTGACGGATCGGGCTGCCCATCCCCAACTGCGGCATGACACGCGCGATGCTGAGACGGCGGTCGAAATCTGTCCCCCCAATCCGCACACCGTAGCTGGACAGAATATCGATACCTTGCCCTTCGTCCTGTCGGAACAACGTAAAATCCGATGTGCCGCCGCCAATATCAACGATCAGCCCCAGATCGCCGGGGGCCAGCACCTCGCGGTTCGCCAGTGCAGCAGCCTCCGGCTCATTCAGGAACCGGACCTCTTTGAATCCCGCCCGCGCATAGCATTCCGTCAGATCGGTCAAGGCCTGCGCATCGCGTCCTGCATCTTCGGAGTGAAAGCGAACCGGACGACCTGACAAAGCGCGGTCAAATTGCTTGCCTGTCGCCGCCTCTGCCCTTGCCTTCACCTCCGCCAGAAATCGCGCGATGATTTCGATGAAATCGATCCGCTCTCCCAATAACATTCGGCTTTCGCGGATCAGCCGCGTGCCCAACAGGCTCTTGAGGCCGCGCATATAACGCCCTTCGTCCCCGCGCAAAAGCGCCGCGCTGGCCTCTGGCCCCATGACCATCTTCTTTGCCTCAAAATCAAAGAATACTGCCGTTGGAATTGTCTGCGCATCGCCTTCAAGCGGGATCAGATGCGGTTTGCCGTCCACGCAGATGCCCGCCGCGGAATTCGACGTCCCGAAATCAATTCCTAGTGTTTCCGCCATTTTCCACTGCCCCTTCGCAAGGGGCGTGTCCCTACTGGTAACGGTGACCAAACGCAAACCCTTCTTTGCGGGCACTGGTCAGCACCATGAGTTTTGGCTAGCCTTCGATCATAACCAATAATGGGAGACCACCATGATCCACCTTCGCCACTTCCTGCTTGGCGTCAGCACGGCTGCCCTGATGGCCGGAGCCGCGCTTGCCAAGGATGACATCACCGTAGCACTTCAGCTTGAGCCGCCACATATGGACCCGACCTCTGCCGCTGCGGGTGCGATCGACTCGGTGCTGTATTCCAACGTCTTTGAGGGACTTACCCGGTTCATGTCTGATGGGTCTGTTGTGCCTGGTCTGGCTGAATCCTGGGAGATTTCTGATGATGGGCTGACCTACACATTCAAGCTGCGGGACGGCGTGACATTTCATGACGGCACCACCATGGACGCAGAGGATGTTAAGTTTACCCTCGACCGCATCGGCGCAGAAGACAGCGCAAATGCGCAAAAAGCACTTTATGCCGCGATCTCTGAGGTCAACGTGGTCGACCAGCTGACCGTTGAGGTGAAGCTGTCAGAGCCAAACGGCAACATGATCTTTAATCTTGCCTGGGGCGATGCGGTGATCGTCGCGCCTGAAAGCATTGAGAACATCAAACAGCAGCCGATTGGCACCGGCGCGTTCAAATTCCAAAGCTGGACACAGGGCGACATGGTCGAACTGGTCCGCAACGACGATTACTGGGGCGACGCCCCCGCGCTGGCATCTGCCACGTTCAAGTTCATCTCTGACCCAACAGCCGCCTTTGCCGCTGTCATGGCAGAGGACGTGGACGTTTTCTCGGGCTTCCCCGCCCCGGAAAACCTGCCGCAGTTCGAGGCTGATCCGCGTTTTCAGGTCCTCGTCGGTTCGACCGAAGGGGAGACGATCCTGTCCACCAACAACAAGATGCCCCCTTTCGACAATGTGAGGGTGCGCGAAGCGATGGCTCATGCCATCGACCGTCAGGCGATTATCGACGGCGCGATGTTCGGCCTTGGCACGCCCATCGGCACCCATTTCGCGCCGCACAACCCCGCCTATGTCGATCTGACAGCACAGTCGAATTATGACCCAGAGAAAGCCAAGGCATTACTGGCCGAGGCAGGCTTTGCCGATGGGTTTGAGACCACGCTGCACCTGCCACCCCCTTCTTATGCCCGCCGCGGTGGTGAGATCATCGCGTCTCAGCTGGCTGAGGTTGGCATCAAGGCCGAGATCACCAATGTCGAATGGGCGCAATGGCTGGAAACCGTGTTCCGTGGCAAGAATTTTGGGCTGACGATCGTCAGCCATACAGAGCCGATGGACATCGGGATCTATGCCAATCCGGATTACTACTTTCAGTACGATAACAAGGCGTTTCAGGATCTGATCGCCAAGCTGAACGTCACCAGCGACCCGGACGCGCGCAACCAGATGATGGCCGAAGCGCAAACTATCATCGCGGATGACTACGTGAACGGCTACCTGTTCCAGCTCGCCGCCTCAACCGTGGCCAAGGCGGGTGTGCAGGGGCTTTGGGCCGACGCACCCACGCAGGCAACGGACCTGACCGGTGTCAGCTGGGCCGAATAGGTCACGTCCTGGGAAATAACAGAGGCCCTCGTTCTGCGGGGGCCTTTACCCATCCAAAGTCGGTTTGGCGGGACCAGACTTGGTGCTAGAGTATAACGATGAAAGACCCGTTCTCACCCTCACCGGAACTTGCCGCAATTGCCAGAAGATGGTTGGAATCCTACGCTGCGCGTAGATCAACTACTGCTGCCAACCTGCTCTCTCACTCGGCCGCCCTGGCTTACATTGGCTCCGATGAGGGAGAGATTTTCGATGGTGCCGGCTTGCGCAATGGGTTTGCGAAGTACAGCGACGATCAAGCGATCCTGGTACCAGAAGACATTACGGTAACCGCGTATGAAGCAGGTGAGTTTGGTTGGGCCTATTCAACCCTCACCATCATATCCCCTGAGGCGGACAAAAAGGTCAGATTCCGAAATACGTTCATTTTCACGATGGAAGATGGCGTCTGGCGGATCGTTCATATTCACAACTCAAACCCCAAACCAAACTTTGAAGCGATGGGATATGAGTTGCACAGGTTGGAAGATTTGCTTGAGGCTGCTCGCTCGGCAGAAGCCGAGATCACCCAGACAGGTATCGCCTCCGTCATGTTCACGGATATCGCAGACAGTACCGCGCTCACCTCGGCAATCGGTGACAGCCGTTGGAGCGAGATCATCAAGAACCATCTTGGTGATGTGACACAAGAGATCGAGAAAGCGCGCGGTACACTGATCAAATCGCTTGGCGATGGAACGTTATCCACGTTCAGCTCAGCTGGTGCAGCCATGAGGGCGGCGATTGCAATTCAAAATCATCTTGCACAGCAGACGGACGAACCCAGACTTTGTCTACGGATCGGAATTCATACAGGTGACGTTGTTCAAAGCGGCGATGATTTTGTGGGAACGGTCGTCAACAAAGCGGCCCGTGTGGCCGCAATGGCCGAACCCGGCATGATCCGCGTATCCGAAGCGACACGGGCGATGGTCGGTGACACAAAGGAGTTCTGCTTCGCAAATCCGGTGGAAGTGCCGCTCAAGGGTCTGACAGGTGAACACCTCATTCACTACCTGGAATGGCAATGTGAAGCTGATCTAGGCACCCGGCAATAGTCGTTGAGAGAGTATTCCGACAGCCTCCCGTACTTCATCACGCACGTCACCCTCACGCGGCGTATCCTTTAGCGTGGTGAACCAATGTTCCGGCGGGTTCTTGCCCCGTCGATTGCCCTCAAACCTCAAGGCGCGCAACACGTTCTCTGCAGCGTCTGGCAAAACCTCAGGCGCGTCCAGATCATTCAGCACGCCCCAAACCTGCGCCCACAGACGACCGACGGACCACGGGTTATATCCGCCGCCACCCAGCACCAACAGGCGCGGCGCCATCCCCATCAGCCCCCGCAGGACATCCAGCTGCGCATTATTGCTCAGCGCCATGTGCGAAAGTGGGTCTTCTTCCAGCCCATCGGCGCCACACAACAGAACAATCGCTTCAGGCTGAAACGCTGCCACTTTGGGCAGGATCAATGCGTCGCGAACCAGTGCCATTTCGCTGTCATTAAACCCGCGCGGCACCGGTAAATTGAACGCATTGCCACCTGCGTCATTGTCAACCGGGCCGGTGCGTGGCCACAGTCTTGCCTCGTGTACAGAGATCATCAGGCAATCGGGATCACCTCTGAAGCCTTCTTCCACGCCATCCGGGTGATGGGCGTCGATGTCCACATAGGCAATCCGCTGCACCCCGTGATGTCGTAGACTGAGCATCGCCAATACTGGATCGTTGAGATAGCAAAACCCGTTTGCCCGATCAGGCATGCCGTGGTGTGTCCCGCCCGGTGGGTTGTAAATCACACCGCCGTCTTTCAACAACTCTCCGGCCAGAATTGACCCGCCTGCAGCCGTTGCCGGGCGGCTGAAAATCTCTGGAAATACAGGGTTCGTCACGCTGCCGATGTCGTGGCGCTTGCGGTCTTGTTCGGTAACGTCCTGCTGTTGCTGCACCCTTTGCAACGCAGAGATATAGGCGGGCGTGTGCCAATTGATCAGTGCGGCCGGTTTTGCACGAGGCGACGAAATGAACTGCTCTGATGGCAACCAGCCCAGCGCACGTGCCAGATCCATCACGGTCGAGACACGTGGCACACGAAGGGGGTGCCATCTGCCATAGGTGGAATGACGGAAAATCTCGTGACCGATAAACATGGGGCGCTGCATGGGCCCAAGATAGCCTGTCGCACGGTCTTAGCCAGTGCTAGCCAGACCAACAAAAAAGGGGCGCCTGTTGGCACCCCTTTTTTGGTATATTGGTAAAGTTACCGTGTGCCGGACATACCAGCAGCAGCTTCGGCCACCATCGCATCCCAATTGCGCGAACATGTGCGGTTCAGGACTTTGATTTCTTCTGCCAAGCGGGTCATGTCATCGTCAGCGTTGGCGATGGATGTTGCTGTCGCAGAACCTTCGGACGCTGCCGTGTTGCTCTCTTCAGCAGTGGTACCGACAGAGCTTGCTGTCGCAGTTGCTGTGCCATCGGTTGGCTGTACGTTATCGTTCAGTTCCATCACTGCCATCACAGCGACCTTGTCACGATCTGCGCCGCCCAGCTCGTTATACTCTTCACAAGTCATCGAATTAATGTCGAGGTGCGCAGCAGCAAATGCAGGCACGGAAAGAGTGGTCATCAGGGTTGCGGCGGCGAGTGTTTTAAATGAGCGTGTCATTGTGTTCTCCAATTCGTTTCAGTTGCCAATTCAACGTCGCCTTGGCGGGTAATGTTCCAGACCCCAAGGCAAAAAAATGGGGTAAAGTCAAAATACGACCCGACAAAACATTGTTTTTAAACATTAATTTTTAAAAAATTATTTGACTTGGTTCTCCATCATGTTGGCAAGATCCTCTCCTGACTTCGCGACAAAAATCATCTTTGGGTTCTTGTCAGACCTCCAATACCTACTGGACGCCACCCTGGGCCGCGCCTAACCTCACGACGATGCTGCGCTATACTCTGAAACGACTTTTCTCTTTGATCCTCAGTCTCGCGGTAGCTTCTGTCGCGATCTTTGCGGTTATCGAAATAGCGCCGGGTGACCCTGCCTCATTCATGCTTGGTATGAATGCGCAGCCGGAAACGCTCGCTGCTTTGCGAAGCGAACTTGGTCTCGATGTCTCAAAGGTTGAGCGGTATTTCGCATGGACCAGCGGCATGCTCACCGGGGATTTCGGGACCTCCTATACCTACCGAACACCAGTCATCGACATGATCAGAGACCGCCTGTGGGTCTCGCTTCCCCTCGCGCTTTACGCGCTTGTACTTAGCACTCTGGTTGCATTTCCTGCCGGCATTTACGCAGCCAGCCGTCGCGGGCAGGCAGGCGATATCGGCATCATGGGCGCGACACAGCTTGGCGTCGCTGTTCCAAACTTCTGGTTCGCGATGATGCTGGTGCTGATTTTCGCAATCAACCTGCGCTGGTTCGCCGCCGGAGGTTTCATAGGTTGGGACGCGGGTTTCTGGAAAGGTCTGCATGCCCTGACCCTGCCCGCCATCGCCCTTGCCTTGCCTCAGGCTGCGATCCTTGCGCGGGTCATGCGGTCATCGCTGCTTGATGTCTTGGGAGAGGATTTCATGCGAACTGCCCGCGCAAAGGGCTTGTCGTCGCGTCAGGCGCTCTGGCGGCATGGGTTGCGGAACGCGCTGATCCCGGTGCTCACGATCATCGGGCTACAGTTTTCTTTCCTGCTTGCAGGCTCCATCATCATCGAACAGGTTTTTTACTTACCCGGTCTGGGGCGGCTGGTGTTTCAGTCGATATCGGCCCGCGATCTGATTGTGGTAGAATCCGTTGTGATGCTGCTGGTTTTCTCGGTCATCCTCGTGAACTTTCTTGTCGATCTGGCCTATGCGGCGGTTGATCCGCGACTAAGGTCGCGCACATGAAGCGTAACCTGATCCTTGGCGGACTGTTGTCCGCGCTGTTCGTGCTGGCCGCGCTGATCAGCTTTGCCTGGACGCCTTACGATCACACGGCCCTCGATATCCCCAACAAGCTCAAGACACCCTATGCCGAGCATCTGCTTGGCACGGATCACTTTGGCCGCGATTTGCTTAGTATGATCATGGTGGGTGCGCGTACCTCGATTGCCGTGGCATTGGTGGCGGTTGGTATCGGGATGGGTCTTGGCGTGCCGCTGGGCCTTTGGGCAGCGGCCCGAAGCGGCAGTCTGGTGGACGAAGTGATCATGCGGGGCAACGATCTGGTTTTTGCCTTTCCCAGCCTTGTCATCGCGATCCTGATCACAGCCATTTTCGGCGCGGGTGCAGTCAACGCGATCATCGCCATCGGCATTTTCAACATTCCCGTTTTCGCCCGGATCACGCGCGGCGCGGCCCTCTCTCTCTGGCAGCGGGAGTTCATTCTGGCCGCCCGTGTCGCGGGCAAGAACGCGGCGCGCATCTCGGTCGAACATATCCTGCCCAACGTCACGAACTTGCTGATCGTTCAGGGCACCATCCAGTTTTCGCTGGGAATTCTCGCCGAGGCGGGCCTCAGCTATGTCGGTCTTGGTGCGCAGCCGCCAACGCCATCCTGGGGTCGCATGCTGGCCGACGCGCAGACCTTGGTCAGCATCGCACCACATATGGCGCTCGTCCCCGGTTTCGCAATAATCCTGACGGTTCTGGGCCTGAACCTGATGGGGGACGGTCTGCGCGATTATCTTGACCCCCGGCTTCGGGTGGCGCGCACATGACCCTGCTGTCGATTGAGAACCTCAGCCTGTCGATCCATCAATTCGACATCCTGCATGACGTCACCCTTTCTATTGCAGCAGGCGAGATTGTCGCGGTGACAGGGGAGAGCGGCTCTGGCAAATCCATGACCGCGCTGGCCACGATGCAGTTGCTTCCGAAAGGTGCGCATACAACGGGCCGCATCGTCCTGGGTGACCGCGAAATCACCGCTTTGGACGAAACCACCCTGTGCACCATGCGCGGAAATGACATGGGCATGGTGTTTCAGGAACCAATGACCGCGCTTAACCCGGTTCAGACCATTGGCGCGCAGGTCGCGGAAACCATTCGAATCCATGACCGTACAATCACCCGCGCCGAAGCCCTCGACCGTGCCGCCGAAACACTTACCCGCGTTGGTTTACCCCAGGACCGCTTCCCGCTGGGCCGGTATCCCCATGAATTGAGCGGTGGACAGCGGCAGCGAGTGGTGATCGCAATGGCGATTGCGCTGCAGCCACGGCTTTTGATCGCTGATGAGCCGACGACTGCCCTTGACGTGACCACGCAGGCGCAGATCCTCGATCTGCTCAAGCGCCTCGCCAAGGAAGACGACATGGGCCTGCTGATGATCACCCATGATCTGGCCGTTGTCGCAGACATGGCGGACCGGATCGTGGTCATGCGCAATGGCAAGATTGTCGAACAGGGCGAAACCGGACATCTGCTGCGTCACATGCAGCACCCCTACACCAAGATGCTTTTCGAAGCGTCTGGTCACCGGGTCAATCTGCCAGCAGCACCTGCACCCGCGCCACTGATGCGGGTCGAGAGGGTAATCCGGGACTACCGCCTGCCCCGCACGTCGGTTTTCGGTGCGCCGGGGTCTTTCCGTGCTGTGGACGATGTATCTTTTACCATACAGCGCGGCGAACGCTTGGGGCTTGTCGGGGAAAGCGGCTGCGGGAAATCCACGCTGACCCGTGCGCTGTTGGGGCTCGAACAGGTGCAGGGCGGCAGCATCACGCTTGATGGGGAGCCCGTCTTTACCGGCACCCGTCCCAATCTTGCCGTGCGCCGCAAGATGCAGGTGGTTTTCCAAGACCCCTTTGGCAGCTTCAATCCGCGCCACCGTGTCGACCGGCTGATCACCGAGCCGTTTCATTTGCTCCCCGATCCGCCCAGCGGGGCAGCCCGCACCCGCGCCATTGACGAGGCACTGCTTGCCGTCGGCCTGACACCAAGGGATGCCACAAAGTACATCCATGAATTCTCAGGGGGTCAGCGACAGCGCATCGCCATCGCACGCGCATTGATCATCCGGCCCGACCTGATCCTTTTTGACGAAGCGGTCAGCGCGTTGGACGTATCTGTCCGCGCGCAGATCCTAGATCTTCTGGCCGATCTTTGCGGGGCTTATGATCTGACGTATCTCTTTATCTCTCACGACCTTTCGGTCGTACGGACCGTGACCGACCGCGTGTTGGTGATGAAGTCCGGCAAGATCGTCGAAGAAGGTCTGACCAAGGACGTGTTCGAGAGGCCGCAGCATCATTATACAAAGACCCTCATTGACGCAGCACCCATACTTCCCGACATCGGAGTACCTGCATGAGCCAGCCCATCAACCTTGCCGACAAGCTTGCCCAGATCAGCACCCATTGGGATCCGCATGTGATCGCAGATTTCAACGAAAACGAGGTGATGGTCGTGAAATTCCAAGGCGAATTTCCTTTTCACCTCCACGAAGAAACTGACGATTTCTTTCTCGTGCTGAAAGGCGAGATGGTGATGGATATCGAAGACAGGTCGCACCCGGTAAAGGCCGGTGAAATCTTTGTCGCGCCCAAAGGGGTGACGCATCGCCCCCGCTCCGAACACGAATACGAAGTGCTCTTGATCGAACCCAAGGGTGAGCCGAATACAGGCGATGCGGCGACTGCAGCCAGTAAACCGCGCATCTGAACTCATAAGGAAGACCATGCATCCAGGCCCCAAGAACCTCATCACCGATGTGACAGGTGTCCTTGTCGGAAACGCTCAGGACGACACACTGAAATCCGGCAGCACCGTGCTGACTGCTGCCGACCCCTTTACCGCGTCGGTCCATGTGATGGGTGGTGCGCCGGGATCGCGAGAGACTGACCTGTTGGCACCGGACAAATTGGTCGCAGCGGTCGATGCGCTGGTGCTGTCGGGCGGCTCCGCCTACGGGCTTGACGCCTGTTCCGGTGCCATGGACGGTCTGCGGGCAGCGGGTCGCGGGTTCAAGGTGGGGACGGCGACCATTCCGCTGGTACCCGGTGCTATCCTGTTCGATCTGTTGAACGCGGGGAAAAAGGACTGGGATGAGAACCCCTATCGCGCACTGGGTCGCGCGGCCTTTGACGATGCATCTGATACCTTCCCACTGGGCACGGTTGGCGCAGGCACCGGTGCATTGACCGGTATGATGAAGGGCGGCCTTGGCTCCGCTTCGCTTGTTCTGCCTGATGGCAGCACGGTTGGCGCGTTGGTGGCATCCAATCCTGTGGGCGCTGTCACAACGCCCGGCGACAGGCATTTCTATGCCGCACCCTTCGAGCTTAACGGCGAATTCGGCGGGCTTGGGCCTGACCCTGCGTCTGGCCTGGGGGTTTCATTGGAAAGCCGCAAGATGAAGGCAATGTCCATGCGCGAAAACACCACCATCGCGATCGTCGCAACCGACGCGACGTTGACCAAGGCCGAATGCCAACGCGTCGCTGTTGCCGCCCATGACGGTATCGGGCGTGCGACGGTGCCGGCGCACCTGCCTCAGGATGGCGATCTGGTCTTTGCCCTTTCTACCGATGCCAAACCGTGCGGCGATGTGGGTCTGATCGGCCATGCGGCGTCCCTTTGCCTTGCCCGCGCCATCGCCCGCGCGGTCTTTGAGGCTACACCCGCACCCGGCGACCTGTTGCCATGTTGGAGAACCTTGAATGCCTGATCTCGCGCTGGATGACATCACGCTTCATTATGAAATCGAAGGGAAAGGCCCGCCGCTGCTCCTTCTTGCCGGAATGTTAAGCGATAATGCGACGTGGGCGCCGCTCGTCCCGATGCTGAGCGACCGATTTACCGTGATACG
>Ga0316197_10001380_pt1 | contig 17313 bp, 15 predicted proteins | sample OudBiesiAoxic_MG_FD_204939 | JGI IMG/M metagenome (GOLD analysis project Ga0316197, IMG submission 204939) | Coastal sediment microbial communities from Oude Bieten Haven, Netherlands - site A oxic | ecosystem: Environmental > Aquatic > Marine > Coastal > Sediment | place: Netherlands... | reverse complement strand
CGCCCGAAACGCGCTCGCAACGTCGATCAATCGCCTTTGGCTCAGGGACGTGATCGATGTGGATCCCGACGTCGTGTTCTTCCGCGGCGACACGGACCTCGACGGGCGCACGCTCTCGGCACTCAGGGATCTTGCAACGATCGCGAGATTCGTCGGTGTGTCAGATCCACCGGATGCGTTGGATGAAGACCAGCGGATCGACCTCGGCGCCATGCTCCGTGAGGATCCGGCTGCGACAAGTCGAAGCCGCTACGGCTGGGACATCGACGGCCGCGCCGTTGACTTCTCATGGGTTCTCGGTGAGCGCAACTCTCCAACAGTGGTGGGTGGGGCATGACCGACGGGGCGGCCACCGGGGCACCTCACCGGCGCTACAACCCGCTCAACGATGAGTGGGTCCTGGTCTCGCCTCAGAGAACGAGCAGACCCTGGCTGGGCCAAGTCGAGAAACGCGCGCCCGATCGGCGTCCCCCCTTCGATCCGGACTGCTATCTGTGCCCGGGAACACAACGGTCGGGAGGCACGAGAAACGAGGACTACACCGGAACCTACGTCTTCACGAACGACTTCCCCGCGCTCATCCCCGACGAAGCAACGTTCGAGACACATCAGAGTGATCTTCTCGTCGCAGAACCAGAACGGGGAACATGTCGCGTCCTCTGCTTCTCGCCACGTCACGACCTCACCCTGGCCGAGATGGATCTGGACTCCATCACAGGCGTCGTCAACCTCTGGGCAACCCAGACGGAGGAGCTCGGCAACACCTACGCATCGGTGCAGGTTTTCGAGAACCGCGGCGCCGCCATGGGGGCGTCGAATCCGCATCCGCACGGTCAGATCTGGGCGCAGTCCTCGATACCGACGATCCTCGCCACGGAAGACCGCCAGCAAGCGCAGTATCGACGCGACACCGGCGGCGTTCTCCTCGTGGACTACGCCGATGCAGAGAAGTCGGGTGACCGAGTGATCGTCGCAAACGACCACTGGCTCGTCGTCGTCCCGTATTGGGCGGTGTGGCCCTTCGAGACCCTGATCCTGCCGCAGCGACCAGTTCACCGCCTCCCCGATCTCACCGACCTTGAGCGCCGCGCACTGGCTGCGACACTCAAGGAGATCCTCATCCGCTACGAGAACCTCTTCGAGGCTTCCTTTCCATACTCGATGGGTTGGCATGGAGCGCCTTTCGGTGAGGACTCGATCGATCGCTGGCAACTCCATGCCCACATCATGCCCCCGCTCCTGCGTTCCGCTACCGTGCGCAAGTTCATGGTTGGCTATGAGCTCCTCGCAGAGTCCCAGCGCGATCTGACGCCGGAAGATGCAGCCCGGCGGTTACGCGACGTCTCATCGACCCACTACCTCGCGATCGACCGTGCCGACCGCTGACGCGCGAGCACGAGCGCCCTTCGGGGCAATGAGCGGCACTGCGGCCGAAGGCGCCGCTCGAGCGCCGGGGCGCCTGGACCTGATCGGGGACCACACCGACGACAACGGCGGACCCGTGCCGCCGATCGCCATTGATCGCGACACGCACTTCGCTTTGCGACCTCGGGCTGACATCCTGGTGCGCACCGTCGCTGAGCATGGAGAACCCGCCGAGTTCGCCCTCGCTGACCTGCTGCGAGCCGTTGATGTCTGACGGGCCATCGGCGGAAGCCCGTGCCGGCGCCGCCTTCGTCGAGCACTTCGGCGAGCCGCCATTGTTCATGGTCCGGTCCCCGGGTCGGGTGAACCTGATCGGCGATCACACCGACTACTCGGAGGGGTTCGTTCTGCCCATCGCCATCGACCGCGGGTTGTGGCTTGCCATGCGGCCCCGGACCGACCGAAAGGTCCGGATCTGGGCTGAACTCGGCGACGAGTGGGCGGAGATCGATCTCGATCGACTGCAACGACACCAGGGATGGGCCGCGTACGTCGAAGGTATCGCCCATGAGCTCACTGTGGAGGGCATTGAGCTCGTCGGCTTCGATGGAGCGCTCACTTCCGACCTTCCAGCCGGAGCGGGGCTCTCATCGTCGGCCGCACTCGAGTTGGCAGTCGCCAGAGCCTTCTCAGTGTCGAGCAAGTTCGCGTGGGATCCGGAGCGCGCCGCCATCATCGGCTGGCGCGTCGAAAACGAATGGCTCGGTCTGAGCAGTGGCATCATGGACCAACTGATATGCGGCTCGGGTCGCGAGAACCACGCCCTGCTGATCGATTGTCGCACCCTCACCACGCGGGCCGTCGCCATCCCCTCCGGCACTGCCGTTGTTGTCCTCGACACCGGGACGAGAAGGAAGCTCACCGAAAGCCGCTACAACGAGCGGCGCCTCGAATGTGAAGCGGCTACTGCGGCGTACGGGAAGGACTTCCTTCGCGATCTGTCGCTCAACACGCTCACCAGTGATCCGCTTGCGGATTGGAAGCTTTATCGAAGAGCACACCACGTCGTCTCCGAGAACCAGCGCACCATCGACGCCGCCGACGCACTGGCGAGAGACGATGCGGCCCTGGTCGGCAGCCTCATGGTGTCCTCACACGAGAGCTTGCGTGACAACTTCGAGGTGTCGGGTCCAGAGCTCGACGCCATGGTGGAAGCTGCCCTCGCCGCTCCCGGATGCCTCGGCGCACGGATGACCGGCGGCGGTTTCGCCGGTTGTGCGGTCGCCCTTGTCCGCACTACGGCGCTCGATGATTTCACAACCGAGACGACGCGGGTGTATCGCGATCGGATGGGGCTCGAACCATCCCTCTACGTCTGCAAGGCATCCGATGGCACTAGCGTCCAACGAGAGGAGGGCGTGACATGACCGTGCTCGTGACCGGAGGTGCCGGATTCATCGGCGGCGTCGTGACCGACCAGTTGCGCGCGGGCGGGGAACCGGTGGTGGTCATCGACGACCTGAGCCGCGGCAACCGCGACGTCGTTGACAATGATGTGCCGTTCTATCAGGCGCCCGTCGGTGACCGTGATGCCATCACGCGCATCGTGGCAGACCACGAGGTGGACGCATGCATCCACTTTGCGGGACTCATCGCTGTCGGCGAATCCGTTGCGGAACCTGGCTTGTACTGGCGCCGCAATGTGGCGGAGAGCATCACCCTGCTCGACACCCTCGCGAACCTCGGCGTCGACAACATCGTGTTCTCGTCGTCGGCGGCCGTGTATGGGGATCCAATCGATGTCCCCATTCCAGAAGAGCACCCCAAACAGCCGACCAGCCCGTACGGCAACACGAAGATGGTCGTCGAGTTGGTACTCGAGGACTTGTCGGCGGCCGGACACCTTCAAGCGGTTTCACTCAGGTACTTCAACGCGGCCGGCGCCTCCGAGCGCCGCCGGGAGCGGCACATCCCCGAGACACACCTGATCCCGATCGCCCTGCGAGCCGCGCGGGACGGGGCTCCGATGAATGTGTTCGGAACCGACTATCCCACACCGGACGGAACGGCGATTCGCGACTACATCCACGTGAATGACCTCGCTTCCGCTCACGTCCGTGCCATCGACTACCTGCGCAGCGGTGGCGCCACCGTCGCACTGAATCTCGGCGTTGGACACGGCGCCAGCGTGAGCGAGGTGCTCACCACCTCCGAGGATGTCACCGGCCTGCCGATCAACGCCGTCGAGTCACCCCGCCGGCCCGGTGATCCCGCGATCCTGGTCGCCGCCGCCGACGAAGCACGGAGCGTCCTGCAGTGGACGCCGCACACCACCGACCTCGGTGAGATCGTCGAATCGGCGTGGCGTTGGGAGAAGGACGGGCCTCCTCTACCCCGGGACTAGCCGGCGGCTAGAAAGCGGAGGCTGCAAGGGCCCCTTCGATCACTGCGACCAATCGATCTGCGTCGGTGGAGTTGAACACCATCGGTGGCTTGATCTTGATGACGTTGCTGAACGGACCGTCGATGCTCAGGAGCACGCCGCGCGCCTTGGCGTATTCGACGACCGCTCCTGCCAGGGCCGCTGCCGGGTGTTTCGAAACGCGATCCTCGACGAGTTCAACGCCGAGGTAGAGGCCCGCGCCACGGACGTCGCCGACCATACGGTGCCGGTCGGCAAGCCTGGTCAGGGATTGGAGCAAGCGGCCTCCGACGATCGTCCCGTGGTTGACGACATCGAGCCGCTCGATCTCATCGAGCACGGCATTCCCGATGGCAGCTGAGACGGGATTGCCTCCGAAGGTATTGAAGTACTCCATGCCGTTGTCGAAGGCCTCTGCGATCGCTCGCGTCGTCGCGACAACCGCCAGCGGGTGACCGTTCCCGGCCGGCTTGCCCATCGTCACCACCTCGGGTTCGAGGTTGTACCGCTGGAATGCCCAGAACGCGCCGGTGCGACCGAATCCGGTCTGGACTTCGTCGGCGATGACCAACCCTCCTCTGGCCCGCACGGCGTCGTAGGCGGCATTCGGCACACCCTGTGGTGGAACGATCTGGCCTCCACAGCCGGGGAGCGCCTCGATGATGAGCCCGGCAGGTGCGGCATCGACCAGCACGTCATCGGCAACCTCCCGATACTTCGCTGCGCCGCCCGGGCCGTCGAACTCAGGGACGCGGTAGGGATCAGGAGACGGGAGCACGTGAACCCAGTCGCGCCTGCCTGCTCCACCGGGTGCGTTGAACTTGTACGGACTCACGTCGATCAGCGTCGAGGTGTTGCCGTGGTAGCCGTGATCCAGGCACGCGATGTCCGTCCGTCCCGTGGCCGTTCGAACGAGCCGAATCGCGAGTTCGTTGGCCTCGCTGCCCGAGTTGACGAGGAACACCCGATCAAGGTGATCAGGGAGTGTCGCGAGGATCCTCTCGGCGTAGCGGAGGACTTCGGGGTGCAGGTAGCGAGTATTCGTGTTGAGGACGAACGATTGGTCGGCACCGGCCGCTGCGACAACCGGATTGGCGTGCCCAACGTGGCACACGTTGTTGACGCAGTCGAGGTAGCGCCTGCCACGGTCATCGAACAGGTATTGGCCACTGCCCCGAACGATGGTGAGCGGCTCCTGGTAGCTGAGGCTGAGCGAGGGTCCGAGCGTCGAGCGTTGATCGAGGAGGTCGGCCCGGCGCGAACCGGAGGGCCGCACCTTCCCACCAGCGTCGGCGATTTCTTCGGCAATCGCGTCGAGGTCGCCGGCCACAAGGCGTGCGAGCAGGTCCCACGCCAGATCCTCGCTGATGGTGTGATGCGGGTTTTCACCACCGCGAGACGCCGACACGGTCACCGACGTGGCGAGTCGAGCCAGGATCAGGCCGAGGAGGGCACCGGCCTCGGCATTGGTGAGGGGTGCCACCGACCGGTATCCCGCGATCACCTCGGTGGCGACGCCGACGGGGTCGTCCTGATCGAACATGGCATACGTGCACGCGATGGCGAGTTCAGCGACCCTGATGGTCTCGGTCGCGTCGCCGAAGTCGATCACTCCGTAGATCGCACCGTCGTGGACCAGGATGTTCTCGTCATTCAGATCGTTGTGCACCACCTGTCGCGGGAGCGTCCCAAGATCGATCGTGTCGTATCGGTCCACGGCGATGTCGATCAATCGCTGTCGGCGTGGATCGTTGATGTTCCCCAAGCGTTCCCTGATGATCCGGCCCGCATCCGACAGATCCCAGAGGAAGCCGGTCGCGGCGGATCCCGGCGGGAGGTCGGCGAGCGCGTTCACAATCCTCCCTGCCACGACACCAATCTGGTGCGCAAGCTCCGGTGGTCGGCCGGCCTCGCTGTAGGCCATGCCATCGACCCATGAGTACAGGTGAGCCGTTCGCCCATCGTCGAGGATTGCCCAGGTGGATTCATCGACGGCCGGGATCACCGTTGGCGTGGCGACGTCGATGTCTGCCACCGCTTCGAGGACCGACTGCCGAAAGCGCAGCGCCGAAACGTCGGTGTCCGGTGGCGAGATTCTCAGCAGATAGTCCCGGCCGTCCGATCCGGTGACCCTCGCGTTCTCGTCGATCTCACCCGGGAGCGGTGTGTAGTCCCCGCGGATACCAAACACGTCGGCCACAAGTCGTTCGTGATCGATCATCTCCCCAGGAACGCTACTACCGGACCCGCACGGGCTCCCCGACAATGCTATCCCGAACCGCTACCGCGCCGCGGCACCGAGAAGCGACTCACGTTGAATCTCCCGGGTCAACGGCCATCTGCAATGCCAGCATTCCCGCGATCAGCAAGACGGCCGATCCGATCATCTCGAGTGCTTCCTCGGTGATCATGGTCGGGACGTAGATGGCAGCTTGTACCGGTGCTCCGCCCCAGTTCTGAACGAGTTCAAGCGTCAACACGGCGGCCCACAGGGCCGCACCGGCAACGAGCAGTACAGCGATCCGGGGCTGGTTCCGATACCGACGGATCACCCCCCACCATGCCAAGGCGGCAATCCCCATCACGGGGACGTAGAGGAGTTGCCAATCGGTTTCCAACCACCGCTCCAGCTTCTCGTGGATCGCGCTTCCTTCATCGAGCGCCAGCCATGCCAGCACTGCCCACCAGACCCAGGTTGCCGTCGACCGGGGTCGGACCGTCATTGCGACGAGCAGCCACCAGAAGGCCGTAGCCCACAAGAGGGCCGCGGAGAAGAGCGTCGCAATCGATACCTCAGAGTCGAGGTTCGCGAGACCCCAGTCCGGGAAAGCGACGCGCTGCAGGATGCCCATCACCACAAGCACGCCGATGACGACGCCGGAAACGACACCAACCACGACAACAGGCACCCTCGAAGCCAGCGCGGCAATGCGATTCACCTTTGGCCTGTCCTCTTGAACGCGGTCGGGAAAGAGAGGTGATCGTGGAAGCGTCGCATCGGTGGATTCTGGCACGTCCTTCGACTCCGGCGGCCGTTGGCAGACCGCGAACCCAGGGTTGTAGACGTCCTATTTGGCGTTGTGGGCCCACAGAATGAACCCGGTCACATCCTCCCGACGTTCCACGGGCTGGAGACGCCAAATAGGACGTAGCGAACCCTGGGTACGGGATGCCGTCAGGTCCTATGATCGAACGGAGAGAACCAACAATTGGAGGTCGCGATGTCCACCATCGTCGTCGGATACATCGACAACCCACCCGGGAACCGTGCACTCGATCTGGCAATCGAAGAAGCGCGTCACCGGAACGCAACGCTGATCGCTGTCCACTCGCTGCGCGGTGGCCAGCAGACCACGCCGGAAGAGATCCAAGCCTCCCGTGAAGCGATGGGCCGCGTCGAGGCCCAGTTGGCTTCCGAGGGCATTGCGTCCGAAGTGGAGACCTTCGTGCGAGGTCAAGCGCCATCGGAGGATCTGTTGCAGGTTGCGGCGGAACGGGCTGCCGACTTGATCGTCGTCGGCTATCAGAAGCGCAGCACCACCGGCAAGCTCCTGCTCGGGAGCACTCCCCTAGCCGTCATGCTGGGCGCCACGTGCCCGGTTCTCGCGATCTCGGTCTCGTAGGCCGCGGCGACCCTGGGTACGGGCTACCCGCCCGCAGTGCAGTTCTTCTCGAGGGCCGTTGCCGGATCGACGTAGTCGTAGCCGAGCGCCGTCGCGACGTGCTCTTCGGTGACAACTCCTCCGCAGACATTCAACCCGCCGAGCAGGTGGTGATCGTCGAGCATCGCCTGCTTCGCCCCTTTGTCGGCGAGCGCCAACGCGAAGTGCAGAGTTGCATTGTTCAGCGCGTGCGTTGATGTTTGAGGCACCGCCCCCGGCATGTTGGCGACGCAGTAGTGAACGACGTCGTCAACGACATAGGTCGGATCCTCATGTGTCGTCGGCCGCGACGTCTCGAAGCAACCGCCCTGATCGATCGCGACGTCGACGAGGACCGAACCCGGCTTCATCCGTTTCACCATGTCGGCCGTTACAAGCGTCGGAGCGCGGTCACCTTTGACGAGCACAGCGCCGATCACGAGATCCGCCTGCAGCACAAGCTCCTCGACCGCGGCGCGGGTCGAGTACACCGTCTCGAGTGAGTTCCCGAAGTGCCGAGCGAGACGATTGAGCACCGGAACGCTCCTGTCGAGCACGACGACGTCACCACCGAGGCCGGCCGCCATCTGGATTGCGTTCTCTCCAACAACACCGCCGCCGATCACAACCACACTCGCGGGCATCACACCCGGGACGCCGCCGAGGAGAAGGCCGGCGCCGCCATGGGGTGCCTCGAGACAGTGAGCGCCGGCCTGCACGGACATGCGCCCGGCAACCTGTGACATGGGGGCGAGCAGTGGCAGCCCGCCGGTGTCGTCGGTCACCGTTTCATACGCAATACAGGTGGCGCCACTGGCGACGAGGTCCTTTGTCTGCTCCGGATCCGGAGCAAGGTGAAGGTAGGTGAACAGGACGTGGTCGGGTCGGAGCCTTGCGCGTTCGACTGCTTGTGGTTCCTTGACCTTGACGATCATGGTGGCGTTCGCCCATACCTCATCGGCTGTGCCGGCGATCGAGGCACCGGCGTCGATGTAGTCGTCGTCGGACGCCGCTATGCCAATCCCGGCGCGCGTCTCAACGATCACCTCGTGGCCGTGGGCGACAAGTTCTCGCACTGACGCCGGGGTCAGGCCGACCCTCCGCTCAGCACTCTTGATCTCCTTTGGGGCTCCGACAATCATTCCTCACCTCCACGATGGCCCCAAACCACCCGAAGGTGCCGAGGCCGGTTCCCTTTCAGCTTGTTGCGAGGACCTTTCGCATCCCCGAGACCATCTCGTCTATCTGCTCATCCGAGATCACAAGTGGCGGGCACATCAGTAGGTAGGGGGGCAACGGCCGCACGATGACACCCTCTTCGAGCAGACGATCCCGGGTGACAACGGCGTCGACGCCGTCCGGAACGGTGACCCCCCACACCGCTCCTGCACCGCGCACATTGACCAGCAGCCCATCGTCGAAGAGGCTTGACAAGCCGTTCTCCAATCGGGCACCGATCTCGGTGGCTCGTGCGAGCAGACCCTCCCTCTCCTGAATCTCGATGGCCTTCAAAGCAGCAGTCGCCGCAACGGGGTGGCCCGAATACGTATAGCCGGTACGGAGAAGGAACCCCTCGTTGGCTTCGAGCGCCGCCTTCACAGTCGGACCGATGATGACGCCGGAGAACGGCACGTATCCCGAGGTGACCGCCTTCGCAAACGTGATCATGTCGGGGGTCACTCCGTAGTACTGGCTACCGAACCACTCGCCGAGGCGGCCAAAGCCGGTAATGACCTCGTCATGGATCAAGTACGCCCCGTACGCGTCACACAGGTCGCGGAGGTGCTGGAGGTAGCCGGGCTGCGCGGGCCACACACCGCCCGCGCCCTGGACGGGTTCGGTGATGACAGCGGCGATCTCATCGCCGTGATCGGCGAAGATCTGCTTCATAGCCTCCTCGTCGTCCGCAGTCACGTTGACGACACCCGGGACGAGTGGCCCCCACCCTTCCCGGTTGGGTGCGATCCCCTGAAGCGACGTTCCCCCGTAGTTCGTACCGTGGTAGCCGCGCTCGCGGCTGACGACGATCGTCTTCTCCGGATGCCCCGCCTCACGTTGGGCAATCCGCGCAATCTTCATCGCGGTGTCGACCGCCTCCGACCCAGACGTTCCGAAGAAGACACGACTGTCGGAATAGGGCGACAACTCCGAGATCTTGTCGGCGGCTTCGTCGGCCGGTCCGTTCGTGAACGGGTCGAACGCGTGGTAGGCCGCGAGGGTTCGTGCCTGGGCAGCGAGTGCGTCGGCCATCTCTTCACGTCCGTGGCCGATGTTGACGTACCAAAGGGACGCCATTCCGTCGATGTAGGAGTTGCCGGTGTCGTCCCACACGACGGCTCCGTCACCACGCACGATCTTCAGGAACTCGCTCTTTCGTGGGGGGGTGAACGGGTGCAGGAATGATCCGGACATGTCGACCGCCTCTCACTACCGGTAGCCTATCGATCGATAGGCAGTGTATCAGTTCCGTCCACTACCGACAACCTCGCAAAACGGAGAGGAGGACTCAGGAGAACCCGGCTGCCTCCCTGATTTGATCGAGCTGGTCGGGATCCTCGAGAAGGGCGCGAACGGCAAAGGAGGCAAGGCGGTCGGCCGTTTCGCGTGCCCGTTCAGGCGGCTGTTCTTCCGCATCGGTAATCGTTCCGCGGATCATCCAGACGATGGCCTTCTGCGCGAACACCGGATCAACATCGATGAATTCTCCTGCCGCTATCGCTTCCCGAATCATGGATTCGCGAACCTCAACGAACCGCCCGTAGCGCTCGACGGCGCCGGCAAATACAGGATCGGCAAGCATCAACTGAACGGGCGAGAGGTTGTACGGCGACTCGCACAGGTACTCGACATCCCACGCGAGGTACCTGAAGAGGCGCACTGCAGGAGATCCCGTGGCAGCAGCCTCACGCTCCGCGACGGCGAGCGGTTCGTCGAGGTCGAAGTCGATCAACTCAGCCATGATCGCTTCCTTGGACTCGAAGTGGTGAAAGAGAGAAGGTTGCTGGATCCCCACGGCGGTGGCGATTTCTCTCGTCGACGTGCCGTGGTACCCCTTCTGGGCAAAGAGCGCAGACGCTTCGCGCAGAATGCGCTGTCGGGTTGTCGGCCCCTCGGAATCAATCGGTTCGGCGTCCATCGCGTTCCTCTCTAGCAAACGATAGGCTACTACTTCGACAGCCCCCGGTGATCGGATAACGCTCCTGTTTCCCAACATCGACACCTCAGCCAATCGGGCGTACCGAATGATTCTTGCGCCGCGGCAGTCGTCGCGCAGGACCGCTCTTCAGATTGAAGTCGCATGACCGGCGCCATCGCTCTCGCTGTGATTGCTGCGATCCTGATCGGTACAGGCGACTTCGTCGGTGGAGTCCTTGGGCGGCGGGACCCGACGCCGGCTGCCCTCGTGTCGGTCTTCGGCTGGATGTTGGCCGCCTCCCTTCCCCTCGCACTGCTGTTCGGAGGTGAGTGGACCAATGCCGAGATCGGCTGGAGCATCGGAGTTGGGATGTGCTGGATCGCGGGGTTCTACGCACTCATGCTCGGCATCGCCGAGGGCAAGGTTGTCATCGTGGTCCCGGTCGCGGGTGTGGTCTCGGTGGTGATACCGGTGGCCGTCGATGCGATCCGTGGCGTTCGGCCATCCTTCGTTGCCGGCATCGGCGTGGTCGTCGGACTTGTGGCCGTCGCAATCGTCGGGTTCGGTCACGAGTTCGGGGGCGGTAGATCGCGACGGTGGAGTGCCTTGATGGGCCTCATCGGCGGGATCGCCACGGGCCTCGGTTTCACGTTCCTCGACCAAGCGACGGGAGCTGGAATCTGGCCGATCGTGGTGGCTTCCACCGTCGCGTTCGTGCTCGCTGCGGCATTCCTCCTGGCAACCCGCCGACGGGTTTGGGTCTTGCGGGACGGCCTTGTTCCCTCGATCACTCTTGCGCTTCTGTTCTTGGGTTCGTTTGCCGCTCTCGTGGTCGCCTTCGATACGGGCACGCTCACCATCGTGTCCGTTGTTGCGTCTCAATACCCGGTCGTGACCCTTGTCCTTGCCGCATTGCTCTGGAAGCAGAAGCCCCGGGGGGTGCAGTACATCGGGGCGGCCCTTGCCCTTGTGTCGGTCGCCTTGATCACCATCGGGGCATAGCGCCGCGACTCGCCTAGTCCTCGGCTGCCGTCGGCGGCTCGGGCCTGTCAACCGCGCGCGAAGCCTCGAACTCTGCGACGGCGGGATCGTCCTCGAGCGCCTCGGCTCCCAGGTACGCCTCGTCGATGAGATGCCGGTCCTTGAGCAGATCCGCCGCATCACCTTCGAGCACGAGGTCGCCGTGACTGAGCACATAGGCGCGATCGGCTTGCGCGAGCGCCAGATCGGTGTGCTGCTCCACGAGCAGGACTGCCGCGTCCGTTTCGTCGGCGACGCGACGCACGAGTGGCATGAGGTCCTCGTAGATGACAGGAGCGAGCCCGAGACTCATCTCGTCGACCATCAGGAGATCCGGCTGGGCGAGAAGACCACGAGCGAGCGCGAGCATCTGCTGCTCGCCACCGGACATCGTCCCGGCCAGCCGGCCCCGCAACGGTTTGAGAGCTGGGAACAACTCGTAGGCCTCATCCGTGTTGCCGCTCTCGAGCCGGGGAGCGAGCTTGAGGTTCTCGTCAACCGTGAGCTGAAAGAGCAAACCGCGTTTCTCCGGGACGTGCACAACCCCCCACTGAGCGACGAGATAGGCCGACCGCAGCTTCGGTACCGGGTGCCCGAGAATGTCGATGGAGCCTTCGAGGAGGCGGACGATTCCGGAGATGGCGCCGAGCGTGGTGGTCTTTCCCGCTCCATTCGGCCCGAGGAGCGCCACCACTTCTCCCCGGTCGACATACAGGCTCAGATCGCGGACAACGGCAACATTGTCGTATCCGGCATACATGCCATCGAGGGTCAAGACGCGATCGCTCATTCGTCGCCTCCCCCCGTACCGAGGTACGCCCCAATTACCGCGGGGTTGTCGCGGATCTCGTCGGGACTCCCAACTGCAATCGTCTTGCCGAAGTCGATCACGTGAATGCGGTCGCTGACGTTGAGCACGAGCCCCATATCGTGGTCGACCAGCAGAACGGAGATGCCGTAGTCGATGACCTGGCGCAGCTTCTCGGCCAGCCAGGCCGTTTCCGTTCGATCGAGACCGGCGGCCGGCTCATCGAGCAGGACCAGCTTGGTTTGCGCAACCAGCGCCCGCGCAACACCGACAAGCTTCCGGTAACCCATGGAAAGGTCGTCCGGCCGCGCGTTGATGATTTCCTCCATCTCGAGCGCCTCGATCGTCTGGTCGACGCGCTCTGCGACGCGCTGGCTCTTGCCTAAGTAGTCCCGGATTGCCATCGTCGGCGTCAGTTTGGTCGCCGCCACTTCGAGGTTCGCCCGGACGGAGATGTCACCGAACAGCTCGAGCGATTGCCACGTGCGGCTCAGGCCGCGGTGGGCGATTCGGTGCGGCGGCAGTCCCTTGAGTTCGGCACCATCGAAGACGATCGTGCCAGACCACGGGACAAAACCTGTGACAGCGTTGATGAACGTCGTCTTCCCGGCGCCGTTGGGTCCGATCAATCCGAGGAGCTCTCCCTCGTTGACGTCGAGCGAGATACCGTCGCAGGCCCTGACGCCGCCGAATGCAACGGTGAGGTCCTCGGTGTGAAGGAGCGGTGTCACGATTCACCTCCGCCGATCTTGGCTTCAGCAACCGAGGCGTCGCCGGGCACCATCGGCACCCCGCCCTTTGCGGACTTCGGTAATGGATAGATCCGGTCGACCCAGCCGGGTTTGGTTCGATCCGGATTGCCGGTCGCCTTCCGCCAGAGCAGCACGATGCCCCAGCCGATGCGCCTCCGTTCACGACGATCGAAGACATCGATACCTTCAGGCTGAACAAGCGCTGTCACGATCAGGAACAAGCCGGCAAGGTAGGCCTCGTAGCGGCCGAGCGGGAAGAACAGCTTCTCGAATGCGAGTGTCCCGATGGACTCCGGGAAGAGGGAACCGGCGTAGAGCGATCCCGAAACCGTGGCGATACCACCCAGGTAGGAAAAGGCGAACACCGAAAGAGATCCCAGCACACCGAAACTGGCCATGTTGAAGGTGCCGAATTTGTATGCCGTGAGCGTTCCGCCGATGCCGGCAAGGAACGATGCAATGCCAAAAGCGGCGAGTTTGATCGACGTGACGTTGACACCGGCCGCTGCTGCCGCTCGCTCGTTTGCGCGCAATGCCAGCATTTGCTCTCCGAGCATGCTCTGGCGGAGCCGAATAACTCCGACGAACAGGACCGCGAAGACGACAAGTACAAAGAGCCCGAACGCGGGAGACGGCACCTTTCCATCGCCAAAGAAGAACGGAGAGTTCGGGCCGAAGTCGATCCCGAAGAGACTCGGCTCGGCCACTCGACGCGTGCCATCACCCGCGAACCACCCATCACTCTTGAACAGGAAAACCTCGATCGCCACTCCCGCGGCGAGCGTGATGATGGCGAGGCTCGCCCCTCTCACCCGGAGAGCGGGGATCCCGATCACAACTCCGAACCCGGTCGCAACAAGGGCGGCGAAGATCGGAGCGAGTGGGAACGGCCAGCCTGCGTCGGTAGCGAGGCTCGACAGCATGAACGCTGATATGCCGGCAAGTGACAGCTGAGCAAGCGAGATATGGCCGCTGAAGCCGGTGACCACGATCAGTGACAGCGCAAGGATGGCACCGATGAGCGTGTTGATCGTGGCCTGTCTCCACACGAACGGCGACCAGATCAAGACCGCAGCCGCAAAGAGGATCCAGAACGTCATCAACCGCGGCCGGATGCGCGTCGGGAGCGCCGTTGGCAGGCGGCCTCGTTCGATGGCGCCTCGACTCGGCAAGACCTGACCGCGAACGATCATTGCGAACGCGATGACCAGCAACGGCAGGCCCTGGCTCAGATTGATATCGGGGACCCACGGCAGCCTGATCTCCATGATCTGCAGAACGCTCTGGCCGGCGCCGATCGCAAGCCCCACCCATATGGCAATCCAGAATGATTGGAAGCGGGCAACGAGCGCTGCCCCGAGGGCGGGGATGATGAAGAGCGTCATGTTGAGCGGGTTCAGGCCGGTGATCGGTGCAGCAAGGATTCCGACGAGACCAGCAAGGATGCCCGCCAGGATCCAGTTGATTGCGGCCATGCGGTCCGCTGAGATCCCGAGCAGTGTGGCGTACTGCTCGTTTTCGGCGGCGGCCCTCGTCCTGATCCCGAACTTCGTCCTCTGGTACAACAGGTAGAGAAGTGTGGTCGCGACGAGAATGGCTGCTAAGAGGTAGAAGCGATCGGCAGGGACGGTTGTACCCACAACATCGATGCCGTCCTGCGGAAGCAGGCTGACAATGTTTCGAGGCCGATTGCTGAAACGAATCACGATTGCGGCTTGGAGCATCAGCATGAGGCCGACCGATGCAACGACCTTCGAGAGCGGTGGCTGGTATCTGAGGGGGCGGAATACAAGGTAGTGGAAGAGGAACCCGAGGAGGCCGGCCGTGGCGAGCGCTCCGAGGAGCGCAAGTGGCCACGACCATGGATCGCCGAGCTGGACGAATGGCGGGATATCCGGAAGATCAACAGTTAGGCCGAACCATCCCAGGATCGCCTCGATCATCGAAAGGAGGTTGGGGAGCGGTGGGATCGGGTACTGACCGTCGTCGACGAGCGACGAGAAGATGTACGTGCTGTACATCGCGAGAGCGCCGTGGGCGAAGTTGACAACACCCGAGGCCCGATAGGTGAGGACCAACCCCAGCGCGAGCCCGGCAAAGACAACACCGGACCCGAGGCCGAGAAGCATGAACTGGAGATAGGTCTCCACCGTCTACTCCCTCTTCCGTGTCAACAGAACGGGGCTGTTCGGGGGCGCAGATCGCGCCCCCGAACAGCTTAAAGAATCAGCCTTCCAGGAGCGCGGCGTACGGCGCCACGTCAACGACGTACCAGTCGGTCAACTCGACGAACTTATCGCCCTCGAGCTGCACCACGGTTGCCGAGGTGTTGCACAAACCGACGAAGGGATCCACGCCGGCGCACGAGAAGACCTCGGGGCCCAGTGTGAAGGGTCCCTTGTAGTCAAGCGCCGCTTGGCGGATCACGTCCGGGGTCATGGCAGCGATATCGCTACCGGCCGCTGCATATGCAGTCTCCAGGACGCCGATCACGTAGTAGGCACCCATCGACGCAGGAGCGACGAGGCCACCGATCGGCGGGCCGCTGTAGTCATTGAAGATGCCGATCGTCTGATCACGACCGGCGTCGCCTTCGATGAGCAGCGTGGTGCCGACAACGAAGATCCAGCCTTCAACGTTGCCCGAATCGACATAGGTCTGTGCCGTGCAGGCATCACCGCCGAGGATCGGCTTGTCGAAACCAAGCGACTTCAGCGCTTGAGACGCCGGCCCGCAGTCCTCGACCGACGTCGGGACAAAGATGATCCCGTCGATCGCATCGAGGTCGGCGGCCGAGAACACCGGAAGCAAATCGGCGACGCTGGCATCGTAGGTGATGATGGCCGGAGTTCCGCCGTACTCCTCGACGAGGAAGCCGAGGAACTCGCCGGTGCCACGTCCGACTTCGTCGTCCGACACCACGATGCCGATATTGAGGAGGCCAAGATCCTCGAGGGTGTACAGCATCAGCGTCGTCGCCATCGGGAGGAGGCCCGGGTCGCTCGCATACACGTCCGGCTGCAGCGCGTCGGGGATGTCGAACTGGTTCTGGGCCAAGATCGGCTTCTCAGCGTTGGCCATCACGTCGAACAACGATGCACTGTTGGGCACCATGATCGAGTGGACGAATGCCGCAGAGTCGTCGTTCGCGATCTGCTGGGCACAAGACTGAGTCGACTCGGGGTCATCGCCGGTCGTACAGAGATCGAGCTGCAGCGGATGTCCGTCGAGCCCGCCCTGCGCGTTGTACCACTCGAAGATGGACTTGACGGCCTGACCCTCGTCGGGGAACGCCGTAACTCCGTCTTCTTGATTGATGGCCGGAATCCGGATCGGATCCTTTGCCGCCACCGTGGTCGTCGTCTCCGCCGCCGACGTGTCGTCGCTGCTGTCGTCGCTGCTGCTGCATGCCGCAACAAGCAGGGCGAACACGGCAAGCAACGCCAGCCATCGGAGCTGTGCGATCTGCTTCATGTAGTTCCTCCTGTGTGAGCCCGAACATCGAGCCGAGTTGATTCTATCGACTGATAGGGTCGCTTGTCCACTGGATTAGCAAAAGATTTCGTTGTTTCTACTTCCATGAGTAGTAATTTCTGTGTCATACGGTGTTCCTTGAGGGCTTTTTGGTGTCTTCCTCGAGACCCACGGACCTACGCGGCGGGCGAGAAGACCTCCCGGAGATAGACCAGGTTCCCGCTCGGCTCTCGGAGAACCGCCGTGGCAAGACCAGTGCGCGGATCAACGGCCGGTGCCGAGACCTCGACGAACCCTGCGGCGAGTGCGTCCGGGTATGCGCGTTCAAAGTCGACAGCCTGGTAGTCGATCCCGCCGATCAACGCACCGTGCTTGACGTACTCCGCCGTCTCCGCTTCGCTCGCGGGTTCGGCGAGGATCATCACGACGTTTCGCTCGCCTGCGTCGTAGTCGCGGTCGGCGAGATAGACGGCACCCGACTCGACCGAACCGTGGATCGGTCGCAGGTCCATCACCCTGCAATACCATTCGACTTGCCCGGCAAGGTCCTCGGTGAATTGTGTGACGCCGAACATCTGGAGACCGGGAATCCCGAACGGTCGGAACTCGACGTCAGGTGTCTTGAAGTCGCCGACGTACTCCATGATCTCGATCCAGCGCCCTTCGGGATCCTTGGCAACAAACCCGTTGTACAC
>Ga0316197_10001379_pt1 | contig 17317 bp, 15 predicted proteins | sample OudBiesiAoxic_MG_FD_204939 | JGI IMG/M metagenome (GOLD analysis project Ga0316197, IMG submission 204939) | Coastal sediment microbial communities from Oude Bieten Haven, Netherlands - site A oxic | ecosystem: Environmental > Aquatic > Marine > Coastal > Sediment | place: Netherlands... | reverse complement strand
TCACGTCTCGATGACGGTGCACCATGTGGCGGTGTCCGTGCTCGCCCTCGTGATTGTGATCGTGCTCGAGCACTCCATCGGCCATGCCGTCCAAGGTAGCGAGCGATCGCGGCGCGTGCATCCCTACTGCTCGTTTCGGTGAACTTTGGTTTCCACAGTGGGTTCACAATCAGGACCGACTTGGTTCGGATCCAGAACTCACCTACCATCACCGTCGATGACCGCCGAAGCCGTCCCGAGCTGTTCGATTCAGGCGAGCCTCGACGTCCTCGGCGACCGGTGGACGATCTTGATCCTGCGCGATGCGTTCCGTGGAGTCCGACGCTTCGACGAGTTCCGTCGTGATCTCGACATCGCACGCCCCGTTCTCACCGATCGGCTGAAGCGCCTCGTCGAGCACGGCGTCCTCGCTCGGCACCTCTACTGTGCGCGGCCGCCGCGCTACGAGTACCGCTTGACCGCGAAGGGGATGTCGCTCTCGCCGACGCTCGTCGCGCTGATGCGGTGGGGCGACGAGTGGCTCTCGGATGGCGACGCCCCGACCGTGCTCGTGCACGAAGCCTGCGGTCACCCGCTCGACCAGCAGTTCGTGTGCTGGGAGTGCGACGAGACGTTCTCCCCGCACGACATTGCCAGCCGCCCCGGTACCCCCGCTCCCCCCGCTGCTCACCGCAGCTGATCCCCTTCAGAGGATTTCATGACGGACCAGATCCCCCACCCCCTGCTGCGCGAATCGCTGAGCGATCTGATGGCGCTCGCTGCAGCCCGCCGCGACGACACGTTCGGCACGCGGGTCACGTACAGCCCCAAGGTGTTCATCCCGCTGACGTTTCTCTGCAACGACTCGTGTGGTTACTGCACCTTCGCCCAGCCGCCGGCGCACGTCGACAAGCTCTTCCTCGATCCCGACGATGTGTTGAAGATCGCTCGGCAGGGGGCTCGACGCGGCTGCCACGAGGCGCTGTTCACGCTCGGCGAGCGACCCGAGGACCGCTACGAGGTCGCACGGCAGTGGCTGACCGAACGCGGGTACGACTCCACCGTTCACTATGTCGCCGAAATGGCCGATCTCGTCCTCCGCGAGACCGGTCTGCTGCCACACGCCAACGCCGGTGCACTCTCCGCCGACGAACTCGCGCGTCTCCGCCCGTTCAGTCCGAGCCAGGGGATGATGATCGAGTCGGTCGCCGCCGAGCTCGAGGCCCATCGTGGCGCTCCCGACAAGACGCCTGAACGCCGCCTCGCAACGCTCGAGGCCGCCGGCGAGCTGCAGATCCCGTTCACCACCGGCATCCTCGTCGGCATCGGCGACACCCGAGCCGATCAACTCGCGGGGTTGGAGGCGATCGCTGCGTCGCACGCTCGCCACGGCCATGTCCAGGAGGTGATCGTCCAGAACTTCCTGCCGAAGCTGCGGACCGCGATGAAGGGAGTCCGAGCCTGCCCGAGCGACGACTACCTCTGGACCGTCGCCGCGGCGCGTCTGATCCTGCCGCCGGAGATCCACCTCCAGGCGCCGCCGAACCTGTCCGACGACTTCGGCTCGCTCCTCGATGCGGGCATCGACGACTGGGGCGGCGTATCGCCGGTGACCGCCGACCACGTCAACCCGGAGCGGCCGTGGCCCGATCTTGACCGGCTGCGCGACGTGACCGAAACGAAGGGGCATGTCCTCGCGCCGCGCCTCACCGTGTACCCCGACTTCATCCGTGACCGTGCGCGCTGGCTCGACCCGGCGCTGCACTTCCCGGTGATGGACCGCGCCGACGCCGAGTGGCTGGGTCGCGACGACCCGGGTCAGTTCTGGCCGGAGAAGACCACCGCGGCCGACACCGTTGCCGACGGCGCCGAGTTCGTGCTCGTCGGCCACCGCTCGACCGCGTGGTACTCGGGTGCCGACACCGCCCCGCCGACACTCGTCCCGGCGTCGGAACGACCGATCCGCGGCGCCGTGGCCGACGTTCTCGGGGGTGTCGAGGCGGGGGAGGTCCCCGGTGTCGACGAACTCGTGACGCTGCTCGGAGCCCGCGGTCCCGAAGTCGGCGCCGTCGCTGCGATGGCGGACCGGCGCCGCCGCGAGATTGTCGGCGACACGCTGACGTGGGTGGCCAACCGCAACATCAACTACACGAACGTCTGCACGTTCAAGTGCAAGTTCTGTGGCTTCTCCAAGGGGCCACTCTCGCTCAACCTGCGTGGAACGCCGTACCTGCTGACGCTCGACGACATCGCTCAGCGGGCGAAGGAGGGGTGGGATCTCGGTGCCACCGAGGTGACCCTGCAGGGTGGCATCCACCCGGATTTCGACGGCGACTACTACATCGATGTCACGAAGGCGGTCAAGGACGCCGTTCCGGACATGCACGTGCACGGGTTCACCGCCCTCGAGGTGACCGAGGGGGCGAAGCGCCTCGGCGAGGACCTCCCGACGTACCTGCAGCGGCTCAAGGATGTCGGTCTCGCCTCGCTGCCGGGCACGGCGGCGGAGATCCTCGACGACGACATCCGGGCGATCCTGTGCCCTGACAAGGTCGACACCGAGGAGTGGCTGGCGGCGCACCGGGCCGCGCACTCGATCGGGCTGCACTCCAACGTGACCATGATGTTCGGTGCAGTCGAGGAGCCGATCCATCAGGCTCGCCATTTCGTGCGGACGCGCGACCTGCAGCGCGAGAACGTCGCGGAGGGCCGGGTCGGGTTCACCGAGTTCGTCGGGCTGCCCTTCGTCCACATGGCGTCGCCGATCTACCTGCAACGCAAGGCCCGCCGGGGGCCGACGTTCCGCGAGAACCTGTTGCTGCACGCGGTGGCCCGTCTCGCGTATGGCGAGCTGATCCCGAACGTCCAGGCGAGCTGGGTCAAGATCGGCTTGCCCGGCACGGCGCAGATGATGAATGCAGGCTGCAACGATCTCGGTGGGACGTTGATGGACGAGAACATCTCCCGGGCGGCCGGCGCCAGTCATGGTCAGGCGATGACCGGAGAGCGGTTCGAAGCGTTCGCCGACTCGCTCGGTCGCCCGCTGGCGCAGCGGACGACGAACTACGGTCGGGTCGAGACGGTCTGATGCTCGTCGCACGCGTCGGCGACGCTCGGCTGCCCACCGCACACGGTGATTTCAGGATCTTGTCGTACCGTGCCGACGACGGTCACGAACACGTGGCGATCGTCGAGGGGGACCCCACCGGTGCCGGTGTGCTCACGCGGCTCCACAGCGAGTGCCTGACCGGTGACGTGCTCGGCTCTCGCAAGTGCGATTGCGGTGACCAGCTTGCGCACGCGCTTCGCTCGATTTCCGGTGAGGGCCGTGGGGTGGTCGTGTACCTCCGCGGCCACGAAGGTCGGGGAATTGGGCTCGCGAACAAGATCAAGGCCTACGAACTCCAGGATGCAGGTCTCGACACCGTCGATGCGAACACGGCGCAGGGGCTGCCCGTCGATGCCCGCCAGTACGACGTCGCCGCAGCGATCCTCGTCGATCTCGGTGTCGAATCGGTTCGACTGATGTCGAACAACCCGGTCAAGGCCGCTGGGCTGGTCGAGTACGGGGTTCGCGTCGACGAACTCGTCCCCGTCGTCGTCCCGGTGCACTCTGAAACCGAGCAGTACCTCCGGACCAAGGTCGAGCGCCTCGGTCACGTGAACGTCCGCTGACGGCGGCCGGCCGAGTATGGCCGGCCCCGTTGCACGTGGTCAGTCGAGCACGATGTCGAGGCGCAGATCGCCGCCGACGGAGCGGACGCTGACGAACCTTCCGCGTGACAGGGTGTCCATCGTCGGGGCGCCGGCGCCGGAGAACATCGGCTTGGCGTCCTCACCGCCGAAGATCGCCGGAGCGACGTACACGACGTACCGGTCGACGAGACCCTCGGCGTGGAACTGGGCGATCGTGTTCGGTCCACCCTCGATCATCAGCTGGAGGACGCCTTCCTCGCCGAGCTGGTCGAGGAGCTCCCCGATTTCCCCCCGCCACTCCAGGCACGGGTGCACCTTGGCGTCGGGCGGAGCCGAGCCGAGCACGATGCGTCGGGGGCTCGGGCCGTCGACCAGGCGTGTCGTGAGCTCCGGGTCGTCCGAGCGGACCGTGCCCGCGCCGACGAGGATGGCCTGGCTCTCGGCGCGGATGCGGTGGGTGTCGGTGCGGGCCTCGACGCCGGTGATCCACTTGCTCGTGGCATCGGGTGCGGCGGTTCGGCCATCGGCCGACGATGCGATCTTGACCACCACATACGGCCGGCCGGTACGCCGATGATGGAGGTAGGGGGCGAGCTGATCGGCCACCTCGTCGGCGCGCACCCCCACGACGACGTCGATGCCGGCGGTTCGGAGTCGGTCGAGGCCGGCACCATCGACGTGCGGATCCGGATCGACGACCCCGACGATCACGCGTGAGACGCCGGCCTCGATGATCGCGTCGACGCACGCTCCGGTCCGACCGACGTGCGAACAGGGTTCGAGCGTCGTCGCGAGCGTCGAGCCCCGAGCCGCCGGACCGGCCGACCGCAGTGCCACGATTTCGGCGTGCGCGCCGCCCGGAGTCTCGGTCGCCCCGAGGTGGAACGACCCGGCCGCCGTTTCGAGCGCGGCGCCGACCCACGGGTTCGGAGCTGTCAGCAAGCGAGCGGAATCGGCCGCCGCAAGCGCTTGCTGCATCAGTTCGTCGTCGGATGCCACGCTCTCATGATGGCCGGTCCGTCGCTGCAGACAAAGATGAGGTGATGTCCGACTCCGGTTTCCCCGCCAGAACACTCGAACTCCGGTCCACGGTGACCGACGATGGGGCCGTCACACTGGCGGTGGCCGAGGCCGATGTGCCCGCTCCGGGGCCGGACGAAGTGGTCGTGCGGATCGACGCCGCGCCGATCAACCCGTCCGATCTCGGGATGCTGTTCGCGGGCGCGGACATCGAGTCGGTCGAGGCGGTGGGCAGCGCTGAGCTCCCAGCGGTTCGTGCGACGATTCCCACGGGCACGGCAGGCCTTGGCGGTCGGCTGGGCCGGGCGATGCCCACCGGCAACGAGGGCGGCGGCACCGTCGTCGCGACCGGGGACTCCGACGCCGCACGGGCCCTCGACGGGAAGGTCGTCGGCTTCCTGTCCGGTTCGGCGTACGCCCAGTACCGCACGGTCCACGTGGCGAGCTGCCTCCCGATGCACCCAGGAACGAGTGCCGACGACGCAGCGGCCTGCTTCGTCAACCCGCTGACCGCCCTCGGGATGGTCGAGACGATGCGGCTCGAGGGACACTCGGGACTCGTCCACACCGTCGGCGCCTCGAACCTCGGCCTGATGCTCAATCGGATCTGTCTCGCCGACGACGTTCCGCTCGTGAACATCGTCCGCCGAGCAGAACACGTGGAGCTCCTGCGTGGCGAAGGGGCCCAGCACGTGGTCGACTCGAGCGCCGCCTCGTTCTTCGACGACCTCGTCGACGCCCTCCGGGCCACCGGAGCGACCATCGCGTTCGACGCGATCGGCGGTGGCGAGCTCGCGTCGACGCTGTTGACAGCGATGGAGAAGGTCGCCAGCGAAGGCGACGAATTCAGCCGCTACGGCTCCGACACCCACAAGCAGGTCTTCATCTACGGCGGCCTCGACCGCGGCCCGACCACGCTGAACCGGAGCTTCGGGATGTCGTGGTCGCTCGGTGGATGGTTGCTCACGCCGTTCCTCGGTCGGATCGGCCAGGACGGCGCGAACCGCCTCCGCACTCGCGTCGCGGACGAGATCACCACGACGTTCGCGAGTAGCTACGGCATGCGGCTGTCGCTCGCACAGACGGTCGATCCTGACCACGTCCGTCGCTACGGCCGGATGGCGACGGGCGAGAAGGCGTTGGTCACACCCCACGCCTGAATTGCGACGGGCGCCGTCCTGTTTGCGAAGCTGCGCCGATGGATGTCACCGAAGCCGTCAAACGCCGCAAATCGGTCCGAGCATTCCTGCCCGACTCCGTCGACGACGACGTGTTGCGGGAGCTGCTCGCAGCGGCGTCGCGTTCCCCGTCGGGCGGCAATGTGCAGCCGTGGCGGATCTACGTGGTCAACGGCGAAGCGATGACGCGTTTTCGCGAGTTCATCGCAGAGCGTCCGCCGGGAGCACCGGCCTACGACATCTACCCGCCGAGCCTCCACGAGCCGTATCGCAGCTCCCGGTTCAAGATCGGCGAGCAGATGTACGAGTCGATCGGCGTCGGCCGGGACGACAAGGCCGGGCGGTTTGCGCAGTTCGCCAAGAACCTCGACTTCTTCGGTGCGCCGGCCGCCTTCTTCTGTTTCATCGATCGGGCGATGGGTCCGCCTCAGTGGTCGGACCTCGGGATGTTCCTCCAGACCTTCATGCTGCTCGCGCAAGAGGCGGGGCTCGACACGTGCCCGCAAGAGGCGTGGGCCGTCCACGAGCCTGCGGTGATGGAATTCGGCGGGGTCCCTGAAGAGTTGCGGCTGTTCTGCGGGATGGCCATCGGGCGGGCCGACTGGGACCATCCGATCAACAGCGTCGAGTCCGAGCGCGAGCCGCTCGACGTCTTCGCGACGTTCCTCTGAGGATCGGATCGAAGCGGACCGGGATTGTACGGACAATCGACCGATTTGGATATGCTGGGGAGATGAAGCGACCGCCGTTACCGAAGATGCTGTTCCGGGGACTCTTCCGCCGATGCGCCTGGTGTGGTGGACGTGGCGCCTTCTTCACCGGCTGGACGAGCAAGCAGGAGCGCTGCAAGACCTGCGGACTGAATTGGCGACGCGGCGACGTCGGCTACGAGCTCGGTGCCGCCGCCACCGCCGCGATCATCTGCATGGGGCCCCTCGTCGCACTGCTCGGCGTCGTGGTCGCGTTCACCTGGCCCGACATCAACATGGTGCCGCTGTTCGTCGTGTTCGGGGTCGGTGCGCTCGTCCTGCCGATCCTGCTCTATCCGTCGTCGTACACGATGTGGCAGGGTGTCGACATCCTGATGCGTCCACCACAACCCGAGGACTTCGACCCACTCGACGACACCGCGGACGCACCCACCGGCACGTCATCGAGCCGACGGAACTGACGGTTCGGGCGATCAGGCGGCGACGACGGACCCGGCGGACGCAACGCGGGCGAAGAGTCGGTCGAACACGTTCGACCGGTCGAACTGCATCGCGTAGTCCCGAGCCTGGCGCCCCCATCGCGTGCGTTCGCCCGATGACAGGCCCAGGATGATCTCGCTCAACGCATTCGCGATCGCCGAGGGGTGTCCGGGCGGAACGAGCTTCGCGTGGGGTCCGACCGCCTCGCCGATCCCGCCGGTGTTGCACGTGACGATCGGACCGCCTCCCGCCAGCATCTTCTCGACGAGCGCAATGCCGAACGTTTCGACGAATTCCGGTCGCGGCTTGCTCGGGAGGACGTACGCGGACGAGCCCGCCATCAAGTGGGGCTTCTCGGCGTCGTCGACATCATCGAAGAACACGATGCGATCTGCGACCGGGGTCGACGCGGCGAGCGCACGCATCGCCGCCGCCTCCGGACCGGTGCCGCAGATGACGAGTTTCGTGCGATGCGCCGCCGCGCTGATGGCGAAGCCGTTGATCAGGTCGTCGACACCCTTCGCCTTGGTGACGCGTGACAGGAACATCACGTAGCCGTCGCGTTCCAACCCGCGAGCCGCGAGGCGCGCATCGCTCTCGAGTGGGTCGAGCTCGGTGTACGCCGCTGCGTCGATTGCCGGATAGGAGATAGCGACGCGTTCCTCGCACGCACCGCCGAACGAGGTTCCCCAACGATCGTCGACTTCGTGCGCAGCATCGACGATCAGCGTCTTGGTGAAGTCCGACACCGCGACGCACACGTCATTCGAGAGGTAGGTGCTCAGCACTTGCGCGGCTGCCCCGAAGCGACCTTGTTCGAGCGCGGTCCGGACCACGTTGGTGATGTCGGACCCGACCGCCTCGGCAACCGTGGTCAGCGGCGCACACATGCCCGTCGACCGGGCGAGGGCCGCAGCCTGCGCGACGGCGGTGTCGTGCGGGGTGAGATAGAGCGACATCGCCGTCGTCGGGACGCCCTCCGTGAACAGCTCGACGAGTCGACCGACGATGCCGGCCAAGTGGCGGCCGTCGGGAACCTTGTAGTCGCCGACGGGTTCGGGCCGTTCCACCGTGATGCCTGACGAATAGGGGAGCACGGTCTCCAACGGCTTCAGCGGGAGACCGGCTGCCCGGAGCGCAGGGATCGGCCAGGTCACGATGCGGACATCGTCGAAGCCTCGGGTCAACGCTGCCTCGGCGAGGTTGCGGGCTTCACCCGAGTGGCCGCAGATCACGGGGTCGGCGCGCACCACGATCACCAGACGCCGAGTCGGGTTCGCCGGCGGAGCGTCCGATTCGGGACGGGGGACACCGGGGCGGCTCGCATCGAGGTGATCGGACAGCATGGTCATGAGGTCGGCTCCTGGGTGATGGTCGAGAGATGGTCGGGGGCGGCGGTGGAGACCGACGGCGGGCGTGAGGTGGTACCCCACGTCGATGGCTCGGGTCCGAGGTCGAGGTGGAGCCGGCCACCTGCGTGGAGTTCGGTGGCGCTGATCCATGACCGGTCGAGCACGGCTCCGTTCCAGGTCGCGTGCTGGACGTACTGGGCCGGACCGTCCGGCTCCGGCTCGGCGAACCCGCTCGTCTCGATCGTGAGCCGGCCGCCGCCGAGGCGGAGCCGCGAGTGGGAGAACGACGGTGCGTTGATCAGGAAGATCTGCTGACCTGCAACGGGGAAGATGCCGAGCGATGCCCAGACGTACCACGAGCTGAGGGCGCCGGAGTCGTCGTTGCCGGGCAGTCCGCCCCGGTCGGTGGTGAACTGGTTCATCACCGCGGCGTGCACGATGTCCGCCGTGCGGTCGGGCCGGCCGACCCAGTGGTAGGCCCATGGGGCCTCCATGTCGGGTTCGTTGTTGAGCCCTTCGAACCGCTCGAGGGCATAGCCGGCTCGAATCTCGTCGGCTGGCGGGTCGATTCCCATCTGCTTGACCGGAACCTCCCCGAATCCGAAGAAACGGTCCAGCAGCGCGGTGTAGGCCTCCTCGCCACCGGCGAACTCGATACGGCCCGCCATGTCGTGCATGAGGCGGAACGAGTAGTTCCACTTCCCGCCCTCGTAGAAGCTGGAGTCGAGGACGAGGCCCGTGTCGGTGTCGTAGCCATTGACCCATCGAGTCGCGAGCGCCGCGAACTGGTCGGCAAGTTCATTGTCGCCGAGCGATCGAGCGACGAGCGCGGTGCAGTGATAGCCGGTGGCGAGGTCGAGCGTGTGGGTGATCGGGTGCGCAACGCCGTGTTCGAGAAACTCCTCCCCGAACTGGCGGCGCAGGTCGGGGCCCATGTGGCACAGCGCCCAGTCCCAGTCGATTCCCGAGACGCCGAGGTCGCAGAGGTCCGCAAGGAATGTGTGGGCGAGCGCGCTGCCCTGGCGGAAGAACCGGTCGGCGCCCTTGGCCATCCGGTACCCGACGGGCAGATTGCCTTCCTCTTCGGCGACGTGCAGCAGTGCGTTGGCCAGCTCGACCGCTCGCTCCGGGAAGATGGCCGTCATCAGCGGGAGTTGGGTGCGGTAGATGTCCCACATCGTGCAGATGTCGAACACGAAGGGCCCGTTCGACGGCCAGAACGGGCTCTCGTCCGGCGCGAAACACGGCTTGATCAACGAGTGGTACAGCGCGGTGGCGAACACGGTGCGACGTTCCGGGGACGGTGTCTCCACGCGGATCGCATCGAGATGGGACGTCCACGTCGCTGCCGTGGCAGCAAGGCGTTCGGAGAAGCCGCCGGCGGAAAGGTCCGCTTCGAGGTTCGCCTTCGCCTGTTCGACGCCTCGAAGCGAGAAGCCGATGCGTACCTCGACGATCTCGCCGGCATCGATCGGACCGGTCCAGATCAACCCGAACGGGCGCAGGGTGGTCGGTCGGATCGAATCGAACTGCAGTCGGGTGCCCCCCTGCATCAAGCGATGGTCGTACCAGAGCATCTGGCGCCATTCGGGGCTCACGCATTCGATGTGGAACGCGATCGGCACACCTTCCATCACGACTTCGCCCGAGGCTGAGCCCGGTCCCATGCTGTCGAGCGTCGCCCGAAGCGGAACCGTGGCACCGTGCTCGATCGTGAGGCCGCCGTGCGAGCAGTCGACCACGATGCGGGCGTTCTGATGCGCGGGGAACGAATACCGGTGGACGGCGCTTCGGGGGCCGACGGTCAACTCGGCGCGGATGCCGTCGGCGAGCGTGGCGTTGTACCAGCCGGGGCCGGCATCTTCAGCGGTGATCGTCCGGAGCTCTCCGAGATCGTCCAGCGCCGACATCGTGGGCGTGACCCGAAGGTAGTTGTAGTACTTGCGGATCGCACCGGTTCCCGACTGTTGGAAGTGGGTGAAACCGGATGCCCCGTGGCCGATGCGCTGGCGTCGCGGCTCGCCTTCGGTCGATCGTTCGTAGGAGCCGTACCCGGTCGGGTAGCCGCCCGAGTAGGCGCAGGCGGAGACCATCCCGAACGGATGGGTCGCTCCCGGGTGTGTGTTCCCGACCGGCGGTTTGGGCCACCACCAGGTCGCGGCGAGTCCGGTGGCCCGAGAAGGGTCGGCGGCGTCGGTTCCGATGAACGGATCGACGGCGTCGAGCATGAACCCGAACGTACGGATCCGATGTGTTGGCAGTGTTTCGACGCGGTGAACTCAGCTGAGCGCGGCAGCGAGGCCTTCGGGGTCGGCGACGCTGACCCAGAGCGACGAGTGGTCGTGCAGCCCGATCACCCGGGAGATCTTCTCCTCGAATTCGATACACAGCCCACGGTGGTGGTTCGTGCCGAACGTGAGCCCGTCGTCGCTGAAACTGAGACGCAATCCGACGGCCGTGAACCACCGGTGCGGTCCGGTGATCTTTGCCCCGGCGACGTTGGTGAGGGGTGTCTCGACCGACCAGTAGCCGAACGTCGCTCGCATGACGTCGTCCGTGACGGTCACCCCGTCGTCGTCGCTGATGCCGAGCGGCGCGAGCAGGATCTTCCATCGTCCATCGCGCTCGTACGGAAAGAAGCGATCGGTCACGACTCCAGACTACGCGCCAGAGCCGGGTTCTTTCGCCGAGGACCACGAACAGCCGATGGCTGCGCGAGTCAGTCCGAGCTCCACGAGCCGAACAGCTCTTCGAGGTCGGTGACCTCAGCCGGTGCGGGGAGGGGGATCTCCACACTGTCGGTCGACATGTCGATCCACATGTCGAAGCCGTTCGCCTGGCCGGCGATCACGAGATCGATGGCGATGCGGCGGATCGTGTTGTCCTCATCGACCCACACGTCGTAGACGACTTCGTCGAGTTCCTCGATTCCCTCGAGGTCGCTGAAGTCGTTTCTGGTACCGGAGTCGGCGAGCAGATCCGAGACCGACAACGGAACCTGGAAATGGCGGAGCTCCTCGCCTTGGATGGTCTCGAGGCCGAGATCGACCGGCTCGAACTCGCCGAACAGGACTGTCATCTCGAACGGATTCGCGAAGATCTCGTCCAGCGAGTCGCCGTCGTCCACGTCGTCGACGTTCATGCTGATCCACGGCTTCGCGGCGTCGCTGAACAACCCGAAGAACTCGCTTCCGATGTACACGGTCGATGTCGACTCGTCGAGGATCATCGTCACGCTCTCCGGCGTCTCGAAGAAGCTGTCGTCGGGCGTCAGCTGCGACATGTCGGCGGTGACGGAGATGCGCTGTGAGCCGCGGTCGGCGATGGCGACCGTCGACATGCTGCCCTCCGGAGTCGTCGACGACATCTCGAACTGCATCGATCCTGCGGCACGAGCGTTCGCGGTCGCTGCGGAGAAGGAGAACGCGTCGTCGGTCTCGAGTTGAGCTGTCTCGTCGGCCGAGGTGCCGCGGCTGGCGATGAACGCGCCGATGCCTGCAGCGAGCACGGTGATGAGGGCGAGCGCAACCATGAGCGGTCGCTTCGATTTCGACCCGGAGTCGGCGACCGGCCGCAACGAGACTTCTCGGTCGCCGGGACCGCCCGTGTTCTCGACGGGCGCCGCGAACGGTGCCGCTGCGGGTGCGCTGTTCGTCGGAACGGGGGCCGCAGCCGCGAAAGGCGGAGGTGGGGGCAACGTCGGAGCGGGGAGGCGTTGCTCGATCGTCGGGTCGGGGAACGCGGGTGCAGACTCGTCCATGACCCGTCATCGGCACGAAGTCACGCAGGGTGGAAGCCTTGACGCAATCTTGACCCGGATGATCCGGGTCATCCTCAGAGCGTCGGGAGCTCGGACGCGATCGTCGCCACGGTGTCGGCGTGGACCGTCACCTGCTCGACCGAGAGGTCGCCGCCGGGCAGCTCGACGATGAACGGCACGCCGTTCTGGTCGGCGAGCTCGTTCCGTGCCCACGTGGCGGCGATGCCGGTGTAGATGCCGCCGCCGCAACAGTCGGCGACCGGGAGCCCGCTCAGCTCGGCGTAGCGGGCGCGCACCCGACCGTTGCGGCCGGTCGACGGAATGATCAGGTTGGCGTCCTGGTGATACCAGATGGCCATATCGGGGCGCAGCTGGCTGATGAATGCGACCATCGCTTGCGTCTCGGGCTCGCTCGCTGGGCCCGTGCCGGCGTACTGGCCGTCACCCGGCTGCCCGATCGGTCCCCAGCGCAGCGGGAAGTTCCGATTGAGGTCGACCTGATTCGCGTTGTGGCGATCCTGCGCTGCCTGCCCGTCGGGATTCATCGACTCGACGAGCCACCACTCGACGTCAGGTGCCAGTGCTCCGGCCGCCGCACGGTCGCGGAGTTCGTCGACGATCGGCACGCCACCGTCCTCGTTGCCGTGGATGACCCCGATCACGAGCACGCGGCGGCCACCGGGACTGCCGAACCGTTCAGCGACGATCGGCCGGCCTTCGATCGAGGTTCCCAGAACGAGCGACTCAGCGGTGAGGTCGATCGCCGCCGCCGGGGTTCCCGCCGGCAGTGTGGTCGTCGTCGTGCTGCTCGTGGTCGTGGTGATGGTGGTCGTTGTCGTGGTCGTCGTTGGGTCGGGCGTCAGGACCGTGCCGGCGGTCGTTGTTGGGTTGGATGGCTGGACACTGTCGCTCGGGACGAACACACGGGTGTCGTCGGTGGCGACGGACTCGACGCCGGGAACCGGAAGTGCCTCGCCCACCGTCGCTCGGTCGTCGGACGAACTGCATGCAATCAGCACGCTGGCGAGTGCCACGAACCACGCGCCGCCGACTCGATGTGTGTGTCGAATCACCCGGTCATGATGGCATCGAACGGAACGATTCGAGTGGCACCCACCGTCCCGGGAGCACCATGTCGATTGCTGCTCGCAGCGCCACACCAGGAAACGCTTGCGACGTTCTCGCTCTGCATCGTCGTCGATCGTTCGCCGCCAGATCACCTCACCGGGGCGTTCGCTCACCATGCGCCCGACGGGAGGCGAGAGCCGGCAGGGGTCCATGAACCGGCTCGTTCGTCGTGAACGGCGACCATCTGGGAAAGTTGCGGTCATGGCAATCGACTTCACCCTGACACCCGAGCTCGAAACACTGCGGATGCGGATCCGGGCGTTCGTCGACGACGTGATCAAACCCGCCGAGGAGGAAATCGAAGGGCACCGTGACGGTGAGCCACTGCAGGGTCGCGATCGGATCGCCAAGCTGATCGAACTGCGCAAGCAGGCGCACGCGGAAGGGATCTGGTTGCCGCACATGCCGGAGGAGTGGGGCGGCATGGGCCTGGGCCATGTCGAGTTGGCGATGGTGCAGGCCGAGGCGGCGAAGTCCCACTACGGGCCGTGGGTGTTCAACTGCCAGGCGCCCGACGAGGGCAACATGCACACCCTGTTGCACTGGGCCACCGACGAGCAGAAGGAGAAGTACCTGAAGCCGCTGTGTGAGGGTCGCACATGGTCGTGCTTCGCGATGACCGAGCCGGAAGTGGCGGGCTCCGACCCGACGTTGATCCAGACGAGCGCGTACGAAGACGGCGACGAGTGGGTGATCAACGGCCACAAGTGGTTCATCTCCAACGCGCGCCGTGCCAGTTTCGCGATTCTCGTGTGTCGCACGGAGGAGAACCCGGAGATCCCCCAGGCGGCCAACTCGGCGTTCCTGATCGATCTGCCGCAGGAAGGCTGGAACGACGTCCGCGAGGTCGAGACGATGCACGGCGGCACCGGCCATTCAGAAATCGTGATCACCGACCTGCGGGTCCACAAGGACCAGATGCTCGGTGGGCGGGGTCAGGGACACCTGCTCGGCCAGTACCGGCTCGGCCCGGCCCGGCTCGCGCACTGCATGCGCTGGATCGCGCAGGCCGAGACAGCGCTCGACATGATGGTCGACCGCTCGCTCAACCGGTACTCGCACGGGTCGATGCTCGCCGAGAAGCAGGGTATCCAGTGGATGATTGCCGACTCCACGATGGAGCTCTACCAGTCGAAGCTGATGGTGCTCCACGCCGCATCGAAGATCGACGCGGCACACAAGCAGGGTGACGACGTGCCGGCCGACGAGAAGGTCGACTTCAAGGGCGAGGTGTCGATGGCGAAACACTTTGTCGCCAACATGTTGAACCGCGTGATCGACCGTTCGATCCAGGTCCACGGCGCGCTCGGCTACTCGACCGACACGCCCCTTGCACACATGTACCAACACGCCCGTTGGGCGCGTTTCGCCGACGGCGCCGACGAGGTGCACCAGATGCGGATCGCACAGCGGACCATCGCGGCCTACAGCGATGAGGGTTCGACCCGACGGGGTACCGGCAACCTCCCGATCTGACGATCGGGGCCGCGGCCCGTCAGACGATGTCGAAACGGCAATTGCAGATCGTGGCCGTGCCGACTCGGGCGGGATCGCTCGCCGCCAGCACGAATCCGGCGACGCCCTCGCCTCGATCTCCGGCGGCAACGAAGCGCAGCTCACCACCGTCGGGCAGGGTGACCCGGTCGTCCACCGCCGCGCAGCCGAGCACTGCTGCCCAGCGCGCGGCCATCGCCGACGGGTCGGCTGCATCGATCACGACGGCGAGCACTGCTGCCACGCGATCGGTCCGCATGTGGTCCCTCCACGACGGTCCGGCCCACGGCCACTCCCCCCACGTGTCCGTGCGATCGACGGACAGGATCGCGCCGCCGATGTCCGCCGGATGCAGATGCAGCCCGATGATGCCCGTCGTGACGGCTTCGTACGCGATGCGTATCTCGTGTTTGGCGACTCGGCGCCGGAGCGGTGCGAGATCGTCGACCTCGACCATCACCATGTAGCCGCTGTCGCCGCCACGTTTGTCGATCTGTCGTCCCGCAGGGGTGCCGGGCTGCGTGGGCGACACGACTTCGAGGAACTGGTCGCCGATCGGGAACAGCGCATTGCGCAACCCGAACTCCGCGACGCCCGGATCGCGGTAGCAACGCTCCACGCCCAGCTGCTCCTCGACATGTTGCTCAGCAGCGTCGAGATCGGTGGCAACCATCACGATCTGGCGGAGTCTCATGCGCATGCTGGGAGTCTCGCGGCCGCTCAGCGCGCTCGTTCGATGTGGCGCTGGACGAGGTTCTCGAGCGCTTCTTGGCGGCCGCTGACTCCGGTCGGCTCGGGGTCGGTGAGTTGCGCGTCGTGGAGCTGCTGCAGCGTGACGTTGCCATCGAGGATGTCGGTCCGCTCGTTCCACCCGGCGTAGCGGGCGTCTCGACGCGCATCGAGCTCGTCGATCATCGACGAGGCGACGAGCAGTGCGCGGGCCATCACGTCCATGCCGCCGATGTGGCCGTGGAAGAGGTCGTCGCGCTCGATCGACTGGCGGCGCAGCTTCGAGTCGAACATCATGCCGCCGGTCGTGAACCCACCGCCCCGGAGGATCTCGAGCATGCCGAGCGACATCTGCTCGACGGACACCGGGAACCGATCGAGGTCCCAACCCAGCCGATCGTCGCCGGAGTTTGCATCGACCGAGCCGAAGATCCCGGCATTGACGGCGGTCGCGACCTCGTGGTGGAAGTCGTGGCCGGAAAGCGTTGCGTGGTTGACCTCGATGTTGACCTTGATCTCGTGCTCGAGCCCGTACTTCTGGAGGAAGGCGAACACGGTCGCGACGTCGTAGTCGTACTGGTGCTTCGTGGGCTCCATCGGCTTGGGTTCGATGAGCAGCGTGCCGTCGAATCCGATCGCATGCTTGTGCTCGACGACCATGTTCAGGAACCGACCGAGTTGGTCGAGCTCGCGCTGCATGTCGGTGTTGAGCAGGGTCTCGTATCCCTCGCGGCCACCCCAGAGGACGTAGTTGGCGCCGCCGAGGCGGTGCGTGGCCGACAAGCAGTGCGCAACCTGCGCAGCGGCGTACTGGAACATCGCCGGGTCGGGATTGGTCGCGGCGCCGCTCATGAAACGCGGATGCGAGAACGCATTGGTCGTCCCCCACAAGAGCTTGGTGCCCGTGCGCTCCATGTGGCCCGCTGCGAGCTCGACCATCTCGTCGAGGTTGCGCGCCGATTCCGCAAAGGTGTCACCGGCGGGGGCGATGTCGGCATCGTGGAACGAGAAGAACGGCGCGCCCAGCTTCTCGAAGAACTCGAAGGCCGCAGCCATCTTCAGCTTCGCCGCATCCATCGGCTCGAGTGCTGCCGCAGCCCCGGATGCCGTGGCCGGGTTCCAGGGCCGATTGAGCGTGCCCGAGCCGAAGATGTCCGAGCCGTCCCAGGCGAAGCTGTGCCAGTAGCACACACCGAAGCGCAGTTGCTCGGCCATGGTGCGCCCGCCGACGACGCGGTCGGCCTCGTACCAGCGGAAGGCGAGGGGGTTGTCGGAGTCGGGTCCCTCGTAGGGGATCGAGTCGACGTCGGGAAAGAACGGAACGGCCACGAGCGAACCCTACGGTCCCGGGGCCAGCGGAACGCCAGGGACCAAATACTCTTGTCGGAGGGTTACCGGTCGCATAAGTTCTGCTGCGGCTTCGGTCTCGAGGGCGGCCGCAGGTCGCGCCCGACCGGATCACCACAAAACACTCCATAGGGGGAGCACCAATGAAGACCACGACACGGAAAGTCGTCGGCATCATCGCCGCGCTTGCATTCGTTGCAGGCGCATGCGGCAGCGACGACGACACAGGCTCGGACACCACCGAGGCGCCTGCGGGCGACGAGACCGGCGACACGACGGCAGATGCCGGTGACGGTGGCGACGAAGCGGCAGCCGGAGGTGAAGGAAGCATCTGGGTGCTCCTTCCCGACACAGCCACGTCACCACGATGGGAACAGGACGACCGTCGTTTCTTCCAGCAGGCCTTCGAGGAGGCCGGGCTGAGCGAGGGCGACGACTTCACCA
>Ga0316197_10001378_pt1 | contig 17326 bp, 19 predicted proteins | sample OudBiesiAoxic_MG_FD_204939 | JGI IMG/M metagenome (GOLD analysis project Ga0316197, IMG submission 204939) | Coastal sediment microbial communities from Oude Bieten Haven, Netherlands - site A oxic | ecosystem: Environmental > Aquatic > Marine > Coastal > Sediment | place: Netherlands... | reverse complement strand
AAATATCTTGCCACGTGCGATGACCGGTTCACTGGTGCCACGCAGGGTCAGGTCTGGAATCGCTCTTTGATATTGCCAACGGATCTTGCCGCTGTTGACATCCAGGCTGAGAATCTTTCCATCGATGGTCCTGACGATAACGCTATCTTTATACAGTGCCGGCCTTGCCAGCACTTCGCTAGGTACACGTGTACGCCAGCGCTCTCTGCGGCTTTTTGCATCGACAGCGATCACATGAGCATCACGAGTGGCTAATAGCCAGACATCTTCATCACCACCGACACCCGCACTGATGACCGTGTCCAGTTCGATATCTTGTTCATAGTCACCCGTCTGCAGGCTGATGATATTTATCTCGCCATCACGACTGCTGGTCACCGCTACTTCTCTTAATATCAACGGGTGTAAAAAAACATATTGTTCTTCAGCACCGGGACCTGAAGATTTATGCCAGCTCACATCCAGGTAATAATCAGAATAGAACGGTACCAGTTCTTCTGGCTGATCAAGATTATCATCATCCGCACATGAGGTGACAAACACCACGACAAACAGCGTTATTAATAGACGATATAAACGGTAGGCGTAATTTTTCACAGAGTGCAGTATTCTTCAGTTTACGGGTCGGCTGGGGAGTTTACGTGATCGGGTAATGAAGCTATAAGTTCAAACTGTTTTCAGTGTTACCGGAGGCGCTAAGGTCTTCAGTAGCCGGATCCAGTCCGAGATTCTGTCTCTTTAATCTCAGCCATTTACTGGCCGCTATGCCTTGTAGTTCTATGGCCTTATCATATGCCAGGCGTGCCTGAGCAATATCACCCTGTGCGATGTATACATCACCTTTCAGTTCTTCATACTGAGCATCATATGCGGGCGCATGTTTCATGTTTAATATCGCCATCGCTTCATCAAATTTTTTCTGTTCGATGTAGACACGGACCAGTCTTAAATTTGCTATCTGTTTGATGACCTCATCATTAGCATGTTTGACCGCCAGTTCGAGCTGCGAGACTGCACCGTCTGTATTACTATTATCATATTCAGTTTTAGCCAGTGCCAGTGAAGCCAATGATGCATAAGGCGTGGCGGAGTAATCATTGATCAACTGGTTGTGGATATCGATAGTTTTGTCATCGATATTTCCACTATTCGTGCCCTGTAGTACCTGCATATACAGGTCACTTGCCATTACAGATTGAGTATTATTCTGCTCGACATAATACCGCCAGCCAAACAGGGCAGAGACACCGACAAACAAGCCAACAATCAGAGAAGTCCCGTTTTCCTTCCACCATTTTTTCAAGGCTTCAATTTGCTGTTCTTCTGTTTCGTACTCATTCATCGTCGTTATCAACCCTATACAATTTTAGTAATAAATGCCGCCAGCTCATCAACGCTGACCGTCACCTGTTCTTTATTCTCACGCAGGTATTTCACTGTGACCTGCTCATTCTCAAGTTCATCTTCAGCGATGATCAAGGCGATACCCGCACCACTCTTGTCTGCTTTTTTCATCTGGCTCTTGACCGATCCGCCGCCGCAGTGCGTAATCATTTTAACACCAGGTAGCGCATCCCTGATATTTTCTGAAATCTGCAAGCCTTTGATCTCACTGGCAGCACCGATCAGGATCATATATATATCGACTGTCTGTAGCGGCTGTTGCTGCTGCGACTCGAGCAGCGCCAGGATTCGCTCCATGCCCAACGCGAAACCGATCGCAGGTGTTGGCTTGCCACCCAGCTGTTCGACGAGGCCATCATAGCGTCCACCAGCACATATTGTACCCTGCGCACCTAGCTCATCGGTAACCCATTCAAAGACTGTTTTACAGTAATAATCCAGGCCACGGACCAGGCGCGGATTGATCGTATATGATATACCAACCTCATCGAGACTGGCCTTTAGTTTATCAAATTGCTGTCTCGATTCATCATCGAGGTGATCGATCAACGCAGGAGCCCTGTCCAGCATCTGTTTCATCGCAGGGTTTTTACTATCAAGTACGCGCAACGGGTTTGTTGCCAGTCGACGCAAGCTGTCTTCATCGAGTACGTCTCTGTGTTGATTCAAGTAATCGACCAGCACCTGCTTGTACTCTGCCCTGGCCTCATTAGAACCCAGTGTGTTGAGTTCAAGTCGAACATTTTTCAGACCGAGCTGTTGCCATAAACGCGCGCTGATCAGTATCAGTTCTGCGTCGATGTCAGGCGTATCGATGCCATAGACTTCTGCACCGAACTGGTGAAATTGCCGGTAACGTCCCTTTTGCGGGCGCTCATGGCGAAACATCGGCCCACTGTACCATAAGCGCTGCACCTGGTTATGCAGAAGACCGTGCTGTATACCCGCACGCACACAACTGGCAGTACCTTCGGGACGCAAGGTAAGCCTGTCGCCATTACGGTCCTCGAAGGTATACATCTCTTTTTCGACGATATCGGTAACTTCACCGATTGAGCGACAGAACAGATCCGTGGATTCTACCAGCGGCATACGTATCTCACGGTAACCATATGCTGCCATAAGCTGACGGATAACAGTTTCGAATGCCTGCCAGCGATAACTGTCATCGGGTAAAACGTCATGCATACCACGAATGGATTGGATAGATTTAGCCATTTAAATAACTTTTGGTCTGATTACTTGATTAAGATTGCATGCAGCGGTGAGGAGCTATCAATTAAGATAGTCAGTCGATGATGACGTCTTGCCCGTTCGTTGAAACATTAAAAACCGCTGTGTTATTTGGCCTGATATGACCCGTCATATCGACCTCGAGATCATTGATAACAATCCGGGTCGTTTTCGCATTGCCCATGGTCACGCTAAAGGGAGCTTTTCCAACAATCACCTTGCTACCGCCTACCGGTACCATATTATAAAACAGTCGCGATTTATTGACATCACGAACTTCCATCCACGAGCCGTTTTCAGCAAAAAACTCGATGATATCATTCTCGGGCAGCTGCTCAATGACGACTTCTTCAGTGACAGCGTCTATTTCACTGTCCGTAACATCACCATCTTCACTGTCCGTAACATCACCATCAGCCGAAATATCCTGATCGATACCGACTGCAGGAACATCCTCATAAGAATCAGATTGCTCTACGATCAGTCCGCCATCATCAGCCAGGCGTGAATCTTGTTCAATACTTAAACGGTTACTGCCGGGAGAATCGAGAGAATTTCCGATCAAACTCTGATCCCTGTTATCGAGCTCTTCCTCCATCGCACCGGCCTTCTCCTGGTAATACTTGAAACTGCCAAAGATGACAGCCGCGATGCCCGCCAGAATCAGCAACATGGTAATACTCTTGATCAGCGGTGACTGACTGCTTGCTTCACCTGGCAGCTTCGAACGCGGTCTTAATGTGACCTCCTCCTGACGAGGCACAGCAAGGTTGTATTTTTCCAGTACATTCTCCTCTGATATCTCCAGGAACTTGGCATAAGCTCGAATATAGCCCTGGGCAAAAGTAGGTGCTGGCAGCTTATCCAGGTCACTGGCCTCAATTATTGTGATCGTCTGAACTGGTATCTTTATGTGGTCACTGATTTCTTCGACAGTATAATTTTGTGCTTTACGGGCTTGTGCCAGCTGTTTGCCAAAATCGGTATCTTTTTCTGTTGTTTCTACGTCGGGATTATTCACAGATTGACTCATCATCTAAATTGTTCGCTACGGGCCTCAGCCTCTACCCAACCGGCTTCATCTGAATCGGGAAAGTCCTGTATTAACTTTCGCGCATACTTCATGTAGTGATCCTTTGCTCCCAGGTTTTTTTCAGCCTGAATCTGGATCCACAGACTCTCTGCACTTGGTGCTACGATGGCATGATAACGCTGAATATAGGCACGCGCCATAAGATATCGATCTGTTTTAATACCTACCTCGGCCATCGATATCAAAGAACCGGGGAGTTTGGGTTCTTTGCGAAGTGATCTTCTCAATAAGGCTTCAGCCTGTTTGTATTCACCCTGTTTGATATAACAGCTACCCGCATTACTTTCCGCGAGATAGAGTGACTCGTAGAAAGGGTCAGAGTACGCCACTTTTAATCTTTCCTGCGCTTCGTCGTACTGACCTAAGGTACATAGAAAAGCACCATAACTATTCGATAAATCGGCATCATCAGGTTTTAATTCAAGCGCTTCCTGGTACTTTTCATCTGCTTTTTCTTCCTGCCCCAGCAAGGCATACAGGTAAGCGAGTGTCTTATATGCCGGCAGGTAGTCTGGATTTTGCTCGATCGACTTTTCCAGTTTATCTTTGGCGGGTTTGTACTGTTGACGCTGAATATAACCTATAGCCAGCTGAGTATTTAACTCGGCAGCTTCTTTCAAGTTGGGTTCTGTCGTTTTCTGGGTCTTGATCGTCTTGATTACAGCCTTGTCATCCGTGGTTGTACAGGAAGCTAGAAATGAGACTAACAGTACAGCTATAAAGGCATTTTTTATTATTATTTTACTGCTTTCTTTAGGCATTTATTTTTCCATCCCAAACCTGGGTTCTTCGAAACGGCGGTGGCGACGACTTTTATCTTCAATCCTGCCTGCGAGCTGGCCACAGGCGGCATCGATATCATCACCGCGTGTTTTACGCACCACGGTGGTCATACCAGATGCATGTAATATCTCACGAAAACGGGTTATCGCTTTCTTTGATGATGTGCTGTAACCAGAACCTTCAAACGGGTTAAATGGTATCAGATTCATCAGCGTAGGAATGCCCTTCAATAACCTGATCAACTCGCGCGCATGTTCAGGCTTATCATTGATACCATCTAACATCACATATTCAAAGGTTATTCTAGAACGTGTATTCTGTTTATCAATAAATCGGCGGCATGCAGCCATTAATTTTTTTAATGGATATTTTTTATTGACCGGAACCAGCTCATCACGCAGCTCGTCATTGGTGGCGTGCAGGGATACCGCGAGACGCATATCGAGCGTATCACCCAGGCGATCCATGGCGGGTATAACACCGGCAGTACTGACAGTGACACGACGCTTGCTTAAGCCATAGGCGAAATCATCCATCATTATGCGTACCGCGATGATAGTGTTTTCAAAATTCAATAACGGCTCACCCATGCCCATCATCACCACGTTGGTAATCTTTCGACCGGGTTTTTTTTCTTCATCCAGTAATTGTGAAGCGATCCAGACCTGGGAAATAATCTCGGCGGCAGTCAGGTTGCGATTGAAACCCTGGCGCCCGGTGGAGCAGAAACTGCAGTCAAGTGCGCACCCTACCTGGGATGAAACACATAAGGTACCGCGATCATCTTCCGGGATAAAGACGGCTTCGATATTATTGCCGTCATGTAATTGCAGCAGCCATTTACGGGTACCGTCTTTAGAGATGAGGTCTTTTGCGACATGGAGATTTTGTATACAGCTGGCCTGTGACAGTCGATTACGCAGATCTTTCGACAGGTTATTCATCTGCTGGAAATCGGTAATCCCCATCTGGTGAATCCATTTCAGCACCTGGGTTGCGCGAAATTTTTTCTCGCCAATACTCTCAAAAAATGATTCCATTCCGGCACGGTCCAGACCCAACAGGTTTGTGGTCTTGTTGTCAAAAACCACCTGTTGTACAGGATTGGACTCGATTTTTTGCTGAACTTCGCTCATCTGGGAAATATTACATGATTTATGGCTGCAGAACCTATCTTTAGTCCGCAAATGAACGCACACAGACAAATTAACGGCGAAATATTGAAAAGCGTCTAATCTTCTTTTTCTTCGATCCAGGCTAGCTGAATAGCTTCCAGGATGCGTTCGCCGCTGTGATCAGGGACGTCATCAAAATCCTCAAGATCCAGCACCCACTGGCGAAGATCGACGAAATTCACATATCTTGGATCCACATCGGGGTGTTCTTCATCCAGTGCTATGGCAATCTCCAGGCTATCTACCCACTTTAATATCATATGCTTTCTCTCAGCTAGTGATTTTCAGAAACCATGTTGATGGTATATTTTGGTATCTCTACGACCAGGTCCTCATCACCTACCACGGTCTGACAGCTCAGACGAGAATCAGGATCAAGCCCCCATGCTTTGTCCAGCATGTCATCTTCATCTTCAGTATTCTCATTGAGAGAATCCATTCCTTCACGGATATAGACATGACAGGTAGTGCATGCACATGACTTTTCACAAGCGTGCTCGATCTCTATATGATTATGTAATGCCGCGTCACAGATAGTGGTACCAGGCTCTGCTTCGATAACCATGCCATCGGGACATAATTCTTCATGTGGTAAGAAAATAATTTGTGGCACGTCTACTACTCCTCTGCTTTCGCTGCTTCTGCGTCTAAACTTTGCTGTGAAGCATATTCATCTATGGAATGCCCCTGCATCGCAGTTTTGATATTTGTATTCATACGGCGGGCCACATAAACCTCGCACGCCGCTTCCAGCTGTTTGATCGCCTGTTCTATGGCATTCACGTCTGATCCGGTTCTCGTCTCGACTAAAACCTCTCGGGCGTTATTTATCTGCGCCCTTTCATCCTCGGACAACAACTGGTCACCATCCGAAGCAATGGCAGAATCCAGGGCTTCGATAACTCGATCCGCTTCCACCTGCTGCTCACGCAGTGTACGCGAGTGCATATCATCTTCAGCATGCTCGATTGAATCACGCAACATGCTTTCGATCTCGTTATCGTTCAGGCCATACGATGGTTTCACATCGACACTGGCTTCAACACCGCTGTTTTCTTCTCGTGCACTGACGATCAACAGGCCGTCAGCATCGACCTGAAATGTCACACGTATGCGTGCCGCACCTGCGACCTGTGGTGGAAAACCGCGCAGCTCGAAACGCGCCAGTGAACGGCAATCGCTTACCAGTTCACGTTCTCCCTGCAAGACGTGAACTGCCATTGCGGTCTGTCCATCTTTGTAGGTAGTGAAGTCCTGCGCCTTGGCGACCGGGATAGCGGTATTACGGTGTATTATTTTTTCAACCAGACCACCCATTGTTTCGATGCCCAGGGACAGAGGGATCACATCGAGCAGTAACATCTCGTCATCCGGCTTATTGCCGACCAGCACATCAGCCTGTAACGCCGCACCGGTAGCAACTACCTTGTCCGGGTCTATGCTGGTCAGGGGCTCACATTGAAAAAACTCAGCTACCATCTCGCGTACTATCAGAGTACGAGTCGAACCACCCACCATGACTACTTCGCGGATATCTTCATTCTCGACATCGGCATCACGCAGTGCACGACGGCATGACATCAATGTCTTTTTTACCAACGGTGTTAGCAAGTCTTCAAGTTTGCTGCGATCGAGCACACCCTGCCAGGCACCATTGTGAGCATCGATATTGACCGAAACACGGTCATGTTCAGCCAGCGCCTCTTTCGCCGATCGTGCATGCTGCATGAGGAGGCGTTTGAAAGCCGGGTCATCGACATCTGAGAAGTCAGCCTGCTCGTTGATCCATTGCGCGATAACATAATCAAAATCATCACCACCCAGTGAACTGTTGCCGCCGGTAGCCAACACTTCGAACACACCCTTATTGAGGCGCAATATCGAAATATCAAATGTACCACCACCCAGATCATAGACCGCGATGATGCCCTCATTACCGGTATCCAGTCCATATGCCACAGCGGCCGCTGTAGGCTCGTTTAACAGTCGAAGAACATTGATATCTGCAAGTTTTGCAGCATCTTTGGTCGCCTGACGCTGGGCATCATCAAAGTATGCCGGTACCGTAATCACCGCACCGCTCAACTCATCGCCCAGGGTCTTGATGGCTCGCTGCTTCAGGTTTTTCAATATTTCTGCAGATACCTCGACCGCACTTACGTTTCCACTGCGGGTTTTTATCCTCGGTACAGCACTATCAGTTTCAGCAAAGGTATATGAGTAGTGCTCATCTTTGCCTGAAATATCTTCAGCACCCCGTCCCATAAAACGTTTCACCGAAACGATGGTATTCCAGGGATCTGACACACTGAACTGCTGAGCGCTTAAGCCGACATGCACCTCATCTTCACCATAGTGCACAACTGAAGGCAGCAGGTGGCTACCGTCAACATCGGGCAAAGTATCAACCTCACCACTGCGTACCGTGGCAACCAGAGAATTCGTGGTCCCCAGATCGATACCGACCGCGAGCCGGTGCTGATGTGCGGTAGTAGATTGCCCGGGTTCTGCTATTTGAATAAGTGCCATAATCTTTGTCGGTCCAAAATTGCTGCTCAGCCAGCTATCCCATTAACTCGTCTTCGAGGTCAGCTGACAATGTATCGATCTCTTTCTTCGCTTTCTGCATGAATTGCAATTTACGTATCCACTCACGTGCATCATCTATCTCATCAGCATCATATGATTCTGAGAAACTTTTCATCATTTCTTCAGTTGCAGACTTCAATTCTTTTGACATCTGGTCGATAGAATCTAGTGGATCTTTTTCATTCCTGATGTTTCCCAATCGTTCTCGCAGCTCAAGCTGCTGCATCAAAAAGCCTGCATCCATGGTGGTCTCGTTTTCGAGATTTATATCAGTGCCTTTCAATTTCAGCAAATATGTCGCTCTCGCCACAGGGTCTTTTAAAGTTGCCTGTGCTTCATTGATCCATGAAGTCTGCTGCATCGATAAACGTTTTTCCTGATCCGTACCACTGGTATATTTATCAGGATGCACCTGTTTTTGCAGGGCCATATAATGCTGCTGGATCTTGCTTAGATCCACATCGTATGAAACAGGAAGCTGGAACAACTCGAAAAAGTTGCTGGTAAGTATATCTTTTGGCACGGCGATACTAACTGAAAATAATCAAACTGGCTTCAACAACAAACAGCGCTAAATGGTAAAACTTTCACCACATCCACAAGCTGCTTTTTCTTTCGGATTGTTAAACTTGAAACCTTCATTTAGGCCTTCTCTTGTATAATCCAGTTCAGTACCATCCAGGTAGACGAGACTTTTCTTATCGACGATCACTGTCACACCGGCATCTTCAAAGACTTCATCTTCAGGGTTTATCTCATCGACGAACTCGAGCACATAAGACATACCAGAGCAACCCATTGTTTTCACACCTAAACGCAGGCCTACGCCCTTGCCACGATTATCAAGGAATGATCTTACGCGTTCAGCTGCTGGTTCTGTCAATGTTATAGCCATCTCAGTATCTCTTGTTTACTTGAGTTATCGATTAATTATTTTTCTTTCTATAGTCAGCAACGGCCGCATTGATCGCGTCTTCAGCCAGTACCGAACAATGGATCTTGACCGGCGGTAATGCCAGCTCTTCAGCGATCTCGGTGTTCTTGATCGCCTGCGCCTGTTCCAGCGTTTTACCTTTGACCCATTCGGTCAACAACGAGCTTGATGCGATCGCGCTTCCGCAACCATATGTTTTAAATACTGCATCTTCGATAACGCCTTCATCACTAACCTTGATCTGCAGCTTCATAACATCACCACAGGCAGGCGCACCTACCATTCCGGTACCGACGTTATCTGTATTTTCAAAACTGCCAACATTACGTGGATGTTCATAATGATCTAAAACTTTTTCACCGTATGCCATTTTATTACCTCTACCTTTTCATTAAGCCATTGTGACTTAGATGCTTTAACTTTATTATCGTTCGCTTAAAACGTTATTAATGCGCGGCCCACTCGATGCTATCGAGATCGATACCGTCTTTGTACATATCCCAGAGCGGAGACAGTTCACGTAGCTTCTCTACCGCTTTGCGGACATGCTCAATAGTTCTGTCAATCTCTTCCTCGGTGGTATAACGCCCCATGGTGAAACGGATAGAGCTGTGTGCCAGCTCATCGTTACGACCCAGTGCGCGAAGTACGTAGCTCGGTTCCAGGCTGGCAGATGTACAGGCACTGCCACTGGAGATCGCCAGGTTATTCAAAGCCATCAGCAGACTTTCGCCCTCAACATAGTTAAAACTGATATTGATATTACCTGCGATACGATGGTCGATATCACCATTGATATAAACTTCTTCCATGTCTTTAACACCGTCATAAAGCTTATTTCTCAATTTTAACAGACGTTCGTTCTCAGCAGCCATCTCTACTTTTGCGATACGGAATGCTTCGCCCATACCGACGATCTGGTGTGTCGCCAGTGTGCCTGAGCGCATGCCACGCTCGTGGCCACCACCATGCATCTGCGCTTCCAGACGTACTCGCGGTTTTCTCTGCACGTATAAAGCACCGATACCTTTAGGGCCATAAATCTTGTGCGCTGAAAAACTCATGAGATCGACCTGCAGTTCTTCGAGGTTGATATCAACCTTGCCGGGACTTTGTGCAGCATCGACATGGAAAACGATCTTCCTGGCACGACATATCTTACCGATTGCTTCGATATCCTGGATCACTCCGATCTCGTTGTTGACATGCATGATAGTAACCAGGATGGTGTCATCTCGCAGGGCATCTTCGAGCACCTTCAGATCGACCAGCCCGTTTTCCATTGGATCAAGATAGGTAACCTCGTAACCTTCACGCTCTAACTGGCGACAGCTATCCAGCACTGCTTTATGCTCAGTCTTACAGGTTACGATATGTTTGCCGCGCTTCTTATTAAAGTGAGCGACACCTTTGATAGCGAGGTTGTTTGACTCCGTTGCACCGGAAGTGAATATAATCTCTTTCGGGTTTGCACCGACAAGGTCTGCAATATGTTTACGTGCAGTCTCTACCGCGGCCTCAGCCGTCCAGCCAAAGCTATGACTGCGCGATGCAGGGTTACCAAAACTGCTCTCTGGCCCCATGTACTTAAGCATCTCAGTGACAACGCGCTCATCAATCGGCGTAGTTGCAGAATAGTCTAAATAAATCGGTTTCATTGTTTGTTCAGTCACTCTATTCACCTTACATGTTATACAGTCGCAGCGATCATAACTGCTGATTGTTGATTCACTTCTATGATGTCATGCAACGCAGCTAACAGCTCATCGACATCTGACATCGTATTATTTTTTCCAAAACTCACCCTAATAGCTGAATTAGCCAGCGTATCGGGTACCTTCATCGCCTTCAACACATGGCTAGGTTCAGTTTTACCACTGGTGCAGGCAGAACCACTCGATACCGCGATCGCTTTCCTGTCGAGCTGCATCAGCAGTGTCTCGCCATCAAATCCGTTGACGCCAAACTGTACCGTGTTTGGTAAACGTTCAGCCTGCTCCGAAAAAACACTAACCCCACTAAATTCTTTCAAACCTTTTTCAAGTGCATCACGCAGAACAAGCACGTCTCTGGCATTCGTTTTCATCCCGGCAACCGCTAACTCAGCCGCTTTTCCGAAACCGACTATCGCCGGTACATTTTCTGTTCCTGCACGCAGGTTCTTCTCCTGTGAACCACCGAACTGTAGCTTTTTTATCGGCAGTCGTTTATCGATTATCAGAGCACCGACACCGACAGGTCCATATAATTTGTGAGCCGAGATGGTCATCGCGTGTATGCCGCTTCCAACAAAATCAAGCGCTACCTTCCCGGCTGCCTGTGTTGCATCTGTGTGAAAAAAGCAATTATTTTCAGCAGCGAAATCAACCAATGGTGATAGATCCTGGATCACGCCTGTTTCATTGTTCGCTGTCATCACAGATACCAGTGATGTTTTCTCATCCACCACCTGCTCTAATGCAGACCTGTTTATATGGCCATTTTCATCCGCCTGAATGATATCGACCATTGCGCCCAGATTTTGAGCAGGTTCTAACAGAGACATATGCTCAATTGCACTCACCGCTATGCGACTATCTCTGTTCTGTTGATAAAATCCGTTTATCAATAAATTATTCGATTCAGTGCCACCGCTGGTAAAAATCACCTGCTCGGTCCTGCCACCTACTAACTGAGCAACAGATTCACGAGCTTGCTCGATAGCGTCTTTTTGTAAACGTCCAAAACGATGCACGCTTGAAGGGTTACCAGTTACCTGCCCCATGTAAGGCAACATGGCCTCCAATACTCTCTCGTCTAAAGCCGTCGTCGCATTATTGTCGAGATAAACTGCCATGGATGCATTGCGCGTATTTGAAACCGGCAAAGGCTAAATACCGACAACCTCATCCTGACGAACTTTTACATCATGCACCCCTTCCTGCGCCATGATCTCTGACAATGTGATGCCGTCTAGAAAAGTACGGATTTCATTACTCAGCTCCTGCCACAGGTCATGAGTCAAACAATGATAGTCACTATGATTGCATCCATCACTGTCACCACAGTCGACGACTTTACAGCTCTCATCAACAGCTAATATGATGTCAGACACGCTGACTTCATCAACAGTATTCGTTAGCTTATAACCACCACCAGGTCCACGTGTACTGCTTACGATACTATTGCGACGCAGCTTGGCAAAAAGCTGCTCCAGGTATGACAAAGAAATATCCTGACGTTCAGAAATGGCAGCAAGTGATACCGGACCGTCGTCCTGGTGTAATGCCAGGTCTAGAACTGCTGTAACTGCATAACGCCCTTTTGTGGTTAAACGCATATCAAACACCTCCCTGCAAAACAGGGAAAACTATATTTAAGTTGAGTGGTGATTTTACTTAATTCCGACTAATTTAGTCAAGTATTAAACCAAGTAAATTAGTCAGGTATTACTTAAGGAATAGAAATGACTCTAAGTAACTGATATTATTGAAAAAGAAGAAAAACAAGTTGCGTGTTACCGCTAATTTGTTTCTATTTTTTCAGGTTCATCACTGTCATTCTGGGCAGTGGTTGAGATACTACAGGAACCCAGGTCAGGTAAATTTGTTACATCGATCTCAGCGCCAAACTGTTTGAGCGCGCCACACATAGTCTCCATTTTTTCGTCCATCGCATGGATATGGTCCAGCATCTTATTGATCGCCGTAGCGACCGGGTCAGGCGCATCACGGGTGGCACCATAGGCATCAAAGCCAAGCTTCTGTGCGATCTCATCACGTTTTTTCTGTGCATCATCATGATGATGGATAACCCGTCCTGGCACACCTACGACGGTGGAATCCTGTTCAACGTCTTTGGTAACGACCGCATTAGAACCGATACGAACGCCTTCCGACAGTGTGATTGGCCCCAAAACTTTGGCTCCGGCGCCGACCACAACATTGTTTTTCAAAGTGGGATGCCGTTTACCGGCATTCCAGCTAGTACCGCCCAGCGTCACACCATGATACAAGGTGCAATCATCGCCGATCTCAGCGGTTTCACCGATGACCACTCCCATGCCATGGTCGATAAAAAAACGACGGCCAATAGTCGCACCGGGATGTATCTCGATGCCGGTCAGCCAACGTGAAAAATGTGAAAACCAGCGCGCCAGCCACTTCAGGCCCGCATTCCATAAGACGTGGTTGAAGCGATGTAAAATCACCGCATGCAGTCCTGGATAGCATGTCACTACTTCCCAGGTGTTCCTGGCTGCCGGATCACGGTCAAATACACATTTTATGTCTTCACGAATACTGATGAAACTATCCTCTGATTTTTTGATTCACAGTTGCTATGTTATATGAAATCGACTTGAATGTTATACCCTGAGAATTTACGGATATTCAATACCCCGGTATCTAGTATCAGGTACTGGCCTTTTATACCCATTAATTGACCCTCGATCTCTGGCTGCTTATCCAGGTTCAATGATTTTATCTTTTCCGGATACTCGGACACCGGGAATCTTATATCAACAACAGCCTCATCGACAGCCTCTATGTCTCCCTGGTCATACTCACTGTTAATATCTGCAATTTGCAGCGAACACTCATCCAGCAACTGATCACGAATCGACTTCAGATCCATCGGCTCAGCATCTGCTTTAAGCATCTTACGCCAGTCTGTGCGATCGGAGACATGCTGCTTTAAAACCACTTCCAGCTGGCCTGACTGCAGCCGATTAGCCACCCTGAATACCGGTAAAGCCTGTGCCGCCCCCTGGTCTATCCAGCGTGTCGGTATCTGCGTACTTCGAGTGATGCCTACCTTGATGCCAGATGAATTTGCCAGGTAAACATAATGCGGTATAAAACAGTTTGCATCTCCCCACTCCGGCTGCCTGCAGGTACCCTCGGCATAATGACAGGTCTCGGGTTTCATGATGCACATATCACATGAAGCCAGGCTGCGAAAACAGGGAAAACAATGCCCCTGGCCAAAGCTCTTACTGGTTTTTCGGCCACAGGCGATGCAGTTAATCTCACTCTGATAGCTCAGTTTTATCGTCTTACCGATACCCTCATTCATCGGCAGCAGCTTCTCACCGACCGGCAGCTGATATTGAACGGGTTGGCCCGAGCTACCCAGTGTGCTTTGCATCTTTAATATATTGCCCATCATTTCAATCCAGTTTTCATCATCAGGTTCGTACAAAAGTATCAATCTTATCAACTGCCTGCTGTAATATCTCGAGTGATTGCGTATAGGCAAACCGACAGTGTATGTTTGCCAGGTGACTGCCGAAATCTATGCCCGGCGTTGCCGCTACACCCTGCTCGTCGAGTAGTCTGTTCACCCAGCTGAAACTATCATCGGTAAATCGATGACAATTGGCATAGATATAAAATGCACCTTGCGGTTTTACCGCCACTTCGAAACCCATCTGTTCTAATGCCGGTAATAGAAAATCCCGGCGCTGCCTGAACTCATCCCTGCGGGCATCGAGTATGACCTGGGTTTCGACCTTTAGAGCAGTCAGTGCTGCAATCTGTGAAATAGTGGGCGGCGCCAGGAAGATATTCTGCGCGATTCGGTCGATCGCATCCACATAAAAATCAGGCACCACCATCCAGCCAAGCCGCCAGCCAGTCATGCCAAAGTATTTGGAGAAACTATTTATGACAAAACATTCGTCAGATACGTCCAGCGCCGTGTATTCCTCTTGCTCATAAACCAGCCCCTGGTATATCTCATCGACGATGATCCTACCCTGTTTCTTCTCAACAAACCGGCACAGGGATTCCAGTTGCTGTCTCGGCAATATGGTCCCGGTCGGGTTAGAGGGTGAGGCAACCATGGCGGCTCGTGTCCGGCTATTCCAGTGTAGCGCGACTGATTCCGCATCCAGCTGATAGTGGCTATCCGCACTGACAGGAACCGCAACTGCCTCGGCGGCCAGTATCTTTGCGATGTTCTGGTTACAGGGGTAACCCGGATCAGCCAGCAGCACATTTTCACCAGCATCCAGCAGGCACAACATTGCCAGCTGCAACGCACCTGAAGCCCCTGACGTAATTATCACTCGCCGCGGATCAACCTCAATGGAAAATTTTCTTTCATAATAACCAGCGATCTCTTCACGCAGCTCAGGCAGACCTAATGCTGGCGTATAGTGCGTCCTGTACTGTTTAAGTGCATCTATACCAGCATTAATGATCGGCTCAGCCGTGGCAAAATCAGGTTCACCCACTTCCAGGTGATATATAGACTTGCCTTGCTGACTTAATGCTTTTGCCTGCGCGAGGATATCCATTACGTGAAATGGACTGAGCTGTTCAGCACGCCTGGATAGTTTTGGCGTAGTCATTATGTAGCATTTTCATGTTTATTAGCATTGATTTCCATCTGCACGCATTTTACACTGAGAACCTGTTTACAGGTTTCACTTTTTTATTACCGATTTAACCAGATGATCAAACTTTTACAATCTCTCAAATACATACTAGCTATGCTAGTGATATTTTTATACGGCAGTTACGCACATGCTTTACCGGAACAGGCGCTCGTGCCTGGCGGTATAGCATTACTGGAGCTGCCCGACTACAAACAGGGAACGAAAGTTTATTTTGACAATAAACGTATCGCCGTATTCCCTTACAAGGAGAGCTGGGTAGCTATGGCAGGTATCGGTTTATCCAAGAAACCCGGCGATTACGAATTCTCTATCCGCCGTGCTGATGGACTTAGCCTTAATACCAGGGTAACCGTTGAGTATAAAAAGTATGATGAACAGCATCTGACTATCAAAAACAAACGCAAGGTCAATCCAAACAAGCAGGATAGCGAACGTATCGCAGCCGAGAGCCAGCGTAAAAAGAAAGCCAGAAAACAATATAGTGAAACTGTGCCAAAGGTGGATTTCATCTGGCCGGTTACCGGACGGATCAGCAGTATCTTCGGGCTAAGACGTTTTTTCAATGAACAGGAACGCCGTCCGCACAGCGGGCTTGATATAGCTGCTGATGAAGGCACTCCTGTGATGGCAGTAGCCGATGGCACTGTAGTAGACACCGGTGATTTCTTTTTCAGCGGCAATATGATCTACCTTGATCATGGCCAGGGCATTATCAGTTTATACGCGCACCTGAGCAAGATATCGGTAAAACCCGGAGAAACCGTAAAGCAGGGAGATATCATCGGTAATGTCGGCCAGACCGGTCGCGTTACCGGGCCACATCTGCATTTTGCCGTGTACGCCAATCAGACGCTGATCGATCCGATGTTCATGCTGCCAAAAAATGGTAACCCGGCGATGGCCAGTTCATCTGAAAAAAAGGCGACTTCACAACAATAATCAGGTGAAACTCGATAAATAACTTGCGATTGTCCTCAAAATAACGATAATTGCGCAACATTATTAAAAGTCAGTAAAATATTTACCAGGTTTAATCAATTCTGGAATCATTCTGCTTACTTTACTTTTACTTAACAAGAAATCATATATGGCTAAAGAAGAAGCAATACAGATGGAAGGCACGGTAACAGAAACCCTGCCTAATACCATGTTCCGAGTAGAACTTGAAAACGGACACACAGTAATCGCACACATCTCTGGAAAAATGCGCAAGCATTACATCCGTATCATGACGGGAGATGCAGTAACTGTTGAACTCACCCCTTACGATCTTGAAAAAGGCCGTATTGTTTACCGCGCCAAATAATTTTTTTCTATAAAAAAGGCCGCTGAGTTTAAAAATCAGCGGCCTTTTTAGTTTGTAGCTTTTACACTTTTAGCTGCCTGCATCGTCAGACAGCTTTTCAAGTCAGGCTTTGACCGTCTCCGGCGCTATGTTGATAGCAAGTTCATTCTCATCGGACACCGTCACATCGACATGACCGCCTTTGCTCAGCTCTCCGAATAACAGGTCATTGGCTAGCGGTTTCTTCAGCAGCTCCTGAATAATCCTCGCCATCGGCCTTGCCCCCATCTTGGGATCATAACCTCGTTCAGCCAGTAACTGGCGAGCCGCTTTATCCACATTGATAGTAACCTTCTTCTCATTGAGCTGCAGTTCCAGAGCGACCAGGAACTTATCAACCACGTTTGAAAGTGTGTGTGCGTCCAGCGGTCCAAAGTTAACGATCGAA
>Ga0316197_10001376_pt1 | contig 17348 bp, 18 predicted proteins | sample OudBiesiAoxic_MG_FD_204939 | JGI IMG/M metagenome (GOLD analysis project Ga0316197, IMG submission 204939) | Coastal sediment microbial communities from Oude Bieten Haven, Netherlands - site A oxic | ecosystem: Environmental > Aquatic > Marine > Coastal > Sediment | place: Netherlands... | reverse complement strand
ACCGGCGGGCGCACTGCCGGCGCTGGCCGCTGCCAGCCTGTCGCCACCCAACCGACGGGCAATTGCCTCGCACAAGACGCTGCGGCAGGCATTATGCGTACAAATAAAGAGAAGTCTCACTACGGTCATACCAACTTTTCCTACATAATGTGCCTGTCATCATATCAGGCAAGTATTATGTTTAGTCGATTGCTAACCCTCGCCATCCTGGTTGCCGCAGGCTACTGGTACTGGTCCGGCCCCTACCAGCGCCAGCACAACCCGGACGAGCAGCAAGTCTTACAAGAGAAAATTGAACTCATGAAAGAATGCATACGCGGCCGCAATTACAAGGCCGGGGCTACCGGTATCAGCGAAGGTGACCCCGAGCAGATCTGCGCCGATAAGTATGGACTGTACTACTACGAAGGACAGTGGCGCAGCAGCGAGTAGCGAGCAACACGGCAAAACTAGGGGTACCAGACCTGGATATAAATGCTCTGCTTCTGGTAGGTCACATCCTGAATACCGTCCTTGAAGGGCAGGATAAACGGATGGGGCGGCACCTCCGCCCGTATCGGGTTGCTTACCTGGGCGTCCCAGGCTGCCTGGACCTCCGCCCGCAGGCGCTTTGTGACCTCACCGGGATTTTCGAAATCCAGCTGATCCAGGCGGGGCGAGTACAGCAACACCTGCCGCGTCTTGAGATCGTAGCCCAACTCGCCGGAAACGGTGATGTCACCCTCCTCACTAATGGCAACACCTTGCTCGGGGCGGTGCTCGTAAGCCTGCACGTGCGCCCGCAACCCGACCCGCCTGTCATCGAGAAAAATGACAACGGGCTCGGTCAGAAACAGTTTGCCGGGGCCCACATCCAGCGCGACCGGGAACAGGCTGCGCGCGATGTTGGTGGCGCTTTCGGCGGACACCGGCACCGTGGTGCCAAATCCGGCCTGCACCGGCGCAGCACCCGTTCCGGCAACCAGGGTTGCCAGCAACAACAGGGACAAACATGACTTCTTCACTCGACACCTCATCACAGTCAATCAACACAAACAGTAACAGGCGGACCCGGTCGTCATCGATTGACGTCAGTTAGCGGTGGTTACTGCTCCATCGGCTTTCACTATAAGGCATAATCCGGCTATTCCCATCGCCGGCAGCGCCCAACTGTGAATAAAGCGGATACAAACTACCCCACACAACCGCAGAAAATACCGGGCACACTTTCCACGCTGTCTATCGGGACAGGCGGGATGGTCACTGCCGGTGGCGTATGTGGGCGGCCCGGGCCATATACTGATTGCTGCAGGTGCGGTGCTGGCCTGCGGCTCGGCCAGCGCCAGCCTGCTACTACCATAGCGCTACCGGGTTGATGATCATCTGTACGGTGCCCTTGATGCGCGCCTGACCCAGCACAAACATGAATTCATGTACTCCCTCACGCGCCAGGCGACCGGTATTCATGGTCTCCAGCAGGTAGATACCATTATTTTTCAGTAACTCGACGTGGCCGTAAAACACCTTGTCCCCCTCGACCGGTGGTACCGCTTCCACACCCCAGGTATCCGCTCCCACGGCCATCGGGTCCAGGGATGCCAGGTAGCGCGCCGCCGCGTTGGTAAGGCCCGGCTCACCGGCCGTCCAGGCGGTTGGATCAGACTGTAACATCGCGTCTGTCCAGCCGGTGTGGAGTAGCACCACGTCGCCCTTGCGAATCTCTACACCCTGCTTTTTGGCAGCGGCCTTGATATCGTCGACGCTGATCCCCTGCCCTGCCGACATGGCGGCCACCCCAAAATAGCCGGCCATGTTCAGCAGTACGCCCCGGCCTACCAGCGGAGGCACATTGTGTGTGCCGAGCTTCTTCAGCCCGGTGATATCAATAAAGTCCTCGGCCTGGTTACAGTTGTAATAGGCACCGGCTTCACCCATATGACCCAGGCCGTCAAGCTGTGGGCCCACCCCAAACCACAGCTGTGCCATGTCGTCGTTGTACACCAGGTCCCAGCCAAACTGTGATTGCAAGGAGCGGCCGTTGTGCTGTCCGGGCTGCACTATCTGGAGAGAAAAAGTGCGCGGAGGAAAAGCGGGCATGGCCGGATCAACCACGATTCCCAGGGGATGGCTCTGGCCCTTTTTCACCAGCCTGGTTGCCATAAGCACCTGTTCAGGCGAGACATGATTGGCCGCGCCTATCTCATCATCCGGCCCCCATTTCGAGGGTTGGCAGGGTTGCGCCCACACCCAGGGGGATAGCACAAACAAGGCACAGGCTAGCCAGTGGCCACCCATGCTGCGTATCTGAGGTCTCATATCTTCTCCTTATGAAATCACTTTGCGCAGGTGAGAACGATCATCCCCCTGCTGCTGGAAACGGGTTGCAACGCAACCTGTTTAGGGCAGTTCCCGGCAATAAGCAAGCCCGGTATTTGCCTGATACAACTTTGGCATGTGCCGACAGATCGTGTTGAAATGGGCAACACCATGGCGAAAGCCGGAGGTTCTATGAAATTCTATTCATATTATCGTTCTTCAGCTGCCTACCGGGTACGAATTGCCCTCCACCTGAAGGGACTTCCCTACGAGTATATCCCGGTCAACCTGCTGGAGAGCCAACAGAAGTCGGACGCCTATATGGCAATCAATCCCCAGGGGCTGGTGCCAGCGCTGGAAGTGCAGCCCGGTGAACTGATAGCCCAGTCTGTCGCGATACTGGAATGGCTGGAAGAAACCTGTCCAAGCCCTGCCCTGCTGCCGGTCGATCCGCTGCAGCGAGCCAACGTTCGCTCTCTGGTCAACAATATCACCTGTGATGTCCACCCCCTCAATAATTCATCCGTGCTGAAATACCTCAAGGACAAGCTGGCGGCTACGGACGAAGATGTACACCGTTGGTACACCACCTGGGTGGATCGCAGTTTCAGCGCCATCGACCGGAGTCTTGATACCACCATGGGCGACTGCTGTTTTGGTGACCAACCCACCCTGGCCGATGTGTGCCTGGTACCACAGGTCTATAACGCCAATCGTTTCAAGGTGCCCATGGAAAGTTATGGCAACATCCAGCAGGTGGTCCAGCATTGCAATTCCCTGGAGGCCTTCGCGCTCGCCGCTCCGGAGGCGCAACCAGACGCATGAGCGCACAGCTCACTGGCACGATCACCCAGCCAGACATCGTGGCGAGCCTGCCACAACACCTGCGACCCTTCGTACAGAGCCAGGACTACCAGCGCTATTCGGCCAGGGACCAGGCAGTCTGGCGCTTCGTAATGAAACAGCTTACGCGGCAGCTGGCGCCCACGGCACACCCGGTGTACCTCGAGGGCCTGGCCCGCACCGGTATTTCCCTGGACCACATACCCTCCATTGATGAAATGAACGTCAGCCTGGCCGCGCTGGGCTGGCGCGCGGTAGTGGTAGACGGATTCATTCCACCAGCGATTTTTATGGAATTCCAGGCACGCAAGGTACTGGTGATTGCCCTGGACATGCGCAGCGTAGAACACATTTTCTATACCCCCGCGCCGGATATTGTGCATGAGTCTGCCGGCCACGCGCCCTTTATCGTGGATATCGACTACGCCGAATTCCTCCAGCGTTTCGGCGAGATCGGCATGAAGGCGATCGCCACCCGCGCTGACCTCGAGGCCTACGAGGCCATTCGCAGGCTGTCTATCCTGAAGGAGTGCCCGACCAGCACAGCTGCGGACATCGCGCAGGCGGAAGTCACATTGCGGGACGTCAACCGGGCCAACACAAAACTGTCCGAGGCAAGTCTGCTGACCCGCCTGCATTGGTGGACAGTTGAATACGGGCTGGTAGGCACGGTAGACGATTACCGAATCTTTGGCGCCGGGCTGTTGTCCTCGTTGGGCGAGAGCCTGTCCTGCCTGGACGACTCGACGGTTAAAAAGCTACCGCTTACGGTTGACGCCGTACGCTACGCCTACGACATCACCAGCCGGCAACCACAGCTGTTCGTCACCAGCAGCTGCCGCCACCTCACCCAGGTACTGGAGGAATTTGCCGAAACCATGTGTTTCAAGCGCGGCGGAGCGTCTTCACTCAAGGTCGCCGTGGAGGCTGGTAGCGTGTGCACGGCGCAATACGATTCCGGCGTGCAGGTCAGTGGCGTGTTTGATGAAGTGCTGTGTGACGCGGTAGGCAACGCCATTTACCTGCGCACAAAGGGGCCCACACAACTGGCCCTGGCAAACCGGGAAATCTACGGCCACGGTGTCAGCACCCACAGCGACGGCTTCGGCTCACCCGTCGGCCACCTCAAGGACTTCAGTGGTGGCCTCTGTCATTACAGCATCGACGAGTTGAAAGCGCACAATATCGTCATAGGGCAACCTGTGCGACTGGAGTTCCTGTCTGGCATCACCGTACAGGGGCGCCTGCACGACATCTACCGCCAGGAGCAGCGCAACCTGCTGCTGAGCTTCGACGAGTGCACTGTTACCGATCTGCAGGGTCGGGTTTTATTCGAACCCGGCTGGGGGCGCTATGACATGGCGGTGGGCGCCCGGATTACATCCGTGTACGGCGGGGTTGCCGATCGCGAGGCGCTGCAGTTGCACAAACCACCACCGGCGGGCAGCGCGATAGCGACGCCGGAAGATAGCCGCCTGATGGCACTCTACCGCCTGGCACACCAGCTGCGCACCGGCGCAGCGGTGATGAATGAGGGCACGGCGCAAACCATAAGCAACGGGCTGGCGGACTACCCCGACGAATGGTTACTGCGCCTGGAACTGCTGGGGTCTGGAAACAGCGAGTTGGCCGCAAGCTTACGGGACCAGTTGGCGTCTCTGGCGTTAGCGCGCCGGGATCTGGCAGCATTGATTGAGATGGGCCTCGCAGCCGACTGAACCATTCGACAAATGGCGCTACCACTGACGTCTCACACTGGCGTGTGGCGGCGGCACAAAGTTCAGTGCTTGTAGCGCTCGTTGCGCACATTCCTGGCGTGTCTTTCGTTACCGCGCTTGTAGTTACCTGTGAGCCGCGCCATTAACTGTTGCATTGCCGCGAACGATGCGGTTTCAGCCTCGTCCATAAACTCGAGCGCCTTGCGCCCCCGCAGGACAGTTGCCTTTTTGCCCTCGTGGTAAACGGTCACGGCGTCATTCTTAATCGTGTAAGTAAAACCAAGATCGCTCATTTCTCTGGTCGAAACTCTTTTTGGTATTCATTTCACACTGTTGTCGAACAGTCTATCGGACAGTCCGCACGCGGCACTGACCGCACTGTTGCAACAGGTGACTGGCCGAAGACTTTCAGTAGCGGTCTATACTAGCATCACTACACTGGGGAATAATCGGCAACTGGATCGCCGGACAGGCGACGGGAGCTCTAATTGTGAATACAGTCGAAACATTGCGTACCCTGATAGGCGAAAAGGCCGTACTGGATGCGGCGGATACCGCTACCCGGTCTGCCGGCGTCTGGCGCCCGGATAATTTGCAGGCGCTCGCGCTGGCACGTCCCACCAACACCGAAGAGGTGTCCAGTGTCCTGACCTGGTGCCACGACAATAATGTCAGCGTGGTAACCCAGGGCGGTCTGACCGGCCTGGTGCATGGGGGCGATGCACAGCCTGACCAGGTCATTCTGTCCCTGGAACGCATGCATGAAATCGAAGACATAAACCCCCGGCAGCGCACCGCGACAGTGCAGGCCGGGGTTACCCTGCAGGCCCTGCAGGAAGCAGTTGAAGAACACCACCTGATGTTCCCGCTGGACCTGGGAGCACGCGGCACCGCGACGCTGGGTGGCAACGCCGCGACCAATGCGGGAGGCAACCGGGTAGTGCGCTACGGCATGATGCGGGACATGGTGCTGGGCATGGAGGTGGTGCTGGCGGACGGGACCGTCCTTTCGAGCATGAACCACCTGATCAAGAACAACGCGGGATATGACCTCAAGCAGCTGTTCATAGGCTCGGAAGGCACCCTGGGGGTTATCACCCGACTGGTGCTGCGCCTGCACGAGGAGCCGGTTACCCGCAACATGGCGTTCGTGGGTCTCGACAACTTTGATCATCTCGCGGCATTTCTACGCCATATGGATCGCGCCCTGGGCGGCACGCTGTCGGCGTTTGAAGCAATGTGGCAGGACTTTTACCGGCTGGTGACCAGTGCGCCCGCCAAGGGCACGCCGCCCATCTCACAGGATTATCCTTTTTACGTCCTGGTTGAAAGCCAGGGGGCCGACCGCGAGCTGGACACATTGCGCTTCAATAACGCGATGGAATCCGCCTACGAGTCCGGCCTGATTGTGGATGCCGCGATTTCACAGTCCGAGGCCGATTGCCACAATTTCTGGAGCCTGCGCGATGACGTAGAGCAGACGATGCACGGGGGCGCTCCCTTCATATTTGATATCTCCCTGCCCATAGCCGAAATGGAGAGCTATGCGAGCACACTGGCAAGGGAGATGGGCCCGGCAATCGGCGAGCACAAGCTATGGATCTTCGGCCACCTGGGCGATGGCAACCTGCACGTGGTGGTACAGGTGAAGCCCGAGGATTACCTGCGCCTGCGCCCCGCGGTCGAACAGCAGGTGTACGCTCCCCTGGCCGGCTTCCAGGGTTCTGTTTCCGCCGAACACGGCATCGGGCTGGAGAAAAAGCCCTACCTGCATATCAGTCGCAATGAGAACGAGTTGCAGCTGATGCGGATACTCAAAGCAGCTCTGGACCCGTCGGGCGTACTCAATCCGGGCAAGATTTTTTGAGACTCCGGGTAAAAACCCGCTAGCCCTGATCGACCGCCCGGTCCAGCCGGCGCGCATCGGGTACCAATGGCATGTCCAGCACCTCCAGCAGGCGTGTATCCCGATCGTAGGGATCGCGCTTGAATTGCACTTCGCCGTCGTCCTGTACCTCCACCGTCCAGTAAGCCAGGTAGATAGGGACAGGTTGGCGCAGGGAAGCACGCCGGGTCTGGCGCCCTTCGATGGTGGCATCTATAGCGGCGAGGTCCCAGTTACCAGGGTCATCAAGCAACAGTTCCGCCAGTCTCTCGACATGCTCCACGCGAATGCAACCGGAGCTGAACGTGCGCTCACTGCGATTGAACAGCTCGCGACTGGGGGTATCGTGCAGGTAAACCATATGTTCATTGGGAAACATGATCTTGAGACGACCCAGTGCATTCTGCGGGCCGGGTCGCTGGCGAATCATATAGGGAAAGCCCCGGCCCGGGTACAACTGCCAATCCACGCTTGCCGGGTCCACCTCGGCGCCGCTCATGGTCAGTACCTGCATATTTTTTCTCTGCAGGTAGCCGGGGTCGCGTTTGATGGCGGGCAACACGTCGTTTCTGAAAATGGTTGGCGGCACGGTCCAGGTGGGGTTGAACTCAATATAGGCAATGCTATCGCTGAATACCGGCGTGCTGCGGTAGGGGCGCCCTACCTGTGCCCGACCCTGAAACAGCGTTTGACCATCGCGCACCAGCGATACCTCGAAGCCGGCAATATCAACCACCACAGCGGTATCGGCTATGTCGCGCAACAGGCGGTTTCGTTCCAGATTGACCCTGATCTGGCCAACCCGCTGCGCTACCGGGACATTCATGGCGGCCAGCGTTTCCTTGCCCACCACCCCATCGGCATCGAGCCGATGTCGCCGCTGGAAACGAATAACAGCCTGTTCCAGCACGGCGTCAAACGACTGCGGAGCCGCGGTGGCAGCGGTCTCAAGATCTCCCTCGGCCAGCAGCCGCTGGCGTAACTGCGCTACCCGTGGGCCACTGTCCCCGGGATGCAACGTGGGGCCCTCATCCACGGCACCCCACCCGCCCTTCGTCTCGATGGCGCGATACCTGGCCAGGGCGAGTACCATTTGCTGGTACATCGGGTTGGCAGGTTTGAGTTGATCCAGCCCGGCACTGATTCCGCCATTTGTTACCACATCCGTCATCCAGTTCACCGGGTCGACGTCTGGCAACTCCCGGTCGAAGTTCCAGGAGTCGCTGTAGTTCCTGGGGTCAACCTTGCCCAGGGCATACTGGTAAGTGAGTCGAACCAGGCTGTCCGTCAGCAGCAGGTCGCGGGTGGCAGGATCGAGACTGAGCGTTCCGTTCACCACGCCCAGCACCTGCTGCTGGTGGAAGTCCTGCCCGTTCATGCCCTCACGCCAGGCCTGGTCAATCGCCGCCGCGAGTTCCTCGACCGATGCCTCACGGCTCCAGGCTGGCTCCCAGTCGTTGCGCTCATAAAATTCCCGCGTCACCGAGAGCTTGTAAACGGTTGCCCCGGCTACCTCCAGGCGGCCCTGCGCCGCCAACTGCTGCAGCGGGCTTTGCATAAGCTGCCCATTGGCAAAACCAGCCCCGGAGGCCAGAAACAGGCCGCAAACCAATGCGTACCAAAAGTGCCGCGTGACGAGCCGGTCCGGCAAAAATTTTTCTGTAAATCGCATCGAATGCCCTGTAAATTACCCATCCATAACATGTTCTTTCTGCGGGGCAGCAGTCAACTTATGCGTAACAAGAATACCGGCACCACCCCTACCGACCCAAGCCGACGCCTACTCCTGAAAGCCTCACTGGCCGGTTCAGTACTCGCGGCAGCGCCACTGTCCAGCGTCTGGGCGGCACAGGAGCGCAGCCTTTCGCTGTACAACCTGCATACCGGCGAACAGGTCACCACGCCCTACTGGATGGCCGGTGACTACCTGCCAGACTCCCTGAGCGCTATCAATAAGGTTTTGCGCGATCACCGCAGCGGCGAAGTATACCCGATCGACCCCGGCCTGCTAGACCTTCTTTCCGCTCTGCAGCAGGCCGTCGGGTCGCGCCATCGCTACGAGGTCATCTCCGGCTATCGCTCGCCCGCCACTAATGCGAGATTGCATAGTTCCAGCAACGGTGTTGCCAAGCGCAGCCTGCACATGCAGGGCAAGGCGATAGACATACGGCTGCCGGGTACCCAACTGGCCACACTTCACGGGGCGGCAAAAGCATTGAAGTCTGGTGGCGTAGGTCTCTACACCGCATCCAATTTTGTCCACGTCGACACCGGCTCAGTTCGCTACTGGTAAACCCCGCCTGGCTGACGCGACCGGTTGGCCACGGTTGTCCGGGTCGGCACGGCTTTCTCGCCGCGATCAAACGAGATTTTTCCAACTACCGCCTGATTCGCATAAATCACAGCGAGGAGCATCGGTTTGTAGTCATCACCGACGGCCAGCCGGCGCATTGCCGAGCAATTGCCGGTCACCATGAACGACCCTGAGTTGACCCGGATCCAGTCAGAGCAATCCATGGTGCTGGCTGGCTATGGCGCCCTTGTCGTGAACAACCACCCGCGCAATATTCCCTGGTACCTGCCCAGGCAGGTGGCCACGCTGCTGAGCAGCTACCTGGGCAGCAATCCTGAACACCAACCCAATGGTGTGCAAAAATTTGTATATGACACCGTTTCCCGCTCCCTGCCCGAAAGCCGGGCAAATTCCGAGGTAAGTTCACCCGGTAGCGTACCGAGTGTCGGAGTGGGGTCCGATACGGTCGATCTCATTGGCGCGCGGGACAGTCAATGGACCCTTGAAGCCATGGATTGGTCCACCGGTAAATCACGCTTCCACTACGTAATCGGCGGTCAACGCCGTAACGTGCTGTTTGCGGGTAAGCTGCTGGATGAGGATGGTCGCGTTCACTACGGCACACCGTCGGGCCGCGTACGACTCAAACTCAAGACAGCGCACTAGCGGAGAACACAATGGAATTCGGATTTGCCCCCGTACAGTCCAAGGCAAGCTTCGAGTCGATGCGAGGCCAGGCGGCACTCGCCGAGTCACTGGGTTTCAGCACGCTGTGGGCACACGAACACCACTACGGGCGCATGATGTATCCAGACCCCCTGATGACGCTGGCTGCCCTGGCCCCGGTAACCCGCACTATCGGCCTTGGCACCAATATGCTCCTGCTCCCAATCCATCACCCCCTGCGTGTGGCCCAGGCGGCTGCAATGTTAGACGTATTGTCCGATGGGCGGCTGAAGCTGGGCGTCGCCAACGGCTACTCACCCGGTGACCTGCAGGCCTTTGGTGTACCGGCAAAGCAACGGGGACAGCGACTGGAGGAAGGCCTGTTGCTGATCCGCCGGCTCTGGCAGGGCGAAACGGTCACCGAGAGCGGCAATGGTTACGAGCTGGACAACTACGAGCTGTTTCCCCTGCCACTGCAGCGCCCCAACCCTCCCATCTACGTGGGCGGTCATGCCCCTGTGGCGATCGAGCGCGCTGCGCGGCTGGGCGACGCCTACCTGATCAGCACGACCCAGAAGATCAGTGAAATTCCGGCCCTGGTCGCCATTTACCATGACGCCCTCGCTGCCCTGGGCAAAGCGTCAAGGAAGCCTACCCTCAACCGAATCGTGTGCGTGGTGGACTCGGCCGCGCAAAAGGAACAGGCCCAGGCCTTCTACGCCAATGCGCTGCTCAAGCTCTACGATTCCTGGGGCCATGAAAGTGTTACCGGTCTCGCAGACGCTGAGCGCGCGAGGCAGGTGCTTTGCGACGAGCATTTCATCCTCGGCGAACCCGACGCCTGTATCGAACAGATCAGGCGCTACGAAGCCATGGGTATAGGCCACATCGCCTGCCTGATGAATTTTGGCGGTCCTGACCCGGAGCTGGTGGAGCGCTCCATGCGCCTGCTCGGGGAACAGGTCATGCCACGGCTGTAAGCCTTCCTGCGCACGGTTATTGAGGTTTTTCTGGTGGCACGGTTTTTTTCTCGTCCGCCTACAAGATACCCGACAGCAGCGTGGCGGTGCCAAGGAAGGCCATAAAGCCCGCTACATCAGTGACTGTGGTCAGGATAATAGAGGAAGCGGTGGCAGGGTCCTGCCCCAGCCGGGACAAAATCATCGGCACCAGGGCCCCTGAGATGCCCGCCATTATCATGGCCGTTATCATTGCGATGGCGATGACAAGAGCCAACCCCCATGACTGGCTCCAGGCCCACACACCCAGACCGCAGGTAATCGCCAGGGCGGTGCCGTTGATCATGCCAATCTGGACCTCCTTGGTCAGTACGGCACGCCACTGCAGGGTGCTTATTTCCCTAAGTGCAAGGCCTCGCATGGTAACCGCGAGCGCCTGTGATCCGGCGTTGCCGGATTGCCCGGCCACCACCGGCAACAGTATAGCCAGCGCAGTGAACTGGGCGATTGTAGACTCAAACAGTCCCACCACCGCGGCCGCGAGAAAAGCGGTGAGCAGGTTAATATGTAGCCAGAGCAGCCGTCGTTTGACCGCAAACAGGGGTGTGGACAGTGCACGCTCGTCGGCGCTGACACCTACCATGCGCTGGATTCCTGCTGTGGCTGCTTCCTCAGCGGCCTGGAAAAGATTGCCGTACCGAATAATACCAAGCAGTTTGTAGTCGTGGTCGACCACCGGGATGGAGTCGACCCGACTTCGGTCGAAGAACTCCACCAGATCTGCTTCAGTGGACGTCAGCAGGGCGACGTCCTGCACGTCGTTCACCAATTCCGACATCAAGGTTTCAGGCTCCGCCAGGGCCATGTCCTGAAGATCGACACGGCCGGCAAGCACGTCGTCATCGGTGACCACGTAGAGCGAGCGCACCCGCTGTGCCTTGGACCCGCGCAACTCTGCCAGCGCCTCGCCAACCGTCTGGTCTGTGCGGTAGCGTGCCAGCAATCGGTCCATATAGCGGCCAGCCGTACGGTCCGGAAACTCGAGCAGCTCCACGTATTCACTGCGGATACCTTGCGGCAGGCTGTCCAGCGCTGCACTCAACTCATCGTCTGTCAGACTGCGCAGGATCAGCATGGCGGTGCGGATACTCGCCGATGCCAAAACCTTGCCCTGCCGATCAACGTCAACCGATAGAAACAGAGGCTTCAAAAGGGCGGGGTCGACCTGTTCCAATAGTCGGGTGAAGCTTTCCACAGATAACTGGTCCAGCCCGGCGGGAAACTCCGCCTGACGTTCTATAACACGTGCAGCATCGCCGGGATGCTCCCGCACGAAATGCTCCCGAAGCTCGTCCTGGAGACTCATTTCGGTCTACCGAATACAGATTCAAGTACCCGGGCGCACAGGCTCAAATAAGCTGTTGCGAGCTCAGAGAGCACCCGTTCGAGGTTGAACTGCATGGGCGCAAAGTCACCCGCGACCCGCTCCAGTGACACCCTGGTGACCACGCCCAGGACGCGGTGCCGGCTGTCGACCACCGGCAACTCCGAGTACTTCATCCATTGTCGCGCGATCAAAGCCTGGTTTGCGGCAGTATTGCCATTGAGCGGCACGACATCGGTGGCTATCTGGCCAACCGGGCGTGAGCGATTCCTGCGGGAATAGGCCGCCGGCAAACTCAAAATGCCCCGATACCTGCCCTGCTGATCAACCACCAGCACCGGTCGCGCGCTGGTATCGGCACTGGCAGACAGTTGCTCACAGAAAACTCCACAGCTTGTGTTCTCAGGCACTCTGATGAATTCCGTGCTTACCAGGGAAGCCACACTGTAGGAGGGGAACTCCAGCAACTCGTAAAGCGATCTGCGCTCCGGGGCGGGTACTGCATTGAGTATGCTTTCGTAGCGGGATTCGTTCAGGTGAGACACCAGAGCTACTGCATCATCAGTTTTTGCCGCCCTGAGCATCCTGGCCAGAAGTGCGGCATCCATGATTGTCAGGAGACTCGAAAGCTGCCAGCTGGGCAGACGTGCAGCAAGACTTGCAGCAGAAGCCACTGGCAGACTTTCCAGCATTTCCGTTAATTCCCGCAGTTCACTATTGGCGAGCAAAGCGGCCATTTCGTCTGGCTTGTCAGACGCGAACTGCAGCAGCAGCGGGTCACGCTGTTCCGTCATCGCCAAGCTCCTCTTCATTGAGCAGAAGTATCTCGGAATTGACAAAGAAAGCCGTGGGCAATGTCAGCAGCCCTTGTTCTGCCTCCAATACCACTGCGGTGCTCAAAATCTCGATAATCTTACCCTGTGTGCCGTTGACCCTGATGGTGTCTCCGATGCGATAACGGTCCAGCGCCCGTCTGGCCAGGAGGTTTTCCACCAGCTGACGGCTGCCCAGGGCGAAGGCAAGAGACAGGCCGCCAAAAAAGAATGCCAGCAATATAACCATCACATTGGAGATGAAAGTGATATCTATCGAGGTCTGCGCCAGGCCTGTCAATACTGCCGCAGTGACGACCAGCAATTGCGCAAACCGGGGTACCAGGTGGCCCGAATTGACCCCCATTAATCCAGCCAGCAGGCTGCGTATGACCACACCAATCAGATAGCCGGAAAGTATTATGAGTGCGCCCAGGATGAGCTGCGGAACGTACTGCAGTAACAGCGTGAGCCATTCCTCAACGACGGAAATACTTAATGTCTGCAGCGAGGCGAGCAGGAAAATGACCAGGGTGCCATAGTACGCAGTGGCGCGCAGGACCTGCCTCAGCATTCTCAGATCAAAATGCTCAAGCCGCTCTGGCGCACGGCGACGCAGATACCCCTCCAGCATGATGAGCCAGCGATCCATCAACCTGGATAATAACCCGGCGGCCAGGAAACCCAGTATGGCAATCAGTATCGCCAGAATCTCAGGATTACTCTTCATCAATTCAGAAAGCATACGGCTGCTACCCCCTGCAGGTCGTTATCGATAGTAATACCCGATGTAGGCCAGTACCAGCGGCAACTGATGCCTGTTTCAGTTATTTATAGCGCTAAGCCATCTGTTCTCGCCTGCGTTGAGGTGACATGCATGACGAAAATCACCCTCGATTTGCGAAGCCTTATGCTATGATCGGCCGACCCGGAGTTCCGAGTCTGGAACTGCCGGGCTTGCTTACCAGAAATGAGGCGGTAGACAATGAAACTGGCGATCCTGTCCCGCAGTCCCAATGCTTATAGCACTCGACGCCTCAAGGAAGCCGCGACGCAGCGCGGTCACGATGCCAAAGTGCTCGATACCTTGAAATTTGCCATTGATCTCGAGCGCGGTTCTCCAGATCTGTATTTCCGTCAGAAACCCCTGAGCACATACGATGCAGTGTTACCCAGGATCGGCGCATCGATTACTTATTACGGCACGGCGGTAGTCAGGCAGTTTCAGGAGATGGACGTATTCTGCGCCAATACCGCCCACGGCATCATCAATTCACGCGACAAACTACGTAGTTTGCAGATACTGAGCCGGCACCACGTCGGCCTTCCCAGGACGACGTTTGTACGCGACAAAAAAGATGTACTACCGGCCATCGAGAGGATTGGTGGCGCGCCGGTGGTTATCAAGCTGATTGAGGGAACGCAGGGAATTGGTGTACTACTGGCCGATACGGTCAAGCAGGCGGAATCAATTATCGAGCTCCTGCAGAGCCAGAAGCAGAATGTGCTCATTCAGAAATTTGTGGCTGAAAGCAAGGGGAAGGATGTCAGGGCGTTTGTGGTCGGCGATCAGGTCGTAGCGGCAATGCGGCGTGTCGCACAAGGCCAGGAATTCCGCAGTAATGTTCATCGCGGTGGTGTCGCCGAACCCATCGAGCTCGACGAACAGTACCGCGAAACGGCCGTCAGGTGTACCCAGATTCTGGGGCTGCGGGTGGCCGGTGTGGACATGCTGGAGGGCAAGGACGGCCCCCAGGTAATGGAGGTGAACTCATCGCCCGGCCTGGAAGGCATCGAAAAATGCACTGAACTGGATGTTGCCGGGGCCGTTATTGACTATATTGCTGCCCAGGTTGATTTTCCTGAAATTGATGTCAGGCAGCGCCTCACTGTCAGCAAAGGTTACGGTGTAAGTGAGATATATGTGCCGGAAGGGTCCAGGTTTATCGGTCAGACTATCGTTGAAACGCAATTGTCTGAGAGCGATATCAATGTGCTGACCTTGTATCGCGGCTCCAAGGTTATTCCCAACCCAAGAAAGGACCGGGTGCTCGAACCAGGTGACAAACTGCTGTGCTTTGGAAAAATGGAAGCCATGAGGGGAATGATTCCCTCTCGCACAAGGCGCAGGCGCCGACCGGTTGTCAAGGAACTGGATACCCACATAGGTGAAGATAAGTAGACCGGAAACTCAATTGGGTATGTTATGACTGAGCCCATGGTTATAGGCTGGCGAGAATGGGTGGGTTTTCCCGATCTTGGCATCCCGCAAATAAAGGCCAAGGTAGATACGGGTGCTCGCACCAGTTGCCTGCATGCCTTTCTGGTCGAGCCTTTCGAGCGCAACGGCGCGCCCTGGATACGCTTTGCTATTCACCCCAACCAGAGAAGCAACACTGAGGTGCTCAGCTGCCAAGCGCCCGTCCTTGATCAGCGACTGGTGAGAGATTCGGGCGGACATGAAGAGTTGCGCTACGTCATTGAAACCACCGTATCGATTGGTGAGCGTAGGCACACGGTGGAAGTTACCCTGACTGATAGAGACTCAATGAAGTTCAGGGTATTGCTGGGACGCACTGCAATGGCCGGACACTACATCGTGAATCCCGACAAGTCCTATTTGAAGGGGAAAAAGAAGCGCGCTGGCAAAAAAAAGCGCTCCCCTTGAAGGCCTGATTGAAATTTTCATGCGCAGCGCTATTGGTGACTGCAGCGGGTGGCGAAGGGCATCACAAGGATAAGGCTGCGCGTATCCTTCACCGATAACTTCCAGGGGACAGACCGGTCCACTTCTTGAAGGAGCGGTGAAAAGCGCTGGGATCACTGAACCCTGTCAATTCCGCCACCTCGCTTACCGTTAACCCATCACGGCTCAACAGGGTGATAGCAACGTCGCGACGAGCATTATCCTTGATCCTCTGGTAGGACGTGCCCTCTTTTTCCAGCCGCCGACGCAGGGTCCGGGCCGACATATTGAGCAGATGAGTCAACTCTTCGAAACTGGGCATTTCCCGCCGGAAGTCGTCCCCCAGGATCTCGCGTATGCGATGGGTTATTCCCAGCGTGCTGGCCAGTGGGTCAATAACAATGTGATAGGGCGCGAGCCTTAGAAACGCTTCCAGTTCCTCCTCACTGCGCGAGATCGTCGCATCGAGGTGGCGGGCACTGAACGTCACAGAGTTAACGGAATGGTTATAGGAGACCGGACAGGGGAAAAAGTGCCGTATGCCCGCCATGAATTCCGGCTGCGGCCCGGCGCAGTGGGCCTGCATGATATCGATATGCTGCCCTATCAACCAGCCGCAAAAACGCAACCACATCGCGAGCCCGCACAACACACTGTGTTGCGTTGGCGGCGAGTGATCACCACTCAGGTAGACCAGCGTTGCCTCCTTGCGGTCACTGTCCACCTCAACATGATTGAGCAGCGGGGCATCCTGACGCACCCGGCACACGGCATTGAATTCAATGGCCCGCCTCAGTCCTGCCGCGAGGGTCCGGCTATTTAACATACTCAGGGCGATAAGCCGCATGGTGCCCGGGGGAGTACGCACATCGGGCATGATGCCGCCGGACTCATCGCCAATGGTGCGAAACAATTCAACACAGAGGCGACTGTAATGCTCCCGGGAAACAAACACTGTCTGCATTTCCCGGGTCAGCGGATCGAAGGGAAAGCGCGCCGCCTGCAGTACAGCATCCACATCCAGGCCGCGAGCGCGCGCTTGCGCCAACAGCGCGCGGGTGAATTCCATGGGCACAGTTTCGTTGTAGGGCTGCATCAGAATGACTGGTTCACCAGGTTTTCGGACAGTGTCCACAGTCGGTCGGCCAGGACCGGGTCTGTCGCGTGGAGTTCGACGCCGCCGCTTTTTCCCGCCACTGCCGGTTGCGCGATATGGCAGTCTTCAAGGTAGAGTCCACCCTTGCCGGCAAGCTGAACCGAGGTCGCACCCCAGACGCTGGTCGCTGCGCCCTGTTCCACGCTCTTGAATTTCATTTCTTCACCTGGCGGTTGCGCGGCCTGTAGTAACTCGAAGTCTTCCGGTGCCATGTGTCGGCCCAGTTCCGTCATTATCACACCGGGATGAACCGCAAACGCCCGCACGCCTCGCGCACTTCCACGCGCATCCAGGCCCACAGCAAACAGTGCATTGGCCGTCTTGGACTGACCATAGGCGAGCCACTTGTCATAGTCGCGATGTTCATAGTTCGGATCATCAAAGTCGACACCACCAAAGCGGTGTCCGCTAGAGCTCAGGGAGATGACGCGGCTGTCCTCACCGCTTGCAGCGGCTCCGGCTTCCAGCGACGGCATTAACAGGCCCGTAAAAAGAAAGTGGCCAAGGTGGTTGGTGCCGAACTGCAACTCGAAGCCCTGCGCGGTGCGCGCCAGCGGACAGGCCATAACCCCGGCATTATTGATCAACAGATTGATCTGCCCGAAGCGCACGCCGATATCCTGCGCAGCGGCCCTGACACTGTCCAGGTCC
>Ga0316197_10001374_pt1 | contig 17369 bp, 17 predicted proteins | sample OudBiesiAoxic_MG_FD_204939 | JGI IMG/M metagenome (GOLD analysis project Ga0316197, IMG submission 204939) | Coastal sediment microbial communities from Oude Bieten Haven, Netherlands - site A oxic | ecosystem: Environmental > Aquatic > Marine > Coastal > Sediment | place: Netherlands... | reverse complement strand
CAACCGGTGGTGCTGCGACAACAGGTCAAGACCGGCGCTGCAGTGACATGGGCTGGAAAAACAACGTAGTTTGAAATCGTATGATGGCTGATAAATTCAGTATGGAGAGTATGTGTATGTCGAATGTTCGCAAGTTTGCACTGACTATCGTGTGCCTGGGTGTTTACCTGTGGGGTATGCAAATTGCACGGGCCGCTGATCTTCCCGACTTTGTCGACCTGGTGAAGGAGGCCAGCAGTGCCGTTGTCAATATCAGTACCACGCAAAAGGTCCAGCCCGGCATGCCGGAGCTGCCGGAAGGGTTTGAGATGCCGGAGTTTCCGGAGGGCAGTCCGTTTGGTGAACTGTTCAAGTATTTCTTCGAGCAGGAGGAGGATGGTGATCCCGGTTACCATGATGCGAAGTCACTGGGGTCGGGATTTATTATCTCCAAGGATGGTTACGTGATGACCAACTACCATGTCGTCAAGGGGGGTGATGAAATCATCGTCCGCCTCAGTGACCATCGTGAGCTGAAGGCCGAGGTCATCGGTGTGGATCCCCGCAGTGACGTTGCCTTGCTGAAGATAGATGCCACCGGCCTGCCGGTCGCGAAGATTGGCGAGTCGGGTGACCTGCAAGTCGGCGAGTGGGTGCTGGCGATTGGCTCGCCGTTCGGCTTTGATCATTCTGCGACAGCCGGTATCGTCAGTGCCAAGGGACGCAGCCTGCCACGGGAAAATTACGTACCCTTTATTCAGACGGATGTCGCAATCAATCCGGGTAATTCCGGTGGACCGCTGTTTAACCAGGCGGGTGAAGTAGTTGGCGTGAATTCACAGATATACAGTCGTACCGGTGGTTACATGGGCCTGTCTTTTGCCATCCCGATCGAGGTGGCGATGGATGTGGCAGACCAGTTAAAGACCAGTGGCAAGGTGAGCCGCGGCTGGCTCGGTGTGTTGATACAGGATGTGACGCTGGATCTGGCCGAGTCATTCGGTATGAAACGCCCGCGCGGCGCGCTGGTGGCGAAGGTACTCCCGGACAGTCCTGCCCTGGCATCGGGCATCGCTGTGGGGGATATCATTGTCGACTTCAACGGGCAGGCTGTGATGAATTCCTCGAGCCTGCCGCCGATCGTCGGCAGTTCCAAGGTCGGGGTGAAGCTGCCGGTGGTTGTAATGCGCAATGGTCGGGAAAAGACCCTGAACGTCAAGCTGGGTGAATTGCCCGAGGACGAGGCGGTTGCACAGGCCAATACCCTGTCCGAGAAGAAAAAAACCAACCGGCTGGGATTCGGTGCCACTAATCTCAGTGACAAGAGAAAGCAGGAACTCGGGATTGAAGGTGGGGTCGTGGTCGGCCACATGATCACCGGGGCAGCTTCCCAGGCGGGTGTGCGCAAGGGCGATATCATTCTGGCGATTGACAACAAGGCGGTAACGGATCTCAGGCAGTTCGAGGAAATTGTCGAGGATCTGAAGGCAGGCCGGTCGGTGGCCTTGCTGGTGCAGCGCGACGGCAGCCCGACATTCCTCGCCATCAAGGTGCCGGCAGAAGACTGATTGCTGCATGCGTAACAGGGCGTTTGCTTGACGCAGCAGCTGACGGTCTATACCCGCCGGGGTTGCCACCTGTGTAGCGACATGGTGCAGGCGCTGGAAGGCCTGCGCCCTGAACTCGGCTTTCAGCTGCTGGAGGTCGATATCGATGCCGATCCCGAGCTGCGTCGCCGTTACGATACCCGGGTACCGGTGCTGGCTGCCGGGGAGGTCGAAATCTGCTACTACTTCCTCGAGGAGGCACGCCTGCGTGCGCATCTGGGCCCGGGCGGCTGATTTGCTGAGATGAGTGACTTGCCGCAGGGTTACTGTATAATCAGTATCTTACCGATAACCCGGGCGGTGTAGTCAAGTCGCTTGTTTCCCAACTGTAATCCGCATCCCTGAACATCGCGTTCGGGACCATCGCGCTTATTTTCATGACAGATAGCCAGTACGTCCGTAATTTCTCGATTATTGCGCATATCGATCACGGCAAGTCCACGCTGGCAGACCGTTTTATCCAGCTGTGCGGGGGGCTCAGTGACCGCGAGATGGAAAACCAGGTGCTTGATTCCATGGACCTGGAACGCGAACGCGGTATCACCATCAAGGCACAGAGTGTCTCCCTGGACTACCCGTCGCGCTCCGGCAAGGTCTACCGGCTGAACCTGATCGATACCCCGGGGCATGTCGATTTTTCCTACGAGGTATCGCGTTCGCTGGCTGCCTGTGAAGGGGCCCTGCTGGTTGTCGATGCCGCCCAGGGGGTGGAGGCGCAGAGCGTTGCGAACTGCTATACCGCGATCGATCTGGATCTCGAAGTGGTGCCGGTGCTGAACAAGATCGACCTGTCGGCGGCTGACCCTGAAAAAGTGCGGCATGAAATTGAACAGATCATCGGCATCGATGCCGAAGACGCCGTGCTGGCGAGTGCCAAGACAGGCGAGGGCGTGCAGGACATCCTCGAAGAAGTCATTCGCCGCATACCTCCGCCACGCGGGGATGTGGATGCTCCCCTGAAGGTGCTGATTGTCGATTCCTGGTTTGACAACTATGTCGGCGTGGTGTCGCTGGTGCGTCTGGTTGACGGTCGCCTGACACGCCGTGACAAGATTCGCGTCATGTCCACCGGGCGTCAGTTTCAGGTTGAGAAACTGGGCGTGTTCACACCGAAACCGGTTGAACGCAACGAACTGGTCGCCGGCGATGTCGGTTTTCTGGTGGCGGGTATCAAGGACATCGATGGCGCACCTGTGGGTGATACCCTGACACTGGCGAACGAGCCGGCCGCGGAGGCGCTGCCCGGTTTCAAAATGGTACAGCCGAATGTATTCGCCGGCCTCTACCCGGTCAGCTCGGATGATTACGAAAACCTGCGCGATGCCTTGCAGAAGCTGCGGCTCAACGATGCCGCGCTGCATTATGAGCCGGAGACCTCGGAGGCGCTTGGTTTTGGCTTTCGCTGCGGCTTTCTCGGCATGCTGCACATGGAAATCGTACAGGAACGGCTGGAACGCGAGTATGACCTCGACCTGATCACCACTGCACCGACGGTCATCTACGAAGTGCTGGACAGCAGCGGAGAACTCATCAGAATCGATAACCCGGCGAGCCTGCCGCCGGTGAATAAAATTGAAGAGATTCGCGAACCGATCATCATGGCGAATATCCTGGTGCCGCAGGATTACCTGGGCAACGTGATTACCTTGTGTATCGAGAAGCGTGGCGTGCAGAAAGACATGCAGTACCTGGGCAGCCAGGTGTCGCTGAATTATGAAATTCCGCTGAGCGAGATCGTGCTGGACTTCTTTGACCGGCTGAAGTCGGTAAGCCGGGGCTATGCCTCGTTCGACTACCATTTTCTGCGCTTCCAGATCGCACCGCTGGTCAAGCTGGATGTGCTCATTAACGGCGAACGGGTCGATGCCCTGTCGCTGATCGTGCACCGGGATGTCGCGCAGTCGCGTGGCCGGGCACTGGCAAGCAAGATGAAGGAACTGATTCCGCGGCAGATGTATGATGTCGCCATCCAGTCGGCGATTGGTGCGCAGATCATTGCGCGCACCACGGTCAAGGCATTGCGTAAGAATGTGACGGCAAAATGTTACGGTGGCGATATCAGCCGCAAGCGCAAGTTGCTGGAAAAGCAGAAGGCGGGCAAGAAACGCATGAAGCAGTTTGGCAAGGTAGAGATACCACAGGCGGCGTTTCTGGCCGTGTTACGTGTGGATGAGTGATCATGGCTGTGAATATAATAGCCGCGGGTCGCTGCAACCCATTATCAGAGTAAGCAAACGAGGGCACGATGGATCTTGATTTTCCGGCATTACTGGTTGCGGGTACCTTTTTTACGGGTTTAGCATGGGCCATCGATGCGCTGCTGCTGGCGCGACAGCGGCGTCGCAAGGCCGAGGCGCTGATTACTCGAGGCGCCGCCCCGGACTCCAACCAGATTATCACGACCTTAAAAGAGTCCACATTCGTTGAGTACTGCAAGTCATTCTTTCCGGTGCTTCTTGCCGTGTTGCTGTTGCGCTCGTTTCTGGTGGAACCGTTCCGTATCCCTTCGAATTCCATGATGCCAACGTTGCTGACCGGTGACTTTATCCTGGTGAATAAATTCACCTATGGCATACGGCTGCCGGTGCTGAACACCAAGGTTCTGGAAGTGGGAGAGGCCGAGCGCGGCGACGTGGTGGTGTTTCGTTATCCGAAAGATCCTTCCACAGATTATATCAAGCGTGTTGTCGGGCTGCCGGGTGACAGGGTCGGCTATTACAACAAGATCGTCTACATCAACGGTGAACCTGTCGGGCAGGTCCCGGCCGGTGTCTACATCGGTGTGGGTTCCGGTATTTCCATGTCAGGTGCCAGTCAGCGCCAGGAACAACTGGGCGAGGTGTTACATGATATTCTGGTGATGCCGCGTACGCCGGGACTCGAGGGCGAGTATGTTGTGGGTGAGGACGAATATTTCGTCATGGGTGATAATCGCGACAACAGCAATGACAGTCGCTACTGGGGGCCGGTGCCCGAGGCCAACCTGGTGGGCAAGGCGTTTCGGGTCTGGATGAACTGGGACGGTGCCAACGGTGGTGTCGACTGGGATCGCGTCGGTATGAAAATTCAATAGGATAAATCATGGAGGGGAACACTATGCATTCTTTGCATCAACAGAAAGGGGTCACCGCGATTGGCTGGTTGATCATTCTTGGCCTGATCGGTTTTTTTACGTTGCTGACACTGAAGATGCTGCCGTCCTATATGGAGTACTACAAGATCAGCCAGACGCTGGAGACACTCACCAAGGACTCCGGTTTCGAGAGCCCGCGCGAAATCAGGGATAAAGCGGAGCGGCGTTTTGATATCAGTTATGTCAACTCCATCAATCCCAAGGACCTGATCATAAAGCCCTATGGCCAGTCCTGGCTGGTGTTGGCAAAGTATGAATCACGCGTACACCTGTTTTATAATATTACTGTGGTGATGGACTTTAACAAACAGGTGAAAGTAAAACGGGTTTGAGTAAATCAACCGGTTTGCTGGAGAAGCGTCTCGGTCATGAATTTTCTGACCGGGCGCTGCTGCAGCAGGCACTCACACATCGCAGTGCCGGTAATCGCAATAACGAACGTCTGGAATTTCTCGGTGATGCCGTCCTCGGTGGTCTCATCGCCGAAGAATTGTACCGCCGCTATCCAGAGGCAAGTGAAGGCAAGTTGAGCCGCCTGCGTTCAAGACTGGTACGCCGCGAATCATTGACTGATATTGCCCATGCACTGGATATCGGACAGTACCTGATACTCGGAATCGGTGAACGCCGCAGTGGCGGTCACCGTCGTGATTCCATCCTTTCGGATGCTGTCGAGGCACTGCTGGGCGCGATCTACCTGGAGAGCGGGTTTGCTGTTTGCAAGGCCTGCATTCTCGCTTTGTTCGAGGTCAAGCTGACCTCGCTGCCGGAAGTTGCCTTTTTGAAGGATGCCAAGACGCGGCTGCAGGAGTACCTTCAGTCTCGCCAAAAAGCCCTGCCCGAATATTCGGTTACCAGGGTAAGCGGCGAAGCGCACGCGCAGTTCTTCAAGGTGACGTGTGTCGCCAGTGATGTCGAGGTGCCAGCTACCAGCGGGGAGGGCGGCAGTCGCCGCCAGGCGGAACAGCAAGCCGCTGAACGCATGCTGGCACAACTGCAGGTCGACTGATCATGGGGGATGATTTTCGCTGTGGCTACATTGCGCTGATTGGCCGCCCCAACGTCGGGAAATCCACGCTCCTGAATCGCATACTCGGTCAGAAAATCAGCATTACCTCGCGCCGCCCGCAAACCACTCGCCACCGTGTGCTGGGGATAAAGACACACGACAGTGCACAGCTGATCTACGTTGACACGCCCGGTATTCACGAATACAGCGGGCGCGCCATGAACCGGCACATGAACCGTACGGCCAGCATGGCCCTGCTCGACGTCGACGTGGTGGTGTTCCTGGTGGATGGCTCCAGATGGACCGCAGATGATGAGCTGGTTCTGAAAAAACTCGACACTATTGACTGTCCGGTGATACTGGCCGTGAACAAGATCGACCTGCTGGCCAACCGTGATGAACTGCTGCCGCGACTGCAGGATCTGTCCGGGAAACGCAGCTTCGAACAGGTCATTCCGATTTCTGCCGCCAAGGGCGATAATATCACGGCGCTGGAAGCAGCCATTGAAACCCTGCTGCCGCTGGCACCGGCCATATTTCCTGAGGACCAGGTGACAGATCGTTCGGTACGCTTCCTCGCCGCGGAACTGGTCAGGGAAAAACTGTTCCGCAAGCTGGGCAGGGAGTTACCGTATGGACTGACGGTGGAGATCGAGTCGTTCAGGAGTGAACCCGGTATTACCCATATACATGCGCTGATCTGGGTCGAACGCAAGAGCCAGAAGACCATCGTCATCGGCAGGCAGGGACGCGTGCTCAAGGAGGTCGGTATGGAGGCGCGCAAGGATATTGAGGCGTTGATAGATGGCAAGGTTAACCTGAAACTGTGGGTCAAGATCAAGGCGGGCTGGGCAGATGATGAGCGCGCGCTGCGCAGTCTGGGATATACTCAGGACGAATAGACCTGGAGTCTGCCGGAGATGACGCATACAACAAGAGTCTCGCTCGAACCCGCCTGGATACTGCATCAATACCCCTACCGTGATTCAAGCCTGCTGCTGGAAGTGTTCAGCAGGGAATACGGGCGCATCGGGCTGATTGCGCGTGGTGCGCGCTCCGCACGCTCGCGCTGGCAGAACCAGTTACAGATGTTGCGGCCGGTGACGCTGTCATGGAATCTGCGTGGTGAACTGGGCACCCTGACGGGCGTGGAGAGCCGCGGTGCGGCCGGCATAATACCGGGACGCCAGGTGTTGTGCGCCTGTTATCTTAATGAATTATTGCTGCGCTTGATGACCCGTCATGACCCGCACCCCGAACTATTCGATGCCTATGGGGAGGCGCTCATGGCACTGGGCGACAACGAGGAACAGGCACTGCGCGTTTTCGAGAAACGGCTGTTACAGTCACTGGGGTACGGTTTGCTGCTGGATCACGAGTTTGACAGCGATACGCCGGTGCAGGGCGACAGGCTTTACGAATACCAGCTGGAGAGAGGGCCGGTGCGACGGCAACGGGAAGGTCATGAGGGTATCTTCCTGCTGGGCGCCAGCCTGCTGTCGCTGCACCGTGAGGAACTGCAGGAGCCACGGGCCTGTCGTGAAGTGAAACGCCTGATGCGTGCGGCACTGGCGCTGTACCTGGGGGCGCGTCCGCTGCGTACCCGTGAAGTGTTGCGGCAGTTGTCGGTCATGTCACGTGCCGGACAGCGCGGTGTCGCGGCAACGGTTGCTAGTTAAAAGACAGGTTGATGAACAATGAAACATCATGCTGACATATTGCTGGGCGTGAATATTGACCACGTTGCGACCCTGCGCCAGGCACGGGGTACGCGCTATCCGGACCCGTTGCAGGCAGCCATCGAAGCCGAGCAGGCCGGTGCGGACAGCATCACCCTGCACCTTCGTGAAGACCGCCGTCACATCCAGGAGCGTGATGTATTGATGCTGAAGGATGTTCTGCAGACCCGCATGAACCTTGAAATGGCAGTGACGGAAGACATGCTGGCCTTTGCCGAGCGGCTGCAACCGGAAGATTGTTGCCTGGTACCGGAACGGCGTGAAGAATTGACGACCGAGGGCGGGCTGGATGTCGCCGGCCAGTTACCCCGGATACGCGAGGCCTGCGCGCGCCTGCAGGCAGCCGGTAGCCGTGTCTCCCTGTTTGTTGATGCCGAACCCGGGCAGATTGCGGCAGCGGCGCAATCAGGTGCTCCCTGTATTGAAATCCACACCGGCCACTTTGCCGATGCCGCTGATGCCCGGCAACAGGGTGAAGAGCTGGCGCGCATCGTGGAAGCGGTGCACCAGGGCGTTGCCGCCGGGCTGACAGTACATGCCGGCCACGGTCTGAACTATCACAACGTCAAAACGATCGCCGCCATCGCGGAGATCCGTGAGTTGAATATTGGTCACGCCATTATGGCGAGAGCGATATTCAGCGGTCTGGCAAATGCAGTCGCCGATATGAAGCGGCTGATGCATGAGGCATGCTTGCCCTAGCCGCGGTATGTGGCCGGCTTGAGATGGCGGCAGCCGGCACTTTCAATCCTGTACTAGCCGTGACCCCGGTAGCCGCTGTACCTCAGGGTGCTGTCAAGCACATTGATGGCACGCTGCTGGTAGACGTCAATGCTGTGTTGCTCCCCGGTTTTTATTGCCAGTCGCAGTTCACGCAGTGCTTCCTCAAGCTCCGGTGCATCACAGTAGGCAACGGCACCCAGCAACTGGTGGACAGCATTACCGAGCGCGTCAATGTCGCCGCGCTCGTGAGTGCGTGCCAGTCGGCGGCGATGCATGGGCAGTTCAGTCAATAACTCGGCAAACAGTTTACCGGAAAATACTTGCTTGCGCCGCTTCGGTCGCCGCTCGTCTTCGGCTAATGGCGGTGCTTTACACGCAGACATGTGCGGCCTGTCTACCGGTGTCAGGGTACGCATGAAGAATTGCAGTGCGGATTCTGCTATCCGCTTGAAGCGTCCCGCAGGGTGATGTTTTTCTGGTCCTTTATTGTCTTGCATCGGTGTCAATGTTCCCGTTAGCGCTTACCAGGGCCGGCACGGCTGTATTTGCCGGGGAAGTCGATATGCTAATGCAATCGGCAGTGGTTGGCTATGTGGCTGCTGTCAGTCAAACTCGCCAAATGCTGTCTGATAAATCCTGTTCTTGGGTATACTGTGGGCCTGTGATAATGACGGATGAGCCGCTATGGATTTTCCCACGCTTGAATCGACAGTTGGCAATACGCCGCTGGTGCGCCTGCAACGCATGGCGGGTGATACCACCAACACATTGCTGGTAAAGCTGGAAGGGAATAACCCGGCCGGTTCGGTCAAGGACCGCCCGGCACTCTGCATGATCAAACATGCCGAGGAACGTGGCGAGATCAAACCGGGTGACACGCTGATAGAAGCGACCAGTGGCAACACCGGTATCGCACTGGCGATGGCGGCGGCGATGAAGGGTTATCGCATGCTGCTGCTCATGCCCGAGCATATGAGTGTCGAGCGGCGCGCGGTGATGAAGACCTTCGGGGCGCAGATTATCCTGGTCAGCAAGGAGGACAGCATGGAAGGTGCCCGCGACCTGGCGAAGGAAATGGAAGCACGCGGTGAGGGCAAGGTGCTGGACCAGTTTTCCAATCCCGATAACCCGCTGGCACATTACCAGGGTACGGGGCCTGAGATCTGGCGTGATACGGCCGGCAGTGTCACGCATTTCGTCAGTTCCATGGGGACCACCGGTACCATCATGGGTACCTCGCGCTACCTGAAAGAACAGAATCCGGCAGTGGAAATCGTCGGTGTGACGCCCTCGGAAGGGTCGTCGATACCGGGGATTCGTCGCTGGCCTGAAGCCTACCTGCCGTCGATCTTTGATGCCACCCGCGTCGACCGTACCATTGAAGTTGCCCAGGCCGATGCGGAACATACCACGCTTGAGCTGGCAGCACGGGAAGGTATCTTCGCGGGCATTTCCTCAGGCGGTGCAGTGGCTGCAGCGTTAACACTCTCACGACAAGTCGAGCATGCGGTGATCGTTGCCATTATCTGCGATCGGGGTGACCGCTACCTGTCAACCGGGGTCTTTCCTGCCTGAATGATGCTCCCCCGGCGCCGGGTTGTTTTCGCGTTATTGCTGGCGTCTGGCCTGCTGCTCATTGCCGTTCTACCGGGCTTTGCAGTTGATGTCGTTCGTCTGAAACTGGGCACGCTTGAAGGCGCGGGCTGGTCGGCAGAGGCGGTGAGTGTACAGCTGAACTGGCTGGATGATGGTCATGCCGGGCTACTGTTAAACACGCAGCGTGTGCAACTGCCGGAAGCGCTCGGTGAGCTGTCCGGGGTGGTAATCTCATGTCCGCGCGCGCAGCTGACGGCAACTGCAGCTAGCTGTGCGCAGGGTACGCTCAAGGCGCACTCGAGTGTTCTGGGACGACAAAATATTCAGACCCGCTTTCGTTACCACTTTGATAGCGGCCGCATCGAGGCCGGGTTGTCGGGGGTGCGTGTACATGACGGCACACTGGCCATCACGGCAAGCCTGTCCGAGTCGCACTGGCAGATCACCGCCAGCGGTGAGGAGCTGTCTTTGCCTGCCGTGACACGTCAGCTGGCTGCCACCGGTATTGCACTGCCGGTTGTTGAGGGCAACGGTCAACTGGATGTGACCGCGAGCTTCACCGGTGTGGCTGCACGGTTAACTGCAGCCGATGTCGACATGCAGCTGCGCGCTGCAGAACTATCCGATGCTGACGGCGGAATCGCGGCAGAGAACCTCGATGTCAGCTTGCACGCTGTCGTGAAGCCGGGCAATGCGGGTATGCAGGTAGTACTGGATATGGTTGGCCGGCAGGGCGCACTCTACGTTGAGCCGGTATTTCTTGAAATGCCGTCACCACCGCTGACGCTCAGCGCACGTTTTGACTGGCTGTCAGCGAAACAACAACTGTTACTGCAATCATTCACCTATCGGCACCCCGGCAATGTGCAGCTGGAGGGTAACGGTCAATTCTACCTGGCGGCTGATGCACCGCTCCAGGCACTGCGAGTCGAGGTCCTGCAGGCAGACTTTCCATCCCTGTATCACACCTATCTGAAGCCATGGCTGTTCGGCACCATGCTCGCCGATCTGGACACGAGCGGGCAAATCAGCGGTGCGCTGCACTGGGAGAAGGGCAAGCTCAGTCACGTTTCCCTTGATCCACTGAACCTGTCAGTGGATGACCGCGAGGGCCGTTTCGCGCTGGATACGGTGAATGGCCGGGTACGCTGGGATGACAGCGCCACGACAGCACGTTCCGAGCTGGCCTGGGCAAGTGGCAGTGTCTTCCGGGTAGCGCTGGGTGCGTCCCGCTTCAGCTTTGACACCAGCCGCGATTCCGTGCGGCTGGTAGAGCCGGTTGAAATCCCGGTGCTGGACGGGGCACTCGGAATCGACGATTTCCAGCTGGAGTACGGTGAAAACCTGCCGCTGCGCTGGCAGGTCAATGGATTGCTTGAGCCGGTGTCCCTGTCGCAGTTGAGCCTGGCGCTGGGATGGCCGGAACTGGCAGGCAAACTCTCGGGAGTGATACCGAATGTTCGCTATGACGATGGTGATCTCAAGGTTGGCGGTATACTGCTGATTCGCGTGTTTGAAGGACAGGTGACGCTGCGTAACCTGTCACTGGAACGGCCCTTCGGTCTGGTGCCACGCCTGCAGGTCGATGCGCGTGCCGATAATATCGATCTTGAGACGCTTACCCGAACCTTCTCGTTCGGCAAAATTGAAGGTCGCCTGAATGGCCGCATTGACGGGCTGGATATGGAATCGTGGCGACCGGTGGCCTTCGATGCCGAGTTCGCCACCCCCGAAGACGATCGCTCGCGTCATCGCATCAGCCAGAAGGCCGTGGATAACATCTCGAGTATTGGCGGTGGCGGGGTAGGTGGCGCGCTGTCGCGCAGCTTTCTGCGCTTTTTTGAAGACTTCCCGTATGACCGCCTCGGCATCCGTTGTCGGCTGGCGAACGGTGTCTGTGACATGGGTGGCGTTGAGCCGGCCAGGAACGGTTATTATCTTGTCAAGGGACGCCTGATTCCGCCACGGCTGGATGTGATCGGTTATGCCGACCGTGTTGACTGGGACACACTGATTGCCCAGATAATGGCGGTTACTGTTCAGCAGGAGGTGGTCGTAGAATGATACCCTGTCAGGGTACGTGGTACCCTTTCGCGAACGACGATGTGACAGTAAACGATTTATGAACTTCATGGACAAGAGAGGCCGAGTGATGAAACTAGTACGGATTCCTGTTGCACTGACCCTGCTGCTGTTTGTCGCAGCCTGTGTCACGATAAATGTCTATTTTCCGGCAGAAGCCGCGGTAAAGGCGGCAGACCGCATCATCCAGGATGTTTACGGTGAACAGCCCGGCGCGGCGGTCGAACCGCAATCACGACGGCCATACGGCGAGACACCGTCTGCAGGCAATGCCCTGCTGGACTGGTTTATCAGTCCGGCACAGGCCAGGGCGGATCTGTCCGTCAATACCCCGGCCATACAGCAGCTGCAAGCCAGTATGGAACAACGCCACAAGCAACTGGCGCCCTACTATAAATCCGGCGCCATCGGCATGACGGGTGATGGCGAGCTTGATATGCGTGACCAGAAACTGGTGCCACTGCAGGAGAGGAACGCTGTCAAGGGCCTGGTCGCAAAAGAGAACGCAGACCGCGGTGCTCTCTACAAGGAAATCGCCAAGGCCAACGGACACCCCGAATGGGAAGCCGATATTCGCAGTACCTTTGCAAAACGCTGGGTCAGTAATGCCCCGGCTGGCTGGTGGTACATGGACAAGCAGGGTGCCTGGAAGCAGAAATAGGTTTGCATGAACGTTTTTGTTTTTGATATCGAGACAGTTCCCGATGTAGAGGCAGGCCGTCGCTTGTATGGAATTGACGACCTGGATGACAACAACGTCGGCAAGGTGATGTTCCACAAACGTGCGGCCGAGACCGGTGGTTCGGATTTTCTGCGCCACCACCTGCATCGCATTGTCGCCATTTCCGTGGTGTTGCGTACAGCGGACAAGTTCAGGGTGTGGTCGCTGGGTGAGCCGGATTCACCGGAGCAGGAACTGTTACAGCGGTTCTTCGATGGTATCGAGCGGTTTACGCCAACGCTGGTGTCCTGGAATGGTTCAGGTTTTGACTTGCCGGTGATCCATTACCGCAGCCTGTTGCATGGCATCTCCGCGCCGCGTTACTGGGACACCGGCAGTGATGACAAGAACTTCAAATGGAATAACTACCTGAGCCGCTTTCATGAGCGGCACACCGATATCATGGATGTTCTGGCCGGTTACCAGCCACGCGCGGTTGCACGCCTCGACGAGATCGCAACCCTGCTGGGTTTTCCGGGAAAGATGGGCATGGACGGTAGCAAGGTGTGGGAAAACTACCAGGCCGGTGATATCGAGGGTATCCGTAATTATTGCGAGACGGATGTGCTCAATACCTATCTTGTCTACCAGCGCTTCGAACTGATCCGCGGACACATCAATGCGGCGCAGTATGCGCAAGTCTGCGAGCAGCTACGCATGGAACTGCAGAAAGGCAACAAGCCGCACCTGACCGAGTTCCTGGATAACTGGCAGGGACAGGTTGCTGAGTAGACCGGCCCGGTGTCCGACAGACGCCTGATGCGCATACGGCCTGATTAAAATTAAAGAGTATTGCCACGGAAGCACACGGAAGAATTACTGCCCAAAAAGCAATATTTCCGTGTAATACCCTGTGCTTCCGTGGCAATTAAATAACAACGGGTACTCAGCAATATGGGCAAACGTAGCCGCAGGAAACGCCTGCCGGATCCCGTCAGTGGCGTCACCATAGAGTCTCTGTCCCACGACGGACGGGGTGTCACGCATCTGGACGGCAAGGCCGTCTTCATCGATGCTGCCCTGCCGGGTGAGGTCGTCAGTTTTGAATACCGGGCATCGCGTCGGCGTTTTGACGAGGGCCGGCTCACTGCGGTGACACAGGCCTCGCCCGACCGCGTGGAACCCGGGTGCGTGCATTTCGGAGTGTGTGGCGGCTGCAGCCTGCAGCACCTGGAACCTGCTGCACAAATACAGGCCAAGCAGCGGACCTTGCTCGATAATCTCAAGCACATCGGCAAGGTTGTGCCCGAAGAGGTGTTGCCTGCACTCACGGGACCGGTATGGGGCTACCGTATCAAGGGGCGACTGGGTGTAAAAGACGTCATCAAAAAGGGCCGCGTACTCGTGGGCTTCCGTGAAAAGCACAGTCCCTATGTTGCCGATCTGGCGGCTTGCGAGGTGCTGCATCCCTCAATTGGCAAACGCTTTGATGAGCTGGCGCAGTTGATCGGGCAACTGCAGGCGCGGGCACGCATACCTCAGATTGAGGTGGCTGTCGCCGGCTCCGCGACGGCGCTGGTATTCAGGCATCTTGATCCCTTGAGCCAGGGTGATCGTGAGGCACTGAAACAGTACGCGATGGAGCGGGAACTGCATGTCTACCTGCAGCCAGCCGGGCCGGAAAGTGTGCAGCCGTTGTGGCCGGAGCAATCCGTGCTGTCTTATCAATTGCCCGCAGAATCCATAGAAATCCGCTTCAAGCCGACCGATTTTACCCAGATCAATACGGCGATTAATGAACAAATGGTCGCGCGCGTACTCGGCCTGCTGGCACTGGACAGGGACGATACCGTGCTGGACCTGTTCTGTGGACTGGGTAATTTTACCTTACCGATGGCGCGTTATGCGGGCACGGTTATCGGTGTCGAGGGTGAGGCCGGTTTGGTCAGCCGCGCGCGCGACAATGCTGCCCTCAACGGACTTGAGAATGCCATTTTTCACAGTGCCAACCTTGCTGAAGCGACCGCCGGGGCGAACTGGGCGGATACTGCCTGCAACAAGGTGTTACTCGATCCCCCCCGCAGTGGTGCGGCCGAGGTGCTGGACGTGCTGGGGGACATGCGGCCACAACGGATTGTGTATGTCTCCTGCCACCCCGGTTCGCTGGCGCGGGATGCCGGCACACTGGTGCATGAAAAGGGCTATCGCCTGCTGTCGGCCGGGGTGATGGACATGTTCCCGCATACCGCGCACGTCGAGTCGATTGCGCTTTTTGAAGCAGGGTAGGTTTGCTTACTGACGATACCAGGTCTTGCGCAACGCCTTGTAGACACGCTGCGGATACCAGTTCTGTCCGACGCTGCCGTTGTAACGCGCCAGTGCGCGGCGCATGTCGCCCTTTTCGCGATCCAGGTAAATATTCAGGATCGTACAACCGAATCGCAGGTTGGTATTGATGTCAAACAGATTGTCATCGGGACGGCCAAGCTCATCCAGCCAGAACGGCATGATCTGCATCAGGCCCTGGGCGCCGGCACTGGAAATTGCAAAGCGATCAAAATTGCTCTCGACATTGATCAATGCGAGGACCAGTTCCGGTTCAAGCCCTGAGCGGCGTGCCTCGTAGTGGATCTGTCTGAGAATCAGCAGACGTTCCTGCGGATCTTCTACCCGTGTTTGCAGGCGGTTGGACATGTCAGTCAGCCAGACTTCGGCATCAAAACGGTCAGTGAAACTGTTACTCGATTTGATGGCTGCAATCAGGCTGGCACGCATATCGGCATCCGGCCGTTCCTGTGTGGCGGCCCAGACGCCGTGGCTGAGCAGCAGGGTGATCGCCAGCAGAAGTCTTGACAGGTACGGTATATGCAGTGCCATACCCTGATATATCGGTTCAGCCATTGTCCAGTTGAGTGTTAAGGAAATCGACAATATCAGCACGCGGGATATCCCGGCTTTCCGTGTCACGGCGTGACTTGTATTCCAGTTTATCCTGGTCGAGGTTTTTTTCACCAACCACGATCCGGTGCGGGATGCCAATCAGTTCCATGTCGGAGAACATGACGCCGGGGCGCACGGGCCGGTCATCCAGCAATACCTCGAAGCCGGCAGCCAGCAGTTCCTCATAGAGTGCATCCGTGGCTTCTCGTACGCGCAGGGATTTTTTCATATTCATCGGCAGCAGGGCAACCTGGTAGGGTGCGATTGCATCCGGCCAAATCATGCCCTTGTCATCGTTGTTCTGCTCGATGGCGGCTGCAACGATGCGTGATACCCCGATACCGTAGCAACCCATGATCATGGCCTGTTCCTTTCCCTGTTCGTCAAGCACGTTGGCTTTCATGGCCTCGCTGTATTTTTTACCGAGCTGGAAGATATGTCCGACCTCGACACCGCGCGCGATATGCAGCGTACCGTGGCCATCGGGACTGGGGTCGCCGTCAGCGATATTGCGCAGGTCGGTGCATACGGGTATCGGTAAATCCCGTTCCCAGTTGACCCCGGTGAGGTGTTTACCCTCTTCATTGGCGCCGCAAACAAAGTCAGCCACATGGGCCGCGGCATGGTCAACAATAACGGGAACCGCCAGGCCCACCGGACCCAGTGACCCGGTTCCGCAGCCAACCGCCTGTCTGATCTGTTCGTCACTTGCAAACTGCAGGGGTGCCGCAACTGCCGGTTGCTGCTCTGCCTTGATGGCGTTTAGTTCATGATCGCCGCGTAAAACCAGTGCAACCACGTCAGCTTCCTGGCCAAGGACCAGCAAGGTCTTCAGGCAGTGCTCCGCGGGGACTTTCAGGAAAATACTTAGCTCGTCAATCGTGTGCTGGCCCGGTGTGTCCACAACAGCCATGTCTGCAGTCGCCGCTGCGCGCTTGCCCGCGGGTGCAATGGCCTCGGCACGCTCAACATTGGCGGCATACTCGCCGCTGGATGAAAATGCGATGGCATCTTCCCCGGACTCTGCCAGCACATGGAACTCGTGCGAGACACTGCCGCCAATGGCGCCGCTGTCGGCCTGCACGGCGCGGAAGTCGAGCCCCAGCCGGGTAAAAATACGGCTATAGCTTTCGTACATCACCTGGTAGGTCTGTTCCAGCGACGCCTGGTCGATATGGAAGGAGTAGGCGTCTTTCATGAGAAACTCACGTGCGCGCATCACGCCGAAACGCGGCCGGATTTCATCACGAAACTTTGTCTGAATCTGGTAGTAGTTCACCGGCAATTGCTTATAGCTGCGGATCTCGCGTCGTACGATGTCGGTGATAATCTCTTCATGTGTGGGGCCGAAGCAGAATTCACGCTGATGACGGTCGTGGAAACGCAACAGTTCCGGGCCGTATTGTTCCCAGCGGCCGGATTCTTCCCACAACTCCGCAGGTTGCACCGCCGGCATCAGCAGTTCCAGCGCACCGGCGCGTTCCATTTCTTCACGCACAATGGCCTCAACCTTGCGCAGTACCCGCAGGCCAAGCGGTAACCAGCTATAGATGCCGGCCGCCTGCTTGCGCAGCATGCCGGCGCGCATCATTAACTGGTGACTGATGATTTCGGCATCAGCCGGCGTTTCTTTCAGGGTAGAGAGCGGGTACCGGGATAGACGCATGGTGCTGTATTCAAGTTAGCCTCAAGAGGCGCAGATTGTAGCGGCCGGACGGGTGTACGTATAGCGCAAGCAACTTGCCCGATGTGTCGGGCGGCAACTGCGGGCGAGGCGACTGGCCTAGAATGTCCCCTTGTCCCAGCCCCACATCTTGCGTGCCGCATCGGAAAATTCGATATAGATGCGCGCTGAATCAATGGCGGTTTCGGTCGAGACCAGGTCACAGAGGGCGCGCGA
>Ga0316197_10001373_pt1 | contig 17370 bp, 16 predicted proteins | sample OudBiesiAoxic_MG_FD_204939 | JGI IMG/M metagenome (GOLD analysis project Ga0316197, IMG submission 204939) | Coastal sediment microbial communities from Oude Bieten Haven, Netherlands - site A oxic | ecosystem: Environmental > Aquatic > Marine > Coastal > Sediment | place: Netherlands... | reverse complement strand
TCTCAGGTGCCGCCACCAGGTCGGGCGCGGATTCCGGGGCGGCCACCTCCACGTGCTCCGGCGGTTCGACGATCGATTCAGGCTCGGGCGTGGTTTGAGCGATCGGTTCCGGCGCCCCGGCCTGCGGTAGGGGGGTGTCCTGCTCTGCGACCCGTTCATCCGCCGCGACGAGTTCCTCGGCGGCGCGTTCCTCGGCAACGGGTGGCGTCTGCTCCGCGACGGGTTCGCTCATGTCGATGCCGGAAGCGACCAACGCCGGAATCAGGCCATCGATATCAGGCCACGGAAGGCCTCCCGAAGCCAGTCCTGCCTCTACGATCCCGGGCAGCTGGTCGGGGATGTCGAACGAGCCGACGAGCACCCGATCTCCAACCGCCAGCAGGGGCACTCCCAGCTGCTCGGGCGGGATTCCGTAGCGGACTCCCGCGGCCCGAAACAGGCGCTGTCCCTCCAGCGACTGCGTGTTGATCGCCACGACGACGAGGGACTCACCAAACCGCTCGACGAGCGGCGGCAGTCCTTCGGTGATCACGGTGTGGCAGTGCGGACACGACGGAGAGAAGAAGAGGACCGAGCGGACCTGGGGCGCGGCCTCCTGCGGGGATTGCGGCGCGACGGCAGGGGCGGCCACACCGGTGGTCATCAGCAGGGCGAGAAACGACGAAACGCGAGTCATTTGCGGTGAGCCTTCAGGCCTTCCGTGAACATGGATCGGCGGCCGGGAGCCACCGGACAGGTCAGGAAAATACTATGCGTGGGGTCGTCGGGAACCCCCGGCGTGACCGGCGACTGACACGTGCGAATCCGTAAGCGAACTGTCGCCCCCGGGTGTTGCATAACTGGGCAGGGCCTGGCTGAATCGGGTGGGGGCGTTCGACGGGAGGTAAGCATGAAACGGTGGCTCGGAATTCCGATCAGTATCCTCGCGGTCGGCTGCATCAACACCAGCGTTCAGACTCTGGACCACGACGTGCGCGCGGCGCGGTCGCCCGAATCGGTGGCTGTGCTGCTGGAGAAGCCGGCACAGCCCTACACCGTCATCGCGGTCATCGAGGCCAACACCGGCACCGTGTTCGACTGCTTCGACGACCTGCGCAACGAGATGGTCGCCGAGGCGGCCAAGCTGGGTGGAGACGCCCTGATCCTGGGGCCGGAATCCACGGACTCCGAGTTCATCTTCACCGGAACCGCGATGGTGCAATCCGACACGCGGAGGTTGAGCGGCGAAGTCATCGTGTATGAGCGGGGATAGCAACGGACGGTCGCCAAACCCACCCGACCGCACCGGTTGACGGACCGGGGGCCTGCACACATCGTGCGATGTCTCTTAACTGAGGTTCCTTGGCACTAGCTTCACCAGAAGCCCCCTCCTGGTGGTCTGTCTCCTTGTCACAGTCATATGGGGGTCAATCCATGAGCATCAACATCCAGACACCCGGAGTGCACCACGTGGCGCTGCGCGTCGCCGACTTCGACCGTTCCGCGCGCTTCTACACCGAGACGCTCGGCTTCCCCGTTGTTCTTGCCCAGCCAGGCCTCCTGATCTTTCTGGCCGGGAGCACAGCAATTGGAATCCAGGGGCCCGCGGAGGGCACGCCTGTGGGCGACGTCTTCAATCCATTTCGCGTCGGCCTGGATCACCTGGCCATCGCCTGCAATGATGAGGACGAGCTCGCACGAGTAGCGATGGCTCTGTCGGAGGCCGGGATCGAGAATACGGGCGTGAAACTGGACGAGACTCTCGGCAAGCAATACGTCGCGTTCAAAGACCCCGACCGAATCGCCTGGGAATTCTACATGACCTAGCGGACAGAGCCGCGCGACGCGCTCGATCTGAAGGCCGTTGATCGAGTTGTGGAAACACGTGGGCCAGCGCGCGCCGGTACCTCTGCCGGTGGTGGCGCCGGAACTGCCCTAGGTCGCGGAGATCCAGCAGTCGTATCGTGCAACGACCGGAGAGCTTGCCTCCCTTCCGAGTCGCGGCAGGGCGGAGCTTCCGATAGAATCAGGCGTCACACCCACATCGATTTGAGCGCTCGTCACACGCCCGACGTTCCCTGGAGGCAGGGATGGAACGCAGGCTCGCCGCGATCTTCGCTCTGGACATGGTCGGCTACTCGCGTCTCATGGAGTCGGACGAGGCCGACACTCTCGCTCGCCAGGAATTCCTGCGCGCCGAGTTCATCGACCCAACGATCTCGAGGCACCACGGCCGGGTGGTCAAGGGTACCGGTGACGGCCTGTTGGCCGAATTTCCCAGTGCCGTGGACGCTGTGGAGTGCGCGGCCGAGATCCAGCGGGAGATGACCGAGCGCGGGGCTGACACGCCGGCTGAGCGCCGCATCCAGTTCCGCATCGGGATTAACGTCGGGGATATCGTGGCCCGGGACGGCGACATATTCGGAGACGGCGTCAACGTGGCGGCGCGGATCGAGTCACTGGCCGATCCGGGCGGCGTCCTGATCTCCGGCACCGCCTACAACCAGGTCCACAACAAGGTGACGCTGGGGTTCGAGGACCTCGGATCGCGCGCGGTCAAGAACATCGAGCGACCGGTGCAGGTGTACCGGGTCCTCTTGGATCCCACCTCTGGAGACACCCGGCCCGGTCAGCTGAAACGCCCTCCGATGATGGGTCAGCTACTCCGGCGGCGCGTTCCCCAGTTCGTCGGCCTGTATCTGTTGAGTGGGTGGGCCGTGCTGGAGTTCGTGGACTGGGCGGTGCGGCAGTACTCGCTGTCCCCCACCATATCGAACTTCGTTGTGGCCATCCTCCTCCTCCTTCTGCCCTCGGTCGCGTGGCTTGCCTGGCGGCATGGCGCGCCGGGACCCGATGGTTGGAAGAGGCTCGATGGGACGGTGATCCTGGCGAACCTGCTCGTCGCAGTCGTCGTCCTGGGCTTTGGTTTCGGCGGGGAGGAATTGGGTGCGGCCACGACGACGAAAGTGCTGGAGGACGAGGAGGGAAACCGGGTCGAGCGTGTCGTTCCCAAGGAATCTCTCCTTCGCAAAGTCCAGATCGTCGGCTTCGACAACGAGTCTGGCGATCCCGACCGGGACTGGCTGAGCTACGGGCTGCCGATCGCTGTTTTCAAAGACCTCCGGCAGGATGCGTTCGTGCGCGCCGTGGGCCCTGCAGTGGACTGGGGGTCCACGGTCGAGGGCCTCCAGATGGCGGGCTACGAACCGCCGTTCGAGTCGGTCCCGCTGTCCCTGTTACGGGAGCTGGCGGAGCGTTCGGGAATCGAACGTTTCCTCGCCGGGAGTATTCAGATCGACGGGGACACGCTCTCCGTAGAGACACGGCTGTACGAGACGACGAACGCCCGCCTGGGGGCGAGGCATTCGTACCGCTCCGTCGATCCCCTCGACCTGGCGGACCGGATTTCCGTGGACCTCCGTCGCGACCTGGGCGTCCCGGAGTGGCAGGTCGAGGAGGCCGTGGACCTCCCGGTCGCCGAGCTCCTGACCACGTCGCCCGAGGCGTTTCGGCTGTATGTCGAGTACTTCATCGACCTGGACAGGACGGTACCGAAATACGAGGAAGCGCTGGAGGACATCGAGAATGCCCTTGAGCACGATTCCACATCCGCCGAGCTGCTCGCCCAGGCGGGGGGGATGTCCTTGTATTTTGGGGATCCGGAGGTAGGACGGAGCCTGCTGGCCGAGGCAATGCACCGTAGCTACCAGCTGCCGGAGAGGGATCGCCTCGATCTCCGATCATTCTATCAGCAGGACGTGGAGCTGGACCTGGAAGGCACGATACGGACGGCTCACTACTGGGCCGAGCTGTATCCCGAAGACCCGGAGCCCTGGCGATTGCTCAGTCGTCTACACCGTGATTTGGACGACACCGACGGCGTGATCGAAGCATTGAGGGCCGTCATCGGGATCGATCCGTCGGATCCGAACGCCCTTCGCGACATTGCATTTGTCTTCCGGGTCGCAGGTTCGAGTGACAGTGCTCTCGCGTATCTACGCCTCGTGCAGGATCGATGGCCGACGGATGCCGAGGCCTACACCGACGCGGCCAAGCTCCTCGCCGATCTTGGGAGACAAGACGAGGCACGCACAGAGCTCGAGCGGGCGCTGCTGGTGGCGCCCGAGGATGGAACCGCCAAGGGGTACATGGTTCGGCTCGACATCCGCAACGGACGCTTCGACGCTGCCGCCGAAGGGCTCGCCATGTTGGGGCGCGAATCGCACGCTGTCGCAGGTGACATGTGGCTACTGAGTGCGGAGTTGACCCTGGCGTACGAGACGGGCCAATTCGGCCGCCTCGAAGATGTCCATCGGCGGTTCCTGGGGGCGCTGGAGCAAGAGGGCTCCGACCTCGTACTCGTCTATAACGCAGCATACTCCGAGTTCCTCCAGTTCGCCGCAGAAGGGAGACGCGAAGAAGTCGCGCTCCCGCAGCTCGACAGCCTGCGATCCCTTCTCGATCCGCCGTTCAGCCACGGCGTAGACCTTGCCGCCGCCCGGATTCACGCCGATCTGAACGAGCTCGATGCGGCCCGGCAGTCCCTGGCGCGGCTCGAAGAACTTCACGCTGCCCTGGACGAGGGATTCATGCCCGGGTACTTCCGGGAATGGCACGACGGCCGAATTACCTGGCGGGAAGACGGTCACTGCACGCGCGCGATCGATGCGTTCGACGCGGCCTTCGAGGTTGCGCGATCGTCCTATCAAGCACAGACCATGTACGATCCTCTCATGGTGCGACTGCCGATCGAACGCGCGGCCTGCCTGCGTGCGCTGGGGCGCCTCGACGAAGCGGAGACCGCGATTGATGATCTGCTGGCCCGTTTCCCCGGGTCGGCGGTGCTGCGCGTCGAGGCGGCCGAGTTGTATGCGGCACTGGGCCGCCGGGACGACGCGATCGCCGAGCTGGAGACGGCGCTCGAGACCTGGGCGGAGGCGGATCCGGAGTACGTGCCGGCACGGGAGGCGAGAGAGTTGCTGCAGGTATTGCGGACGGAAGGCTAGAGGCGATTGCAGGAGGTGGAGTCTACGGATCCTCCTGCGCTGTTTCGTACCGGGCCCTGATCTCTCTGATGGCCTCTGCGTCCCCGACGATGCTGAGCCGGTCACCCTCCCTTAGGATCGTGTCGCCCTGGGGGACGAGGACGGCCATGCCGCGGTGTATCAGCGCGATCAGGCTTCCCGGTGGCAGGTCGAGCTCCCTCACAGGATGGCCGATCATAGCAGCTGACGGCTCGCTCGGGTGCAGGGTCAGCGAGAGGAAACGCTCGTTGTGCAGAATGACTTCCTTGAGTCCCTGCTTTTCGGGGACGGACAGCCACTCGTCGAGGAAGTCCTCCTGTGCTACCCGGGCGACGATCTCTGCCAGGGTACGCAGGTGGTTCCCGGGGCTCGGCCAGGGGCTGACGAGAAAGAACGCGGCGTGGACTTGCTCACCGTGGGTTCGGTCGGTGAACTGATCGCCGGCCGCCACCTGCATTCCCGCCACGGATCGTACAATCACCATGGCCTGCGCATCGATTTCCGCCAACCTGAGATGGGGAAGGGCCGCGCAGCGCAGGACGGGGGTGGCCCCCGACTTGACCCCGTGCAGGAACCCCGTTGCGAGGCGTTCCGCGCTCATTGGGAGGCGTTCGGCCAACAGGACGGCCGCCTTCCTGGTGGCGTCGGCGAACGTCGCTTCGGGCTCCAGGTCGACGGTGAACGCGCGCCCGATCACCTCGGCGAAAGGATCGAGAGTCGGTCCGCCCTCTTCCTTGAGCAGACCCCGCAGCTCCAGTTCCGCTCCCTCGTAGGGCCGCCGCGCCAGGCGGTGGAACACGTGCAGGAGCGCGCCGGCTCGCTCGATTCTGCTCCGGGCGTAGTGGAAGTACCAGGCGAGGCACACGGCCACCAGCCCGATCGAGAAGACGATGGGCATGATGCCCATCTCCGCGATGAGCAGAAACGGAGCCAGGAGTCCAACGACATGAACCCAGGGATAGAGCGGGGCGCGGAATCCGGGATCATAGGACTCGAGGCCGCTTTCCCGCATGACGATGACGGCGAGATTCACCATCGAGAAGATCAGCAGCAGGAAGGCGCTGGCCAGCTTCGCGATGCTCAGGACATCCAGCATCGCGATGGCGAAGATCATGAGTAGTGCTGTCGCGAAGATCGAGACGGTCGGGGTCTTGAAGCGACCGACGGTGGCGAAGAAGGGCGACAGGAGCCTGTCCCGCGCCATGGCCAGCGGATAGCGGGATGCCGCCAGCAGTCCCGCGTTTGCCGAGGCCGCCAGCCCGGCGAGGGCCGGCAGGCCGACCAGTCCGAGTATCACGGAAGTCGGAAGCCAGCCGAACACGGCCTTGCCCGCGGTCGCGAACGGCGTGTAGTCGCCGTGGAAGACCTCCGGAGCGATCGTCACGGTCATCACGTACACCCCGGCCACGTAGATGACCGCCGCAGTCAGCAGGCCGAGGAAGATCGCGGCCGGGATCGTCCGGTCAGGATTACGTACCTCCTCGGCAACGCTGGCCACCTTCAGGGGACCGGCGAACGAGATGAACACCAGGCCCATCGTCGCCACCAGGCCTTCGACGCCGAGTGACATGAACGGTTCGAAACCGCTCTCCGTAGGGGCCTGCTGCCCGAGCAGGCTGACGAATCCCTGCACCAGGAACAGGGCGAGGAACCCAAGCACGGTGCTCACCAGGACGCGCTGCAGGCCGCCCGTGTGCTTCGTCCCGACCGTGTTCACCACCGCGAAGACCAGGGTCAGCACGATGGCCACGGTCCGAATCGGCAGGTCGACGAACAGAGCCAGGTAGGCCCCCATGCCGACGAGGGCGAAGGCGCTCTTGAGAATGAGCACCAGCCAGGTGCCAAGGCCTCCGATCGTTCCCACCATCGGGCCCAGACTGCGGTCCAGGAAGTAGTAGATACCGCCCGCCCGGGGCATCGCGGTGGAAAGCTCCGCGATGCTGAGAGCTGCGGGGACCGCGAGCAGGCTGGCGAGGAAGTAGGCCAGAACGACGGACGAGCCGGTAATCGCGGCGGCAAAGCCAGGGAGCAGGAAGAAGCCGGAACTGAGCATCGGCCCCAGCCCGATCACATAGACGTCGAAAAGCGTCAGTTCCTTTTCGAGTCGGTGACCGGCACCGGAAGCGGTGGATCCAGCCGTTGGTGGCGTTCCACTGGCCATTTCCGTCAGGTCTCGTTGGGAGTGGAGGTGTCGAGTGCTCGTATCCCAAGTCTAAACGAAACGGGGAGAAGCGGCAAAAGCACTGCGGGAAGGGGAGGGACTAGCCCACCACCGCTACGCGGCCCCGCTCACTGGCCTTCCGGCGTCGCTTGATGGAGATGTGGACGTCACGTCCGAGACAGGTCAGGTAGCGCATCAGGCGATCTGCCGTGAACCCTTCGAGCCTGCCTCGGATGAGCTTGGACACTTTCGGTTGGTCGATTCCGAGCAGGTCAGCCGCTTGGGCCTGTGTTAGATGGCGACCTCGGATGATCCGGGCGATCTCTGCGGCTAGCTCGGCCTTGGCCAGCGCCGTATCCGAGTCCTTGACGCCCAGGTCGGCAAACACGTTGCCGGAACTTGCTGTAACGCCTGCCTTGCCCATCAACGCCCCCCTACCGGATTCAGGCGGTAGTGTTCTGCTGCTGTCTTCAGTCGGCTCCGGATCAACTCAATTCGCCGGTCCGGTGTCTTCTTCCCACTCGGGGCCTTCTTCTGAAACGCACACAGAACGTCCGTTCTTCTTCACAGTATGCCAAATTTAGCATATACAGTCAAACGCCCCAGTCGGGGCGACCCTGCTTAGAGACTGGAAGAAGGCTTCAACAGGCTCTCAGGAGCCTTGCGCACCGGTCAGTCGTTCGAGTCCGCCATCGCCTCGTCGATCATCGCCATCAGCTCATCGCGAGTGAACGCGTAAGGCTGGTCCTCGTTCAGCTGCACGAGCCTGAGTATGTGCGCCCGAATCGTGAAGTTGGCTTCCGCCTCGTTTGGCACGACCATGTATCGGCGCTTCGGGGTGTCGGACGTAAGGAAGTCGAGGAAGGCATCCGCCACCTCGTCCGGCTCCTTGTACTGGCCCCGATCGGTCGGGCTCGCCAGGAGAGCGTCCAGACTTTCCTTCGCCATGGATCCCTCGGTCGAGTAGCCCTTCTCTCGCATCCGCTCGACCATGCTCTCCATGATGTCGGACTTGTAGTTGCCGGGCTCGACGACGGCGACGTCCACCCCGAGGCCCGCCATCTCGACGGCCAGCACGTCGGTGTATGCTTCGACGGCGTGCTTGCTCATCGTATAGGGACCACCGAGGCCCCAGGTCACGATCCCGGAAATCGACCCGGTCGTGGCGACCCGTCCTTCGCTCTCGATGAGAAGCGGCGCGAAGGCCTTCGTCACCCGGTACGGGCCGTACACGTTCACGTTCATCTGGAAGGCGAGGTCTTCCTCGGTCACTTCGACGAGGGGGGCCAACACCACGACGCCCGCGTTGTTGATCAGACCGTACAGGCCACGGCCGCCGACCTTGACCGTCTCGACCGCCGCGTCGATGTCCTCCTGGACGTTCACGTCGAGACGAACACCCTGGACGTTCTCGATCGCATTCAGAGCGTCGATATCCGCCTGCTTGCGCGCACCGGCGTACACGAAGAACCCGTTCGCGGCGAGGACCTCGGCCGTCTTGAGTCCAATACCGGAGCTAGCCCCGGTGATGAGGACCGCGCGGTCCTGGCCGACATCGGCGGCCGTTTCCTGCGCTTCCACGGACGTGGAGGTGATCGAACCGGCTCCGAAGAAGAGCAGCGTCAGCATTCCGACCCGGAGGCCGCGGGACATCATGTTCATTCGTGTTCGTCCTTTCCGAGTTCCTGTTCTGCGCGAGCCGCAGGATACAGGGAACGAGCGCCGGGCGACAGAAACGGACCTTGTGACAGTGGCCGCAGCCCGGGTCCCGTGAAAGACGGAACACTACAGTCCGAGCCGGTTGAAGGAGTCTCCAGAAGAACGGGGATGCAGACAACCAAACAGGCGGACCCGGACATCGGCCGGATCCGCCTTCTTCGACTTGTTCGGAACGGTTGTTGAATCCGCTACTTCTTCCTGGCCGCAGGCTTCTTCTTGGCTGCCGGCTTCTTCTTCGCCGCGGGCTTTCTGGCCGCAGGCTTCTTCTTCGCCGCGGGCTTTCTGGCCGCAGGCTTCCTGGCGGCAGGCTTCTTCTTAGCCGCAGGCTTCTTCTTAGCCGCAGGCTTCTTCTTGGCCGCGGCCTTCTTCTTCTGCTCCGCGATCCACTTCTTGGCTGCGGCCTTGTCCGCTGCGATCTTCTTCTTGGCAGCCGCCTTTTCCGCCGCCAGCTTCTTCTTCTGCTCCGCGATCCACTTCTTGGCTGCGGCCTTGTCCGCTGCGATCTTCTTCTTGGCTGCCGCCTTCTCCGCCGCCAGCTTCTTCGCCGGGGACACCTTGGCTGCCGGCTTCTTCTTAGCCGCAGGCTTCCTCGCGGCTGGCTTCCTGGCGGTGGACTTCTTCGCCGCCGGCTTCTTCACGGGCATGATACATACCTCCCCAATGGTCAGTGCCTACAGGCGAATGCCCCGCCTCCGTCAACTAAGAACGAGCGAACTACTCTTTCGCACAAGGGCTCGCGCCGTCCCGGCCGTCTCCGAGCTGGCGGGGAAGGGCCTGGTCGAGCCTTCCACGCAACTCATGCATCTGGTCCACAGCGAGTCGCTGGCCCACGTAGCTGGCGCCGTGGATGCATGCGATGATCACCAACCCGATCGGTACCGCCCAATAGCCCCAGGCCGTCTCGTCCGAGACCTGCTGCACGTAGCCCAGCGTGGCTCCGAATACGATGAGGAATACGATCAGGAAGTAGACGAACATGAAACCAGTCCAGACGTCGGGCCGGGGAGAGAATCGGCAGCGCATGGTGGATCCGTCCGGTGAATCGTCGATCCGAACCGTCAGGCGCGGGGACCACACCTTTCTCTCCGACCTGTCGACCATCAGGTCGGCCGTGCGACCCGCGGTCATGGAAGACGTGCGCAACTCCGGTGTGTCGAGTCCCTCGCGGAGACGGCGCATGGCTTCATCGGCTGGAACAGGGAACTCGACGCTGAACTTTGGCCGCATTCGAGCCGCGCCGACGTTCACGTCGCTCACCTCTGATGCGGTGCGTCAGGTCGGTGCAGCTGGGCTGGAAGCAGCCTGACCGCGATGTGCTGCCCCTCCGTGAGCCCGAGTCGGGTGACGAGATCCGTGGGTGCGACCAACTCCCAGCGCTCACGAGGTGCAGAGATGTCGAGTTCGCCGTCGCGCTGGTGAATACCACAGGCGGCAAAGGCCAACGCTCTCTCCTCGACGACGACCGGTACGACGCCGATCTGATCCCACACCTCGTCGACCCCCGCAAGGCTCGTCGCGAGGTACTCCGGCAGGGGAAGGACCAGCGGATCCGGTAGCGCCACGGGTGGGTCTGCGAACGCCGCGAAGGACCCACGGAGTAGCCCCACGCGCCAACTCTTCCAGATGTCGGGGCCGTATAGCGTGGCGATCCACCACGCCTGTGCGCTCGGATTCAGAAGGTCCACTCGCATCCGTGTCGAGATCGCCCCCCGAATCTGGCCCATGGTGTCGATTCCCAGGGCCTCTCTCTCCCAATCATACATGCAGCATTCTCGCTTCCATCGACGGATCTCTAGCGGACGACGTATTCTACTAGGCAGATAGTAGTCACGACACACACATCGTTCAGAGGTAAACTATGAGCTGGTCGAACATGTTCGATCGCTGGCTTCCGATCTTTGACTTTCCACTGTTTCGGCTTGGGAATACGACTGTCACGGTAGCTACGCTCGTGACGGTTCTCATCATCGTCGTGGCGACCCTCATCGTATCGGCCCTGGTCGGCAGGTGGATGGAGCGCGTGGCGCGTGGCCGCCACGTGGAAGCCGCCGGTTCCGTGGCCGTCACCGCGCGGCTGGTTCACTATACGATTCTCCTCATCGGCTTTGGCATCGCGCTGCACACTGCTGGTGTCGATCTGACGGCCCTCTTCGCGGCCAGCGCCATCTTCGGCGTAATCGTCGGGTTCGCCATGCAGAACATCGCGTCGAACTTCGTTTCGGGGGTGATCCTGCTGTTCGAGCGGACCATCAAGCCCGGGGACATCCTGGAGGTCAACGGTGAGATTGTGAAGATCAGGGAACTGGGCATCCGGTCCACCATAGGGAGGTCACTCAACGAGGAAGACCTGATCATTCCCAACACCGTCCTCGTCCAGGCGACCGTGAAGAACTACACGCTGCGTGATTCGCTGTATCGTATCGACGCGCCAGTCGGAGTGACCTACGGATCGGACATGGCCGTCGTCCGATCCACCCTTGAGACTGCGAGCAAGACGATTCCGTGGCGCTCCCAGCAGGTCGAGCCCGCCGTGCTGATGAAGGAGTTCGGCAATTCCTCGGTCAACTTCAGCGTCTGCGTGTGGATCGAGAATCCATGGAAATTGCGCGTGTACCGCTCAAACCTGAACGAGACGATCTGGTGGGCACTCAAGGAGGCCGGCATCACGATCGCCTTCCCGCAGCTCGATGTACATTTCGACCCGGAGATCGAACGGTCAATGACGGCACTGGCGCAGGCATAGGATTCGGGGGGGGGCGATGAACAAGCTGAGTTGGAACCAGATCACAGGAGGTCGAGGAGGACTCAGGTACCACCGCAGGCGTCCGCCTCCGGGGGCCATGCCCGGAACGCTGGTCGTGGACGCCGACGCACCGCCTCCGCGACTGACGGTACTGGCGTACGGACCGGACGGTTACATCGAGGAGAAGGTGAGCGACCTCGCGCAGCTCGACGAGCTTTGCGGGGAATGGCCGGTCGTGTGGCTGAACGTGGACAGCCTCAGCGACGAACCCCTTCTCCGGGCAATCGGGGATCGCCTCGACCTGCATCGGCTGGTTCTAGAGGACGTAACCAATCTCGGCCAGCGATCGAAGGTGGAAGTCTATGACGACCTCCTCTTCATCGTGCTCCGCGTGCCGGAGCTACACGAGGGGGACACGGCGCAGGTCAGCCTGCTGCTGCGCCAGGGCCTGGTGGTAACGCTGCAGCAGCAACCCGGCGTCTTCTTCGATGGGGTCCGCGACCGGATTCGGCACAGCAAGGGGAAGATCCGCGTTCGAGGCGCCGACTACCTGGCGTACGCTCTCATGGATGCGGCCGTCGACCACTACTTCCCCGTGCTGGACGCAGCGGGCCTGGCCCTGGATTCACTGGAGGACCAGGTCTTCGATGCACCGACGCCGGAGACCCTGGCGCAGATTCATTCCCTGAAGCGCAATCTCGTTTCGCTTCGCAAGGCGATCTGGCCCTATAGAGAAATGCTCAACGGGCTGATGCGGGATGCCGGGCCGGTCTTTGCTGATGAGGTGCAGCCGTATCTCAGGGACTGCTACGACCACGTGGTGCGCCTGATCGATCTCGTGGAGGCCCAGCGTGACGTCGCCTCGGATCTCCTGAACATGTACCTGTCGATGGTGAGCAACCGCATGAACGAGGTGATGAAGGTGCTGACCATCATCGCCACGATCTTCATCCCGCTGAGCTTCATCGCCGGTCTGTACGGAATGAACTTCGATCCGGACGCGTCCCGGTGGAACATGCCCGAGCTCGGCTGGGCGATGGGCTATCCTGCGGCGCTTCTACTCATGGGATTCGTCGGCGGCGGATTGCTCCTGTTCATCAGGCGAAGAGGGTGGCTGTGACGCAACGAGTAGGGCCCGCACTACCGGTCATCGGTTGGCGCGAGTGGGTCGGACTCCCGGACTTCGGCATCCGGCATATCAAGGTGAAGGTGGATACCGGGGCCCGTTCGTCGTCCTTGCACGCCTTTGACCTGCAGGAGTTCGAACGGGACGGCGAGAAGTGGGTGCGCTTCCAGGTCCATCCAGTTCAGCGGAAGAAGGACCGGACTGTCACGGTCGAGGCGAAGGTGCTCGAGTACAGATCTGTTCGCAGTTCGAGCGGCAAGGCGTCGATGCGGCCGGTAATCGTGACGAACGTGACACTACTGGGTATCACCTGGCCGGTCGAGCTGACCCTGGCGAGCCGCGACGAAATGGGCTTCCGGATGCTGCTTGGCCGTACGGCATTTCGCCGACGCTTCCTGGTGGACGCCGGGAGATCTTATTGCGGCGGTAAACCAAAGCGAAGGAAGAAGGTCGGAAAATGAAGCTCGCCATCCTGTCGTGCAGTCCCAAATGCTACAGTACCCGCCGTCTCCGTGAAGCGGCCGACCAGCGCGGCCACAAGGTCAAGGTTCTCAATACGGTCAAGTTCGCTATCGATCTCGAGGAGGGAGCGCCGGACCTGTACTTCCGTCAGAAGAGGCTGTCGCACTATGACGCCGTGCTGCCCCGCATCGGTGCGTCGATCACCTACTTCGGCACGGCCGTGGTGCGGCAGTTCGAGCAGATGGATGTGTGGTGCGCGAATTCATCCGCCGGCATCAGCAACTCGAGGGACAAGCTCCGGAGCCTTCAGATATTGAGTCGGCACCACATCGGCATTCCGCAGACCACCTTCGTACGTGACAAGAAGGACGTGCTGCCGGCTATCGAACGCGTCGGCGGCGCCCCGGTGATCATCAAGCTTCTGGAGGGCACGCAGGGAATCGGTGTGTTGCTGGCAGAGTCGGTGAAGTCGGCCGAGGCCATCGTCGAGCTTCTGCAGAGCCAGAAGCAGAACGTATTGATCCAGAAGTTCGTCGCCGAGAGCAAAGGAAGAGACATCCGGGCCTTCGTGGTCGGCGACCAGGTGGTGGCCGCGATGCGCCGCGTGGCCCAGGGACAGGAGTTCCGAAGCAACGTCCATCGGGGTGGCCTTACCGAGCAGGTTGACCTGAATGAGCAGTATCGCGAGACGGCCGTGCGGGCCGCCCAGATCATGGGCCTCCGGGTGGCCGGCGTCGATCTGCTGGAGGGAAGAGACGGTCCGCAGGTCGTCGAAGTGAACTCCTCACCTGGCCTGGAGGGGATCGAAGGGTGCACTCAACTTGACGTCGCCGGCGCCATCGTCGACTACATGGCGGCCGAGGTGGACTTCCCGGAGATCGATCTTCGTCAGCGCCTGACCGTGAGCCGCGGGTATGGTGTCGCCGAGATCCACGTCCCCGCGGGATCGGAGTACGTCGGCAAGTCGATCAGCGACTCCGGGCTGCGAGAGAGAGACCTCAACGTTTTGACGCTGTATCGGGGAACGACCGTCATCCCCAACCCGCGTTCGACACGCGAGCTGGAGCCCGGCGATCGCCTGCTGTGCTTCGGCAAGCTCGAACTGATGCGTGACTTGATCCCGGCGAAGGTGCGCCGCACCCGGCGTCCGGAGGTCCTGGAGCTGCCTGATCTGCCGGTGGCTGACGAGGTGCACGCCGTGCCAGGGGAGCCGATCGCGACGTCGGTCCCCGCGCAATGACGACGGACGCGGCTGGAGCGCGGCCCCGCAAGCGAAAGCCCGTCGGCGAGTGGTTTGGGCAGGAGATTCCGGCGGGCGAATCGCTCAACGTCAAGCTGGCCGTTGGCGAGAGTTACAGCAGCATGACAGTGCGGATTCCGATTCACATTCGGCGGGCCGCCGCGGAGGGTCCGGTCGTGTTCGTCACGGCGGCGCTGCACGGCGATGAGATCAACGGCACCGGGGCCGTTCGGCAGCTGATCCAGGATGATGACTTCCAGCTTCTCAGGGGATCGGTCATACTCGTTCCGGTACTGAATCTTCTCGCCTTCGACCGACACTCCCGCTACCTGCCCGATCGCCGGGACCTGAACCGCTCGTTCCCGGGGTCGAAGAAGGGCAGTCTGGCCAGTCGCATGGCCCGGATCATCTTCGACGAAATCGTCCCGCGGTCTGATTACGGGATAGACCTCCATACGGCGGCGGTCCGCCGCACCAACTACCCAAATGTCCGTGGTGACCTGACGAATCCAGAGGTCCGGAGACTTGCGGAGTCGTTCGGTGCGGAGGTCATCATCAACAAGAAGGGACCGAAAGGGTCGTTCCGGCGGGAGGCGTGCGAGGCGGGCTGCCCGACGATCATCATGGAGGGCGGCGAGGTGTGGAAGGTGGAGCCGAGCATCGTGGAATCCGCCACGCGCGGAATCAAGAATGTGCTGCGCGGGCTCGAAATGCTGGACTGCCAGGTGGAAAGCCCCGACTACCAGATCGTCATCGAGAAATCGAAGTGGATACGGGCCAAGCGCGGTGGATTCATGCAGTTCCACATCTCACCGGGCGACATCGTCGAGAAGGACCAGCCACTCGCCACGAACACCACGCTGCTCGGAGATGAACGGAATATGCTGCACGCACCGTTCGACGCCGTGGTGATCGGGATGACCAGCCTGCCGGCCATCAGCCCGGGCGAGCCCCTGTGCAATCTCGGCAAGCTGCCCAGGGGCCTCCGGCCGGCGGACCTGCGCAAGCTGCGGTCCGAGGAGGACAGCCTGGAAAACCGGGTCTCGGAGGATCTCGCCTCGAACGTGCTGGTGGTCGATCCAACGGACTAATACTCCGCCCGCGACACATCAGGGGCGTGCAATGGTGACCTTCACGGTCGCTTGCCGGTTGAGGCTCGGGTCTGCCTCCTCCCGCGCCGGCTTGTGAATCTCCCACCACCGCGCCGCCGCTTCCTCATCCCAGCTGTCAGCAACCGCCTCCGCCAGGCGATGGGACAGCTCCGCCGCTGATGCCGGCCGGTCAGCGGGCTTCTTCTCGAGACACTCGAGGACGAGTGCGTCCAGTTGCTCGGGGATCGCGATCTCGCTGACCTGTGAAGGCGGCACCGGTGTGTCTCTGACATGCGCCAGGATGGTGGCCATGGCGGTATCCCGCTCGAAGGGCGCGTGCCCCGACAGCAGCCAATAGGCAACGCAACCCATCGCGTAAACGTCAGCCCGGCCGTCCACGGTGTCAGCCCCGGTCGCCATCTCGGGCGCCATGTAGGTGGGGGTGCCTCCGGCAACGCCCTCTGCGGTCAGCTTCTGGTCGACCTGTTCCAACTCCGGACCGAGAGTCACGAGGCCGAAGTCGAGAACCTTGACGAAGTCGTGTTGGAGTCCGTGGCGACACAGGAAGATGTTGGCAGGTTTGATGTCGCGGTGGATGAGACCTGCGGCGTGCGCCTCCTCGAGCGAGTCGCACACCTGCCGCAACAGGAACACCACCCGAGCCGGCGGCATCGGCCCGTGCTTTTCCACGACGACCTCGAGGTTGACTCCGTCCAGCAGTTCCATGACGTAGTAGAGCGCGCCTTCCTCTGAAACACCGAAGTCATAGAGCTCGACCGTATGCGGTGACTTCAGGTCTGCCGTCGCCTGCGCTTCCCTATCGAACCGTTCGAGCGCCCGGCTCTTCAGTGAGCCTTCACCCGACAGTTCCGGCCTGATGAGCTTGATGGCCGCTTGTCGCCGGAGCATCGCGTGCCGGGCCCGATACACGGAGCCCATTCCCCCCTCGCCCAGCTTCTCCTCGAGGGTGTACTGGCCCAGGAGGAGCGCTTCCCGGACTTGGCGCCGCAGTCCGTATATCACGTACGAGGTGACGGATGTGGTGAGCACGAACGCTCCCCCGATGAAACTCAGTCCGTCAATCAGGACCGGATCGAGTGCGTCGATCGCAGACCTCCCGATCACGAACAGGCCCCCGACAGACAGGATGCCGATAGCGATCGTACGGCTGACCGGGCTCGGTACGAGCGCGGCCCGAATGCTGAGCAACATGATGATGCCGAACATCGCGAACATAGGCCCGAACGCCGCGCCAGGCTCGCTCGTGTGGATCAGTGCGAGGTTGATGTACACCGGCACCAGGCCCAGCGTGACACCACTCTCGAGAGCGATGAGCGTGAGCCGATTCGGCTTCGCGAACCTCACAAACAACCATGCGGCGGCGACGAACACCGTGACTGCCCAGCGCAGGACCGTGGCCGATAGAGGCCACTCCGGGTAAACCAGGTCCTGGATGAAAAACGGACTCAGCGCGTCGCTGATACGTGAGCCCACGTCGATGACGAGCAGGACCTGCAGGTACAGGCGCACCCGATCGCGCAGGTGATCGACCTCGGCGGGACTCGCGGTGGTGGTCATGGTTGCAGTTCAAACTAGCAATGGGGGGAGCACCCGCAATGCGGGGAGGCCGGGTGGAGGAGGGAATCACCGGCTTCGACCTGGACGAAGGTATCGTGCGGTTACGGATGTTATCCACCGTTAACTGACAGACTCTGGGGCGCGCAGCCCAGGCACCAACCGTTATGCAGCGAAGCCCACGACCGACCAAGACATGCGCTCCAACCCAATCTGTCCCAGAAACTGTCCCGCCAGAGATTTCAGAGGT
>Ga0316197_10001372_pt1 | contig 17374 bp, 14 predicted proteins | sample OudBiesiAoxic_MG_FD_204939 | JGI IMG/M metagenome (GOLD analysis project Ga0316197, IMG submission 204939) | Coastal sediment microbial communities from Oude Bieten Haven, Netherlands - site A oxic | ecosystem: Environmental > Aquatic > Marine > Coastal > Sediment | place: Netherlands... | reverse complement strand
AACTGCACCCCGTCAGCAGCCATTGGCAATATATATATTATTGATATATATATAATATTTATGGTGCGCAGCTGAAATCATTATACCCGGAGTGGATATGAGCAATGGGGATAAGCGCTCACATTGAGAGGTCAGCCGGGTGGCACTGGCTTGAAAGCGGGACGGCCAGTACGGGGGTGCGCAGCCGCTATTTTTGCACCGGCGACCTATGTGGCGCATTATCCGACCGTGGGTGTGGAAAACCGGACATGACGACCGGACACTCCCGGCAATTCAAGAGCATAACAACTCAACAGGAGAAATCACTTTGAAACGATCAAACAGGATTTACGGCATGTTGGCCACCGTGGCGCTGGCCAGTTCGATGGTCATGACCGCGGCCGACGCCGGTGGCATGGGCATGGGCAGCAGCTCCAGCAGGAACAACGACCGCGGTTACGGACCGGGTGGCGGCAACGAGCGCGGCTATACCCAACGAAATCGCTACGGTTATGGCCCCGAACAGGGACAGGGACAAGGACAGGGCTATGGCCCCGGTCAGGGTCAGGGTCCTGGTCAGGGTTATGGCCCCGGTCAGGGACAGGGCTATGGCCCCGGTCAGGGACAGGGTTATGGCCCCGGTCAGGGACAGGGTTATGGCCCCGGTCAGGGACAGGGTTACGGCCCCGGTCAGGGACAGGGTTATGGCCCGGGTCAGGGACAGGGTTATGGCCCGGGTGGCCGCTATGGCTCTGGCCCCGGCGGTGACGACAGCACAGGTTCCGGTTTCGGCATGGGTGGTAACCGCGGGGACCGTGGTTATCCGTCGCGTGGCGGCTATGGCTCAGGCCGCGACAGTGACAGCGGTTCCGGCTTCGGCATGGGTGGCAGTCGCTAGACCACAGAAAAAGGCATCCGGCCTTTTTCGCTATTTACAACGAAGCCGCGTTATTCAACGCGGCTTCTTTTTAATATCTCGCTTAATTCCGAAGCAAGCTGTGGTTTATGCCATTTGATCATCCGCGACGTGATAGCGCGGGTCTTCCAGCACATTCACCTCCACCAGGTCGCCGGCCTTCTTTAACAGGCGGCGACACTCCTCACTCAAATGTCGCAGATGCAGGGTCTTGCCTGCCCGGATATATCGTTCCGCCAGGGTATCGATCGCTTCAATCGCCGAGTGGTCCGCAACCCGCGAGTTCTGAAATTCAATAATCACATCATCCGGGTCTGCTTCCGGATCAAACAGTTCCAGGAAGTTTTTCACTGAACCAAAAAACAGCGGGCCATTGAGTTCATGCACACGCGATCCCTGCTCGTCATCATAGGTTTTACTATTGATATGCTTGGCATGTTCCCAGGCAAACACCAGCGCCGAGACGATCACGCCGACCACCACGGCAATCGCCAGATCTGTAAACACGGTCACCGCCGAAACAAGTACCAGCACGAAGGCGTCGGTTGCCGGTATCTTGCCCATGATGCGCAGGCTTGACCATTCAAAGGTAGCGAGCACAACCACAAACATCACACCCACCAGAGCAGCCATGGGGATGCGTTCTATCAGCGGCGAGGCAAACAGGATAAACATCAGCAGGAACAGCGCCGCGGCGACACCGGACAAACGCTGGCGCCCGCCGGAGTTCACGTTGATCATGCTCTGGCCGATCATGGCGCAACCACCCATGCCACCGAAGAAGCCGGTCACCGTGTTGGCAATCCCCTGCCCCAGACACTCGCGGTTACCACGGCCACGGGTGTTGGTCACTTCATCAATCAGGCTCAGCGTCAACAGAGACTCGATCAGCCCTACTGCTGCGAGAATGAAGGAATACGGCAGGATGATCATGAGTGTTTCGAAAGTAAACGGCACCATCGGAATATGAAAAACAGGCAGACCGCCCTTGATGCTGGCGAGGTCACCCACGGTCACCGTGTCCAGTTTCAGCCCAAACGCCAGCAGGCTGACCGCAATAATTGCCGCCAGCGCCGCTGGAAAGCTGCCGGTTAATTTCGGTAAATATTTTATAATGAAAATGGTGAGCATGATCAGGCCGGCAAATATCATCAGTGCCTCACCTGACAACCATTCCTTCACACCCCCGGCCGAGGTCACCTGAAAGTGCTGTAACTGGGCAAGGAAGATCACAATCGCCAGACCGTTCACAAAACCCAGCATCACCGGATAGGGCACGATACGGATGAACTTTCCCAGCCGTAATGCACCGGCCCCCATCTGCAACAGACCGGTCAACACCACCGCTGCAAACAGGTATTCCACACCGTGCTCGGCGACGAGAGCGACCATCACCACCGCCATGGCGCCGGTCGCACCGGAAATCATGCCCGGGCGACCACCAAAAATGGCTGCCAGCAGGCCCACCATGAAGGCCGCATACAGTCCAACCAGCGGATCCACCCCGGCCACAAAGGCGAAGGCCACGGCCTCCGGCACCAGTGCCAGGGCCACCGTCAGGCCTGACAGAATCTCGTTTTTAGCACATACGCGGCTGGCGCAACCTAGCTTGAACATTGATGACCTGCTTGAATTGACGTCGAAAAGGGCTGAAGAGTATATCAGTATTTTCTAATATATTAAAGTGCGGCATCAGGACGGATAGCCGCGGGGAACTGAATAGAGGGAGCCTGTCGCTCGCGTTTAATTGCACTTCACCAGCGGTGACCGCGCAAACAGGTCCACAGCATTCTGACAGCCAATCTGGCGTGCCACGTCTTTCGGCAATTGCGCCAGCCAGCCGCGGTGAAACGTCCAGAAGCGTCCCAGCTGCTGCCAGCCACTGTCGGCCTCGTCCCAGCGGTCCAGCTGGTCAACCGGCCACACCGGGTCAGACCCCACCATGAACCTGGACGGGTACTTCAGCAACAGTGCCTTCCATGCCGGCAGCAACATGCCGTCTGCAGTGGTCAACGGATTATCGACGAAGCGCCAGGGATCGCGCGCACCCAGCCCACCCCAGACGTTGCCGCAATGCGCGAGCACCCTGTCGACCGCCGCCGGCGGCAGCAAGGCACCGCTGTGTGCCCAAATGATACGTGTCTGCGGAAACTGCTGGCACACCTTCAACATGAAATCCGCTCGTGAAAACTCGGTATGGATCATGATCGGCACATCGTACTCGGCCGCCAGTGCCAGTAACTGTTGCAGCACCATGGCCTTCTCCAGGGTCGGCGCAAAACCGCCAATGACATGCAGCTCACCGATACCGTGGTACTGACCGGAAGCCAGCGCCGTCCGCGCGCGCGTCACCGTCGTGTCGTCATAGGCCCAGCGATGCCAGTCGCCCCCCTCGCGGTAGGGACTGAAGATCGGAACAATCCTGTCCGGTGCCCGGGACTGCAGTGCCAGCGCCAGCTCCGCCGGCGTACCGATCACCACCCCCAGGACGACATTCTCCTCATCAAGGACAGCAATTGCATCGGCCGGTGACGTCACGTCCTGCTGGGTCCACTTGTAATGCAGGTGCATATCAACCACGGGCGGCTGTGCCCGCAAACCGATCGGCACGCACAGCAAGCAGCTGATCAAAATGAAACGGTGCATGGAATACCTGTCGGGCATATTTCTAAAGTATAGAGACCTGGACCAAGCCAGGACCGGTGCGTGTGCTAGACTTCACTGCAAAGGCGTCGTGCAATGCATTGCAGCGCACGGTATTTTAACGTTTTTGCCGGGGAAAGTAATTTGTCGAGTGTGGTTTCGTTGGCAGTACGGTTGCGCGCATCACTGTTACTGGCCGTGCTGTGTGCCACGCCTGCAGCAGCACGGGCAGAATGGTCAGTCGATCAATCCGGCGACTGTGTACTGGAGTCCGGGGAAACCAGCCTCTTTGATGGCTACCAGGACACCACGGTGAAACTCAGCATCCGCGATAAGGGACTGCTGGTCATAACGGAATCCAATATCGATCCGGGTTTTGACGACATGGGTCTCGCGGTGGACGGCGGGGGCTTTCTGCCGGCAGACTCGGTTGTCGACGAGCGCCATGTGCTGTTCAGCAAGGACAGTGATGCCATCATGGAAAAATTCATGCGTGGCCGGAAAGTGAACGTGTATCTGCGCTTCTGGCCCAGCTATCCGGCAACACAGCGTTACGAGGCCGCTTTCAGCCTCATTGGCTTCACCCGTGCATACAGGGACTACAAGCAATGCCGCGCAACAACCGCACCTGGCTGTGCACGGTGCTGTTCATGGATATAGTGGAATACTCGAAGCACTCGGTGGACCACCAGATGATGGTCAAGCAGAGTTTCAGCACGCTGGTCAGCGACTCGCTGAAGGGCCTTCCCAAGGATGATTGCATCAAGCTCGATACCGGCGACGGTGCCGCCATCTGCTACCTGGGTGCACCCGAGGAGGTGCTGTATGTTGCCATGGGCCTGCGTGACGCGTTTGTCGATGTAAAGGCGATTTGCGAGACCTGCTATGAAGTGCGCATGGGCATCAACCTGGGCCCGGTGAAGATCCTCGAGGACATCAACGGCCAGCGCAACATCATCGGTGACGGCATCAATGCCGCCCAGCGGATTATGAGCTTCGCCGAACCGAACCAGCTGCTGGTGTCACGCGCCTACTACGACGTGATCAGTTGCCTGTCTGAGGAAAATCCGGGCATGTTTGCCTACATCGGGGTGCACAATGACAAACACGTGCGCCAATACGATGTCTACAAGGTTCTGTCGGTGGAGGGCCGCAGGCAGGCCGCTGCCGCCGCGGACGATATCCGAATCGCAGCGACTGTCGCCGCAGAACAGTCGGCCGCCAACCTGGATGAACGCATACTGAAGATAGTCCAGGAACAGCTGGCCCTCATCATCGGACCAATGGCCAGTGTCCTGGTGAAACAGGCACTGCGCAAGAGCAGCAGCATCGAACAGCTTTACCAGTTACTCGCCGAGGAAATCCCGACCGATGCGGAGCGTGAACGTTTTCTCTCCGGCAAGGACCAACAGCATTGATGACGCAGCCTTGATTGAGACCCGGGGATTTATTCGTCATGCCGGCGCAGGCCGGCCTTCACCGGGATGACGACAGCGGCAATAATCAGGGGTCCTGGTCCTGCTCATCCATCCCCGGCAACAAACCGTCAGCCTCAAGCGTCAGTGCCCGAATCTCCGGAACCGCGGAACCAATCAGGCCACGCACATCACCGTACATACCGGCGGTATTCTCGATAATGCGTTCGATCTGCTTTTCACGCTCCTTCCAGAGTCGTACATAGGCGCGCTTCTCCTTGTTGAGCTGCTCCTGCATGCCGACGAAGGTCTCCACGATCGCCTCGACCTTGTGACGGAACGCATCGCCGGAGAGGTATTCATAGACCATCTCCATCTTTTCCGACTTGCCCTCCGAGGCGCTGCGCGCAAAGGTCACCTGCACCAGTTGCTGACGCAGCGTCATCGCCAGCGGAACATAGGCAGCCACCGACGTCACCCAGACGCCGTCAAGCTGGCCGAAGGTCCTGATGCCCTCCGGCAACTCGGTGGAAACCAGCACCGCCAGGTTGGCGCCAATCGCACGCTGATCATCTTTCAACTTGTCGATCCAGGCGCCGTTCCAGGCCTTGGTGTTCTTGGTCTCCCAGATGATCGAGCCGCAACTCACCATGCGCTCGTTATGCACCGCCTGGATGACGTCCGCACCGCGGATGCCCTTCGGAACCGGTGAAATTTCATCATGCGGAAAATGCATGTTCAGGTTAGCCTCCAGGTCCAGCTCCAGCGCCTCGCCCTGGGTTTCCATGGAGCCCTGTTCGCTTTTACGTTTCGCCTCGGCCAGTGACTTGCGCAAGCCCTCGATTTGCTTGTCGCGTTCCTTCAGCTTGAGATCCGCTTCACTGGCATATTTCTCGATCAGCTGTTTCTCGAGCTGTTGCCGCTCCTCGGTCAGTTTGCGCTGGTAGTCGAGCGCCATGTCCTTGCGCTGTTCCTCCAGTACCGACTTTTCCTTGAGCAACGCCAGTTCCCGGGTGCGGGCCTCATCCATGGCGGCATCTTTTGACTGCAGTGCCTGTTGCAGCGCTTGCAGTTCTTTTGATGATGCTCTGGCGGTCTGTTCCTGAATTTGTTTCGTCAGTGCCTGCTCGCGCTCGGCGAGACGCTTCTCCACATCCTGGTCGAGCTGCTTCTCACGGGTAGCCAGTTCGCGCTGCCGGGCCAGCAACGCCAGTTCTTTAGCTTCCGCCGCCTGCACCGCCTTGTCCTTTTCGGACAACTGCGACTCCATGTCCCTGAGCTGCAGGCGCACGGCCTCGCGCTCCTTCGACTGGGCGCTGGCAACCGCCTGCTTCAGCCGGGCCTCGGCCTCCTCGCGCAGGCGCGCCTCGACTGTATCCGTGACCTGCCTGGCCAGCACCTCGCCAACCTCGATCTCGGTACCGCATTGCGGACACTTGATGTGATCAGATTCCAGGGCGCGCCCCCTTGCCGACACCGCTAATCATCCTCGAGCATCAGGCCGGCTGCAGGCTATAGCAACGCAGGCGCCGGGAAAAGTCCTGCAGCGCGGTAATACCGGTCTCCTCCGCTTGCTGACACCACTCCTGCAGCGCCTTGCGCACGACTTCCTGGCTGGCGGCCTTGCGGGTCCAGACTGACTGCAGCTGCTGGCGATACTGATAGACGGTCTTCAGGTCATTGAAGCGCGCCAGTATCTGCTCCAGACGCACCCGGGCACGGTCGTTGATCAACGAGGTATCACGAACCAGCAGACCACGCGCGCGCCGCAGTGTCCGTTTACAGGAGTCATCACACTGTTGGCGTTGCTGGCGCAACACAGGACGGATGACATCACGCGCATAACTGGCCATGACGTACATGCGCCCCCTGACAACAGCGCGCACGGTTTCCAGGTCAACGCGCTCCTTGCATTCCAGGATCTGCGCCTTTCGGGGCGCTAGCCGTTTGACCTTCGCCAGCCCCAGCAGGGACAGCAAACGGATAAAGCTCCAGCCGAGGTCGAACTCCCACCACTTGCTGGAAAAGCGCGCTGATGTCGGGAACGCGTGGTGATTGGAATGCAGTTCCTCACCGCCGATGATCAGGCCCCAGGGCAGGATGTTGCGCGCGGCATCCGCGCTCTCGTAATTGCGGTAGCCCCAGTAGTGGCCCACGCCGTTGATCACGCCGGCCGCCCAGAACGGGATCCACGCCATCTGCACCGCCCACAAGGCCAGCCCGGCAATGCCGAATAAAGTGATATCGAGCAGCAGCATAAGCGAGATACCGAGCCACGGAAAGCGGCTATAGACGCGGCGCTCCAGCAAGTCATCCGGTGTCAGGTGTCCATAGCGCTCGAGGGTGCCGCGGTTGTCCGCTTCCTGCTGGTAGAGCTCGGCGCCCTGCCACATGACCTTGCCGAGTCCCAGTACCTGCGGGCTGTGCGGGTCTTCCGCTGTTTCACATTTCGCGTGGTGCTTGCGGTGTATGGCTACCCACTCCCGGGTCACCATGCCGGTCGTCATCCACAACCAGAAGCGGAAGAAGTGTGCGATCACGGGATGCAGGTCCAGTGCCCGGTGCGCCTGGTGCCGGTGCAGATAGACAGTGACGCCGAAAATCGTCACCTGGGTCAGGACCAGGCCCGTCAGCAACAACTCGCCAGTGGAGAGTTGCATAATGCCGCCGGTGCCAAGGAAATTCAGAATTGTTTCAATCATGGGAGTCTCGCCTGAAATCGTTATTGTGTGGCGGACATTCTACCACGGATGCCGATCAGGCCCTTCAATCACGTCCCGGCTGCACCCTGCGGCATGATTCTATAGGGACGATATTGCGCTCAGCCGGACTCTGCCATGCAGCGATGATCACGTGATCACCTGCGCAAACCGGGCCGCCCTAATGCGCCTTGATTTGTTTGACGACGCGCAGCATCTGCTCCGGTCTGAAAGGTTTAAACAGGCAGCCTGTCACGGCTGTGGATCGCAAACTATCCACAGTCCCGGACTCATCGTCTGCGTATCCGGTAACGATCAGGGTTTTCACCGTATGGCCGCGCTGCTTTAATTCCAGGTAAACCTCCAGGCCAACCGTGACCGGCAGGCGCAAATCCAGCACCAGCACCTCAACTGGTGTTGATATCACACCATCAATGGCCTCCCGGGTATTCCCCGCAAGCAGGTTCTTTATACCCTGGTCTGTTAACTGCGCAGTCACCCGGTTAGCTGCATCAGGATCATCGTCAACGATGAGGATGATATTTTCTTTCTGAATCCGGCCCAGCAGTTTAATGACAGGCCCGATCTCGAGTGGCTTGCGTAATACTTCCACACTACCGTCATCAATCATTTCTGCAAGCAGTTGTTCAACATGATAACCCGTCATCACAATGACTTTGACCTGTGGGTCTTTTTCGTGAAGCGCCCGGAGCACTGCAATACCATTCATATCGGGTAATTTGAAATCTACAAGTACCACATCAAAGTGCCCTGCATTAAATGCCCCGATGCCATCACGTCCTTTGTAGGCAAGTGTTACCGGATAACCTTCGTCTTCCAGAATCATGCCCAATCCGTCCGCCATGTCGAGGTTATCATCAATAATCAAAATGTTTGATTGACTCAAGCAGCCACCTCTTCGTCATCCCGGTCTGCGGTGTTCCCGGGCAACCACAGGGTGATGCGGGTCCCGTGACCGGCTGCTGTGTCTATTTCAATGCCACCTCCGTGCTGTTGCATAATCTGTTTTACCGCCGGCATGCCCAGGCCCACACCGAAACTCTTGGTGGAAAAAAGCGGTTCAAAGATCTTTTCCCGTAACTCCTCCGGTATACCCGGACCGCTATCGCTTATTACTATTTCCACCCGCCCTTCGCGACTGCCGGTTGCGATGTCCAGCCGGGAGCCTTTTCTGGCCTTTAGCGATTGCTCATGCTCCAGCATGGCATGACAGGCATTCTCCACAACATTGATAACCGCCCGGCGCAGTCGGTCCCTGTCAATAGGCAACTCGACATCTTTCAGGGACAGGTTTTTCTCTACATGGATATCCGCTGGAATAAGCTGCTCGTCGATAAGCAACTCAAGCCATTCATCAATGCGGGTAGCGTTCAGATGCAGTTCGGTAATACGCGTAAAGTCCAGTAACTCATCAATAATGCGGTCGCATCGATCGATATTGCGGTCGATCCGTTCTATGGCCTGTTGAACGCGTGCGTCGTTGCTGTCGCTGTTCTTTTCGATGATATAAAGTGACGGCCGCATGGCGCCCAGCGGATTGCGCAACTCATGAGAGACCGTGGCCGTTAACTGGCCGAGTGTCGCCAGGCGTTCTTTCCTCACCAGTTCCCCCTGGGCTTTCTGAAGCTTGCGGGTGCGCTCACCGACAAGTTCTTCAAGATGTTCGCGGTATCTGGCGAGTTCCGTCTCGGCCCACTTCTGCTCCGTGATATCTTCATAAACCCCTATAACACCGAATACATTTCCGCCCGGATCTTTTAGAGGTACTTTGCTGGTTTTCAGCCAGAGTTGGGTTCCATCCGGCCGGGTTTGGGTTTCTTCAAAGTTCAATTTGGGCACCCCGCTGTGTATAACCTGCTGGTCATCGGCCTGGTAGAGTTCAGCCTCACGGCGCCAACTGAGTTCGAAGTCATTCTTACCGACGATTTGTTGGGCAGATTCCAGCCCTGCGTCTCTGGCAAAATGTTTATTACAGCCAAGATAAACGGAGTCGCGGTCCTTCCAGAAAACTCTTTCGGGAATCGAATCCAGGACAACTTTCAGCATCTCTCGCGATTCACGCAATGCCTCTTCTGCCAGGGTTCGATCTCTGGAATTCCGATAACCGACGATTAAGGTGGCGCAGGTGTTTAAGAATGGTGTTAACCAGTCAACTAGCTCTTGGGTATAACCGTTGGGGTGATTTGCCACGCCAATCATGCCGACCAAATTTCCGCTAAAGAAAAAAGGCAATCCCATAAACGAGCGCATGGCTGGATGCCCTGGCGGCAGGCCTCCCGCACGTGGGTCGCTCGCTGAGTCATTAGCAATAACCGGCTTTCCTGTTACCAATACCCGGCCGAATAATGTATTGAGGTTATGGAACTCCATCCCTTGGTCGGCGGTATATTTATCATATAAAGCACGCGTATCTTCGTTCCATGCAATATTGGTAATGGAATGCGTCTTCAGGAATGGCGTTCCGTCATTCTTGCTAAAGACCTCGCCGATAAACCCATATTCACTCTCGGTTATAGAAAGCAGGATGTCTAGAAGGTCGCTAAAGGCTTCGCGTGGTGAGGTTTCGGCAATAAAGCGCGCTTGCGCCTGTCGAATTGCTTCAAGCAATGCAGATGAGTCACGAGCTGACAGATCAAGATGGGATGCCACAAATATTTCCGCCAAAGTAATCTCCATAGGCCATAAAGTCTGATGGGTCGATAGTTTGGTTCAAGTTCGGTCGTTGTCAAGGCTGATCGCCGTGATACTGACCGATTAGTTCCTTCCAGAATTATCTTCTCTACGCCGTTAGCGGACGTTCGCTAATCCTGGATGCAAACGTATCCTGTGGGTCGACTCCTGCCGATTAGCGAAATCTTATATATGGATTTTATGTAGTACCGGCTTCGACCTATTCTGTTGAAAAAGTCGAACACTTGATGAGGCTGGATTTCAGCCAATATGCATTTTTCCAGTAAGGTGATTCTAATTTGGCGCATGAAGCAATGTAAGGGCCTGTACCCAGAGTTCGTGTGTTTCTAATGCCCTCTCATGCCGAACAAATTAGAATCCGCCATGGAGGCCGCTGCAAAATACAGCGACTGTACAGGCGAGTACACGCAGAAAGTCATTCACTGCTGGAGGGTGGCTTTTTCCGCCGGCTGTTACTCCGGTTCGATCAGGGGGGTGTCCGTTGACTGCACAAGTCGCCGGGTCTCCCGGTGCATTGTTTCGACGTAGTCATCAACATAGGCATCCTTGTCGACATCGCCCCATGCAAGTCCACAGTGATCAAGCGCCTCCCTGTAATCCTTGAGATATTCCATCCGGTCCCAGTCGGGATCGCCCGCATCGACAGCTTTTTGAAACCGGTCGACAAACACTGCGGCAGAAGACAGCGCCAGCCGTCTCAGTACCTCTGCAAATTCCTTGCCGGAAACGAATACGCGGGCCTCGTGCTCGTCCGCATCCTCAGCGGACTTCCATTCGCCCAGCTTTACATGCAACTTGCCGAGTGCAGTAATCTCCTCGACAAGGACTGACTCGGTAATTGTCAACCCCTTGCCGTTATCCGAGACCTGCACCGGTATGCCATGCCTGAACTCCACGTCGAAACCGCTGGGCAGGCGTTCCCAGCCATTCTGTACCGTCACGTTGACCACTGTGCCCTCCTCCTGTTGCGCCCACCGGCTAGTCGGGTTCCCCTGATCCAGGTGTAGAACAAAGACAGTGAGCAACTCATTAATTTCAAATCATAACATTCAGGTGGAACTATATCGCAGGGTGAGCCGTGCGCACCGGAAAGAACACGCAAGCTGTTGTCTCCTGGTGCACATGGCGCACCCTGCGCGGATACATTGAATTAATTCAGAGCATGCCGCACCGGGCTAGCCGGCCTCGACACTCGCCTGCATGTCGACCGGGCAGTTCAGCGAGTGCGCGACCAGGCATAGCTTGTGGGCCTTCTGCAGGACCCGTTCTGCCTGTGCCTCGTTGCCGGCCGCCACGGTCACGACGGGGCGGATGACGATGCGTCTGAAGCGGTAGCCCGCCATCGCCTCCTGCATGAGTTCTCCCTCAGCGGTGGAGCGGTAGTCCTTGATCTCAACTTTGGACAACCCGGCGAGCAGCAGCACGTAGTTGGCCAGGCAGGTCTCGGCGGCGACCACCAGCAGGTGCTCCGGGCTGAATCGTCCGGGGTCGTGGGGCGAACCCACCGGCAGCAGCGGCGATCCGTCGATGCTGACCTCGCCGGCCGCAGCCTCCCCGGTCCATTGATAGCTGCTGTGGTAGTGAAGCGGAATGTCACTCAAGCTGTACCCCCAGGGCGCGGAAGCGTGTCGGCCAAAGGCTGATTTTCGCTGGATTCCAGCTCCCTGTCGAGCTGGCGACGCACATGTTTTGGCGAGCCGGTATGTCTTGCCAGCAGGTCGTAGGCAACCGGCACCACGAACAGCGTAAAAAAAGTAGCCGAGAGGATGCCGCACAGCACCACGGTGCCAATGACGGTGCGGGTTTCCGTACCGGCCCCGGATGACAGCAGCAACGGCATGGAACCCGCGGCCGTGGTAATGCCGGTCATGATGATCGGACGCAGGCGAATGTCGGCGGCCTCGATGAGCGCCTCCCGGAACGGCTTGCCGGCATCGCGCAACTGGTTGGCGAACTCCACGATAAGGATGCCGTTCTTGGCCGCGAGACCCACCAGCATGATCAGGCCGATCTGGCTGTAGATATTGAGTGTCTGATCGGTCAGATACAGGCCCAGCAGGGCACCGACCATGGCAAGCGGCACGGTGAGCATGATCACGAACGGGTGCACCCAGCTTTCGAACTGTGCAGCGAGTACCAGAAACACCACCACGATGCCGAGCATGAAGGTAAACAGGATGGCGCCACCGCTCGACTTGTAGTCTTCGGACTGGCCCTTGTAGTCGATAATGACCTCGCTGGGCAGGTGCTCCCTCACCAGTTGCTCGAGGCTGTCGAGTGCATCGCCCAGCGACACGCCGTCGGCCAGGTTGGCCTCCAGCGTGATGGCACGCACCCGGTTGTAGCGGTTCAGCGTGATCGAATCGGCAAACTCCTCGAGCTGCACCAGGTTGGACAGCGGGATCAACTGCTGCGTGCGTTGCGAACGCACGTAGATATTATCCATGCTGGTCGGCGTGCGTTGCGTGCTGCGCTCCCCTTCCAGGATCACATCGTATTCCTCGCCGGCATCGATGTAGGTAGTGACACGCCGCGAGCCCAGCAGGGTTTCCAGCGTGCGCCCGATTTCGCCGATGGTGACGCCGAGTTCGGCGGCGCGGTCATAGTCGATGACCACGCGCAGCTGCGGCTTGGTCTCCTTGTAGTCCCAGTCGAGGCCGACCAGCCCGGGGTTGTTCTCGTTGATCTTCTCCACCAGGGTATTGCGCCACTGCGCCAGTTGTTCGTAGGTGCCACCGCCGAGGACGAACTGTACCGGCTTCTGCACCCGTGCCCCGAAACCCTGGCGCATCACCGGAAAGGCGCGCACGCCGGGCAGGTCTTTCAGTCGCTCGCGGACATCGGCCATGATGTCCCACGCCGAGCGGCGCTGCGACCAGTCGCTGAGCACGTTGATGACAATGCCGGTATTGAAGATCTCGAAGTTGCCGAATGCACGCGGTGCCCGCACCAGCATGCGCGAGATCTCGCCGTTGTCCACCAGCGGCATGAGGCGCTGCTCGATCTCCGTCATGTAGGCGGCGATGTAGGGATAGGAAGTGCCCTCGGGACCGGTCACCATCAGGTAGAACACACCACGGTCTTCCCGCGGTGCATATTCATCGGGAATCGCATGGTACAGCCACACGGCGCCACCAAGGAGGCCGGTGAAGACCAGGCCAACAAACCAGTTGTACCTGAGCGCGCCCTGCAGTGCCGCGTGGTAACCACGGCGCACCTTGCCGAACAGGCGATCGACCAGCGTCGACAGACGCGAGTGGCGGTGATCCTGCGGCAGGATCTTCGATGCCAGCATCGGCGACAGCGACAGTGCCACAAAACTGGAGAACGACACGGCCGCCGCCATGGTCAGCGAGAACTCGGCAAACAGGCGACCGATATCACCCTGCATGAAGGCGATCGGCACGAACACCGCCACCAGCACCACGGTGGTGGCAATCACCGCGAAACCGACCTGGCGCGTGCCACGGTAGGCCGCCACCAGGCGCGTCTCGCCGTGCTGTTCCATGCGCCGGTGGATGTTCTCGATCACCACGATGGCATCGTCCACCACCAGGCCGATGGCCAGCACCAGCGCCAGCAGCGTGAGTATGTTGAGCGAGAAATCCAGCAGCAGCAGCACCATGGAGGTCGCAATCAGCGACACCGGCACGGTCACGGCCGGTACCAGCATGGCGCGGAAACTGCCAATGAACAGGTAGATGACACCGATCACCATGGCGATGGCAATCGACAGGGTCTTGTAGACCTCGCGGATGGCGCCCTCCACGAACACCGAGCTGTCGTAGCTCTGCTTGATGGCCAGTCCTTCTGGCAGTGTCGCATTAATGCGCGCCATCTCCGCCTTGGCCGCCTTGGCGACGGCCAGCGTGTTGGCGGTTGACTGCTTGGTGATGCCAATGCCGACCATCGGCACGCCGTTGCCGCGGAAGAACAACCGGTCTTCGGTGGTGCCGCGTACCACGCGCGCGACATCACCGAGCCTGATCAGGTAACCGTCGTCGCCGCGCGCCAGCACCAGCCGCGCAAAATCGTCGGCATTCAGAAAGGTACGCTGCGTGCGCACGGTAAACTGGCGGTTCTCGGAATCGATGCTGCCCGCCGGCAGTTCCAGGTTCTCGGCGCGCAGCGCCGCCTCCACGTCCGCCACCGTCAGGTTGCGCGCCGCCAGCTCGCGCCGGTCCAGCCAGATACGCATGGCATACACCTGGCCACCGCCGACGCGCACGCGTGCCACGCCATCCAGCACCGAGAAGCGGTCCATCAGGTAGCGTCGGGCATAGTCGGTCAGTTCCGGGATGCTCATGTCGTTGCCCGCCAGGTTCAGCCACATAATCACGTCTTCGTTGCTGTCTTCCTTCTGGATATCCGGCGGGTCGGCCTCGTCGGGCAGGTCATCGAGGATGGCGGAGACACGGTCGCGGATGTCATTGGCGGCGGCATCGATATCGCGACTGATGTCAAATTCCACGGTGACACGCGAGCGCCCGTCCTCGCTGCTGGAGGCAATGAAACGGATCCCCTCGATGCCCGAGATGCGGTCCTCGATGAGCTCGGTGATGCGGTTTTCCACGACATTGGCGGCGGCACCCGGATAGCCGGTGCTGACGGTGACGATCGGCGCATCGATGTCGGGGTATTCACGCAGCGGCAGGCGGTCGAATGACAGCAGCCCGAAGGCGATCAGCAACAGCGACATGACCGATGCAAACACCGGCCGGGTGACCGAGACATCGGACAGGATCATTCGGAACGACCGCCGCCGGGCAACGAACGCAATAGCTCGGGCAGCGTACGGCTGCCGTCATCGACGGCGCTGATGGTCACCGCCTGGCCCGGAGCAGCCCGCGCATGACCGTGGGTAATGACCCGGTCGTCGCCAGTGAGACCCTCCAGCACCTCGACCCGCCCGGGTCGACGCCCGCCAATGGTGACCTCGCGTTTCTCCACCGTATTGTCGCTGCCCACGATGAACACGAACTGCTGTTCACCCAGGGGTTGCAGGGCTTCTTCAGGAATGACCAGCGCATCGCGTGGATTTTTCTGTAACTCGACATGCATCAGCATGCCGGGCTTGAGCAGGCGTTCCGGGTTCGGCAACAGCGCGCGCACGCGGATGGAGCGGGTCACCGGGTCAATACGGCTGTCCACGGCCTTGATGCTGCCTGTGAAGCTGCGGCCGGGAAAGGCGCGGCTGTTCGCAATGGCCTCCAACCCGGGGCGCAGCGCACCGAGATAGGCGGCGGACACCGGGAATTCCAGCTTCATGACACGGTCGTCATCAAGCGTGGTGATCAGGTCGCCGGGCTGCACCAGTGCGCCCACGCTCAGATCACGCAGGCCAACGACACCTTCGAACGGCGCCTTGATCAGCCGGTCGGCCAGCAGTGACTCGATGCCGGCCAGTCGTGCCCGCGCGGTTTCCCACTCGCGCTTGCGTTCATCGAGCAGTGACTTGGCCGCGGTACCCTCGTTCGCCAGTGGCTTGATGCGCTGATACTGGCGGTAGGCCTCGTTGACGGTGGCGCTCGCCTCTTCCAGCCGGGCATGCTCCTCAGCGCTGGTCATTTCGACCAGCACCTGGTCTTTTTTGACGCGGTCACCGTCGTCGAAGTGCATGGCGCTGATGGTTTCCGTCACCGTGGCGGTCAGTTCGACCGACTCGTTCGCTGCCAGGGTACCCAGTGCCTCGATGCGGTCGGCGAATGCAAGCAGCCGCACAGGCGCAACGATCACACCGGGTGCCGGCGGTCCGGCCGCCGCGCTTGCAGCACTGAACAGGGTTGCTGCGGCGAACAGCAGGCGCAGCAAACGCGGAAAGGGGATTGTTATCATAGGGCTTCTGCCTGATTATCCGATTGTTGTGACAGGATAGTCTTACCCTTCGTATACTACCAGCCACGCAGTCAGACAGCACCGCCGGCATGAAGTTCGCGCCAGCAACCGGCTTGCTGCCGGCACACACCAACAGGCCCCGTTGTGAAAAGAATCGCTATCTTTGTCGATGTCCAGAACATTTATTACACCACCCGCCAGGCCTACGGTCGCCAGTTCAATTACCGCAGACTCTGGCAACGCATCAGCGCCGAGGGCAATATTGTTGCCGCGACGGCCTATGCCACACAACGCGACGACGACAAGCAAATCAAATTCCAGGATGCCCTCAAACATATTGGCTTCCACGTAAAACTGAAACCTTATATCCAGCGCAGCGACGGCTCCGCCAAGGGTGACTGGGATGTGGGCATTACCATCGATATACTGGAAGCCGCGAAAGATGTTGATCGCGTGGTATTGCTCTCCGGGGATGGTGATTTCGACCTGTTGCTGGAAAAGATCAAACAAAACTATGCCGTCAGCGCAGAGGTCTATGGCGTACCCGCACTGACAGCCGCTTCATTGATTAATGCCGCCAGCGTCTATCACCGTATCGAGGGTGACCTGTTATTGTAATCACGCCGGGGACGGCACCCCTGCACCGCCTTGATATACCTGTAGGAGCAGATCGCATCCGCGATTAAATCACGAAACAGGATCGCGCTTGCGAAGCGCTCCTACACACTATCAATACACCGGCAGGAGCGGATTGCATCCGCGAATGAATCAGGCAAAATTGATTCACCCTGGAGAACTCCCCTGCCGTGCCCTGTTAATCTGCTATGATGCGCCTCCCGCCACCCGGCATCCTATTTTGCCCGCACAGGCAAATACCCCATGACCGCAACCGCCTTTTCCTCTCTGCCACTGACAGCCGACATGCTGGCCAATATCGAGTCCCTCGATTACCGGGTCATGACACCGATTCAGGCGCAAAGCCTGCCGGCTGTTCTGCAGGGCAAGGATCTGCTGGCGCAGGCAAAAACCGGCAGCGGCAAAACGGCGGCCTTTGCCATTGGCTTGTTGCACAGGCTCGAGGCACGCAGCCAGCGGACACAGGCGCTGGTGATTTGTCCGACGCGTGAACTGGCCGACCAGGTCAGCAAGGAAATCCGGCGCCTGGCGCGCGCCAT
>Ga0316197_10001371_pt1 | contig 17388 bp, 18 predicted proteins | sample OudBiesiAoxic_MG_FD_204939 | JGI IMG/M metagenome (GOLD analysis project Ga0316197, IMG submission 204939) | Coastal sediment microbial communities from Oude Bieten Haven, Netherlands - site A oxic | ecosystem: Environmental > Aquatic > Marine > Coastal > Sediment | place: Netherlands... | reverse complement strand
ATTATTGACCGCGATTTACCGCGGGATATCAGGACAATCACCCTGTCCTATACGATTTTTGATATAACGGAGATGGCGGGCGGTGCGGTAGCTGCTCGCTGACACGCGGGGCCAGGGGGGCCCGCGTGCGATAACGGAGAATAAACATGTCAACCCAAGCACCAGCAGAGTACGAAAAGTATTACGTACCCGACAATAGCAAGCTTGCTATATGTGCCACGATCGGCCTGATTACGAGTATATTCGGCGCCGCCAGCGTGATGAACGATATGACCTTTGGCGAGCCGGGAGCTGAGACCAATTCCTGGACGATACTGCTGTTCGGCCTGTTCTTTTTTGTAGCCACCCTGTTTAGCTGGTTCCGCATTACGATCAAGGAAAATATGGCTGGCATGAACAGTGCCCAGTTGAAAAAGTCCTATGTGCTGGGCATGTTCTGGTTCATTTTCTCAGAAGTAATGTTCTTCTTTGCGTTCTTTGGCGCGCTGTTCTACATCCGTACCCTGGTTGGCCCCTGGCTGGCCGGCGAAGGAGAAGGCGGCAGAATGAATGGCCTGCTCTGGGAGGGTTTCGAATACAACTGGCCCATGGCGCTCACTCCGCAGGAATCTGTCGGTGGGGTCGCTAATCAGGTTATCGCCAATAACGGTACCTTCCTGAGCGCTGAAAAGACGATGGCGTTTGCCGAAGCGTCTGCCTGGTACCTGTGGTTGCCGCTGTGGAATACCATCATCCTGCTGACTTCAAGTGTGACGGTGCACATCGCACACATGGGTCTGCTGGACGGCAACAAGAAGAAGTTCAACATCTGGCTGGGCCTGTCGGTGCTGCTGGGGATTATTTTTGTTTTCGTGCAGGCCTTCGAGTACTACGAGGCGTATGCGCACTTCGGCTTGACCCTGAACTCCGGGATCTATGGCTCTACCTTCTTCATGCTGACCGGCTTCCACGGCTTTCATGTATTGATGGGTATGACGATGTTGCTTATCCAGTGGCTGCGCTCTGTTCGTGGCGGTCACTTCACCGCCGATGATCACTTCGGCTTTGAAGCGGCAAGCTGGTACTGGCACTTTGTTGACGTGGTTTGGGTATTCCTGTTCCTGTTTGTCTACATCTTGTAGGCAAACATTGAGCTGATTGTCACTTGTCTGTGGTGGCGCTGGCTCTCGGGCCGCCATCCCAGGGATTGCTGTGACCCAGTTGGCCGCTGGCCACGCCGTAAATGATGACAAACATCAGGCCTATGGCGAGGCTGAGCCTCACGCCGAGTGAGTGAAACAGCCGCCTCTTGCGTTTATCACCCTGGTCGGTCATCAGGTAGTAAAATCCGCTTCCCAGGCTGGCTACCAGCGCAAGTAGAAATACAACGATCAGGATTTTCAGCAAGAGTCTGCTCCATTTGTAGGGCGCTCCAGTATAAACCACCGGTAGCCCTGCGGGTTACGTTGTCGGGAAGGCGAACGGATTAAGATGAGCTCACCGCAACTGCAGCTGGATCTCGAATGGCGTACCACCGTGTTTACCGCCCTACTCCTGCCGTTGCTGATCTATCTGGGTTTCTGGCAATTGCAGCGGGCGGAAGAGAAGGCCCTTTTGGCCACTGCCTTTGCCGAGCGGCAGGCGTCGGTACCCGTTCTGCTGAGCGCAGACCTGGCGGGGCGGACTGATAGCCTGGCTTACCTGCCTGTGCGGATACGCGGTAAATTTGTGGCAGGCAGAGACATACTGCTCGATAACCGGTTACAGCGGGGTCAGTTTGGCTATGAGGTAGTGTCCCCCGTGGTGTTGTCTTCCGGGGGTGACGTGGTGCTGGTTAATCGTGGCTGGATAGCGGGCGATTCCGCACGCCGGTCATTGCCTACTGTACCAGTGCCGAATGAGTCGATAGATGTTACAGGGCACCTGTACATTGCCCCGGGAGAGCCGTATTTGCTGGCGGAACAATCCTTCGCGGGGCCATGGCCGAAAGTGATTCAGGCCCTTGAGATGGGCAAGCTGCGTCCTGTGATAGAGGAAGCAGTCAGCGCCGGCACCATGTTCCCGCACCTGGTGAGGCTGGACAGTGGACAGGCCGGAGCGCTGCAAGTGGACTGGCAGGTCATCAATGTCAGCCCGCAGAAGCATCGGGGCTATGCGGTACAGTGGTTTTGCATGGCGGCAGCACTGGGTATTCTTTTTGTGCTGCGCAGCAGTAATGTATGGCAGTACCTGACAGGAAAAGCACGGAACCAGGATTAAATGGAAAGCACAGCCCCTACCAATAACCGTCTGGTGATACTGCTCGTAGCAGGTATACCCCTGACCATGATTCTCGCAGCCACCTGGCTTTGGTTTTTCGTGATGCGTGGCGACCTTGACCTTGTCGGTATGCTGGGTACGGCTAACCGCGGCAGCCTGGTGCAGCCTCCGCGGCAGTTTGCCGACCTCCGATTACTCGATGATGGCGGCCATGTTTTTGCTTATGACGACGTGGAACCCCGATGGATGCTGGTGGTTGCCAACCCGGGCACGAGCTGTGACCAGGATTGCGAGCACAACCTGTATATGACTCGACAGATTCATGTCGCCATGGGCAAGGAGTTTTCCAGGATCCGGAGACTCTATGTGGGTGAACTTCCGCCCGCCGATACTGAATTAGCCGTTAACAGGCTGTCTGATGAGGGCCCCCTGCCGGCCACGTTTGCCAACTATCTGGAGGCCGGCCACCGCGGGCTTATCCCCTTGCATATGTCAGCGGAGGAATTAGTCAGTTCGTTCCCCGAACAGCAGTCTGATCCGAGCTTATGGTATCTTGCTGATCCCGCTGGCTGGGTGATGATGACTTACAATTCCGAAGTGTCCTATAAAGACGTGATATCCGACCTCAAATTTTTGCTGAAGAACTCCAGTGACTAGCGGTTCTACAGCTACCAGCGATGCTCTGGAGCGCGCGACCTGGCGTGATTACAAGGAGCTGACCAAGCCCAATGTCGTCGCGCTGATGATTCTGACGTCGGCAATCGGCATGTTCATGGCGGTGCCGGGAATGGTGCCGCTCGATGCACTGATCCTTGGTAATCTGGGCATAGCCTTGTGCGCGGGCGCTGCCGCCGCCGTTAATCACCTGGTTGACCAGCGCGTCGATCAGCGCATGGCCAGGACACGGAATCGTCCGGTGGCGCAGGGCCGTGTGGGCACTCAGGAGGCGGTAGTCTTTGCCCTGGTAATGGGTGGCCTGGGCATGGCGATATTGCTGATCTGGGTAAACGCGCTGACGGCCTGGCTGACCCTGGCGTCTCTGGTGGGCTACGCTTTCGTCTACACCATGTTCCTGAAGCGGGCCACGCCACAGAACATCGTCATCGGCGGGTTGGCCGGTGCGGCCCCTCCCCTGCTTGGCTGGGTCGCCGTGACTGGCGAAATTCACGGCCACGCCCTGCTGCTGGTGCTGATAATTTTTGCCTGGACGCCGCCTCATTTCTGGGCCCTGGCTATTCATCGCAAGGAAGAATATGCGGCGGTTGATATACCGATGTTGCCGGTTACCCACGGCGTGGCCTTCACCAAATTACATATATTGCTCTATACGATTATCATGGTGCTGATCACCCTGCTGCCATTTGCGACCCGTCTCAGCGGTCCCCTTTATCTGTTGGGCGCTTTGGTACTTGGTGCCGGCTTCATGTACTGGGCGATTGAATTGCTGCGTAATCGCAATCCCAATGCGCCTATGGACACATTCAAATTCTCTATTACCTATCTCATGGCGCTGTTCGTGGTCATGCTGGTAGACCATTACCTCTTTCCTGTGGCGTCCCTGTAATGAGTGAGTTAGACAAACAGAAACGATCGGGCAATGGTCGGTCGCCGGCCCAGACGCGCGGTGTGCGACTAACGGTTGCCCTGGTGGTGGCCTTTATGGTCGTCATCGTGGCGGGGTTCGTCTACCGGATCCAGCAACCCAGGGTTATGACGACCATGGAGATGAAGGCTAACGGCCTGTTTGTGTTTGAAACGCCCCGTGCACTGGGTGAGTTTGAGCTGACCGATCATCGTGGTCAGCCGTTTACCCAGGATTCGCTGAAAGGCGGTTGGACGCTGATCTTTTTTGGCTTTACTTACTGCCCGGATATTTGCCCAACGACCATGGCGTTCCTCAACCAGTTAACGGGTCAGCTGGAAGGCACTGAAGTTGCAGATACCTCGGTGGTGATGATTTCTGTTGATCCGGCTCGTGATACGGTGGCTCAGCTGGCGGAATACGTGCCGTTTTTTAACCCGGAGTTTACCGGCGTGACCGGCGAGTTCCTCACCCTGCACCGGGTGGCAACCGCCCTCAATACACCGTTTCGGAAGGTGCCTGGCCAGGGCGAAGATTACTTGATAGACCACAGTGCCAATGTGGTACTAATAAATCCACGCGGCGACTATCATGGGTTTTTCAAGGCCCCTCTTGACCTGGCCAAAATGAAAGTGACCTACCGCTCAGCCCGGGTGCTTTGGGAGCAATAGATAGAGCTTTTGTTAGTAGCGGTTATAGCGTTAGTCAACGCTCACTAACATTGGTTGCCGCTCGCCCTGCCCCGCGATTTCCGGGCTCATATTAAGTTCTAATTTGACATCTAGCTCTGATGATACGGTCTGGACGTCGATTGGCGTGAACACCTGCGCCGGCTGCTGTGCGGATACTGGTGCTGCTGACTCCTGCGCCGCAGCCTGCTCGATAGGCGCTGCCTCCCGCGCGGTAACGCCCTGGGCCAGTAGCAATAATGCCATGCATAAGATTCTCATCGGTTTACTCTCCTCTCTAATGTTACCTTCATGGGTTGTACGGTAACATTTGTCTCTGAGATCACTATATCGGGGCCCTATAGTGTTCATTCAAGGGTTATATGTATCAGTTACATTTTAGAGATAAGCCCGATAAACGATTGTTTTTGCTAGATTTAAAAAACCTCTCTCAGAGTCTGGCAATGAGTATCGCCAAAAAGTAACGTTTTTGGCGTCCAGGTAACGTCTGGTTTGTACGTTGTGTGGTGATGCTGGCTCGTGTGATCGCAACGCTGGCTGCGTGGTATTTTTGCTGTGGATGGGCTTTAATTCGCTCTCGCCGGGCGTCCGGCTCCCAACAAATCAAGGCAGACCCTATGTCCGAAGCGCATGCGCCGATCGTCCTGGTGGACGGTTCCTCCTACCTTTATCGGGCGTTTCACGCGTTACCACCACTGACTAATTCCCGGGGTGAAGCTACCGGCGCCGTCAAAGGTGTCATCAGCATGTTGCGCCGCCTTTACAAGGACTACCCGAACAGCCCGATCGTTGTGGTTTTTGACGCCAAGGGCAAGACCTTCCGTGACGAGATGTTCGAGGCCTACAAGGCCCAGCGACCGCCAATGCCTGACGAATTGCGGGAACAGGTGGAGCCCATCCACGACATTGTTCGCGCCATGGGGCTGCCGTTGTTGTGCGTGCCGGGGGTGGAGGCAGATGATGTCATTGGTACTTTGGCCCGGCAGGCCAGCGCCGAGTCGCGGCCGGTGGTCATTTCGACCGGCGATAAGGACATGGCCCAGTTGGTTGATCAGCATACGACCCTGGTCAATACCATGACCGATTCGGTGCTGGATATTGATGGCGTCAAAGCCAAGTTTGGTATTCCACCGGAGCTGATTATCGACTTTCTGGCGTTGATGGGTGACAAGGTCGACAATATTCCCGGCGTGCCGGGGGTAGGAGAGAAGACTGCACTGGCGCTGCTGCAGGGCCTGGGTAGCCTGGATGAGATATACAAGGCTCTCGATAAAGTGGCGGAGCTGGAATTTCGAGGTGCCAAGACGATGGGCGCGAAGCTCGCTAAAGAGCGGGCCAACGCCGACCTGTCTTACCAACTGGCCACAATCAAGACGGATGTAGAGCTCGATGCGGGTCCCTCGGATCTGGTCAATGGTGAGCCCGACCGTGAAGCTTTGCTGGCCCTGTTCACCCGCATGGAGTTCAACACCTGGCTGGAAGAGTTGCTCGGCGATGCAGACCCGGCCGCGGATGCAGAGCAGGCGACAGGCGTCTACGAGACCGTGCTGGCTGAGGCCGATTTCGATCGCTGGCTGGAGCGGCTGTCCAGCGCTGAGGTCTTCGCCTTTGATACCGAGACTACCAGCCTCGACTACATGGAAGCGCAGGTTGTTGGCGTGTCCTTCGCGGTGGCGACCGGTGAGGCGGCCTACGTGCCGTTGGCCCACGATTATCTTGGCGCGCCGGCGCAGCTTGACCGTGACATGGTGCTGGGTCGGCTGAAACCGCTGCTGGAGGACGACGACAAGGCCAAGTTGGGCCAGAACCTCAAATACGACGCCAGTGTACTGGCCAATCACGGTATTACTCTGCGCGGCATCGCCTTTGACACCATGCTTGAGTCCTATGTGCTGGACTCGACGGGCAGCCGCCACGACATGGATAGTCTGGCGCTCAAATACCTTGGCATGAAAACCATCCATTTCGAGGATGTGGCGGGGAAGGGCGCCAAGCAGCTGACCTTCAATCAGGTCAAAGTTGAAGACGCCGCGCCCTATGCTGCCGAAGATGCTGATATTACGCTTCGTCTGCACCATGCCCTGTGGCCCAAATTGCAGGCCGAGCCGACGCTGGCCTCAGTGTTCGAGGAGATAGAGCGGCCTCTGGTGCCGGTACTCTCGCGTATAGAGCGGCAGGGCGCGTTGATCTCACGGGAGCTGTTGGCGCAGCAAAGTATGGAGCTGGGTGCCCGCCTGACTGAGTTGCGCGACGAGGCTTATGGCCTTGCCGGCCAGGAATTCAACCTCGGCTCGCCCAAGCAGCTCGGGGAAATCCTGTTTCAGAAGCTTGAACTGCCGGTCATCAAGAAAACCCCCAAGGGGGCGCCGTCGACGGCGGAAGATGTGCTTGCGGAGCTGGCCCTGGATTATCCGCTGCCCAAATTGTTGCTGGAGTACCGCAGTCTCAGCAAGCTCAAATCCACCTACACGGACAAGCTGCCGGAAATGATTAACCCGCGTACTGGCAGGGTGCATACCTCCTACCATCAGGCGGTCACGGCTACTGGCCGATTGTCATCTTCAGACCCCAATTTGCAGAACATTCCCATCAGGACGGAGGAGGGCAGGCGCATAAGGCAGGCTTTTATTGCTCCCCAGGGCTACCGGATTGTGGCGGCGGACTACTCGCAGATTGAATTGCGTATCATGGCCCATCTGTCCGGCGATGACGGATTATTGCAGGCCTTTAATGACGGTCGTGACGTGCACCGGGCCACCGCCGCCGAGGTTTTCGATGTCGGAGAAGAAGAGGTCTCCGGCGACCAGCGCCGCAAGGCCAAGGCAATCAACTTCGGCCTGATTTACGGGATGTCGGCCTTTGGCCTCGCCAAGCAGTTGCACCTGGGCCGGAACGAGGCGCAGTTGTATATCGACCGCTACTTTGAGCGTTATCCGGGTGTAGCAGACTATATGGAGCGGACCCGGGCCCTGGCACGGGAGCAGGGTTATGTTGAAACACTGTTCGGCCGCCGGCTGTACCTGCCCGAGATCAATGCCCGCAATAAAATGCGGGCACAGGCGGCGGAACGCACGGCCATCAACGCACCGATGCAGGGCAGCGCCGCTGATATCATCAAGAAGGCGATGTTGTCGGTAGACCAGTGGCTGCAACACGGTGGCGCGGATGCCCGCATGATCATGCAGGTACACGATGAACTGGTGCTGGAGGTAGCTGACAGCGAGGTGTCGGATGTCTGTGAGCAGCTCTGTGACCTGATGTCGGCCGCTGCAGAACTGGCAGTGCCCCTGCTGGTGGAAGCCGGTGTCGGCGACAACTGGGATGAGGCGCATTAGTTTTTTTGATGGAACTTTCCGCGGTCTGTGCCGTCTCATAAAGGGTAGTAATTGCTACTACAGGTAACCTGTCTCAATGGGTTACCGCGAGCAAGTCTCTTTCCCCAGAGACCAAGCTGTCCCGGCTGCCTTCCCCCTACAGGCAGCCGGGTTTTTTTTGCTTACCGCCCCTCTAGAGGGCCTCTTCTTCCACGTCATCATCATAGACGCTGACGTCAGTGAGCCAGGCATCCATAACGGCAATCAGCTCCGGGTGGCCAGTGTGTTTGAGGGCTGAAAACAGTTGCACGCTGACCAGATCACCGTGCCCGGCCAGTTGCGCTCGTACCTTGAGCAGGGTGCTTTTAGCGGGTCCCTTTTTCAGCTTGTCGGCCTTGGTCAGCAGAATGTGCACTGGCATGCTTGCGGCCATCGCCCAGCCCAGCATTTGTTCGTCAAAAGGCTGCAGGGGATGGCGGGTGTCCATCATCAGTACCAGGCCGCGCAGACTCTGGCGTTGCTGCAGGTAATTTTCCAGTTGTTTGGTCCACTCCCGTTTAACCGCCTGTGGAACCTTGGCAAACCCATAGCCCGGTAGATCGACCAGCCGCTGTTGCTCGCTGAGCTGGAAAAAGTTGAGCAGCTGCGTACGACCCGGGGTCCTGGAGGTTCTGGCCAGCTTTTTGTTGTTGGTTAAGCTGTTGATTGCACTGGATTTACCGGCATTGGACCGGCCCGCGAAGGCGACCTCCCAGCCCTCGTCCGCGGGGCATTGCGACAACTTGCTGGCGCTGGTCAGAAAACTGGCCTGGCGGTAATCGGGTGCGCTAATGGCCCCGGTGGGGTCGCTGACGGTCATAAGGCGGGTCGCTTTTTTGGTGAGCACATCTCGTATATAATGCCACAGCTTTTTTCGACTGTTATCAATTGCTTGCGGCAAGTGGCCGCGAACCCGAACCAAGAGATCCGAGGTCCCCCATGAAGAAGCTGTTAATTATGACCTGTATGGTGTTTGCTGTAGGCGCTATGGCCGAGCCCGATATGGACAAGTACAACAAGAGCTGTGCTGTCTGTCACGCTTCAGGCGCCGCCAATGCACCCAAAACCGGCGATGCCGCTGCCTGGGAGCCGCGGATGGCCAAGGGCATGGATGCTATGGTGCAATCCGTTCAGAACGGCCTCAACGCGATGCCGCCCAAGGGCATGTGCTTTGACTGTACCGCCGACGAGTACAAGGCGTTGATTGAATACATGGCCAAGCCCGCAAGCTGACAGGCCCGGCACCCTAAAACTATCCTGGAAAAAAAATGAACAAGTTTGTAATGACGATTGCCCTCCTGCTGGGCTTCACACAGCTGGCTCAATCGGCAGAAGTTTATCTGACTGGCGACGCAGCCGCGGGCAAGGACAAGGCGGTCACCTGCAGTGCCTGCCACGGTGCCGATGGCAATAGCGCAGCGCCGACTTTTCCCAAACTGGCCGGGCAGGGGTCTCGCTACCTGCAGAAACAAATGCGTAATATCCGCGACGGCTCGCGGCCGGTTCCGACCATGGTGGGGCAGGTAGACAACATGTCTGACCAGGACCTGGCGGATATTGCAGCCTTCTATGCCAGTCAGCCGGCCTCCGGCGGGCAGACCGATCCTGAGTTATTGGCCCTGGGCGAAAAGGTGTATCGCAGTGGCGTTATGGAGCGCAAGGTAGCGGCCTGTATCGCCTGCCATTCGCCTACCGGTAAGGGTAACGCCCCAGCGGGCTTCCCGGCGCTGGCTGGCCAGCATGCCGAGTACACAGCGACCCAACTGCGTATGTATCGTAAGGGCTACGAGGATGAGGCCGGTCGGACCAATGACGGCGACAGCAAAATCATGCGTACCACCGCATTTGGCCTGAGCGACAAGGAAATCGAAGCCGTAGCCAGTTATGTTGCGGGCTTGAAATAATCGTTCGCCCCGAGTAGAAAAGGTGGCTGCGGCCACCTTTTTTGTGTCTTATGAAACAAGCCAGTTGAATTGTTGTCTCACAGTGAGACCGAATTGATGGAGAAAAATATGTTGAAGCGCCTGCTGCTGCCCATTGCCCTGGTATTACTGACGCCTCTTTGGGCCTGTGCCCAGGAAGAGCAGACCTGGGAAGAGGGTAAGCACTACGACCTTATTACACCTGCGATACGAACGGGTGACCCGGCTAAAATAGAAGTCACAGAATTTTTCTGGTACGGCTGCGGCCACTGTTACAACTTCGAGCCGATCATCAGCCAGTGGAAAAAAACCCTGGGTGACGACGTGATCTTCCGCGGTTCTCCCGCCGCCTGGAACGCGCCGATGGAGTTACACGCCAAGGCTTATTACACCGCCGATGTGCTCGGTGTAATGGATACCATGCATCTGGTTATCTTCCAGGCCATGAATGTTGATCGCAAGCGCCTGTCTTCAGAGGCGGAGATCGGCGAGCTGTTTGGCGAGCACGGCGTCAGTGAGGAAGACTTTAGCAAGGCGTTTAATTCATTTGGGGTTAGCAGCCAGGCCCGGCAGGCGTCAGCGAATGCCCGCGCAGCCAAAATTACCGGCACACCTGAAATGATGGTCAATGGCAAGTACCGCATCAGTACTCGCAAGGTCGGCAGCCAGGCCAATATGCTCAAGCTGGCGGATTACCTGATTGAGAAAGAGCGCGCCGCAGCCGCTGAAAGCTAATCCCGCTAGCCTGCCCGGGCGCCTGACTAGATAGCCAACCAGTGAGGTACGGGCAGGTTCTTGTTTTGCAGGAACACCGGGTTGAACAGCTTGCTCTGGTAGCGATTGCCGTAGTCGCACAAAATAGTGACGATGGTGTGACCCGGCCCCAGGTGCTCCGCCAATCTCACCGCACCGGCGATGTTGATGCCGGCTGAGCCTCCCAGGCACAATCCCTCGTGCTCCAGCATGTCAAATACATAGGGCAAGGCCTCGGCATCGCTGATGCGGAAGGGCACATCGACCAATGCCTGGGCTATGTTGTCGGTCACGTGGTTGATGCCAATACCCTCTAGCATCGAATTGCCGTCGCCGGCGTCCAGCTCGCCACTGCGGTAGTACTCGTAGAGTGACGCACCTTCCGGGTCGGCCAGCCCAATGACGACATCCTCATTGTGTTGTTTCAAAGACTGGGAAACGCCGGCCAGCGTGCCGCCGGTGCCGACGGCACAGATAAAGCCGTCCACCTTGCCATCGGTCTGTGCCCAGATTTCCTCTCCGGTCGTCGACCGGTGGATCTCCATATTGGCCAGGTTGTCGAATTGCCGTGCCCAGACGGCGCCGCGCTCTTCTTTGCCGGCGAGTTTGTTGGCCAGTCGCTCGGCGGTGTGGATATAGTGGTTGGGGTCGCTGTAGGAGGTGGCGCCTACCAGGTGCAGATCGGCGCCCAGTAATTCCAGAGAATCAATTTTTTCCTTACTCTGGGTGACCGGCATGACCACGCTGCTTTGATAGCCCAGGGCGTTGGCAATCAGGGTCAGGCCAATGCCGGTGTTGCCCGCCGTGCCCTCGACAATACGACCGCCGGGCTGCAGTTCACCCGACTGCTCGGCGGCACGAATGATCCCCAGCGCGGTTCTATCTTTAACCGAACCACCCGGATTGAGAAACTCGGCCTTGCCCAGGATCGTGCAGCCGGTTTTTTCGGAAACCTGGCGCAAGTGGAGCAGGGGCGTATTGCCGATCAGGCTGGTAACGTCGGGGGCAGCTTGCAAGAGGCGATCTCCGTTTTCGATGGCCGGTCAGTATGCCATAGCGCACGCAGCCGGTCAGGCGCTCACAGTGACCGCGACAGCCTTTCTACCCGCGCAGCCAGCGCCAACGCCACCAGTGTAATGACGAACATTGCCTGAATCATGGGTACGGGCGAATTGACCAGAAAATGGCCCATGACAGCAGTCGCTGCGGCCGACAGTGTCATTTGGACAAACCCGAAGAGCGACGATGCTGTCCCGGCAATGTGCGCAAAGGGTCGCAGGGCGATGGCCATGGCGTGGGGCAACACCAGACCCAGTGCCGCCGAGTAGGTCACCATCGGTAAAATAAGCGTATAAATATTGTCTGGCCAGATAAAGTGGACCAACCACATCGTAGCGCAGCTGGCGACTGCCAGCTTGACCCCGGTCAGCATCACCAGCTCCGACGGAAGACGGCGGCTGAGCCGTGCACTCAGTGCGCTGCCGAGGATATAGCCGATGACGGAGCTAATGAAGATCAGGCCATAGTACTCGGCAGGCACGCCAAACATGGTGATGAAAACAAAGCTGGATGAAGACAGGTAGACCAGCAGTCCCCCATAAATCAGTGAAGAGGCCACCGAGACTGAAATAAAGTACCGGTTCACCAGAAGCTCCGCGTAGTTCCGTCCAATCTTCGCCGGGTGCAGGCTTTGTTTCTCCGGCAGCGTCTCGCCCAGGTACCGGTAGACCAACAAGGTTACGCTGCCGCCGTACAGTGCCAGGAAAAAGAAAATACTGCTCCAGGGCAGGTACAGCAGCATGATGCCACCCAGCGCCGGCGCGACAGCCGGCGCCAGCGCCATTAGCATGGCGATAATCGACAGCGCCCGGGCGGCTCGGTCGGCACCGAAGACGTCGCGCACAATCGCTCTTGCCAGAGTGGGGCCAACACAGGCGCCTACTCCTTGTAAAAACCGGTACCAGAACAGTTCATCGACATTGTTGGCCAGCGCACAACCCACTGAGGCGAGGACAAACAGTAAGGTACCTGCCAGCAACAGGGGGCGTCTGCCGTAACGATCGGCCAGCGGCCCGCAGGCCAGATGAAATACCGCAAACCCGGTCAGGTAGGCACTGAGAGTCATGTGCATATGAGCAATGTCGGTGTTGAGCGCCACCATCATTTGAGGCATGGCGGGCAGATACATGTCGACGGTCAGTGGGCCGAGTGCCACCAAAGCCGCCAGTAGTGCCAGCAGTTGCGGTGAATCGTGGGGAAGAGGGGCTGTCGTCATTGGCCAGCCATGGTAACACCACGGCCGGAGGGTAAAGGGGAGACCTGCGGCTTACTTTTCGAAGTGCATGACGGTCTTCCACCACAGCCGTGGAAACAGGGTGTGCCAAAGTTGCAGCAGGCGTGCCTCACCGGGATAGATAATGTCCTTGTTTTTGGCCACACCTTTATCGATAGCGTCGACGATTTTTTCCGGATCCGCCAATCGACCTTTTTCCTTGGCTTCGATAATGCTGCCCGGGCTGTCGGTAGCCAGGGTCTGGTCGACCAACGGCGTGTTTACCGCCGGTGGACACACCAGGTGGATATTAACGCCGGAGTCACGCAGTTCGTTTTGCAACACTTCCATGTAGGTGTTGACCGCCGACTTGGTTGCGCAGTAGGCACCCATATTGGGCACCATGGCGTGTCCGGCGATAGAGCCGAAGACAATAAACCTACCTGACTTGCGCTCCTGCATCGCAGGCAGCACTGCCCTGGCCATATAGGTCGTACCGAAGTAATTGATCTGGAACAGGCGCGCCATACCCTCGTGGGTATGATCCATCAACTTGTGACCGGGCATCAGGGCGGCAGCGTGCACCACGTGGTCAATCGGGCCCAGCGTGGTGGCGACCTCAGCCACCTTGGCTTCCACATCCTCGAGACTGGAGATGTCACAGGAGAAGGGTCGAATATTGGCATGCTCGGCGGCTGTATCCTCCAGGCCCTGGGCGTTGACGTCAAAGATGGCGACCTGGGCACCTCGCCCGGCCAGCCGTAGTGCGATAATCCGGCCCATTCCGCTGGCACCGCCTGTTACCAATGCCACTTTGCCCGCCATATCTGCCATTATTGCTCCCGCTTGTTGAAGTCGTTGTTGTGCGGTCCATAGTGGATTTGGCCCGCGAGGCTCGCAAGACCCTAACTGGCCAGTTAAAGTTGCAGGTTTTCACCTGTATGGAGTAGTGGATTGAACAAGGTGTTGTTATTCATTGGTGTTTTGCTGGTGGCCGGTGGGCTGTCGATTGACTGGTGGCTGGGCCGCGATACAGGTCCCTTCGGGCCAGCGCCAGAACCCACCAGCCAGCGCTATACCACAGCCGGCCCGATTGTCGGCTTTGCCGGTCCTGATCAGACCCTGGTCTGGTTGGGCATCCCCTATGCTGCACCCCCGGTCGAGGAGCTGCGTTGGCGTGCACCGCAACCGCCTATCCCCTGGTCGGAGCAGCGCCCGGCACTGTCTTTTGGGCACATTTGCCCGCAATTTGCCAGCCCGTTAGCCGGTGGCGACGGGGAAGAGGGCAGCTGGGCGGGCGATGAGGATTGCCTGACCCTCAATGTTTATTCTCCGAAAATGGACCCGCAGCAGCGGCCCTTGCCCGTAATGGTGTGGATACATGGCGGCGGTAATACGCTGGGGGCGGGCAGTAATTACGATATGGCGAATTTCGCCGCCGATCAGCAGCTGGTGGTGGTGACGATAAACTATCGCCTGGGCTTGCTGGGCTGGTTAAGCCACCCGGCGCTGAAAGAAACGGCGGTCAGCCCCCGCGACGCCTCCGGTAATTTTGGCGTGCTTGATATGATTGCCGCGCTGCAGTGGGTACAGAACAATATTGCCAGTTTTGGCGGCGATGCCGGCAACGTCACCATCGCTGGCGAGTCGGCGGGTGGCAGAAATGTGTATGCACTGCTTGGTTCACCACTTGCCGATGGTTTATTTCATCGAGCTATCGCCCAGAGTGGCATGGTGGGTACATTCAGCCTGTCGCGCGCGGAAAATTATCGTGATGACCCCAAACGGGGTCACCCCTTCAGCGCCAGAGAACTGGGGCTGGCCTGGTTGACTGACAGCGGCCGCGCCGCCGATAGGGAGCAGGCCCGGCAAATGCAGGACAGCATGGTGTCGGCGGAACTGGCGGCGATAATGCGTAAGCTGTCAGTTACCGAGATTCTGGCGCCTGTAGCCGAGGTCCCCGGCGGGCTTTACCGACCCCCGCAAAATTTCCGTGATGGTGTGGTACTGCCGCGCCAGTCGCTGATGCACGCTTTCGCTGATCCAGCGCGCTGGAACAAGGTGCCGCTGCTGACTGGCAGCAACCGGGACGAGCAGAAGTTGTTCCAGGCCCAGGACCCCAGGTACGTCAAAAACTGGTTTGGGCGCATCCCGCGAATCCGCGACGTGGAACGCTATGAGCGAGATGCCCGTTACGCCAGCGATGCCTGGAAGGCCCTGGCGGTTGATGAGGTCGCCGAGCTTATCAGCGAGTCGCGCAGTGATACGCCGGTGTTCGCCTATCGCTTCGATTGGGATGAAGGGTCGACCAACTGGTTGGTCGACCTGCCGCAGCTATTCGGTGCCGCGCATGCCCTGGAACTCGACTTTCTCTACAGCCCTTTGCTGAGCAGTCGTCTGCCCGGCCTGTTCACGGAAGAGAATGCCCCCGGGCGGGAGTTTCTATCGCGGGCAATGCGCAGCTACTGGGGTCAGTTCGCCTACACCGGTGACCCCGCTCGTGGTCGCGATGGCGACCTGCCACAGTGGCGGTCCTGGGTGAGTTCCGGGGGGCAGTATCTTGTCCTGGATACTCCTGCCGGCGGTGGCCTGCGGCTCACCGATCAGCAACTGCGTGCGGCCGACCTGAAGCAACGGCTGCGTGTGGATACCTCCATCGTTGATGCCCGGGAGCGCTGCGCAATTTACGTGCGGCTATTCCTGGATACCGGTGGCGCTGATGATTTTTTCGATTCGGTTGAATACCAGCACATGGACTGCGGCGATTTTCCGCCCTGGTCACTGACTCGCGCCGCTGCTATGTAGATAATATAAGGACCCTAAGAGATAGTGGGCGCTAACTGACCACTCTCGCTGAGATGGTCCAGAGGTAAAGCGGTCCGCTGTATAACCCGGCGCAGCTCAAAGCTTGATTGCACCCCGGTAACACCGGCGATGCGAGTGAGCCGGCCCAGCAGGAAACGCTCGTAGTACTCCATGTCGGGCACTACCGCTTTTAGCAGGTAGTCGGCGGCCTGCCCAGTGACCACTGCGCATTCCATCACTTCCGGGTACTCGCTGACCTCGGCCTCGAAAGCATCAAATCGCTCGGGGGTGTGTCGGTCCATGCTGATACTGATCCAGGCGGTCAGCTTCAGCCCCAGCATGGACTGATTGAGCAGGGTGACATGGTCGCGAATCAGGCCGGATTCCTCCAGCCGCTTGACCCGCCGCGAGCAGGGCGTAGGTGACAGGCCGACCGCGTCGGCCAGTTCCAGGTTGCTGATGCGGCCGTGGCGCTGCATGGCATCAAGTATTCTTCGATCGGTTCGGTCCAGTTTTATTGACATGCTTGCAGCCAGCCTCGGTGATAAATTTCCGTTAATTAGTGATATTCGCTAATTAATTAGTTTATTTAGCCTAAAATCACTATTCAAGCCTTTTCTAGTGCAATATTTGCAATCATTCGCTCATTGTGGCGCACTATACTGTCTCTTCGGCTGATCGTGTCACCTGGCGTGGTGCAGCGCGCTGATTACCGTCAGCGCCCTGCACAGTGCAAAGCCCCACAAGGGCCTGCCCCCCGTTAAACCGGACAGGTGAAACCAGCCACCTAATTTGAAAAGACATGGACTATCGCGATGAGCAGATTCGATCACAGTAAATACCCCTCTTTCCCGCCGGTAAGGATGGCCGGGCGCCGCTGGCCGGACCGGGTGCTGGACAAGGCACCGCACTGGTGCAGTGTTGATCTGCGTGATGGTAATCAGGCCTTGATCGAGCCCATGACGGGACGACAGAAATCCCAGCTGTGGGATCAGTTGATCAAGATTGGCTTCAAGGAAATTGAGGTCGGCTTTCCCTCTGCATCCAGCCATGACTTCGATTTTGTCCGCGAGTTGATTGACAACAATCGCATTCCCGACGATGTGACCATCCAGGTGCTCACCCAGGCACGCCCGGAGCTCATCGAAAGGACTTTTGAGGCATTGAAGGGCGTACGGCGGGCGATCCTGCACGTGTACAACTCCACCTCTACTGTCCAGCGAGAGCAGGTGTTTGGTCTGGAGCGTCAGGGCATTATCGATATTGCCGTCAGTGGCGCCGAGCTGGTTAAGGCCTGTGCCGATCGTTACCCCGAGACCGAATGGGTATTTGAGTACTCCCCTGAGAGCTTCACCGGCACCGAGCTCGATTTTGCGGTAGAGGTGTGCGATGCGGTGACAGCGGTCTGGCAACCCACGCCGGAGCACCCGTGTATTATCAATTTGCCTGCAACGGTAGAAATGAGCACCCCGAATATCTACGCCGACCAGATTGAATGGTTTTGCGATCGGGTGGAGCGCCGCGATAGCTTGCTGATTTCCCTGCACACGCATAACGATCGTGGCTGCGCCGTCGCCGCGGCTGAGCTGGGCGTTCTGGCCGGCGCTGACCGGGTGGAAGGCACCCTGATGGGCAATGGTGAGCGCACTGGCAATATGGATATTGTCACCATGGCGATGAATCTTTATAGCCAGGGCATCGATCCGCAGCTGGATTTTAGCCAGATGGATGAGATTATCCAGACGGTGAAGGAGTGTACTCACTTGCCGGTCCA
>Ga0316197_10001370_pt1 | contig 17390 bp, 15 predicted proteins | sample OudBiesiAoxic_MG_FD_204939 | JGI IMG/M metagenome (GOLD analysis project Ga0316197, IMG submission 204939) | Coastal sediment microbial communities from Oude Bieten Haven, Netherlands - site A oxic | ecosystem: Environmental > Aquatic > Marine > Coastal > Sediment | place: Netherlands... | reverse complement strand
GACGGCGTCGAGTTCTTCGGCGGCACCGTCGACACCAGCCACATGGTCATGGCCTTCAACGAGGACGAGTCCTTCGACATCGACCAGGGCTACCGCGGGCGCGGCCAGTTCTGGTTCGCCATCCAGAAGGACGGCGGCCCCGGCGGCCTCGGCACCGGCTCCAACTTCGGCGGCGAGCACGACGGTGGCGACAGCCCCGACAAGACCCTCGAGCCCTTCGCCCGATCAAAGGTCTTCAACGCCACCTTCATCGGCGCCGGCGCGGCGGCCACCAACTATGGCCAGGACAACGGCGCATTCAGGCTCAAGGAGAACTTCGCCGGCCAGTACCACAACAGCGTGTTCCACGACTTCCAGGACCACGCCATGCGCATCGACGACCAGGACACCCGCGACCGCGCCAACACACCGGGCGACCTCTCGTTCGAGAACAACACCTGGGGTGCCTTCGGCTCCTCCGACGGCTCCCTCACCTCGCTGACCAGGAACGGTAGCCCCGAGGAGATCGCCCAGCTCAACTCCAAGGGCAACGTCGTCCAGCCACCGGCACTCGTTAGTATCAGCCGGGTTCCGGACGGGGGGCTCGACCCACGTCCACAGAATGGCAGCCCGCTGTTCTCATCGCCACTGAGCCCGACCCCAGGCGGCTTCTACCAGACAACGAGCTACCGCGGCGCGTTCGGGGCGAAGAACTGGCTGAAGGGCTGGACACAACTGGATGCCCTCGGCTATGTCGATGATACGCCCTACATCGAAGAGCCCGACTCGACCGTCCCGCCGGGCGGTGGCTACAACGACTGGGCCACCATCAGCCTCGCCGGCACAGACGAGAACGGCAAGGAGGATGACCCCAACAACAATGGCGTCAACAACCTTGGTGAGTTCGCCTTCGCGATGGATCCGCTCGGGCCAGACATGAGCAACCTGCCGAAGATCGACGGCAAGACCGTCGAATACACCCGTAGCACCGATCCATCACTAACATTCAGTTACGAGATCGGGAGCGATCTCACCACCTGGGGCACAGCTATCCAAGGAGTCGACTACACCGAATCGGTTTCACCTGATGGTAACACCGAGACCGTGACGGTTACCCTCTTGGGAGATGCCCCTCGAAAACACTTCCGCATCCGGGCGTCAGACTAGGTAGTTCGGGGGGAACCAACCACCTAGGCCTGCCCGGGCGCGATGGAGCAAAGGGAAAGAGGGGCCATCGGTTTTACCGGTGGCCTCTCAGCTTTCCGCCCACAGGAGATTTGCCCCCGATTCCCCTCGGTATCAGCCATTCCCCCAGTTCCAGGGGTTTCCGGAAAGGGATCGGGGATCGCTCAATCGGAACAACACCAAAAACATAAAACAACCCACAGGGAAGCAAATAGCAGAAAGATGAAAAGACTACTCGCGACCATCGCTGTCGCCATCCTCGGAGCGTCCATCACCACCGCTGGCGAATACCCAGACTTCAGCGTGGAGAAGCTTCACAGCGCGATCAAGAAGAAGGATGTCACGGTGATCGACGTCAACGGCCCCGTCTACTACAAGAAGGGGCACATTCCTGGCGCGATCGACTACACGGCGAACAAGGAGAAGCTTGCGAAGCTCCTCCCCAAAGAGAAAAATGCCCTGATCGTGGCATACTGTGGCGGACCGTCCTGCAGCGCCTACACCAAAGCAGCCAAAGCTGCCAAAGATCTGGGTACACCAATGTCGTGCACCTCTCGGCTGGTATCTCCGGATGGAAGACCGCAGGTCAAGACCTCGAGTCCGGGGAGAAAGCACAAGGCAAGAAAAAGAAAAAGGATAAGAAAGAATCGTAGCCTGAACCTTCTCCACATCAGTGGAATGATTCATTGAGCGGGCGGCCCGGAATCCGGACCGCCCGCCTCTGTTTGGGGAAACCGTGAAGGGTCGCTACTTGTTCTGTTGAAGTCGCTTTGATTGGTGCTGGTCGCCAGCTTGCCCCACCCGGGCTCCGGCCCAATGCCCAGGGTTGCGTCGAGGAACGAGCGGCTACCGTGGGCGTGGAACAGGCGGCGCCAGACCCGATCGCGGACGAGTTCAGGCATCGCTGCGAGAGCCTTGCTGTAGATCATGTAGCTGCAGCGGCAGGTAAACATTCTGGAGCGCAGCTGTAGGTCGCGCAAGGATCAGCCCACAATCCGCTTCTGCATGAAGGCATCGACCGGGGCAACATCCCCGTCGATCCCCCCTGGCGCAGAGCCGCCTCGCCCGAAAAAAGCAGGTATTTGACCAGCTCTTCCGCCACCCGATCGAGCTCCGCCTCTTGTACTGGCGTCAGCTCCCCCGCACCACGTGAAAACGCATACGCCCGAGCGCGGTAGCTCACCTCGATCACCCGATTGAGAAAGCCCACCTGGTGCTCGAGGAGGAGGTGGGCCAGGATGTCACTCGTCTTCGCCGGGAAGCGGGCAAAGTCGAAGCGCTCGCCCGGAGGCACCGGCTCGGTGACCAGGTCCCCATCAACAAAATTGCCAATCAGGTTGCCAGGGTGCTGATCGAGATGGTGTTCGCCAGTCACATGCCAGCCACCAAACCGGTCACCCAACGGGATCTGGTGGCCGCTGAGATCGCTGCGGAAGGAATCCATGCTCCCTCCCCGCGACCCCGGGACGACGGAGCTGATGTTCAAACCCGGCACTTCCCGGATCTGCGTATCAACATGGCAGTTCATGCAGCGCCCGGAGCGGTCGAAGCTGAGATCGGCTGGCCCGGCGCCAGGGCACGGGATGTCGAAAATGTAGAAAATCGCCCCTAGGCTCGGGTTGATCGAAACGATCTCGATCCGCCCGCTAGGGATGTAACCGATATAGAGGTCCTCGATGAAATAGATCGCGCGCGGGTTGCGCGGAGAGGTCAGCCTCAACTGCAGGCTCGTCGTCGAGTACACCAGGAGTTGTGACGAAAAGGGCACATCAAATGCCTTCAAAAGGCTCGCGATGAAGGCCACCTCGCTGCTGCGGTCGAGTTCGAGTTCGCCACTCTCAAGTTTCCCGATCATCGATTAGAACGGATCCTTCAGCTCACGAGTCCAGTAAGCGTGGGCAGGCGAATCAAGATCCGCGAAGTCCAGGTTGTTCTGCGCCTGCGAACGGCCGAGCGAGACGAGAGGTAGCCATCGGAAATAAGGCCTCATAGAAGTGGCAGATCATAGTCCAAATTTCCCGTAGGGCTAGCCCATCCAGCGGACGTAACCCGACGCTTGCCGCCCCAATTATGCCAAGCGCCACCGGCTCATTGTGACGACCCTGTCACTGAGTCACGAAACTGTGACGCGCAGAACTTTGCCGAAACCGTCATCCCTCGCCACCGTTCTTCATCAACATGATTCCCCGATCGAATACTCGGGGAACAAACCCAAGTAAACGCAAATCAGTACAACATAGACCAATGAAAAACGCTACCATAATCAGCCTCGCCCTCGCCTGCAGTGCCGGCATCGCCACCGCCCAGACGGTCACAGTCGACAAGGAGATCAAGCCTTACGAGAAGACCAGTGGCGTCTCAGGAAAACTCAACTCCATCGGATCGGATACCCTCAACAACCTCATGGGCTTGTGGATGGAGGGGTTCAAAAAAACCTACCCCAATATCAAAACCGAGTTCGAGGGCAAAGGCTCCTCAACAGCACCGCCGGCCCTCATCAAAGGGTCGTCGCAGCTCGGCCCGATGAGCCGCGAGATGAAATCGACGGAGATCGACGAGTTCGAGAAGAAATTCGGATACAAGCCAACCGCCATCCCGGTCGCAATCGACGCCCTAGCTGTCTATGTCCACAAAGACAATCCAGTCAAGGGGCTCACGCTCGAGCAGCTCGATTCGATATTCTCATCGACCAAGAAGCGCGGGGGTAGTGATATCACCAAGTGGGGACAAGTCGGGCTTGATGCCTGGGCGACCAAGCCGATTTCACTCTACGGGCGCAACAGCGCCTCGGGCACCTACGGATACTTCAAGAAGAACGTCCTGAACGGGGGTGACTACCGCGACAGCGTCAAGGAGCAGCCCGGCTCATCAGCCGTCGTCCAGGGGATCGCTGCCGACCTCAGCGGGCTCGGCTACTCCGGGATCGGCTACCGGACCTCCGGCGTCCGGGCGATCGCCCTCGGCGAGACCACCAGCGCCCTATCCGATCCGAGCCTGGCAAACTGCCTGAGCGGCGACTACCCGCTCGCTCGCTTCCTCGTTGTCTACGTGAATAAGAAGCCGGGCAAGCCGCTAGACACACTGACTGCAGAGTTCATCAAATACGTGATCTCCAAGGAGGGCCAGGAGGTCGTCGTCAAAGACGGATACTACCCCCTCCCTGCAAACGTCGTCGCCGAGCAACTCAAGGCGATCAAATAGAGTCTCCCGCTTATCTAGCAATCAACCATCTGGGGCGCGGGCCAGCCATCTCGGCTCCCGCGCCCCTCCTCCATCAACCAGTGGCGATGTCCCCACAGTCCCGGATACCCGATCCCGACCGCTTCAAGCCGTCTAGGAGGGTGCTTCTGATCGATCGACTGATGACGAAACTCATCAGCATCGGCGGGATTGGGATCATCGCCGCAGTTCTAGGGATTCTCGCCTTCATCGCTTGGCAGGTCGTTCCTTTGTTCGGCAAACCAGAAGTTGCGGCCGATGGGGAACTGGCACTCCCTGCAGGTGACTACCTGATGGCTGGCATCGACGAGTGGGGGGAGCTCCCATTTGCGCTGGCATCGAACGGCGATCTGGTCTTCGTCCCTGTCGGGGGAGAGGTATTCAAGCGCAGGGTCGTCGACGGCGCCAAGATCGAATGCATCGTCTACCGGCCATCTGACAAGCGCTTGCTGATCGGGCTCGAAAACGGCTCTGTCCTGCCCGTCGTAATCGACTTCAAAAGGAACTTCCAAGACGGTGAGGCAGGCAGCGTAGAACCGCAGATCGAAATCGGCGATCCGCTCGACCTGGATCTGGGCGGCGGCAAGCTCACCGACCTCAGCTTCGCCGAATCGGACGAGGCGCGCATCATCGCCGCCATCGTCGAGTCCGGTGAGACACACCAGCTCAAGGCATTTCGCTTCACGCGGAAGAACACCCTGCTCGGCGCTAGCAAGTTCACCCTAGCCGATAGCTACGAACTCGGCGGACTGATCGCTGGTGACCCCCTAAAGCTGGCCGTCAGCGGCCGCGGTGACATGGTCATGGTCGCCAACTCTGAAGGCGAAGTGTTCTACCTACACCTCGAGGGCGACCGTTTCGCTCTACGGCAATCGTTCAGCCCCTTCGCGGACACAGGAGCCCCACAGCTAGCGACATTCGATTTCCTGATCGGCGACACCACGCTCGCGATGAGTAATATGGCGGGTCTGAACCGGAATTTTAGCCTGTTCATCCCGGAGGGAGGAGACGAGCGCCTGTTCGGGCAAACCAAGGAGTTTGCCAGCCTAGATGCGACCCCGACGGTCCTGGTTCCCAGCCTGCGCAACAAGTCATTCATGCTGGTCGCGGGCGATGAGGCCAGTCTGCGCCACCACACGACCAACGATGTCCGCTGGCAGGAGCGACTCGGGTTCCAAGTCGCCCACGCCGCCATCAACCAGAAACACAACCGCATCCTCTTCCTCGACCAGGCCGATCGGTTCCATCTCTACGAACTCGACGACCCCCACCCGGAAGCCGGCTGGCAAGCCTACTTCGGCAAAATCTGGTACGAGGACGCCCCCGGCCCGGCCTACACCTGGCAGTCCACCGGCGGCACAGACGCGTTCGAACCCAAGCTCTCTCTCATCCCACTCATCTTCGGCACCCTCAAAGGGACGTTATACGCCATGCTCTTTGCGATCCCGATCGCCATCTTGGCCGCAGTCTATACTTCACAGTTCCTCTCGTCCCGGCACAAAGCGATCGTCAAGCCAACAATGGAGGTGATGGCCTCTCTGCCATCGGTCGTGCTCGGTTTCCTCGGCGCTCTCTGGCTGGCACCGCTGATCGAGCATCGCACACCATCGCTGGCGCTCATGGTCGTCGCCGTCCCGACGGTATGCTTCCTCATCGGGTTCTGCTGGAGCCGCCTGCCGATCCCGATCCGGCGCAGGATCCCACCGGGGAAAGAGTTCCTGGTATTTGCCCCGGTGCTCATCGGCCTCGGATTCGCCTGCTGGCACCTCGGCCCTGTCATCGAGCGCGTTTTCTTCGTCGTCACTGCTGACGATGGCCAACGGGTCGGGGACTTCACGGCCTGGTGGTACCAGACGACGGGCCTGCGCTACGAGCAGCGCAACTGCTTGATCATCGGCGTCATGATGGGCTTCGCGGTGATCCCGATCATCTTCACGATCACCGAGGACGCACTCTCTAGCGTGCCCGAGAGCCTGCGTTCGGCATCCCTCGCGCTCGGAGGATCACGCTGGCAGACCGCGTGGCGCATCGTGCTCCCCACCGCCTCGGCCGGTATCTTCTCCGCCGTAATGATCGGCCTCGGGCGTGCCATCGGCGAGACGATGATTGTCACCATGGCGACTGGAAACACACCGATCATGGAACTGAACCTCTTCTCCGGGATGCGTACGCTCTCGGCGAATATCGCCACCGAACTCCCAGAGGCACCAGAGGGCGGCACACTCTACCGCACGCTCTTCCTAGGGGCCATGGTCTTGTTCATGCTCACGTTTCTCCTCAATACCATCGCAGAGGTTCTCCGCCAGCACCTCCGCGAGAAATACAAGACCATATGAGCGCCAGAAACGACAAACCGACCGGCTCAGCCGATGAGCGGAGAGCCGCGGCGGGCGAACCGATGGTCTGGCTCAGCGGGATGGGACTCGCGCTCGGACTGCTACTGATCATCGGACTCCTCGGCATCATCGTCCGCAATGGCATTCCCTACTTTTGGCCAAAACGCGTCGCCGAGGTCACCCTCGTCCAGGGCGCGGAGATCGCCGGCATCGGCGGGCAGAAGTTCTCAGGGGAACTCCGCATGCAGCGGACGAAGCGCGACAGCGGCACCGAGGAATCTCAATTCTATCTCGGGAACCGCGACATCTACGGCTTCAGCTTCAAATTCGTCGATGATAGCCAGATCGCTGAACTCAGCTACCCGGAGGGGCTCATTTCGGTCGAGCGGGAGGAATATGGACGGGCCATCGGCTACCCGATCAAGCTCGTCTTGGCCGACGGGACCGAACTTGCGGCCAGCGACGACGAGTTCGATACCAGACTCGAGGCGATCATCGACGAAGTCAGCGACCGCCGCGCCGAGATCAAACACATCGCCAAGGGAAAAATCGGCAAAATCAACCGAAAGATCGATGCGCTCAAGTTCAAAGAGATCGAGGCGAGGAAGAAATTCGTCGAGCCCAGTGACAAACTCGGGGCTGCCCTAGATGAGATCGAAACCGAGCGAGCCCGGCTGGAAGAGAGATACGAGGTGCTGGAGGGCGAGCTCAACGAGCTCTACGAACTGCAGGAGAAGGACCACCTGATCTACCGCATTTCCTCGGGGCAGGAGTCCGACATCGGGCTCGGCGAGACCATCGGCTTCCACTATCCGAACAGGCTCGGGTTCGTGGCCCGCTGCGGCCTGTTCCTCAGCAACCTCTGGGCCTATCTGTCCCAGGACCCGAGGGAGGCCAACACGGAAGGTGGCGTGTTCCCGGCGATCTTCGGCACCTTCGTGATGACGCTTCTCATGAGCGCCCTGGTCACCCCCCTCGGCGTGATTGCCGCAATCTACCTGCGCGAATACGCGAAACAGGGCCCCCTTGTCCGCGCGGTGCGGATCTCGGTCAACAACCTCGCAGGGGTCCCGTCGATCGTCTTCGGTGTGTTCGGCCTCGGGTTCTTCATCTACATCGTCGGCGATGGCATCGACAACTTCTTCTTCAAGACCAAGGCCAGCGAGGGGATACCGACGTTCAAGACCGGCGGCCTGATGTGGGCATCTCTGACACTAGCACTGATGACCATCCCGGTCGTCGTTGTCGCTACCGAGGAGGCACTCGCCGCCGTCCCGCGTGGGATGCGCGAGGCCTCGCTCGCCTGCGGCGCCTCGAAGTGGCAGACGATCCAGCGCATCGCCCTGCCTGCGGCCCTCCCGGGCATCATCACCGGGCTCGTCCTCGCCATGGCGCGGGGCGCGGGCGAGGTCGCACCACTGATGCTAGTAGGCGTCGTCGAGAGCGCCAACGAACTCCCGCTCACGACCGAGCCGCCGTTCATCCACATGGATCAGAAGTTCATGCACCTCGGGTTCCAGATCTACGACCTCGGCTTCCAATCCCCAGACTCGGAGGCAGCGAGACCAATCGCCTTCGCCACCGCCCTGCTGCTGATCGTCCTGGTCGTCATCCTCAACCTAGCCGCGATCATCATCCGCCAACGCCTGCGCAAGAAATTCATCACCAGCACTTTCTAGCCCATGCGAATCGAATTCATAGGCACCGGCAATGCCCACGGCACGCCGACCCCGGGCTGCGGCTGCCGGGTCTGCCGCGAGGCGCAGATCAACCTCGAGCGCCGCCGCCGGGCACCGTGCCTAGCGGTTTCGACGAGCGACAACTCGGCGACCCTGGTCATCGACGCAGGAGATCCCGCGATCAACAGCTGGCTCGAACGCCCACAGAATATCGGCGTGCTACTGTCACATTTCCACCCCGGCCACTACCACGCGCTCCTCGCCCACCGCCGCAGCAACGGCAAGACACGCCTGCTCTGCCCGCCAGACCGGCCGGGGATCGAGACGATCACCAAGCGCACCAAGACCTTCGAGATCGAGGAACTCTCACCCTATCGCCAGATCGATATCGCCCCCTTCTCCATCACCCCTGTCCTCCTCAACCACAGCGTCATCACCTACGGGTACTGCATCGAGGCGGACGGACACCGACTCGCCTACCTCTGCGACACCTGCGGCCTCCCGCCACAGACGACGCAACACCTGCAGGATTGGCATCCCGGAACCCTCATCATCGATTGCAACCAGCACCCGAAATCCCCGAAACCAACCCACAACACGCCCAACGACGCACTAGGGATCCACCGCTCGACCGGGGCGCGGCGTAGCCTCCTTACCCACGTGGGCTGCAGCGTCGATGCCTGGCTACACCACCGACCCAAGTCGTTCCCCAAGAGCGTCGCCGTAGCCCGCGATGGCATGGTCGTCGAGATCGATTCACCAGCATCAAGAAGCAAGTCCAAAAACGCATATGTCTAACATGACCACAGAACTACCGATCCAAGATCTCCCCGCCCGGACGGAGAGTCAGCCGACCTGTATTGAGGTGGAAGATTACAATTTCTTCTACGGCCAGAGCCAGGCGCTGATCGAGAACAACCTGCTGATCCCAGAGAAACAGGTCACCGCCCTCATCGGGCCATCCGGCTGCGGGAAGTCGACCCTGCTGCGCAACCTCAACCGCATGAACGACCTCATCGACAACGTCCGCCACACAGGCGATATCAAGATCTATGGGCGCAGCGTCTACGACCCGGACATCGAAGTCATCTCGCTGCGGAAACGGGTCGGCATGGTGTTTCAGAAATCGAACCCTTTCCCGAAATCGATCTATGAGAATGTCATCTACAGCCTGCGGATCCAGGGGGTCAAGGACAAGTCGGTCCTGGACGAGACGGTCGAGCGGAGCCTGCGCGGTGCCGCCCTGTGGGACGAGGTCAAAGATCGCCTCAAGGAGAGCGCCCTTGGCCTCTCCGGCGGGCAGATGCAACGCCTGTGCATCGCACGCGCAGTCGCCAACGAACCCGAGATCATCCTGATGGACGAGCCCTGCTCGGCACTCGACCCGATCGCCACCGCCAAGGTCGAAGACCTGATCACCCAACTGAAGAAGGAATACACGATCGTGATCGTGACCCACAACATGCAACAGGCCAGCCGCTGTTCCGACCAGACCGCCTTCCTCTATCTCGGCAGGATCATCGAGGTCTCCGACACCGTCGATATTTTCAAGAACCCGAGAGAGAAACAGACAGAGGACTACATCAGCGGCCGCTTCGGCTAGGGTTCTCAAAACCAAGCACGCCACGCCCCCCTAGCTGCCGCTCCATCAGCCAGCTTGGCCAAGCGCCCCAGCCCACCTCCCCCCGGCGGCAGGCGACGCCATACGCCTGATGCACTTTCAGATCAATGCGCCGGCATCGTCACAAATCGGCTGCGCTCCCACCCGGGAAACGGTGACGCCGCCGTCACTCAGTCACAGAACAGTCACTCAAAATGAGTCTCAATATCTCCCCCCATCGACCATCATCGAGCTATACCCAAGCTATGATACGACAACTCAAACGAGCCCGTGCGCGGACCATGATGGCGCTAGCCCTGCTCCTCGCCCTTGCGCCGGCCCAGACTGGAACCACTGCGCCAAATGAGGAGCTGAGGGCCAAGATCGAAGCTTGGGTGGACACGCTCCGCCATATCCAGAAGGAGGAGGCGGACTGGGATGTCGAGAAACAGATCCTCCTCGGCAGCAAGGACAATCTGATCGCCGACATCGAGCAACTGGAGGAACTGATCGCAGAGGCGAAGGGCAAGAAGGCCAAAGCCGAAACCGCAACGGTCGAGCGCAGCGAACGCCAGGCAGAGCTCGAAGCTGCATCGGGCGAGGTCGTCAAGGCGGTCGCACAGCTGGAGGCGCGCTTCGTCGGACTCTCGTCGTTCCTCCCCGAGCCACTCCTCGGCATACTCGGCTCGGAACTCGAACTGATGCGCGATGACGCCAAGAGACTCAAGGCTGGCTCCACCGGCCAGGTTAAGAACCTGCTCTCGGCGATCATCAAGGTCGAGAAGTTCAACAACAAGATCACCGAGACACCGCTCACCATCCTGCTACCGAACGGCAAGAATCAGCAGGTTGATACCGTCTTCTTCGGCCTGTCGATCGCCTATGCTATCACCCAGAGCGGGGAGCACGCCCTCGTCGGCAAACCGAGCGCAGACGGGTGGAAATTTACCGAGCGCAATGAGTACGCCGAGGCGATCCGACGCCTGGTCGAGGTGAGCCGCGGTGAGGGCGAGATCGAATTCGTCGAGCTCCCGGCACACATCACCTCCCCGGTCTCCAAGTAGATGAAGCCCCTTCTCACAGTCCTAGTCGGCATCGCGCTCAGCTGCTCGCTACTCGCCCAGGAGGCTGTCTTGTCCAAAGTCCAGCAGGATTTAGACTCAGCTCTAGAGCGACAGCGCGACACCATCCAACAGATCGCCGGCGAAAAGATCCCTCTAGTGCGAGAGCTCGACGAACTCGACGACAAAGTCACCGCCCTGAGCAAGGACCTCAGAGCCCTACAGAAAGAGGAGGCCGCCCGCGGCACTAGCCAGCTGCAGCTCGAATCGATTGTCAAAGCCCGCGAGACCGAAATCAACTTCATCAAGAGCAATCTCAAAGAGTTTGGTCTCGGCTGGCCTTCGCGGATCCAAATCGCCGAGCAGCAACTCTATGCGGACACCCTAAAAGAGGTCGAGGACAAGACCTCCACTGGCGCTGCCAGCGATCTCGAGGAACTCACCGAACGCCTCAAGGTTGTCACTCTCTCACTCGAACGGCTCGAGGAGAACCTCGGTGGGCGCAGCTTCACGGGAGAAGGTCTCATCCAGACTGGCGAGAAGGTCTCTGGAAAATTCGCGCTCCTCGGCCCGGCTGGTTACTTCCACTCTCAGAACGGCGAGGCTACCGGTGTCACCACCCAGGCGCTCAACCAATTAACCGCCTCGATTGTCGACCCCGGCTCAGGGCGGGCGGCGGGCATCCAGTCCCTCGTCGGCGGAGCCGGCGCCGATGTCGCGCTCGACCCGACCCTCGGGAAGGCCCTCAAACTCGAGGTCTCAAGGGACACGATCCTGGAACACATTGCCAAAGGCCAATGGGTTGGGTGGACCCTCATCTACCTCGGCATTTTTGCCATGCTCATCGCCGCCTTCAAATGGTGGGAGATATCGCGGGTGAACGTCCCACACCCCCGAGTCATCAACTCGATCATCGACCATCTGATGATGGACGACCCGAAGGCCGCCGCAGCGGAGGCTGCCCAGATCAACGGGAAAGCCGGTGAGCTGATGCAGCTCGCCGTCCGCCACCACGACACCAAGCGGCGGATTCTGGAAGAACTCCTCTACGAGAAGCTCCTCTCTATCCGCCCGAAGCTGGAACGTTTCCTCCCCTTCTTGGCGGTCACCGCGGCAGCCGCCCCGCTCATGGGATTGCTCGGAACCGTCATGGGGATGATCAAGACCTTTAAACTCATTACCGAATTCGGCACCGGCGACGCGCGCACGCTCTCATCCGGGATCTCGGAGGCGCTCGTCACCACCGAACTCGGGCTGGTCGTCGCCATCCCGACACTCATCATCCACGGCCTCCTCAGCCGCATGGCGCGCGGTCGCATCGGCCACATGGAGGCCTCCTCGATGGCCTTCCTAAACGGCCTCTCGACCAGAGACATCGACAGGCCGCGGGAGACACCACCCCCGAAGATGCCGACACCCAAACCCCACCAGGGATCTGGGAAAACCAAACTCCCGCCTAAGGAAGAACCGCCACAGGCATCACCAGCACCAGCCTGACTCAAATACCGCCACCACTACGCCATGAGCTTTAAAGAAATGTTCGACATCATCTCCAGCGGGGGCTGGGTCATGATCATGCTGGCCATCATCGGCCTGCTACTCTACAGCAACGCCCTCGACCTCCTGCTGTATCTCTGCCGCGGCAATCTCAACCTACGCTCAGCCAAGAAGTGGGAGGAATGGGTCATCCACCCTGAAGAATCGAGCGGTCGCGCCGGCGACATCATCCGCTACACCCAGAGCGGCGCGCAGAACGTCAAGTCCGTCCAGCGCCGCTTCGATGAGGTTCGCTTCAACATGCTGGGGCGCGTCGACCGCCGGCTGATCTTCGTCAACACGCTGGTCGCCACCGCTCCGCTAGCAGGGCTACTGGGTACCGTGATCGGCATGCTCGGCACATTCGGAGGCATCGCTACCGGTGGGCGCGGCGACACGATGTCAAAGGTTGCCGGCGGCATCCACGAGGCGCTTCTGACGACCCAGACAGGCCTCATGATCGCCCTGCCAGGCGTTTTCTTCGCCCTCATCATCACCCGCAAACGGGTCGCCCTCGAAGCCGCCATCACGAGGATCGAAAGCCTCACCCTGACAGCCAGAACCGCCCACCTGGAGGACGAGGTAGAAGAGGAGGAGAAGGAGCCTACCACCACCCCAGCACCAGCCACAGAAGACGCCTGTGGCTTCGACCACTACCTCCCTGAACCCGTCTGACAGTGCTACCGACGCCCCCGATCGTCTGAGCCCCAACCCGAGATCACATGCTAGGCCGCGACCTGAACTCCGACTCCAACGACAACGTCGCCATCGACCTGTCGCCGATGATCGACTGCATCTTCATCCTGTTGATCTTCTTCATCGTCACCACGGTGTTCGTCGATGAGGTCGGAACGGAAGTTAGCAAGCCAGATATCTCGAGCGCCACCGCCAGCACCCTCGATAGCAACAGCGTCATCATCGAGATCGGTGCCGATGACAAGGTCCGCTTCGAAGGTGATATCATCGGTGTCGGTGGAGTACTACCATTGATCAAACCGAAACTGGATGTCGACCCCGAGACATCGGTCATCATCCAGGGGCACCGCGATGCCACCCACGGCATCGTCCAACGAGTCCATGCAGAGGCGAAGATCGCCGGGGCCAAAACTCGTTCCGTCTCAACCCTCGACTAGGAAGATCGATGCCTAGGAAATCTGTCAGCGATGGAGATGACCCACTCGGGATCGACCTGTCCCCGATGATCGACTGTATCTTCATCCTGTTGATTTTCTTCATTGTGACGACCGTCTTCATCGAGGAGCCGGGAGCACAGATCAACAAGCCCGACCTCGGCACCGCAGCAGATCAGCTCGACAAGAACAGCATCCTCATCGCCGTCACCCGCGACGACAAGGTCGTCTATGCCAACAAGACGATCGGCGTCAAAGGCGTCGGCCCGATGATCAAACCGATCCTCGACCTCGAACCCGATGTCCCCGTCATCATCCAGGGGGACAACGACGCCAGCCATGGGGTCATCCAACAGGTGCACGCCGAAGTGAAGCTGGCCGGGGCGAAATTCGTCGCCTACTCCGCGAAGAACCAGTGAAGATGATGGCTGCGGCAACACCAGGTGGGCACGAAGCACCGCGCTATTTTAGCGTGCGCAAGAGCCGCGTCGGCCCAGCCCTCGGGCTCCTCGGCGCCATCGCCATCACCGGCGGGCTGTTCCTGCTGATCCCCCTCAGCCAGCTGCTGGACAACATCACGAAATCTACCAACAAGATCGAGGAGGCGGACTTCGCACCGCCGCCACCCCCTCCTCCGCCACCGCCACCTCCACCGCCCCCAGAGGAGGAGGAGCCGCCAGACGAGCCGCCAGAGATGGCCGAAGAAAGCCCGCCGAGCATCGACCTCGCGATCCCCAACCTCGGCAGCATCTCCAGCGGCACCGGCGGCGGATTCATTATCGACTCATCTCTTGCCGCATTCGCCGCCAACTCGAGCGACCTCGATGCCGGTGACCTGTTCGACAGCAACGACCTCGACGACCCGCCGCAGGTCGTTTCGAAGGTGCCACCTCGCTACCCATCGAACCTCCGCAGGGCAGGCGCTACCGGTAATGTGACCGTCTCCTTCGTCGTCACCGAAAAAGGCCTGGTTACCAACGCTAGAGTCAAGAAATCCACCAACGCAAAATTCAATCGGGCTGCCATCGAGGCGGTCGAGAAGTGGAAGTTCAAAGCCGGCGTCAAGGGCGGGAAGAAGGTCAAGACCCGTGTCGTCATCCCCATCAATTTCAAACTCAGGTAGATGAAACTCCTAGCGCTACTACTCGCCCTCGCAGCTCCTGCACCACTCCTCGCCCAGGCGGGAATCTCGGTCGACCAATCCTTCTTCAAGGATCCAGAGTTCATCAAGAGCTTCGTCGGCAGCTATGGGGCCCTGCCGCAAGTCGAACCGAAAGTGAACGAGGAGGAGAACCAGCTCCTCGCCGACATCGGGGAACTGATGGCGAGCGATCGGAAAGCCGCCGCGGCGAGGCTCCTGCAGTCGCTCCACAGCAAGAGCAGCCCGGCACTGATCTTCATTCTCGGCACCCTCTACTTCCAGGACGGGAACCTGCCCGCAGCTGAGAAGGCATTCAACATGGCGATCGAACGACACCCCCCGTTCAGGCGCGCCTACAAGAACCTGGCACTGCTCTACGTGCAGCAGAACGATCTCGCTGCCGCCCTCACACCACTGCAGAAGTCGATCCAGCTCGGCGAGAGCGACAGCCGCTCGTTCGGACTCCTCGCGGTCTGCTACATGAACGCGGAGCAATTCATCGCCGCCGAGGCGGCCTACCGCCAGGCATTCCTGCTCGACCCGGACAACAAGGATTGGAAGACCGGTCTCGTCAACGCGCTCGCAGCTCTCAACAAGTACGATGAGGCCGCCGCCATGCTCGACACCCTGCTCACCGAGGATCCGGGAAATACGAGCTTCATCGACCTCCAGGCGAACTGCTACCTCGGCATGGAGCAACCGCTCAAGGCAGCTACGAACTTCGAGATCCTGCGCCACCTCGGAAAAGCGACCGACCGCACTCTCGACCTGCTCGGCAACATCTACCTCGAAAAGAAACTCTTCATCCCCGCACTCGGCGCGTTCATCGCCGCCGCCGAGGTATCGGGGGGCTTGAATTTCGAACGGTCGCTCAGCACCGCGAAGATCCTGAGCGACTACGGCGCCCTCGCCGAGGCGCAGAAATACATCGGGACCATCCGCGACACGAGCGCCCTCGATCCGGACCAGATCCTCGCCCTGGACACGATCAGGGCGAAGGTGCTGCGCTCCCAGAACAGGGAGGAGGAGGCGGTGGCGCTGCTCGGCTCACTGGTCGAACGCGACCCGATGAATGGCGCCGCGCTGGTCGAACTGGCGCTCTACCACGAGCGGGGCGAGGACATCGCTAAGGCCAAGTTCTATTTCGATCGGGCGCTCAAAGTCGAAGCGGTCGCCTACGACGCGAATTTGCGTTTCGGACAGATGCTGGTTCGCCTCGGGCGCTCCGCCGAGGCGCTGCCGAAACTCAAACGCGCCCAGGAAATCAGAACCAGCGACGGTCTCGAACGCTATATCCGCCAGGTAGAACGAGCCGCGCGGCGCACGCCGGTGAAGTAACAAAGACGTCACATGATTCCCATTTAGATATCGCCCTGCGGACCAAAGATACAGGCACCATCCCCAGAACATGAACTCGCGCCCACACCTGACCACACTCATCAACCTCCTCGGCCTCCTCGGCCTCCTCGGCCTGGTAACGATCCAAGCCGATGAGCTCGCCACACTCGATGCGGTCTCCGATCGACCCTCCCCGGAAGAACTCCTCGACCAGACTGATCCGGACGATCGTCCGCTGGCTGACGGGGATCCAAACTCGACGGTGGCCTTCGATGACCCTTACGACAACGGGCGACCGGTCCTCGACAGCATCTGGCTCTTGCCGCTCATCTACCAGAACGAGGCCAACCCCTACATCCAGGAGTTCAAGCTCAAGGGGCTCTACCAATGGCGCAATGCAGAAGTCAACTCGGACCAGGGGGACAAGAAGCTCCACGAGAACCGTCGGGCACGACTCGGGGCGACGATGCGCCTACTCTACAATGTCGAGATCCAGGGCGAGTTCGACCTCGTCGACGAATACGCCTCCCCTGACGGCATACCGTCCGGCTACAAAGGGATCGACACGCTCTACGCCACCGTCAGCATAACCCAGGGCCTCGACTTCTCGTTCGGCAAGATGAAGCCGAAATTCACCTACGAATACACCGCCGACTCCACCGAGCTCGCGGTTCTCGAGCGCTCGCTCCTCGTTGAGCAGATCCTGCCCGCCAAGTCTACCGGCTTCGCGCTCAACGGGAAGACCGGCAGCTGGGAATTCGAGTTCGGCGTCTACTCCGGCGAGCGGAGCGATGGCCTGAGCGGCTTCAACGACGGCCTCTTCTACCACGCCCGCGCCACCTATGACTTCAGCGATCCCGAGATCGACGAGGCCCTCGACCGCGAGTTCTGGCACTTCGACTACATCTACAACGCCGACTCTGAGACCAACACTTCCGTCACCGGATACCGCCACGGCTTCGCGACCGGAGTCTACCTCGAGAATGGCCCCTTCAGCCTGGCCGCTGATGTCATGTATGCCACCGGGGAGCGCGACGTCTGGGGTGCCTCAATCATCCCCGCCATCTTCCTCATCGAGGACAAACTACAACTCGTCGGCCGCTACCATTTCGCAGATACCGACGATACGGACGGGCTGATGCTCAGACCCCGCTACGAGCAGCAGGCGCCCGATCTAGAAACAATC